>Ga0310811_10003333_pt1 | contig 20177 bp, 22 predicted proteins | sample YCmetagenome_FD_207642 | JGI IMG/M metagenome (GOLD analysis project Ga0310811, IMG submission 207642) | Soil microbial communities from experimental microcosm in Duke University, North Carolina, United States - YC | ecosystem: Engineered > Artificial ecosystem > Soil microcosm > Unclassified ...
GTTCTACAAGGACTTCGAGCAGTTCCTGCTGCAGGAGTTCGACAACGCCGTCGCTACCGTGCATCCGGAGTGGTCGAAGGGCTGGGCGTACGGCGCGAACGGCGCGTGGACCAGCACGACGTTCATGCACGACGCGATCCCCGCGGCCGTGCAGGGCGGTCACGCGTCAGACGACGGCTGGAACGCCGCGCTCGCCGCGTACGAGGCGCTCGATCCGCATGGCGTGTACGGCAATCCGTTCCTCGACGTGCTGATGGGCTGACGTCGAGCGGATCCGCAGGCTGGGTTCAGAGTTCCTCCAGCGGCGTGTCCGGGTCCGCGAGCCTGGCCGCATCGATGCGCCGCCCGGAGCGCACGAGCCGCTGGATCTGGTCGTTCACGTCCCAGATGTCGACGTTCATGCCGGCGCGCACGCGGCCGTCGGCGAGCCAGAACGAGATGAACCTCCGGCTCGCCAGCTCGCCGCGCACCACGACGCCGTCGTAACCGCCGGGCTCGACGTACCCGGCGTACTCCATGCCGAGGTCGAACTGGTCGGTGAAGAAGTAGGGAACGCGGTCGTCGGCGACCTCCTCGCCGAGCATCGCGCGGGCGGCGGCCTTGGGTTGCCTGCGGGCGTTGTCCCAGTGCTCGACGCGGATGTGCTTGCCGACCAACGGGTTGAAGGCGTTGGCCACGTCCCCGGCCGCGTAGATGTTCGGGTCCGACGTGCGCAGCGAGGCGTCGACGAGAACGCCGTCGGCGACGTCGAGGCCCGCCTCGACGGCCAGCTCGGTGTTGGGGGCGGCGCCGACCGCGACGATCACCGCGTCGGCGTCCACGCGGGCGCCGTCCGCGAGCTGCACTCCGGTGGCCCGTCGGCCGTCGGTGAGGATTCCGGCGACGTGGACGCCGGTGCGCAGGTCGACGCCGTGGTCGCGGTGCAGGTCGGCGAACACGCCGGCGACCTCCGGACCGAGCACGCGCAGCAGCGGCAGCGACTCCACCTCCACGATCGTCGCCTCGACCCCGGCTTCGCGGGCCGCGGCGGCCACCTCGAGGCCGATCCAGCCGCCGCCGACGAACGCGATGCGCGACGCCGAGCCGAACAGGCTCTTGATCCGCTCGCTGTCCGAGACCTTCCGCAGCGACAGGACGCCGTCCACGTCCGCGCCGGGCACGGGGAGGTGGCGCGGGCTGGCGCCGGTGGTCAGCAGGAGCGCGTCGTAGGCGACGGCGTGCCCGTCCGCGCGCGTGACCGTGCGCCGATCCCGGTCGATCCCGGTGACCGCGACACCGAGCAACAGGTCGATGCTCTGGTCCGCATACCAGCCGGGCGGGTGGACGAAGATCTTCCCGCGCTCCTGCTTGCCCTGGAGGTAGCCCTTCGAGAGCGGGGGACGTTCGTACGGCAGCTCGTGCTCGTCCCCGATGAGCGTGAGGCGGCCCTCGAAGCCCGCCTCGCGCAGCCCCTCGGCGGCCTTCGCTCCCGCGAGGCTCGCCCCGACGATCACGATCGACGACGGTGCCATCCTGCTCACTCCCCTGCGCGCTTCCCGGCCCGTTTCCCTCCAGCCAAGCCCGCACCGGGCGTTCTGGCAACCGTGGAGGGTCCCGCCTGCGGCATGAACCGCGAGCGCGGCGGGTACCGGGCAACAGATCGAAAGGACGTGAAGCATCGGTGAACGCACAGCACCCGGCGCCCGCGACGACGGCCGCCGAACCGGCCGCGGATGATCCCGGTCCCGACGGCGGCGCCCTGGTCGCGCTCTTCGAGCATCCGGACCTCCCGCATCGGCCGCTGCCCGGCAAGCTGGAGGCGCTCTACGGCGGTGACCTCGACGTTCCCGATCCATGCCTGTACGCGAACTTCGTGTCCTCCATCGACGGCGTCGTCGCGCTCGGGCCGGAGTTCCCCTCCTCCGGGTCGGCGATCAGCGGCCGGGCTGCCGCGGACCGCTTCGTCATGGGACTGCTGCGCGCCTGCGCGCACGCCGTGGTCGTCGGCGCGGGCGCGCTGCGCTCGTCCACGAACCGGCAGCGCTGGCTGCCCGAGAACGTCTACCCCGCCGCGGCCGACGACTTCGCCGAGTTGCGCCGCTCCCGCGAGCTGGCCGCGGAGCCCACGCTCGTCGTGGTCACCGCGAGCGGCGCGCTGCCGGTCGACCATCCGGCGCTGCGCGCGGGCGGGGTCATCGCGACGACCGCGGCCGGAGCCGCGCGGCTGAGCGGACTCGTCCCGCCGACGTGCACGGTGCTCTCCCTCGGCGACGGCCTGACCGTCCGGGCCGGCGCGTTGATCGACGCCCTGCACGCACAGGGGCTCACCACGATCCTCTCGGAGGCGGGACCCCGGCTGGCCGGGCAGTTCGCCGACGAGGGCGTGCTCGACGAACTGTTCCTGACCGTCTCCCCGGTGCTCGCCGGCCGTGACCAGGAGACGCGCTACGGCCTGGTCGCCGGCGCCGAGCTGCTGCCCGACCGCCGCGAGACCGGCGGCCTGCTCAGCGCACGGCAGCAGGCGTCGTACCTCTTCCTGCGGTACCGGCTCCGGTCCGGCGGCGCGGCACCAGCTGGATGACCAGCAGGGCGGCGCCGGCCGCGGCGGCGACGGCCTCCGCGATCGCGGTCACGGTCTTCTCCGTGTACCAGATCGGCTCGTACATGTTCGGCAGCGGCCCGATCGCCCCGACGTCCACGTACCGGTAGAGCAGCACGGCGCCGAGCGCGCTGCCGGCGATGAGCAGGGCGAACGCGGCGGCCAGCCGCTTGCCGTGGACCAGGACCAGCAGCGCGGCGAGCGCGGCCAGGCCCGCCTGAAGGCGGAAGAGCGTCCCCTGGGTCAGGTGCGTTCCGTTGCCGTCGAACTGTCCGGCCAGGTCGGCGTGCACGTAGGCATCCACGGCCAGACCCGCGGCGGCTATGACACGTAAAGGAAGGTATTTCATATCTCGTGACACGGGCGGGGTGGCGGCCCGGCTCAGTGACTCGGCCGATCAGGTGAAAATCCGCGGCGGCCGAGCGTGCCGTGCCCGGGTCGATCGCGGCGGTGCCCAAGGTCGGAGTCGACACGGCTCACGCCCCCGGAGGTCCCGATGCGCCGCCTGACCGCAACCCTCGCCGCACCCCTGGCCGCCTCGGCGCTGCTGCTCGCCGGCTGCTCCTCGTCGGCGAAGACCACCACGCCGCCCGGCACGACGTCGGCCGCCGCGGCCGGCACGATCATCATCAAGAACTTCGCCTTCAGCCCCGCGACGCTGACCGTGGCGCCGGGCACGAAGGTGACCGTCATGAACGAGGACTCGGTCACGCACACCCTGACCTCCACCGCGTCGCCGCACGCCTTCGACACCGGCGACATCGCCCCGGGGGCCACGATGACCTTCACCGCGCCGGGCAAGGCTGGTTCGTACCCTTATATCTGCACGATCCACACCTACATGCACGGGACTCTCACCGTGAGCTAGCCGCGTGACCGGCGTGTCGGCGGTACGCTCGACATATCAGGGAACGGAGGGCCGCCGATGATCCGTTGGGTCTACGCCTTCGTCGACCGGCCGGAGGAGCTCTTCGGGCAGGCGGCGGCGTTCTGGACGGCGGTCACCGGCACCACGCCGTCCGCCCGGCGCGGCGCGAAGGGCGCGTTCGCCACCCTGCTCCCGCCCGGGGCGTCCGGCCGCGACGCCTGCGTCAAGATCCAGGGGGTCGCCGCGGCGCCCGCCGGCGCGCATCTCGACCTCGCGGTCGCCGACGTGCGGGACCTCGCCAGGCGCGCCACCGACCTCGGCGCTCGCGTCCTGTTCGACCGGGGCGACCTCGTCGTGCTGGAATCCCCGGCCGGGCACCACTTCTGCGCCGTGCGCTGGGCCGGCGAATCACGGCGTCCGCAACCCTACGCGGGCACGCGGCTCGACCAGGTCTGCCTCGACTTCGCGCCCGACGAGTACGAGGCGGCCGTCGCCTTCTGGGCGCAGCTGACCGACTGGCCGGTGGTCTCCGGCCGCCGTCCCGAGTTCCGCGCCGTGAAGCCGCCGTCGCACGACCTCCCGGTCCGCATACTGCTCCAGCGCCTCGACGCGCCAGGCCTGCCGTCCGCCGCGCACCTCGACTTCGCCTGTGCGGACCGCGCCGCCGCGCGTACCGCCCACGAGCGGCTCGGCGCCGCGTTCGTCGCCGACTACCCGTACTGGACCGTGATGCGCGATCCGGCCGGCGGCCTCTACTGCCTCACCGCCCGCGACCCGGAGACCGGCTCGCTGCACTGAGCGCGGACCCACGGCTCGATGGGGGGCGTGCCGTGGGTGTGGAAGGACTCGATGGCCTTCAGGCCCCAGGCCTGGCCCTTGGCGCTCGACGACCCGACGTGCGTGCCGCAGATCGAAGCGGCCGGACGGCCCGGCTGTGCTTCCATAACGGAGGCGAATCTGTAACGTCACGATTCTCGTCGGCGGCGTACTGCTTACGGCACAGTAACCGCATGGTGGTGCTGATTCTCGCCCTCGCGATACCTTGCTGGGCTTCGACGGTACGCGACCGGGCGCTGGGCTGGAAGATCGCCGGCGTCCTGATCGCCCTGCTTCTGGCGGAGGCGGCCGTGGCCGCGCACCGGGTCTTCCCCGGCGCGCGGGTGACGCTGCTCGTCCTGCTGGCCCTCGCGTCGGCGGCGACACTGGCGATCGGCGTGCGCTCGAACGCCCGCTACGCGGCCGGCCGACGCAGACGCGGCGGAGGCCGGCGGGGGCTCGCCGGACTCGTGCTGTGCTGGGTGTACTGCGCCGCGGTCACGCTGGGCGCGGTCGGCGTCGCGGGCCTCTACGGTGTCAACGGACTGCCCCCCGCGACACCGGACGCGGCGGAGATGCTTCCGCTGCCGTCCGGGTTGACCGTCACCGCCGACATGAACGACGGCTGCAGCGGCGGCTCGACCGAGCTGTGCCTCCGGGAGATCGACGTCGCGGGCGCCGACGGACAGGACCAGGCGGCGATCATCTCGGAACTGAACGCGCTCGCGGTCGCGCGCGGCTGGCAGAGCGGCTCGAGCTGCCGGACCGTCGGCGTATTGCTCGACCGGCATACGGAGTGTGTGCTGGTCGGCCTCACCCGGAGTGTGCTGAGCGTGCAGTTGCAGGATTCGAGCGGTTGGTGACCTGGTGTTCCGCGGCCTTGAGCCTGAGCGCGAGCGCCGGGCAGTCGGCGACCGCGCGGCGGGCGCGCTTGGCGGCGGCCGCGGAGAGCGGGCCCGAGACGATCGGGTAGCCCCAGTCGTCGAGGGTGACGTGGTCGGGGAGCAGCTCGGCGCACAGGCCGTGACCCTGGCAGGCGGCCCAGTCCACGGCCAGGTCCCGCGGGGCGTGGTCTCGCATCGTCGATCCTTTCTCAGCGCACGGGTTCGCGGGCCGGGGCGGGCAGCAGCGGACGGCGGTCGCCGCCGGTGCACACGCCCGCGCGGTGCGCCGCGATCTCGGTGCGGAACGTCATCAGGGCACTGCGGACGAGCCGCACGCTGCCGTCCGGGTGGTGGCACAGGCCGCGGCCCTCGACCATGCCGCACCAGCGCTCGACCTGCTCGATGAGCCCGAGGTCGCGGGCGGCCTGCCGCGGGTCCGCCAGCTGCTCCAGCGCGGCGGCGATGCGCGGCAGGCCGTTGAGGCACGGTCCGCACTGACCGGCGGATTCGAGGGCGAGGTAGCGGACGATGTGCGCGGTCTCGGCGAGGCCGCAGCGGTCGGCGGGCAGCGCGGCGATCAGGCCGGCGCCCAGCGGAACGCCGAGGTCGGCCTCGGTGAGCCGGGCGTGCCTGGCCAGCGGCGCAGGGATCCACGAACCGTGGTACCCGCCGACGAGGACCGCGTCGATCGGCCCGGCGTCGGCGATCAGCGGCGCGAGCGCGGCGCCCGCGGCGCTGTGCACGACGCGCGGACGCCGCCGGCCCGGGTAGACCGTGAACAGCTGCGGTCCGGGCTCGGCCGCGGTGCCGTAGCCGCGAAACCAGTCGGCTCCGTACCGGGCGATCAGCGCCACCTGGACGACCGTCTCGACGTTCTGTACCAGCGTCGGGGCTCCGCCGACGCCGCGCTCGCGGACCGGCCGCTCGCTGTGGGACGGCATGCCCGATCCGCCGTCGAGCGTCGAGACGAGCTTGGCGGATTCGCCCGCGATGAAGCGCCCGGGTACCTCGGCGAGCTCGATGCTCACGCCGTCCTGGCGCACGTCGCGCTCGTTCAGGGCCTCGCGCAGCCGTCGCACGAGGTCTCCGGGGCCGTTCGGCGCTCCGGTCTCGACGGCCAGCACGGCACGCGTCGCCCGCAATTCGCGGCCGAGCAGCACCAGGCCGTCGAGCACGAGGTGCGGGGCGAGCCGGAGCAGGTGCTTGTCCTTGTGGCTGGCCGGTTCGCCCTCGCAGCCGTTCGCGACGATCGCGGGCGCGATCCGACGGGCCCGCGCCGCGCCGGAGACCGACACCAGCTTCCGGTACAGGGGAAACCCGGCGCCGCCCCGGCCGCGCACCCCGGCGTCGCCGATCATCGAGGCCAGCTCGCCCAGCGGCAGCCGGTCCGGATCGGGCAGCACGCCGTAATACGCGCGGTGCTCGGCGTGGTCGAGCGGGCGGGAGGGCAGGACCCCGTTCTCCCGGGCCTGCTGCGGCCGGATCACGACGGTCTCGGTTCGATCGGCGGTGGCTGTCATGCGCGGACTTGGCTCCTCGTCGTGTGCAGAACCTGGGCGGGGGTGCGGCGGGACCGGGCGCGCTCGACCGAGATCCGCCGGGCGAGCGCGCCGAGGACGGCGAGCACGCAGGCGGTCGTCAGCCAGAGCTGCCAGCCGTTCATCAGCTCGCCGCCGCCGGAGCCGAGACCGATGGAGTGCGCGACCGCGATCGGCCAGAGGGCGTAGGCGAGCCGGTGCACGACCCGCCAGAGCCTCGGGCCGACCCGGTCGCGCAGCAGGCTGGTGACGATGAGCGCGATCGTCAGGTCGACCGCCACGGCGCCGAGCCCGATCCAGGCCGGATCGTAGGCGGAGGCGAAGGGGACGAACGTGGAGAGCACCGAGATGTCGACGTAGCCGTCCAGGATCGCGGTGCCGATGTGCAGCGCGAGGAACACCAGCGACAGCAGCGAGATCGAGCGGTGCAGGGCCACGACGCCGAAGCGCGGCAGGCCGGGCACCCGTCCCCGGCCCGCGACGGCGACGCCGAGCAGCATCACCGCCGTGTAGAGGACCAGGCTGACAACGCCGGTGCCCTGGGACAGGTACCAGAGCGCTGCCGAGTTCATCCGTCACTCCCCGCCGCAGGCGCGGAGACCTCGGCCTCGACCGGCCAGCCCGGCGTGTAGACGATCGGGCCGCCGTCCTCGGGGACCAGCCGCGCGGGCCGGCCGTGCAGGGTCAGCCAGGCCGGTGCCTTCGGGCCGAGCAGCATCGCCGCGGTGGACGCGGTGTTGGCGTCGAGGCAGTTGCCCGCGGCGACGCTGACGGTGCGCCAAGGGGTCGCCGCCGGCAGGCCCGTGCGCGGGTCGAGGATGTGGTGCAGCAGATCGCCGCCGCGCAGCCAGCGCCGGGACGAGGTGCCGGACGTGGCCAGGCCGCCGTCGGTGATGCTGATCTCGGCCTCCGGGCCCAGGTCGGCGGGCGACTCGGGGATCGAGGCCGCGCCCACCGCGGCGCGCACGTCGGTGCGGTCGCGGACGGTGATCCGCCAGCAGCGCCGGCCGTCCTCGCGCAGCGGGGGCCGCCCGGCGACGGCGATGTCCCCGCCGAGCGCGACGAGCACGCCGCAGCCGGCGACCTTGGCGAGCTCGGTGGCGGCACTGTCGGCGGCCCAGGCCTTGGCGGTGGCGCCGAGGTCGAGCGTGATCCCCTCGCGCAGCCGCAGGACGCAGGGTCCGGACACGCCGTCGCCGGGCCGTTCGAGGTCGAGCAGCTGCCAGCCGGGGACCGGCCGCAGCGTTACCCGGATCGGCGCGCCGTCCGGCTCCATCAGCTCGAAGTCGCGGTCGTAGCCGACGGCCGCCATCGCGGCGCCCACGGTCGGGTCCACGAGCCCGTCGGTCAGCCGCGTCGCCCGGAGCGCCGCGTCCAGCGCGTCGGCGAGCAGCGGGCTGATCTCGGCCGGCCCGGTGCTCCGGCAGACCTCGGAGATCTCCGAGTCCGGCCGGAAGCGGCTGCACGCGCCGTCCACGGCGTCGAGCCAGGCGGCCAGCCGGGCGCGGCACAGCTCCAGCCTGCCCGGATCGGCGACCACGAGGCGGACGGAGCAGCCGAGCGCGCGCCATTGCGCCGCGGCCGGGGCGAGGTAGTCGGTCTGAACGGTCATCAGGAGCTCCCGGAGTTCGCGTCGCTGTTGCCGGAGGAGGAGTCGGAGCCGGACGAGGAGCCCGAGCCGCTGTTCGAACCGCCCGCACCGCCCGACGAGTCGGGGCTCGAACTCGTGCTGCTGCTCGCCGTCGGCGCGGAGGTGGCGGTGCCGAGCGTGCTCGTCGAACCGGCGCTCGACGTGCTGCTCGCGTGCGCCGCGCGGGGCACGGTCGCGGCCACGGCCAACGAACCCGCGATTCCGCTCGCGGCCACGACCGCGGTGATCGTCGCGGCCCGTGCCCTGCCGTTCCGCACCGAGCGGTCGGCACCTGCTGCGTCCATGGCCCAACTCCGTCAAGGGAAGTTATCGTTCCGTGACCCCTAAGCTGCCGGAGCGGGATGAGAAGATCATGAATACGGCCTGGGCTGCGGCTGACTTCCGGATTCTGGGCGTTCTCTCAGGTCAGCGCCGTGCGCTGCCGAACACCGGGCGAAATGGAGATCCCCACCGGCCGCTCCGCATGGCGGGCGGAGGTGCCGGTGGGGATCGTCGACGAGGGCCGGTCAGCCACGGGTCGGTCAGCTGGAGGGCTCCGGGCTGGTGGTGGTCGTGAAGCCCTCGAGCTTGTTCGCGGCCTCGGCGAAGGTGTTGGTGAAGGTCTGGCTCAGCTGCACGGTCGAGGTGTCGACGCCGATGGTCTTCTCGGTGGCGAGCACGGTCTCGGGGCCGCCCTTGGGCATGATGCCGTCGGGCAGGAACTGCGCCTTGTCCTGGGTCAGCGCGGTGATGTACTCGGCCTTGGTGAAGCCGTTGCTCGACGTGTACGACGCGGGCAGCTCGTTGGCGATGTCCGCCGCGGTGTGCGTGGCGATCCAGTGCATCGTCGCGACCAGGGCGTCGGCCACGTCCTGGGCCTCCTTCTGGTGCGAGGTGACCCAGTCGGTGCGGGCCAGCACGCCGGCGGCCGGCCAGGTGCCGCCGAGGGCGGCGGTGGCGCCGGAGGAGGTGGCCAGGTCGACGGCAGAGTAGCCGAGGTTCTGCTGCTCGATCTGCAGCACGGTCGGCTGCGTGGTCATCAGGCACTGCACCTTGCCGGTCTTGAGCGCGGCGATCGCGGTCGCGCCGGAGCTGACGCCGACCCGGCTGTACTGCTTCGTCGTCAGGCCGGACTTCGCGGCCAGCAGCTGGGTGAGCTCGTCGGTGCCGGAGCCGAGGTCCGTCACGCCGAGGGTCTTGCCGCTCCACTGGGCAACCGAGTGGACACCGCTGCCGGTGGCGCACATCTCCCGCTCGCCCGGCGCGCCGGAGAGCTGGACGATGTCCTCGACCTGCTTGCCCTTGGTCTGGAAGTCGATGGTGTGGATGTACCACGCGCCGGCCATGTCGACCTGGCCTGAGGCCATCGCGTCCTCGGCGCCGATGCCGCCCTGCGTCTCGGTGCTGAGCACCATGTCGACGCCGTACTTCTTGTAGAAGCCCAGCTGCTGCGCGAGCTCATACGGCAGGTAGATCTGCTTGTCGATGCCGCCGACCATCATGCTCACCGTGGGCAGCGAGCCTGAACCGGAGCCGGAGGCGTTGCTGCCGCTGCCGGAGCTCGAGCAGGCGGTGAGCCCGCCGGCGAGCAGGAGGGAGGCCGCGACGGCGCCGACGGCTGTCTTCTTGATCATGACTGGACCTTTCCGTGTCTTCGTTGACGAACGGGTGGAGCTGGAGACCGCCGGCTCAGATCGCCGCGGCCTCGGTCGGGGACGGCGGGCGCCAGGACAGCAGGCGCCGCTCGAGGCGGGTCAGCAGGAATTCGACGACGAGGGTGATCGCCGCGATGACGAACATCGAGGCGAACACGCCGTCCGGGTTGAACTGGTTCTGCGCGGTCGTGATCACCAGGCCGAGGCCGGACTGCGCGCCGAGCATCTCGCCGACGATCGCGCCGATGATGGCGAAGCCGAAGGCCGTGTGCAGGCTCGCGATGATCCAGGTGAGCGCGGAAGGCAGGGTGACGTCCTTGACGATGCGCAGCTTCGAGGCGCCGAGCACCCGGGCGTTGTTCAGCACGTTGCGGTCGACCTCGCGCACCCCCTGGAAGGCGTTGAAGAAGACCACGAAGAACACCAGCACGCTGGAGAGCAGGATCTTCGGGGTCTGGCCGAGGCCGAAGGCGACCAGGAAGATCGAGCCGAGCACGATGCGCGGGATGGCGTTGAAGATCTTGATGTACGGGCCGATCACCTTGGCCGTGAACGGGCTCACGCCCAGGCCGACGCCGACCACGATGCCGCCGACGGTGCCGCCGACGAAGCCGAACACGGCCTCGCGCAGCGTCGTGAAGATCTGCGACCAGTAGGAGCCGAACTCCGTCGCCTGGTCGCCCTGGGTGAAGTAGTCCTTCAGCTGCTTGACGATCCCGCTGGGCTGGCCGTAGAAGAACGGGTCGAGCACCTTCCACGTCGTCAGCAGCTGCCAGGAGCCGATGATCAGCACGGCGAGCAGCAGCTGCGCGGCGAGCACCTTGGCGCGGCGGGCGCGGGCGATGCGGCGGCCGGGGTTGGCGGACGACTTCTCCTCGGTGGCGGGGATCGCGTACGTCCCGACGTTCTGGGTCATGCTGCAACTCCTGCGGTGCGGGCGTAGGTGCGTTCGACTTCCTCGCGCAGCGACTCCCAGATCTGCCGGTGCAGCTCGAGGAACTCCGGCTGGAAGCGGATGTCCTGGATGGCGCCGCGCGGCCGGGGCAGGTCGATGTCGAACACGGCCTTGACCGAGCCCGGGCCCGAGGTCATCACGACGACGCGGTCCGCGAGGGCGATCGCCTCCTCGAGGTCGTGCGTGATGAACAGCACGGAGGGACGCAGCTGCTCCCACAGGCCGATCAGCTCGTTCTGCATGATCGCCTTGGTCTGCACGTCCAGGGCGCCGAACGGCTCGTCCATCAGCAGGATGCGCGGCTCGTTGATCAGCGCCGCGGCCATCCCGACACGCTTGCGCATGCCGCCGGACAGCTGGTGCGGGTGCCGGTCCTCGAAGCCGGCCAGGCCGACCCGGCGCAGCCAGTCGCGGGCCGCGGTCTCGGCATCCTTCCTGCGCACGCCGCGGAAGCTGGGGCCGAGCGCGACGTTGCCGAGCACGGTCTTCCAGGGCAGCAGCGCGTCGGCCTGGAACATGTAGCTGACGCCCTCGGCGATGCCGTCGACCGGCTGGCCCGCGACGCGCACCTCGCCCTCGCTGGGCTTGTCGAGCCCGGACACCAGGCTGAGCGTGGTGGACTTGCCGCAGCCGGTCGGTCCGACGACCGCGCAGAACTGGCCGGGCTCGACCTCGAAGTCGACATCCTTGATCGCGGTGAACACCTCGCCGCTCGGGGTGAGGAACCGTTTCGTCACCCCGGAAATCTCGATCCGGGCGCCGGGTACGCCGCTCACGGGCTGCGTTGCCATCGCGGATCGCCTCCTTCTCTCCGTTGATCTGGGGAGGCTCACGCTAGGCAGCTCGGTCCAGGGCGGTCTCGCTTTCGGCGGTAACCCGCGTTTTCCGCGTTCCGCAAGGTTTTGTGCATTGAGTTCACGAGGAGAACCGGATAACGTCTTGAGACTTTTTTCCGGCAATCCTTGCCCAGGCGGGCGCGCATCTCGCAGAATCCGGAATATGCGAAGAGGCATACGCCGGCTCTCCAGCCAGATCTTCATCGGCCAGGTGCTGATCCTGGTGGCGACGATGCTGGTCGGCTTCGGGCTCTTCGCGAAGGAGCAGCGGGCGCAGCTGGACGTGCAGTACGAGGACCGCGCGCTGACCGTGGCGCAGGCCGCGGCCGCCGACAGCCAGATCAGAATGTGCCTGGCCCCGGGGGCGAAGCCCTGCGGGAACCTCGTCCAGCAGGTCGCCTCGCGCATCCAGCACGACACCGGCGCGGCCTACGTCGTGGTCATCGACATGAACCGGGTGCGCCACTCGCATCCCAACCCCGCGAAGATCGGCAAGAAGATCGTCGAACCCATCGCGACGATCGACGGCCGCTCGCATGTGGACATCAACGCCGACAGCCTCGGGCGCTCGGCGAACGGCAAGGCCCCGCTGTACGCGCTCGACAACAAGACGATGATCGGCGAGGTCTCGGCCGGCATCCTGGAGAGTTCGGTCACCGCCGCGCTGTGGACGGTGCTCCCGGTGTACGCCGAGTGGTTCGCCGTCGCGCTGCTGATCGGCGCCGCCGCGTCCTGGGGACTCGCGCACCGGCTCAAGAAGCGCACGTTCGGCCTGGAGCTGGACGAGATCGCGAAGCTGCTGCACGAGCGTGAGGCGGTGCTGCACGGCATCCGCGAGGGCATGATCGCCTTCGACCGCGCGGGCCGGATCACCATGGTCAACGACGAGGCGCGGCGGCTGCTCGGCCTGGGCACGACCGGGATCGGCAGCTGGATCGAGGACATCGTGCCGCCCGGGCGGCTGCGCGACGTGCTCAGCGGCGCGATCGTCGGCAAGGACGAGATCGTGCTCACGGACGACTACTGCCTGACCGTGAACCGGATGCCGGTGGTCCTCGCCGGCCGCCCGCACGGCTCGGTCGTCACCCTGCGGGACCGCACCGAGCTCTCCGGCCTGCTGCGCGAGCTGGACAGCGTCAAGGGCCTGACGGACGCGCTGCGCGCGCAGCAGCACGAGTTCGCGAACCACATGCACACCGTCGCCGGGCTGCTGGAGCTCGGCGAGACGGACGAGGCGCTGCGCTTCCTGACCGACCTGCGCGGCGCCGAGATCGGGCTCGCCGAGTCGGTGCGCACCCGGATCGCCAGCCCGCTGGTCGTCGGCCTGTTCCTGGCGAAGTCGGCGGTCGCCGCCGAGCGCGGCATCGACCTGGTGCTGGCCGAGGACTCATGGCTCGGCGACGTCCCGGTGAAGTCGCAGGCGGTGACGACGATCCTGGGCAACCTGATCGACAACGCCTTCGACGCCGTGGCCGGCAAGCACAGCCTCGCCGAGGAGCCGGGCCGGGTCACGGTCTCGATGGTCGAGGACGAGGACGCGATCCGGATCGAGGTCGGCGACAACGGACCGGGCATCCCGGACACCGCGCGCGAGTCGATCTTCGTGGACGGATTCTCCACGAAACCGGGCTCCGGAACACTGCGCCGCGGCCTCGGCCTGGCCCTGGTGCACCGCCTGGTGCAGCGGCTCGGCGGCCGCATCGAGGTGAGCGCGGGCCCCGGCGCCGTGTTCACCGTGACCCTTCCGGCCGCGGTGGAACGCCCGGCACAGCCGCCGCGCAGCGCGGCCCGACCGGCGAAGGCGCTGGTATGAGCACATACTCCCAGGCGGCCCAGATGACGGATTCCCCGGCGGCGAGCGCGGAGCGGGTGGTCCGCACCCTCGTCGTGGACGACGACTTCCAGGTGGCCCGGATCCACGCCGCGTTCGTCGAGCGCACCGAGGGCTTCGAGGTCGCGGGCGTGGCGCACGGCGCGGAGCAGGCGATGACCATGATGGACGAGTTGCGGCCCGACCTGGTGCTGATGGACGTCTACCTTCCGGACGGCGACGGCATCGGCCTGGTCCGCGCCATCGCCGAGCGGCCCGAGCACCCTGACTTCATCATCATCACGGCGGCCAGGGACGTGGCCACCGTCCGCGCCGCGATGCAGGTGGGCGCGGTGCACTACCTGGTCAAGCCCTTCGGCTTCCAGGCCCTGCGCGACCGGCTGGTCTCCTACCGCGACCTGCGCACCCGGATGGCGGAGGTCGGCGAGGAAGCCGACCAGTCGGATGTCGACGCCCTCTTCGGCATGCTCCGCGCCCCGGCACCGCAGCGGGTCGAGCAGCCCGCGAAGGGGCACTCGGCGCCGACGCTGGAACTGGTGCGCAACGCCGTGCGCGCGGCAGAGGGCGACATCTCGGCGGCCGAGGTCGCCGAGCAGGTGGGCGTGAGCCGCCCGACCGCTCAGCGATACCTCAGTTATCTGGCGCAGCACGGAGTCGTGCGGCTGCAACTCCGATACGGCGCGACAGGCCGCCCGGAACACCGTTATACGCTTTCGACGTAGGCGATTATCGTCCGGTGATTCCCGGCCGTCGCGCGAATTCGAATCGGCTCTTAGGACGGGCGTCCGCCGAATTGCCGGTGGTGGACTTCCGGGGAATTCCCACATGGTCCGGCCGAGCAGGTTGCGCCGGCGCCGCAGCATCACGTCCCGGTAGACGCCGGCCTGGTAGTCCGGCTCGTCGAATGCGAAGACGCGTGCTGCGGAACCGGACCGGTCGCGGTGATAGCAGAAGCACTCCATACCGCCGGCCTTCCGGCTGAGCGGAGGCGGGGCCAGCCGTTCGTCTACCAGGTGACCGGCAGTTCGTAGACGCCGTACACGAAGCCGTCGTGCTTGAGCGGGACGTCCGCCGGGTCGACAGCCAGCCGCAGGTCCGGGATCCGGCGGTAGAGCGTGCCGTAGACGACCTGCAGTTCGAGTCGGGCGAGCGGCTGGCCGAGGCACTGGTGCACGCCGAAGCCGAAGGCCACGTGGTGGCGGGCCTCGCGGCCGAGGTCGAGCCGGTCCGGGTCGGGGAACGCGGCCGGGTCGCGGTTGCCGATGTCGTTCGCCAGGATCACGCCGTCGCCCGCGCGCAGCACCTCCCCCGCGATCTCGATGTCCTCCAGCACCAGCCGGACGCGTCCGGTGTGCGTGATGGTGAGGTACCGCAGCAGCTCGTTGACGGCGCTGGCGACCAGGTCCGGGTCGGTCCCGTCGCCGCGCAGCCGGTCCAGCTCCTCGGGGTGCTCGAGCAGCGCGAACGTGCCCAGGGCGATCATGTTGGCGGTCGTCTCGTGCCCGGCGACGAGCATGAGCACGCCCATCTGCGCGGCTTCCGCGCGGGTGAGCTCGCCCGCGGTGATCCGCGTCGCCAGCTCGGAGAGCAGGTCGCCGGCGGGGCGCTTCGCCTTCTCCCCGATGAGGCCGTCCAGGTAGTCCAACAGCCGTTCCCGGGCCGCCGCGCGCTCCTCCGGGGTGACCGAGCGGCGGATCAGGATCTTGCTGTTGTCCTGGAAGAAGCCGTGGTCGGCGTACGGCACGCCGAGCAGGTCGCAGATCACCCGCGAGGGCACCGGCAGCGCGAAGGCCTCCACCAGGTCGACCGGCCGCGGGCCCGCGAGCAGGCCGTCGATCAGCTCGTCGACGATCCGCTGTACGGCCGGGCGCATCGCCTCGATCCGCTTGATCGCGAAGTCGGCCGTCACCATGCGGCGCAGCCGCGCGTGGTCGGGGTCGTCCATCCTGATGAAGCTCAGGCCCTGGCCGGCCGCGGTGGGCAGGACGGGCACGATCGTGGGGAAGCCGGGGCGGGTGACGTCGGAGCTCAGCCGGGCGTCGCGCAGCAGGGTGCGCTGCTCGGCGAAGCCGGTGACGAGCCAGGGCGTGCTGCCGTCCCAGAGCCGGACCTTCGCGATCGGGCCCTGCCGCTGCAGCTCGCCGAGCTCGGGCGGCGGGTCGAAGGGGCAGCCCGGCGCCTTGCGCATCGGGTAGGCGGGGAGGGTCTCCTGCGCGATCGTCACCGGTCCTCCTCCACCGAGATCGCGCCGGCCGGGCAGACGGCCCCGGCCTCGCGGACGACGTCGTGCAGCGCGCCGGCCGGGTTCTCGTCGAGCAGGACGACGATGCCGTCCTGCTCGCGCTGGTCGAAAACCTCGGGCGCCAGCAGCACGCACTGTCCCGCGCCGCAGCACACGTCCTGATCAACCGTCAACTTCATGGTGGTACCCACTCCTCGAGACGAGGTTGCCGTTCCGTGGGCAGTCAACTGCGGGGCGTAGTATTAAGTCAAGCGTCCGACTTAACTTTTTTCGCAGAGTTCTGCGTATGGCATGGCAGCGCTCGAAGAGCGTGCTGGTCAGTACCCGGGTTCGGGGGTGGCCGGCGCGAGCAGCAGGCCGGTGACGGCGTCCACCAGGAGTGCCGCGGTACGCGCCCAGGCCGCCTTCGGCGGCTCGCCCGAGCCGGCCAGCGCCCGCTCCCGGTCCGCGCAGGTGTGCATCAGCATGCTTCTGGCCATCTGCAGCCGCTCCCGGCGCACGTCCTCCGGCAGTTCGGACATCCCGGCGCGCAGGCCGTGCAGGATCGGGCCGAGCGAGGGCGCGCCCAGCACCTCGTCGGTGGCGATCTCGCGCAACGCGGGATCGGTGCTGACCTGGAGCGAGAAGCGGGCGTACCAGGAGGTGCGGCCGATCGCGGCCAGGTGCTCGGTCAGCGGCAGGACCAGGCACTCGACCCAGCCGCGTACGCCGGCGCCCGCGTCCGCCGCCTCGATCCGCTCGACGAGCAGCCTGCGGGACTGCTCGATCTGCGCGTCGTGCCGGTGCACGATGGCCCTGACCAGGTCGGATTTCGCGCCGAAGTGGTAGCCGACCGCCGCGTTGTTGCCCTGCCCCGCGGCCTCGCTGATCTGGCGGCTGGAGACGGCCGTGACCCCGTGCTCGGCGAACAGCCGCTCGGCGGTCGCCATGATCGCCTCCCTGGTACCCACCGCCTGCCTGCCACGCGTCGCCACCATCACGCCCTCCTCCACCGCCGTGCCCCGCATCCTACGGCTCAACGGGGGAACTTACTGCGAATGCCGTACGACCGAGTAGCACGACCCGGTCGCAGGGCGGAGGATGACGAGAAGCGCGGTTCGCGTTCGCGCGGATCCTCCATCGACGTCGGGAGGCAGCATGACGACCACCACCGCGGCACTCACGTCGGCCGGGCAGGGGATCACCGCGCGGGACGTGGTCCCACCGGCCGCGCACGCCGAGGTCCCGGCGTCGGTGAGCAGCCGCGACCCGATCGCCGTCCTCGAGCGGCAGGACGCCGACCGGGTGCCCGAGCTCGTCCCGATCCGGCACGGCCGGATGCTCGCCTCCCCCTTCGCGTTCTACCGCGGCGGCGCGGCGATCATGGCGTCCGACCTGGCCGGCACGCCCGACTCCGGCCTGCACGTACAGGCCTGCGGCGACGCGCACCTGGCCAACTTCGGGCTGTTCGCCTCGCCCGAGCGACGGCTCGTGTTCGACGTGAACGACTTCGACGAGACGCATCCCGGGCCGTGGGAGTGGGACGTCAAGCGGCTGGCCGCAAGCCTGGAGATCGCCGCGCGCGGCAACGACTTCGGCCGCAAGCACCGCCGGGCGATCCAGATGGCCACGGTCCGCTCGTATCAGCATGCGATGCTCGAATTCGCGGGCATGCACGAGCTCGACGTCTGGTACGCGCAGGGCGACGTGCACGACATCAAGAAGACGCTCAAGGACCAGCTGAAGAAGGCGCGGCGCAAGGCCGTGGACAAGTCGATCGCCCACGCGCGCACCCGCAACAGCCGCCGGGCCATGGGCAAGCTCACGAAGCTGGTGGACGGCCGGCAGCACATCGTCGCCGATCCCCCGCTCGTGGTCCCGATGCGCGACCTGCTCCCGCCCGACGAACTCGCGCGGTTCGAGGAGAACATCCAGAAGCTGCTCCACAGCTATCGCAAGACCCTCCAGCCGGACCGCCGAGTCCTGCTGGACAAGTTCGACTACGTGGACATGGCGCGCAAGGTGGTGGGCGTCGGCAGCGTCGGAACGCGGTGCTGGATCACGCTGATGTTCGGCCGGGACGACGACGATCCGCTGTTCCTGCAGATCAAGGAGGCGCAGCGCTCGGTCCTGGAGGAGTACGGCGGCATGAAGCCGGACCCGCGGCACGCCGGCTGCCAGGGCAGGCGCGTCGTCGACGGCCAGCGGCTCATGCAGGCCGCGAGCGACATCTTCCTCGGCTGGGAGTCGACCGAGGGCGTCGACGGCGTGCGCCGCGACTTCTACGTGCGGCAGCTCGCCGACTGGAAGGGCTCGGCGAGCATCGAGGACATGGTGCCGCGCGGCATGATCGACTACGGCAAGCTGTGCGGCTGGACGCTCGCGCGGGCGCACGCGCGCTCTGGCGACCGCGTCGCCATCGCCGCATACCTGGGCGACGACGCGACGTTCGCGCACGCCATCGCGGAGTTCTCGGCGGCGTACGCGGACCAGAACGAGCGCGACTACGCGGCGATGCGGGCCGCCATGAGGTCGGGCCGCATCGCCGTGGAGCCGGACTGCCGGTAGCTCTTGGCGATTGCCGCCGCGTCAGGGCCCGCCCGCGCCGAGGACCTCCTTCTCCCTGCGCCCGCCCTCGGGCGATCAGGAGGAGCCGTGCCGCCGTCAGCGCAAGGCCGGGTACGCCGCAGCGAAGGCCGTAGAGCACGGCGACGGCGGGAGGACGTCAGAAGGCGGAATCCTCACAGTCAGCACCGTCGCAAGGTCCTGAGTCGGTGCTGAACTCTTCAGAAGGCGCCGCGGGCCGTTACCCGTAGACGACTACCCGAAGGCCGACCGGCCAGCCACTATCGGTCCAACTCGGCGATCGCCGTAGCGGAGCCGGGCGCGACCTCCGTGAAGCCGGCGTCGCGGACCATCGGGAGGTCGCAGGCCGCGAGGGCCGCCCACTGCTCCGGCGTGGCCGTGCGGACGGCGAGGGGGAAGCCGTCCTCGCGCCACTTGGCGGCGCGGTCGGGGTCGAGGCGCCACCAGCCGAGTTGGGCGGCGTGGCCGGCTTGGGCCATGGCCTTACCCGCGGTCATCTCGACGGCGGGATTCATCCAGATCACCGGGACGCCGGGCGCGGGTGGCGCGGGTGGCGCGCTGTCACCGAAGTCCGTTCCGGAGACCTGGAGCCGGGCGAGGTCCTTGGGCCAGGCGTCCAGGGGGATCGGCGGGTAGACGCGGACCTCGGCGCGCGGCGCGGGCCGAGCGGGATCGGCCGGCTCCGTCGACTCGGCCGGCCGGCTCGACGGGCTGGCTCCAGCCGCGTCCAGCGGGCCTGACAACTGAGATCGCCGGGCTGCCAGGGTGATGCCCGGGAGGGCCTCGGCGCGGCGCCATTCGGCACCTCTGGCGCGGCGGACCACCTTGCGGATTCGAGCGTCCTGCCAGGCCAGGACGGCTTCGGCCCACTCGCCGTCGGGCTCGGCGGAGCGGGGGTCGGAGAGCAGCGTGAGGACTGCGCGGGCGGCGGTCTCCAGGGCGTCGGTGCGCTGCGGGAGCGCGTCGCGCTCCAGGCGGACGACAAGGGGCATGACGTACTGGGGACGCTCGTCGCGCGGGTCGCCCGCTGGTCCGAAGGACGACTCGTCGAACGGCGCGGATTCACCTTCCTGCATGATCTCATTCTTCCGCATCGCGTCACGGCCTGTCGCATGGGGCGAATCTGGCATGATTCGGCCCTGACACTACGTCATACGAGGGACTTATAGTGCCTGATCGGGACGTAACGGGTAGATAGCCGAACGTCCACTGGTACAACGACGCGACTGGGGTGACCGTGGGAGCTGTAACGCGCAGGAACGTGCTGGTCGGTGGCGCGGCAGTCGTCGCGGGCGCGACCGCCGTCGGGGCCGGGGTCGAGCAGCTGACGGGGAGTCCGACCGCGGCGCGCAGCGCGTCGGCGACTCCCCGCTACTCCCCCGCGCGGGTGCAGGAGCGCAAGGCGCAGATCAAGCCGGCCGGGCGGCTGATCGGGGACGGCTCGACCTCGGACACCGGGCCGCAGCCGCGCCAGCCGGTGCCGGAGCGGCTCGGCGCGGGTGAGCGGCCGCCGCAGTTCGTGGTGTTCTCCTGGGACGGCGCGGGCGAGGACGACAGCAGGCTGTTCTCGCACTTCCGGCAGGTCGCGCAGGAGACCAAGGCCACGATGACGTTCTTCCTGAGCGGCATCTACACGCTGCCGCGCAGCCAGCGGATGCTCTACGCCCCGCCCGGCAAGCCGCTCGGCTCCTCGGCGATCGGGTACCTCTCGGACGACTCCGTGCGCGCGACGATCCAGCAGGTCGGGGCGGCGTGGCTGGAAGGGCACGAGATCGGCAC
>Ga0310811_10003334_pt1 | contig 20176 bp, 15 predicted proteins | sample YCmetagenome_FD_207642 | JGI IMG/M metagenome (GOLD analysis project Ga0310811, IMG submission 207642) | Soil microbial communities from experimental microcosm in Duke University, North Carolina, United States - YC | ecosystem: Engineered > Artificial ecosystem > Soil microcosm > Unclassified ...
TCCGTGATGTGGCTTTAAGAAGATCGCGCACAGCGCCGGGGACAATGTGAGCGCATTGATCGCGGACAGGAACATCGAGACGGCAACCGTCACCGCGAACTGCCGGAACAGCTCGCCGGAGATGCCTGGGATGAACGCCACCGGCACGAACACCGATAGGAGCACCAGAGTGATGGCGATGATCGGCGCGGTGATCTCGTTCATCGCGCGCTTGGTCGCGTCGGCCGGAGACAGCTCCGGATGCTCCTCCATGACGCGTTCGACATTCTCGACGACGACAATGGCGTCATCGACGACGATGCCGATCGCCAGGACAACGGCCAGCAAGGACACGGAATTCGCAGAATATCCGACCGCCAGAAGTGCGATGAACGTGCCGATGAGGCTGACGGGCACGGCCAAAGTCGGGATCAAGGTCGCCCGTACGCTGCCGAGGAACAGGAACACCACGATCACCACGAGAATGAAGGCCTCGACGAGGGTCTTCTGCACCTCATGGATCGTATCCTTGACGAAGACCGTCGGGTCGTAGGTCACCTTCCAGGCCACGTCGTCGGGGAAGGTCTTCTCCAGCGCGACAATCCGCTCTCGCACCGCATTCAGCGTCGCGATGGCGTTGGCGCCGGGCGATTGATAGATCGCGACCGCGGCCGCGGGGCCGCCATTGAGAAGTGTGTCACGATCGAGATTGGCCGCGCCCAGTTCGATGCGCGCGACATCGCGCAGGCGCAGCAAAGACCCGTCCGGATTGGTCCTGATGATGATGTTCTCGAAGTCCTCGACGCTGCTGAGACGCCCCTTGGTCTGGATATTGAGCTGGAGCTGCTGCTCGTTCGAGATCGGCCTCGCGCCGATGCGGCCAACGGCGGCCTGGACGTTCTGTGACTGGATCGCATTGATAATGTCCGCCGTGGTCAGATTGAGCCCGGTCAGGCGGTCCGTCCGCACCCAGGCGCGCATCGCGTAGTCCTGCGGCCCCCACAGCGAGGCATCGCCCACGCCCGGCGTGCTCCTGATCTGATCGAGCAGATTGATCGTCACGAAGTTCGACAGGAATAGCGGGTCGTGTGTGTGCTTCGGCGAATAGATGGCGATGACGCCCAATAGCGCAGAAGACTTCTTCTTGACCGTCACGCCTTGCCGTTGCACGTCCGGGGGCAGGCTCGCGAGCGCGATCTGAACGCGATTGTTGACGTTGACCGTGTTGATGTCCGGATTCGTGCCCAGTTCGAACGACGCCGTGAGCGAATAGCTGCCGTCGTCGCCGCTGACGCTCTTCATGTAGATCATCTTGTCGACGCCGACGACCTGCGCCTCGATTGGCTGTGCGACGGTGGCATCCACCACGCTGCCGGAAGCGCCGGGGTAGATCGTCGTGACCGAGACCTGCGGCGGCACGATATCCGGATACTGCGCGATGGGAATCGCTAGCAGTGCGAGCAAGCCCGCAATGGTGGTGACGATCGCTATGACGATGGCGAACCGTGGCCGATCGACGAAGATGGCCGATAACATGGCTCTACCCCTGGCCGGGTGTCGGCGGCAACGGGGATGCTCGCACCGGCGTTCCAGACCGGATGCTTTGGAGGCCTTCGACAATCACCTGGGCGCCCGGCGAAAGGCCGCTTTCGACGATGACGCCCGGACCACTGGTCCCGCCCGTCTTGATGCGCCTGATCGCAGCCTTGCCGTCGTCGACCACGAAAACGTAGACACCCTGCTGATCGGCGATCAGCGCGGCCTGCGGGATGACGACCTTTTCTTCCGGCTTTGCCGACTCGACAACGACGCTCATCAACTGTCCGTCGATGAGGCCCGCCTTCGGGTTCGGGACGGTCGCCCGCACCACCACGCTGTCGGTTGCGCGGTTAACCGAGACGTCGACGAAATTGATCACGCCGGGCTGGTCGTAGAATGTCCCATCGGAATAACGAAGCCGGACTTTCAGGCTTTCCCTGTCAGGCCCCTGACCGGTCTGTTGAGTTCGCAAGAATTCCCGCTGGCTGACGGGAAACGTCACATACATCGGATCCTGGCTGACGATGGACGTCAGCGTTCCGCTATCGGGACCGACAACATTGCCCTTTGTTATGTTCGTGCGGCCGATCTTTCCGGTAATCGGCGCGTTGATATCCGTATAGCCGAGATTGATCTTGGCCGTCTGCAGATTGGCCTCGGCTTCGAGAATCGCACCCGCGGCCTGCTGGTCCGCCGCTTGCGCCTGGTCGCGTGCGACGGCGGTTCCAGAAGCCTTTTCCAGGAGCTCGGTCGCTCTCTGCAACTGGATCTCTGTCAGCACCTTCGCGGATTTCGAGCGCTCCAGCGCACCCTCGGCCTGTTTTACCGCCGCCTCGAACAGTCCGCGCTCGATCCGGTAGACGGGCGCGCCCGCCTTGATCAAATCGCCTTCCGTGAACAAGACCTCCTCGAGGAAGCCGGTTACGCGCGCTCTGATATCGACGCGGTTGATCGCCTCGACGCGTCCCACAAACTCGAGCGCCGGCACGGTCGGCTGAAGCGCGGCGGTCACCGTGCCGACGGGGATCGTCGCCGGGGGCGCTGCCGTTTGCGCCTCCGCAGAAGCGATGACACCGACGAACAGTAGACTTGCGGCAATCACTGACTGCCCGATACCGATCGCCGTCCGCTCACCGCGTTCAAGAATGCCCACAGGTTCGCTCCCCCGTCCTTCCGGATCTTCTGGTCCGCATTGACCGCGGCCCCGATGGCGCACATGCGAATGTTTTCGGTGACCCACATAATGCATTTGTCATGCATTCGTCGCGATCCCGCTGACGCAGTAACGTGGCTTCAACGTCGACATCATTGTGCCCCATACCAAGGCCGATTGACATAGGCGTCGACAAATCCGGATTCTCATTCGTGTATGCAAGCGAGCGGCTCGTACGTATCGGTAACCGCGTACGTCCGACACCGGCTCGGTATCGGCGGCGAATAACACCTACGCAAGCCGCATCCTTACCGTGGCACAGACGTAGTCAATCGCACGCAATCTCTTGTGTCGAATACTTTCCTCAATATGTCTCCAAAGTTCCGCACCTGATCGACGCGCCGCATCCGCGCGATTGACAAAATTGACAAAGGCATTGCCGCAAGAATTGTGCGCACGACCCATGTAACGTTTATGCAGCAGGTATCGGGGTGCGAACCGGCGGTCTTTACGGCCATCATTCGAGCGACGGCCGCTTGTCGGAGCATGACGGCATCCATGGGATTTACTGCGTCGTCATCGCTGCCGTGGTGCTGATCGCAACTGTCTGATCATTGCCGCAGTCGCCGCACTTTTACTGCACACTCTCATCGTCTGGCTTCTCTACGAGGATCGCCGGCGACCCTTCGCGGAAGCGCGTCAACGCCTCTCAGAATCCACATATTTGAGCCGGGTTACAACCGCCGGCGCCCTTTCGGCATCAATCAGACTTTTCGACCTCCCACTTTCTTGCAAGAGCTTGGTTTTCTTATTATTCTCAGCGTGCCTAAGGGCTAACAATTCCAATTTCGAATTAATTTGTTAAGTGACCCCGGGAAGCCGGACGGCGGTCCGTTTTTTGCTTTTAGGACGGCTTGATCACGACCGTTCGTCCAGTGGAATGCCATCGATGCCTGTACGTCTGACACGACGCGACTTCACCAAAATTGGCGGCGCTTTCGGATTATCCGCCCCGTCGCTCGACGCATCTGCGCAGGCGGCCACGGCACCGTCGAAAGAGGTTGCCAGCCGGAGGGCCGAGCGGGAGTTTCCCGAGGGCTTTCTTTGGGGAACAGCGACATCGGCCTATCAGGTCGAAGGCGCCGTCAACGAGGACGGCCGCGGGCTCTCGATCTGGGATACGTTCGCGCGCACACCGGGGCGCATCGTCGGCAACGCCAATGCGGCGGTCGCCAACGATCACTATCATCGCTCGCGCGACGACATCGCGCTGATGCGATCGCTCGGCGTGAGCACGTATCGGTTTTCGATCGCCTGGCCGCGCGTTTTCCCGCAAGGCCGCGGCGCGCCTCATCCGAAAGGCCTCGATTTCTATGAACGGCTCGTCGATGAGCTGCTCGCCAATGAGGTCGCGCCCTACGCGACGCTCTATCACTGGGACTTACCGCAGGCGCTACAGGATGCTGGCGGCTGGGAGAACCGCGAGACCGCGAACGCCTTCGCCGATTATGCGGGTTACGTCGCCGCGCGCCTGAGCGACCGGGTGAAGCATATCTTCACGATGAACGAGATGGCGTCGTTTGTCGAACTCGGTTACGGGCAGGCCATCTTTGCGCCGGGATTGAAGTTGCCGCCGGGCCGGTTGAACCAGCTCCGCCATAACGCACTCCTCGGTCATGGCCTGGCGGTGCAGGCGATCCGCGCCAAAGCGCACCCCGGCACCAAAGTCGGCCTCGCTGAGAACATCACCGTCTGCGTTCCGGTCATCGAGACGGCGGAGCATATCGCGGCCGCCGAGCGGGCGACGCGCGAGCTGAACGCGGGATACCTCACCGCGATTCTCGAAGGCGCCTACACGCCGGCCTACCTCGCCTGGGCCGGCGCCGACGCGCCGCGTTTCACTCCCGACGAGATGAAAACGATCGCCAGCCCGCTCGATTTTGTCGGCGTCAACGTCTACGCGCCGCATCACTACGTTCGCGCCTGCACGGCAGCGCCCGGCTTTGCCTCGGTGCCGCTGAGCTCATCGTATCCGCATATGGCGTCGAGTTGGCTGAAGGTCGGACCTGAAGCGCTGTATTGGGCACCGCGTCACGTCGCATCGATCTGGGACGTGAAGACCATCTACATCACGGAAAACGGCTGCTCGGCCGCCGATGCGCCGGACCGCGACGGCAATGTCTACGACACCGACCGCGTCATGTTCCTGCGCAACTATCTCATGCAGTTGCAGCGGGCGACATCGGAAGGCGTACCGGTGCGCGGCTATTTCCTGTGGAGCCTGATGGACAATTTCGAATGGGCCGACGGCTACAGCAACCGCTTCGGACTGCATTACGTCGATTATGCGACGCAACGGCGCACGCCGAAACTCAGCGCCGCCTTCTATAAAGAAGTCATAGCGGAAAACGCCGTCGTCTAAGGGACGGCGTTACGGCGAGGCCTTCAGCCCAAGCGCCGCAAGATAGCCCCATTGAATGGTGCAATTCTTCAATTCGATACCTTGCAGGTAGGCGGCGAAGGCGCCCGCGATGACCGGCTGCGGCGGTAAGGCCGCATTAGGATCGTCAGCGAAGCGATCCGCAAAGTCGACGATGGCCGGCCAGTCCGGCGACATCGGGACCGATGCGACCGTCGTCGTCAGTTGGAGGTTCTTGTAGGGCCAGAAGATCCAGCCGATGCCGAACGATTCGTGCATCTTGCGAAAGTCCGCGATCCAGCGATCCGACCCCTCGCCGGTCTCGCTGATGAGGATCGGCACATTGTAGCGGTCCCGGAAATGGAGCTGCGGCTGGATCGTATTGCGGCGCGGGCTCGCCCAGTAGCTGTGATAGGTATAGACGAGGTTGCCGGCGAAAGGCGGACCCAGCGCCTGCCACGTCGTCGCCCAGCGGCTGCCCTCAATGAAGATGACCTGATGCGGCGCGACCGCGCGAACCGCCGTAGTCAAACGTTCGAGGAGTGGCTCCAGTCGCGGCTCGAGATACTTCGTGTCGTGCTGTGGCGCGATCGGCTCGTTGAGCAGGTCATAGCCGAGCACCGCCGGCTCGTCGTGGTAACGCTGCGCCAAAGTGCGCCAGAGCTGCTCGGTGAGGTCCTGGTTGGCGCGGACATAGAACAGCAGCGGAAAACCTGACCCTCCGTCGTGACTCGCCCCCACCTGCCCGCCCGGCGCGGCGTGCAGATCAAGGATGACATGAAGACCGGCGGCCTTCGCCCATCCGATCAGGCGATCGATCAAGGCATAGCCGATGCCTTCGAATTTCGGCTCGGCGCCGCCGGTGACGAACATCCGGTAATCCAACGGAACGCGAATCGTATTGAAGCCCGCCGCCGCGATGAATTTGATGTCGGCCTCGCTGACATAAGTATCCCGGAAGCGGGTCCAGAACTGCGCTGCGCCCTCGTGCCCGAGCAGGCGCTCGAAGACGCGGCGGATCTGGTCGGGCGCTTCGGTCTTGCGGTTGAAGCGAAACATGTAGCCCTCGGGCACCAGCCACAGACCGAGGTTGATGCCCTTGACGAAGAATGTCCGGCCGTCCGGCGTGACGAGCCGCTTGCCTTCGGCGTGAATGAACGCATCGCCCGGCGTTTCTGCCGCACAAACAATGGGCAAGAAAACGCCCATCATGACCACGATGAAGGCTACGACTCGCGACAGGATCGAACGACTTATCTTCTCAGCCATGCGCGACCATCAGCGTGGCATTTTATCGCTTGTCAACATGAGCGAGCGACCCCAGTGTGTTACACGCGCGGGCGCCGCCCGCGTCGAGCGACGATCCTCATCTGTCAGTGCCGGCCATGGAATTCTATCAAGCAGCCGTTCTCTTGGGGGCGGTCCTGCTCGTTATATTATTGTCGTCCTATGGTCGGCAGCCGCACTTTCTCGCGCTGTTGGCGGGCGCGCTCGTTTTCGCGCTCCTGGCGCGCATGTCGTTGCCGTCAATCGGAGACTGGTTCAGCCTCGGCTTCGCCCAGACGATCGACAGCTTCGGCCTCGTCATCATCGCCGGCAGCATCACCGCGACATTTCTGGCACGTTCCAGTTCAATAAGCCGGTTTATGCCCGCTGACTTATCCCCCCGAAGCATCGCGGCGCTCGTTGCCGGGCTCTGCGCCAGCCTCGCGCCGCCGGTCATTGCGCTGGCGCTGATGCGGCCCTGGTGCCAGATCGGGGCCGGGTCCGATGCGCGCGCACGCGCCCGGGTGGTCACGACGCTGGCGCTCGCGCTGTCGGCGGGGCAGGCCTTCATCTACCCCTCGATCTATGCCGTCGCGACGCGCGCAATCCTCAAGGTCGACCTCGGATTGATGCTGGCGGTTGGGCTCCTGCTCGCGCTCGCGACAGCCGCAGTGGGATGGCTCTTCGTCGGATGGATGACGGCAGGCCTGCCGACCGAAGGCCAGCAGGATATTTCCACTCCCACCGGCGCACAGGAGGCCACCGCCGGCCCCGGCGCGGCCGTCATACCGGTGCTGGCGCCGCTGCTGCTCCTCATCACCGCGACGTTCGCGCAAATCCCGAGCGAGCCGCTCGGCCGCGACCTCAAGGAATTTATGGTCTTCATGACCAGGCCGATGGTCCTGCTGCTGCTCTCGATCGGCCTGATCGTCCTGATGCTGCGCCGCTTCGACCGCAAGACCCTGGCCGATACCGGCTGGATGGGCGACGCCCTCAGCGCCTCTGTGCGCCCCCTGCTCGCGGTCGGCGCGGCGGGCGGATTCGTCGCCCTCATTCAACAGACCGGGATGGCGGAGCTCGTGGCCGAGCGCGTCTCAGTGCTGCACATCGGCATCGCCGTGCCGTTCCTGGTTGCCGCGCTTTTGAAGGCGCTCCAAGGCTCGCCGCTGGTGGCGACCCTCACCGCCGCCGGAATGATGGAGCCGCTGCTTCCCGGCCTTGGCCTCGGCGATGCATGGGGCCATGCCCTGACGGCGGCGGCCATCGGCGCCGGTACGCTGATCGTGCACATCAACGATCCGTTATTCTGGCTGGTGGCCGATATGGCGGAGATCACTCCGGCGCGGACGCTCAGCCTGCAGACGCTGGGCACACTGGTGCAGGCGGCGACCGCCATCATTCTGCTGATGGTCCTGGCCGCGTTCTGACGCCTACTGCGGCGCGCCCAGGAGCGCGCGCCTTGTCGCCGAGCCGGCCGATAATTTTCATTCGATCCTGCTCAGGGACGCCGAGCGTCGGCTGCGCGAAATGCTGGGAGCGCCCGAAGACTGCCGTGCGCGGCAGATCGTGGAGAGCCATCGCGGAACTGTGACGATCGACGCTCGTCCGGGCGGCGGCGCGCGCCTGCGCGTGCGGCTGCCGCGCGCGCAAATGCCGGCGAGTGAACGCCAAAACGCCGGCACTCTCTCCAATTGAAAGTGTTCAGGGCGCAGTTGGCCGCACCGCTTGCAATCCCTATGATCCGCCGCCGCCCGCCATTCGGCGCGCGGAATGGTCTTTCATTTTGCAATCCGGCCTCTCCATGACCCTTGGCGCCAGTCCCCTCCTCCCTCGCCTCGATGCGCCTCGCCAGGCTGCGCAAAGCGGAGGCGCTCCAGACTGGGACGCCATGATCGCCGCAGTCGACGGGGAACCGCTGCGCATGGCGTGGCTTGCCGGCCGTCTTCTGCGCAAGGGACGTGCCGCGCAAGCGCGAGACCTGTGCACGCGGGCGCTCGCTTTGGCGCCCGGCGAGCCGGAAATTCAAATCATCGCCGCCGAGATCTTCAGCGACGGTGTGCCGGAATGGCACGCAGCCATCGCCAACGATCAAGCCCGCCTCGCCGCCTACGACGCGGCTCTGCGGCGCGCGGTCAAACCCGGCGACTGCGTCCTGGAAATCGGAACTGGCAGCGGCATTCTCGCCATGATGGCGGCGCGCGCCGGCGCCGCCGAGGTCATCACCTGTGAGATGAATCCGGTCATCGCCGAACGGGCAAGGCAGATCATCGCGCAGAACGGCTATGCCGATCGGGTGCGCGTGATCGCCAAACATTCCGATGCGCTGCGGCTGGGCGTCGATCTGAACCGCCGCGCCGATGTTTTGGTATCCGAGATCATCGGTACCAGTTTGCTCGGCGAGAATGTGCTGCCGGTGATGGACATGGTGGCCGATCGTCTGATGCGGGACGGCGGCACGATGATCCCGGCGCGCGGCACTGTGCGCGTCGCACTGGCCGATGATGCCGACGTCGAGAACCAACGGCTGGGAACGATCGACGGGTTCGACCTGTCGGCCTTCAACGGCTTGTTGCCGCCAAGTTATTTCATCAGCGTCGACAGCCCGCATCTGACCCTGCGCAGCGCCGCCACCGATCTCTTCACATTCGATTTTCGATCCGAAATGCCCGAATCCGGCCGCGTGAAACGCATGCTGAAAGCGGCGGGCGGGCCTGCCAATGGCGTCGTCGAATGGATCAGGCTCGAGATGGACGACGTCACCGTCTACGAGAACCAGCCGCATCGCACGGCGCAGTCGTCCTGGGGCGCGACGTTTCACCCGTTCGTGCCCGGGTACGCGCCGCAGGCGAACGAAGACGTCGCCGTGCACGCCAGCCACGACATCAATTCCGTCCGCATCTGGGTTTCGCCATGACCCTCACAGTCAGCCCGCTCCTCACCGACCTCTATGAGCTCAACATGGTCCAGGCCTATCTGGACCGCGGCGAGGACAAGACGGCGGTGTTCGAGTTCTTCGTGCGGCGGCTCCCGCCGCGGCGCGGATTCCTGCTGGCGGCGGGGCTCGAGGATGCGCTCGCTTATCTCGAGACCATGCGCTATTCCGCCGAAGAGCTCGCCTGGCTCAAGAGCACCGGCCGCTTCCGTGACAATCTGCTCGATTACCTGGCGAACTTCCGCTTCACCGGCGACGTGCATGCGATCCCGGAAGGCACCGTGTGCTTTGCCAATGAGCCGCTGATCCGCATCACAGCGCCGCTGCCGCAGGCGCAGCTCGTCGAGTCGCGGCTGATCAACATCCTGCATTTCCAGACGCTGATCGCCTCGAAGGCGGCGCGCATGGTTTTGGCGGCCCCAGGAAAAATCCTCTCCGACTTCGGCCTGCGCACCGCGCATGGCGCCGAGGCCGGGCTCTATTCGGCGCGCGCGAGCTATGTCGCCGGTTTCGCCGGCGCGGCCAATGTGCTCGTCGGCGAGCGCTACGGCATTCCTGTCGTCGGCACCATGGCGCATTCCTACGTGCAGGTGCACGACGACGAGATGCAGGCCTTCGAGGACTTCGCGCGCGCGCGGCCCGAGGGCGTGATCCTGCTGATCGACACCTACGACACCGAAGCCGGCGCGCGCAAAGTCGTGGAACTGGCGCCGAAGCTGAAGGCCGACAGCATCTCCATCCGCGGCGTGCGCATCGACAGTGGCGACCTGACGGCGATGGCGCGCAAAGTGCGCGCGATCCTCGATGCCGGCGGACTGCGCGACGTGATCATCCTCGTCAGCGGCGGCATCAACGAGGACGTGCTGCAAGGCATGATGGCCGAGAAGGCGCCGATCGACGGTTTCGGCATCGGCGTCAATCTCGCGGCCTCGGTCGATGTGCCCGCGCTCGACTGTGCCTACAAGCTCCAGGACTACGCTGGGCGTCCGCGCCGCAAGCTCTCCGAAGGCAAAGCGACCTGGCCGGGGCGCAAGCAGGTCTGGCGCGCCTATGACACGCAGGGCCGCATGCGCGGCGACATCCTCTCGGTCGAGGAGGACACGCACCCAGGCGAAGCGCTGATCGGGCCGGTGATGCGCGGCGGCAAGCGCGTTGGGCCGGCGCCGAGCTTGGCCGAGATCCGGGCGCGCGCCGAGCGCGACCTCGCACGCCTGCCGGAGAAATTGGCACGGCTGGAGACCGGCGCGGAGTATCCGGTTGAGGTCGCCGATGCGCTCGTTGCGCTGGCGCGCGAGGCGGACAAGCATACCGGCCGCTGACGCAGGCCAGTTCCGCATAGCCAGATCGGAACCTCCCGCGCGGTCTCGCGCTTCTAGTTGCGAGTCGGACGGCGCGCAGTGCTGCTCGTTCGTATTCCAACATGGCTCGGGAGGCTTCCATGACCAATATGCATGCCGTGCGCATCCATTCCTTCGGCGATCCCAACGTCCTGACCGTCGAAGACATTCCTCTTCCCGAGCCGAAGCCGAACGAGATCGTCATCCGCGTCTCGGCGGCGAGCGTCAATCCGGTCGATTACAAGATCCGCTCCGGCCAATATCCGTCGGTGAAGAAGGACCAGTTGCCGAAGGTGCTCGGCCGCGACGTCGCCGGCGTCGTCGAGCGCGTCGGCAGCCGCATCACCCGGTTCGAGAAAGGCGATGCGGTCTACGCAATGCTGGGCCGCGATGTCGGCGGGTATGCCGAGTACGCGCTAGCGACGGAAGCCGAAGCGGCGCCGAGCCCGACCTCGCTCGACTTCGTGCAGGCGGCCGCGGTGCCACTCGCCGCGCTCACCGCCTGGCAATGCCTGTTCGACCACGGCGGACTGAAAAAGGGTCAGCGCGTGCTGATCCACGGCGGCGCCGGTGGCGTCGGCCATTTCGCCATCCAGTTCGCCAAGGCGAAAGGCGCCTGGGTCGCGACCACGGTGTCCGCCGACGATATCGAGATGGCCCGCCGTTTGGGCGCCGACCAGACGATCGACTACAAGCACGAGACGTTCGAAGACAAAGTGAAAGACATCGATCTGGTCTATGACCTGATCGCCGGCGAGACGCAGACGCGCTCCTTCGCGGTGCTCAAGGACGGTGGTGCGATGGTCTCAACGCTGCAGAAGCCGGATGAAGCGCTCGCCGAGAAGCACAACATCCGCGGCCTGCATTACATGGCGACGCCGAATGCGAGCCAGCTCGAGGAAATCGCGCGGCTGATCGATTCCGGCAAGGTGAAGGTGGTCATCGACGCCATCTATCCGCTCGAGCAGGCCGCCAAGGCGCACGCGCACATGGAGCACGACCACATCCACGGCAAGGTCGTGCTGAAGATCGCGGCGTGAGGTGCTAACGCATCAGCGTCATGGCCGGGCTTGTCCCGGCCATCCACGACTTGCTTTACGAAATGAAGAAAGACGTGGATGCCCGGCACAAAGCCGGGCATGACGACTGAGACGCTATCGCCCCGCCCCCGCCCTGTTCCAGCCGCGCAGGCCTTCGCCGTAGATCTCGTGGCCGGTGTCGGTGACCACGACCGTGTCTTCCAATTTGATGAAGCCGCGCGCGGGGTGCATCAGCGTGGTCTCGACCGACACCACCATGCCCGCCTCCAATGGCCTGTCGGCATCATCGGCCGGATAAGGCACCGGCCCGTGATCGGTGAGCCTTGGCGCCTCGTGGCTCACGAGCCCCATGCCGTGCGCAAGGAAGTCGAGGTGATTGTGGTGCTTTGACTTGGCGACCAGCGGGGCAGCGGCGGCGTAGATCTCGCGGCCAAGAATACCCGCTCGTACCGGCTTCATCACCGCGCGCTGGATGCTCTCGATCTCGCCGAGCAAATCTTCAAGTTCGGCGTCCGGCTCGCCTTGGATGGCCATGCGGCACACGTCGCCGATAAAGCCATGATTGTTGCCGCCAGAGTCGATCGACATGATCTCGCCGGCCTCCCATGGCTGGTCGGAGGGCGCGCGGTTCATGCTGGTGCCCGCGGTGATCAGGCAATATTCGAAGGTGAGCCCGCGATTGGTCTCCTCGCGGCGAAGGGCATCGACGACGTCCTGCTTGGTGTCGCCCGGTTTTGCTCCGGCGATCACCGCCTGCATCGAATCAATCACCGCCTCGGAGGCGACCTTCAGCATCTTCAGTTCGTCGGGCGATTTCTTCGCGCGCTGGCGCTCGAGCACGAACAGCGCATCGACCCAGTCGGCGTCGGGGAATCCTTTGCGCAGCACGTTCGCCGCATCGAAGGGCAGGAATCCGAACTCGGCGGCGATGCGCTTGGGCGTCAGTCCCGCCTTGCGCATGTAATCGACGGCCTTCTGCATGGCGTCGACGGAGCCGGCGGAATTCACCTGCGTCTCCGGCGTCCACAACGGCTTCACCTTGTGCTGGAAGCCTTCGAGACGGTGGCCGATATAGGCGGACTTCTCCGGCCTTCCCTTCGGATAGACGAAGACCGGCAGATAACGTGTGACGCCGGTCGCATCCATGTAGTCGAAGAAATGCGCGCGGTGACCGCCAAGCAGGTACTGCACATTGTGCTTCGACGTCGCGACGACGACGTCGATCCCGGCCTCGTCCATCAGGCGGTCAAGGCGGGCATGATCGAAAGGAATGGCGAGAGAACGCGAAGTCTGAGCGTTGACGTTCATGGATCCGGCTCCCGGCTCGTGCCGACGGGCATTGCCCTTCGGCAGGTCAACGCGGAAGCCTAGCGCATGATCCTCGGAAAATCAGGCCCCCGGACATGGGTCCGGGGGCACGATGTTTGCCGCTGCGCGTTGTGCAGTGCGTTACGACCACAGTTCCTTGCTCGCCAGCTTGGCGCCGGCGGACAGGGCCTCAAGCTTCGCCCACATGATCGAGGGATGGACGCGGCGGTAGAACGGCCCCTGCGCGAAGCCGCAGTCGGTGCCGGCGATGACGTTCTCGCGGCCGACAATTTTCGCCAGGCGAACAATGCGCTCGGCGACCAGCTCCGGGTGCTCTACGACGTTGGTCGCATGGCTGATGACGCCAGGCACCAACACCTGGCCGGGTCCGAGCTTGGCGTTCGCCCAGACCTTCCACTCGTGCTCGTGGCGTGGATTGGCGCCCTCGATCACGAAGGCCCCCACTTTGGCCTTCAACAGCACATCGACGATGTCCTTGAGCGGCACGTCGGTGGTGTGCGGGCCCGGCCAGCTTCCCCAGCACACGTGATAGCGGATGCGGTCGGCCGGCAGGCCTTCAATGGCGTGGTTGAGGATTTCGATCTGCTTCTCCAGCCAGCGCTTATAGTCGGCGAAGGTGCCCGGCGGCACCATGCGGTCATAGGTGACGGCGCTGCGGGCGTCATCGAGCTGCACGACGAGGCCGGCATCGACGATCAGCTTGTATTCGGTGCGCATCGCCTCACCGATCGCGGCCTGAAGGTCTTCCTCGCTCTTGTAGTATTCGTTCTTGCGGTCGGGGATCACGCTGGCGGGGGCGGCGACGGGCAGGAAGCCCTCTTCCACCTTGGCGCCCTTGAGCGCCGCCTTGAAGTTGTCGATGTCGCGCTGCGTCTCGGCCTGACCGGTGTATGTGATCGGGCCGACGCAGATCGCCTCGGTCGTGGTCGAGACCGCTTCCTTGGCGTCGAGCTCGGCATAGAATTCCGCGAACTTGGTGCGGTCGGCGCCGCGCTTGAACGGGTTAGCCCCCTCGGTCTTGATCGGCCGCCGCTCGAAACCGGAGAGGCGCTCCAGCGCATATTGCGCCCAACTGATCGACTTGCCGAACTCACCGTCGCTGACGACATCGATGCCGGCATCGGCCTGCTCGCGCACGACCTCGTTCACGGAATCGACGAGACATTTCTGGTAGGCCTTCTCGTCGTAGGGCTTGCCGCCCTGTTTGAGACGGAGAAAGTCCTGCAAGGCGGCCGGGCGGATCAGGCTGCCGACATGGGTGGTGAGGATGCGGTCTGTGCTGCGCTTCATCGGGTCCCTACTCGTTAGCGTTCCTTCGCACCGCTATGCCCGCGACGCACGCCAAACGCAATGCATGAGAAGTATACCCGCAAACGTGGGCAGGGCCCCAACGCGCAGACTAAGCTTTCACCACGCCGATGAACTGCTCGAGCATGTCGGGATCGTTGCGGAGCGTCTCGCTCGCGCCGTCATAGACGATGCGGCCGCGGTCCATCACCACCGCGCGCGGCGAGATGTCGAGCGCCACCCGCGAATTCTGCTCGACCAGAATGGTGGCGAGCCCACCTGCTTTGGTGAGCTGCTTCACCGCCCGCGCCAGTTCCTCGACGATGACCGGCGCCAGGCCCTCCGAAGGCTCGTCCATCAACAGCACGGTCGGATTGCCAATCAGCGCGCGGCCGATGGCAAGCATCTGCTGCTCGCCGCCCGACAATTGATTGCCACGATTGTCGGCGCGCTCGGCGAGCCGCGGGAACATCTCGCAGACGGTTTTGTAGGTCCAGCGCCCCGGCCGCGCGGCGACCTCGAGGTTCTCCCGCACCGACAGCGAGGGGAATATCTCGCGCTCCTGCGGCACGTAGCCGAGCCCGGCGATCACCCGCCTGTAGGTGGCGACCTTGGAGATGGGCTTCCCGTGCAGGACTACGCCGCCGCCATGCAGCGTTGTGTGGCCCATGATGGTGGCGAGCAGCGTCGTCTTGCCCACGCCGTTGCGGCCGATGACCGACACGGTCTCGCCCGGCGCGATGGAGAACTTCACGTCCTCCAAGACGACCGTCTCGCCGTAGCCGGCGCGGACATTGTCGAGTGTGAGCGCCGCGTCAGCCATGCTGCCCTCCCCGCTGGCCGGCCTTCTGGGCCGCCGCGTGGCCATCCTCGCCGAGGTAGACCGCGCGCACCTCCGCATTGGCCATGATCTCGTCCGGCGTGCCTTGCGTGAACACGGCGCCCTGAACCAGCACCGTGATCTCCTTGGCGAAGCGGAACACCACGTCCATGTCGTGCTCGATGATCAGCACGGCGATGTCGGGGTCGAGCCCGGCGACCACGTCGAGGATGAGATGGCTCTCCGACGACGGCACGCCGGCCGCCGGCTCGTCGAGCAGCAGCACGCGCGGCTTCTGGGCGAGCGCAATCGCGATCTCGACCAGGCGCTGGCGGCCGTAGGGCAGTTCGCGCACCAGCCTGAGCGCGTCGTCGACCAGCCGCAACGATTGCAGATGATCGAGCGCCTCGTCGATCACCGACCGCTTCGCGCCGGCCGGACGCCAGAGATTGTTGTTCTCGCCATCGCGCTCGCCGATCGTCATGACGATGTTTTCCAAGACCGTCAGCCCGCGGAAGAGCTGATTGATCTGGAAGGTGCGCGCGAGGCCGCGCCGCGCCCGAAACGCCTGGCTGGTGGCGGTGATGTCATCGCCATTGAGCAGCACGCGGCCGGAGGACGGGCTGAGCACGCCGGTGATCAGATTGATCAGCGTGGTCTTGCCCGCGCCATTCGGTCCGATGAGCGCACGGCGGGCGCCGCGCTCGAGCGTGAGGTTGACGTCGCGCGTGACATGCAGCGCGCCGAAATTGCGGTTGAGACTTTCGACTTGCAGAGCGGCGGTCATGACTGACGCCTCTTGGCAACGAACTTGGCGGCGTCTTCGATGAGGCCCATGAGGCCGCGGCGCGCGAACAGCACCGCCAGCACGAGCAGGAGCCCGATGCCGAACTGCCAGAAGGTCGGGCTCAACTTCGAGAGATGATCCTCCAGGATCATGTAGACGGCGGCGCCGAGGAAAGCACCGTAGAGCCGGCCGGTGCCGCCCAGGATCAACATCACCATCACCTTGGCGGAGTTGTCGAAGTCGAACACCGTAAGCGTCACATAGGCGTTGGTCTGGGTGAACAGCGCACCGGCGATGCCAGCGATCGCGGCGGCGATGGTGTAGACCATCACCAGCCGGCCGTGCACCGGCGAGCCGATCGCGTGCATGCGGCGGACGTTCTCGCGGATGCCGGTGAGTGCGGCGCCGAACGGCGAATAGACGATGCGGCGCACGACGTAGAACACCACCGCCAAAGCGACGAGCGCGTAGATGTAATACGTGTGGCCGTAGAGGTCGTAATCGAACTTGCCAAACAGCGGATCGAAGGTCAGCCCCGGCAGTCCGTCATAGCCGCCGGAGAGGTCCGAGCGTAGGTTGCCGGCCTCCTGAAGCATGATCGCTGTGGCAAGCGTCAGCATCAAAAGCGTGAGCCCGCGATAGCGCAGCAGGAACCAGCCGGTCATGAAACCGACCAGCCCCGCGACGATGGCCGCGGCGAACAGTCCACTGACCGGCTCGGTCCAGCCGAGCTTGGCGGCGCCGAGGCCGACGGTATAGGCGCCGATGCCGAAGAACGCCGCGTGGCCCAGCGTGACGATGCCGGCATAGCCAAGGATCAGGTCCAGCGAGAGCGCGAACATGATCATGACCAGGACCTGGCTGCCGAAGGTCATGCGGTCCGGGAAGATGAAATAGACGGCGATGGCGATGAGCCACGGCAGCGCCTCGGCGGCACGGAAGCGATGCCGCTTGATCAGGAAGCTGGCGGCCTCTTCGCGCGAGGCCGCGGGCTTGGCGGGGGCGGTCATGGTGTTACTCACGGCCATAGAACCCCGCCGGCTTGATCAGGAGCACCACGACGGTCACCGCGTAGATGAAGAAGCCTCCCGCATCCGCGAACAGGTACTTGCCGGCCGTGTCGAAGACACCGAGCACCAGCGCGGCGAGAAGCGTGCCTTTCAGGCTGCCGAGGCCGCCGACCGCGACCACAATCAGGAACAGCACGAGATAGAGCACCGCGAAATATGGCGTCAGGCCGAAGAGCTGGATCGCCAGACCGCCGCCAAGCGCGGCGAGCCCCGAGCCTACCGCGAAGGTGAGCGTGAACAGGCGATCGACGTTGATGCCGACCGACTCGGCCATGCGCCGGTTGTCCACGGCGGCCCTTATCTTGGCGCCGATATTGGTGCGCTCGAAGACGTACCAGAGCACGACGATCAGGATGACGCCGAGCACGATGAGGAAGGCGCGATAGCTCGGGAAGGCGCGGAAGCCGAGATTGATGTCGCCTTGCAGCCAGGTCGGCAACGGCACCGATTTCGGGATCGGCCCGTAGAAATAGGTGAAGGTGGCGATCGCCATGAAGGCGAGGCCGATGGTCAGCAGCACCTGCTCGAGATCGGTTGCCTTGTAGAGGCGCCGATAGAGCCCGCGCTCGAATGGAATGCTGATGATACCGACCAGAACGGAGGCGATGATCAGCGACGGCACGAAATCGATGCCGAGCGTGCGCGTGAGCGTGACGACGATATAGCCGCCCGCCATGGCGAAAGCGCCGTGCGCCAGGTTCACGAAGTTCATCAGCCCCATCGTGACCGAAAGGCCGACGGAGGTGATGAACAGAAACATGGCGTAGGCCAGGCCGTCGAACAGAATGCTGACGGCGATATTGGCAACGTGCGGCACGAGCCCCACCCTCGTCTACAGTAAGACGCCGCCGCGCCATTTATGCGCGGCGGCGTTGTTGGGTGTCAAATCGCAATCAGATCAGGAGCCGCAGCGGCCGATCTTGAGCTCTTTGCACTCGTCCTTCACGGCCTTGGTGGTGCCGAGGACTTTTTCGCCGAGCTTGCCGTCTGGCCGGCGGATGACCTCGATGGCGTGCTCGTCCTGCACCACATCGCGCGTCGCCGGATCGATCGTCACGCGGCCGCGCGGGCCATCAGCCGACCAGCCCTTGAGCGCGTCGATGACCTTGGCGCCATCGGACATCTTGCCGTCGAGCTTTTTGATGGTGTCGAAGATGGCATGCATGGTGTCCCAGCCGGCCGCCGACATGAAGTCCGGATAAGAGTCGGCCCCGTATTCCTTGTGCCAGGCGGCGAGGAAGGCCTTGTTCTCCGGATTGTCGAGATCGACCGCGTAGTGGCCCATGACGATGGTGCCGATGGCGGCATCACCCATATCCTGGAGCTTGTTGTCGGGGACGAGGTCCATCGGGCCGATCAGCTTGATGCCGGCCTTGCGCATGCCGAGCTCGCCATAGGCCTTCATCACGCCGGTCGCGTGCGCGCCCGAGGGAATGAACACGTACATGCAGTCCGGATGCGCATCCTTGATGCGCTGGAAGAACGGCGTGAAGTCCGGCACCTGCACCGGGCTGCCGAGCGGAATGGACATCGAGACCTTGCCGCCGGCCATCTCGAAGCCCTTGACGAAGGCTTCCGTGGAATCCTTGCCCGGCGGGAAGTCGGTGTAGGCGACCGCCGCGGTCTTGCAGCCGATCGTGTTGAAGGCATAGGCGCCCATCGGATAGGCCGGGTGCCACATGCTGAACGACAGACGCGCAATATACGGCGACAGGTTGGTGATCCAGGCCGTGCCGGCGTTGGCGATGATCATCGGCATCTTCGCCTGCGTGACGACGGGCGCCAGCGCGATCGCCGACGGCGAGAACACGAAGCCGGCGAGGATTTGCACCTTGTCGTTGGTGATCAACTCGGTCGCCACGGTCTTGGCTTGCGCACCGGTCGGCGGACCTTCGTCGCGCTTGACGAGTTCGACCTTGTGCGGAGCGATGTCGTTGGCGTGCAATTTCACATAGAGGTCGAAGGCTTTATCGATCTGATGACCGAGATCGGCATTAGCGCCGCTGAGCGACAGCACGACGCCGATTTTCACGGTCTCAGCCTGGGCCATCCCACCCACCGCGAGGGCGAGGGCAGCAGCGCCCACCCAACGGAAGATTTGCATCATGTTTCTCCCTTACCACCTTGAAATAACGTATAATCCCACCCTTGGGTGGGCCGTTTCGAGGCCCCCCTCGTTTTGAATGACCTGCACACAATCAAAGGTGCCGGTCAATCCACGCCAGGCGCGGCGGCGCGTCACGGTGCTGAGAAAAGGCCGCGCGTCACCACACGCTTACGCCGGGGCGTGAGCCGTTGGCATACTTGCGGTTGGGCTGTCTGTCGAGATCAGGAGTTATAATTCATGCGGCGCTTTTGGCCGCGACCTCGGCGGTGGAGGTAGCCGGCGCCGTCTCGTTCTTGCGCGCGATGAGCCCGTCGAGCGACGCGACTTCAACGCGGTTGCGTCCGCGCTCCTTGGCGAAATAGAGCGCCTGATCGGCCTGCGCCAGCAACTCCGGCATGTCGAGCACGATCTCCTGGCAATGCACGATACCGATGCTGACAGTTGCGCACACCGGCCGGCCGTCGACGGTCTGTGCCGCCTGCGCAAAGCTTTCGCGGATGCGCTCGGCCACGGCGACGGCCTTGTCACGGCTGGTGTCGCGCATCACTGCGGCGAACTCCTCGCCGCCGAGGCGCCCGATCAGGTCGGTCGAGCGCATCGATTGGCGCGCGGCTTCCGTGAACACCTCCAACACCCGGTCGCCGAGCGCATGGCCGAAGCGGTCATTGATCGACTTGAAATGATCGAGGTCGATCAGCAGCACGGCGGTCGGACGCGGATCGGCGCTGTGCTGCTTCGCCATCAAAGCGGCATCCTGGAGGAACGAGCGGCGGTTGGCGATGCCGGTCAGCGGATCGACCATCGCCGCGGTGCGATGGCGCAGTTCGGTGCGCTCCTTCGCCATGGCGAGCAGGATGAAGGCGATCGATATGGTGAACAGCAGCGCCTCGAAGGAGAGCACGGTCAGCCAGACGCTGCCGAACATGTTGCTGTTAGTCGGCGACCAGGGCAGCACCGCGACCAGCGGCGTGCGCAGCAAAAACAGTGCGCCGTGCGCGAACAGCATGAAGATCGCCGGCCAGCGCGAGACAAGCTGTTCGGCGCGGCCGCGCCAGAATTCGTAAGCGGTGAGCCATGTGTAAGCAGTGATGATGCCGGAGGCCATCAGCGA
>Ga0310811_10003335_pt1 | contig 20176 bp, 24 predicted proteins | sample YCmetagenome_FD_207642 | JGI IMG/M metagenome (GOLD analysis project Ga0310811, IMG submission 207642) | Soil microbial communities from experimental microcosm in Duke University, North Carolina, United States - YC | ecosystem: Engineered > Artificial ecosystem > Soil microcosm > Unclassified ...
CGTGAACCGTGATCAGCCGTACGCCGAGCGCCGACGCGCGCCGCGCGGCTGCGCGGACGGTGTTCGGAATGTCGTGCAGCTTGAGATCGAGGAAGACGTCCCGCTGGCCGCTCACACCGCCGGGCCGGCCACGCACGGATGCGATCGCATCGGGTCCGGCCGCGGTGAAGAGCTCGCTCCCCACCTTCACGAAATCGCACGCGTCGCCGAGCCGTTCGACCAGCGCCACGGCCTCCGCGGCGCCCGGCACATCGAGCGCGACGATGGCGCGGGCGCGGCTCACGACGGCCACTCCAGCGTGCCGATGAGCTCGCCTAACGAGCGAATGCCATGCGCTTCGCACCACCGCCCGAGGTCGCGCACCACCCGTTCGGGGACGCGTGGGTCGCGCATTGCGGCGGTCCCGATCCCGACCAGCGACGCACCGGCAATCATGTACTGCAGTGCATCGCTTGCCGACGACACGCCGCCCACGCCGAGCAGCGGAACCTGAACGGCGCGGCGCACCTTCCACGTGGCGAGCACGCCCACCGGCAACAACGGCGCGCCGCTCACGCCGCCTGAGCCGAAGCCTAACGCTGGCCGGCGGCGCTCGACGTCTACCACCAGACCGGGCATGGTATTCACGAGCGTGATCCCGTCGGCGCCCGCGTCCACCGCGACGCACGCGCTCGCCGCGATGTCCGCCGACGCAGGACTCAGCTTGACGAAGATCGGCCGCCGCGTCGCCGCGCGCGCGCCGCGCACCACCGCTGCCAGCGTCGCCGGATCGGCCCCGAACTCCATGCCGCCCGCGCGCACGTTCGGACAGCTCACGTTGAGCTCGAAAATGTCGACGCCGGCCTGGTCGGTGAGCGCCGATACGACCGCCGCGTAATCCTCGACGGTGTCGCCAACGACGTTCACCAGCACGCGCGCGCCGCCCGCGTGCTCGGCGAGCCACGGCAGCTCGACCCGCTTCACTTCCTCGAGTCCCGGGTTGGCCAGGCCCACCGCGTTGATCATCACGCCGTCGCGCGCCTCGGCCACGCGCGGCGCCGGTGCGCCGGCTCGCGGCTTCGGGCTCACCGCCTTGGTGCCGATGCCGCCTAACGCATCGAGCGCGATCACGCCGCGCAGCTCGCGCCCGTATGCCGCCGTGCCGGGCGCGAGAACGATGGGGTTTTGAAAGCTGATGCCCGCCACGCTCACGGCGAGCGCGGTCGCGCGTGACGATTGATCGGCGCTCACGTCCGCGCCACCCCGCTCACGGCGTCGCCACGCCTAACCGGCGTTGATAGTGGTCCAGATACTCGACGGTCGCGTCGGCGATCGCCGATGCGATCTGCCGCTGGCGCGCGGGGTTCGTGATGAACCGCGCATCGGCCGGGTTGGTCCCGAACCCGATCTCCACGAGCACCGCCGGCATGAACGCCGTCACGAGTACGCGGAAGCCCGCTTGCTTCACGCCGCGGCTTGGTCCTGGTTCGATCGCGCCCAGGTGCTGCTGGACGAGGTCCGCGAGCTCGCTCGACTCGCGCAGGTGCTCGTTCTGCGCCATGTCGTTCATGATGTAGCTCAGCGGATCGCCCTTCTTTGCCGAGACGTCCGTCTCGAATCGCACCGACGCGTTTTCCATTTCCTCCACGCGCTTGGCGTCTTCCGTCTTCGCTTCGGCGAGGAAGTACGTCTCGAAACCACGCGCTGCTCCGGGATCCCGCCACGCCGGATTGGCTGCGTTGACGTGAACGGACACGAAGAGATCGCCGTGGTGCTCGTTCGCGATCCGGCCGCGATCGGAGAGCGCGATGAGTGTGTCCCTGGTACGGGTCATCACAACGTGAAACCCGCGGTCGCGCAGTGCGGTGGCCAGCTTTTTCGCAACCTGCAGCGTGATGTCTTTCTCGTAGACCTTCCATCGGGTGCCGATGGGACCCGACATGCCGTTGTCCGGACCGCCGTGTCCCGCGTCCACCACCACGGTGCGGTGCGCCGTGCTTGATGGGACGCGCACGGGCGCATCGCTGCCGCGCATCGCCGGCGTCACCGCGGCCTGAAACACGAGGAGCAGAGCGCAGATCATCGGACGCGCGCCGCCCGCGCCATCTCGCGCTCGTCTTCGCGCCGCCGCGCATCGTCCCGCTTGTCGTGCAGCTTCTTTCCCTTGCCCAGCGCGAGCGTCACCTTTGCCTTGCCCCGCGTGAAGTGAACGTCGAGCGGCACCAGCGTGAGGCCTTGTCGCTCGACGGCACCGATCAGCTTCCGAATCTCGCGCCGGTGCAGCAGCAGCTTGCGCGTGCGGCGCGGCTCGTGGTTGAACTGGTTGCCCTGTTCGTAGGGCGCGATGTGCGCATTGAGGAGAAACACTTCGCCGTGGGTCACGATCGCGTAGGCATCCGTGATGTTCGCCTGCCCAGCGCGCAGCGACTTGATCTCCGTACCCGTAAGCACGATGCCGGCCTCCCATGTCTCCAGGAGATGATAATCGTGCCGGGCGCGCTTGTTCCGCGCGACGGGCGTCTGCGCTGCCGAGTCGTCTGCTGTGGGCAAGGGCGAGGAATGACGGCGTTCGCGGACCGCGGGAGCGCGGCGCGGATCTGCCAGGTAATGGACGATCGTGCCAGAGGCAAGTTAGACCCGTCGGAAGATGCAGGCAACACGGTCGTCCGGTCCCCATGATATCATGAGACGCATGATCGTCGGAGAGATCGTCGCGGTCGCGTTGCGCGCGCTGGCGGCAAACAAGCTTCGCTCCCTGCTCACGATGCTCGGCATCGTTATCGGCGTCGCGGCCGTGATCGCCATGTTGGCACTCGGCACCGGCGCGCGACACGCGATCGAGACGCGCATTGCGTCCCTCGGTACCACACGGCTTACGGTGAATCCGACGCGTGTCGTGCGCGGCGGGGTCGAAACGAGCGACATCCATCGCATCACGATGGACGATGTCCAGTTTCTCAAGGACCGCTCACACCTCATCGCCGCGATCCAGCCGCAACAGGACCGCGATCTCCAGGTCGAGTATCACGGCGCCAACACCTACGTGCAGATCACGGGTGCGACACCCAACTTTCTGCAGGTGCAGAACTACAGCGTCGCCGTCGGGCGCATGTTCACGGACGACGACGGTCACGGCCGCCGTCGCGTGGCGGTGATCGGCACGACCGTGCTACACGACCTCGGCTTCTCCGCCGCTGCCGACGCCATCGGCAAGGAAATCCGCATTCGCGGCGTCGGCTTTACCGTGATCGGCGTGCTGGCATCCAAGGGCGAAGCGGCCGGCGGTTTCTTCGACCCCGACGATCAGGTGCTGATTCCGTTCAACACCGGGCGCTTCGTGGTCTTCGACACGCCGTACCTGAACGACATTCACGTGCTCGCGCCCAGCGAGGCGGCCATTCCGCAGACGATGATGGAGCTGCAGCGGATCATGCGCCGTGCGCACCGTCTCCCTGCGGGAGCGCCCGATGATTTTCGCATTCGGAGTCAGCTGGATTTCCTGAGCGCGCTCAGCGATACGACCAAGATTTTCAGCCTGCTGCTCGCGGCGATCGCGAGCGTGAGTCTGCTCGTGGGCGGCGTCGGCATCATGAACATCATGCTCGTGTCGGTCACGGAGCGCACGCGTGAAATTGGGATCCGTAAGGCACTTGGCGCGACGCAACGTCAGATCCTGCTGCAGTTTCTGATCGAGGCCGTCACGCTGTGCGCACTCGGCGGCGTGATCGGCGTGGCCGTTGGCGTGGGCGGCGCGACCGCGCTCAAGTCCTTCATGTCGTGGAACGAGCAGGTCCTGCCCGCGACGGTCGGCGTCGCGTTCATCTTCGCGGCGCTGGTGGGCATCATCTTCGGCGTGTGGCCGGCGCGGCGCGCGTCGCGCCTCGATCCGATCGTCGCGCTGCGCTACGAGTGAACGGCCGCCGCACCCAACTCGGGGTCGCGGCTCTCGCACCACTGGATCACGCCGTCCAGCTGCGCCAGATACATGGCGAACGGCATGAGCTGGGTGTCGCTGAAATCGCCGCGCAGATACCAGTAGGCCACGCGCGATGCGAGCCAGGACCGGCGAACCAGCCGCGGCCGCCGAAGCCGGGCCACGTACGCCCCGGTCTCGCGCAGCAGCCGCCGGTAGTACGGCGCATCGGCCGGCGTTCCGTTAGGCGAGCGGACCGGCCGGAGCCCCGTTTCGGTGTCGAAGCGCAGGTACGCGTGCGCGGGATACCCGCGGCGGATGGCATCCGGGTGGAACCGCTTGTCGATGAACAGGTCCGCCGGCAGCGACGCCAGGAGATCGTAGACGGCCGGATCCAGGTACGGCGTGATGACACGACCCGCGGCGTTCCAGACTCCGAACGGGACGAGCGCGATCTCGCGCCGCGTGCGATTCCAGAATACGTACGACCCGATCGGGTTGGGCGCGTCGAGATGGTGGCGCAGCTCTTCCGTTAGGCGCGCGACGGCCGCCTCGCGCGTCCACCGTGCCGCCAACGCCGGAGCCACCATGCGCATCGCGCCTTCGTCCAACATGGTCTGCGCCAATTGCTCGACGTTGCCGGCCCGCGCGAGGGCGAGCAGCGACGCCTCCAACCGGTGTCCGTTCGACAACACGTCGCCGCCGATGCCGTCCCACACGGCCGTGTCCTGGCCCGAGAGCCGTTCCGCCAGCGCCATGAACCACGCGTGCTCGTCGGCACAGAAGTGCGTGAGCAGGTTCTTGCGCAGCTCGGCCGACGCGCGCGACGGCGTCTCTTCGACCACCTCGTGGGTGACGCCCACGGCGCGCGCGATCTCGGCGGCCACGACCACGTCGCGCGTGCCGCGCGGCGGATAATTGCGCAGCGTTAGGCAGCGCTCAGGGGGGTGTCCCGACGCGCACAGCTCGAACAAAATGTGGCGTGAGTCGCGGCCGCCGCTGAGCGGCACGACGTTGCGCTGGGCGCCGGGATCGGCGCGCCGAACGGCGTCTCGGAAAACGTCGATGAACGCGTCGATGGCCGCGGCGCGCGTCATGACGCTCTCGCGAACCCGCGGGTACGTCGCCTCGACCGACAACACGCCATCGCGCCACTCGAGCCGTCCGCCCGGCGGCAGCACCCGCACATCGCGGAACGGCGTGTCCTCGCCCATGAAGAAGCCGATGCGAAGGAACACCGCCATCGCGCTATCGTCGATCGGCAGTGATCCACCGATCGACATGAGCCGGACTAACGACGGCGAGAGCGCCACACCGTCCGCGAGCCGGCGGACGAACAGCGGACGAAACCCGTAGCGTCCCGTGTGCGCATGGAGCCGCTCGCCGTCCCAGTTCCAGCCGGCGCGTCCCACGCCGTTCGCCTGTTCCGGCGCCGCCCACTCGGTGTCACCGCGCGCCACCGTGCCCGTCGGTCTCGATTCGACAATCAGACACGGCAGGCGCAGCATGTGCGTCGCGTCTAACGCAGCTTCATCGACGGCGCGCAGATCGCGTACGTTCGTCCGCAGCGTCGTCACGCCGGCGGATGAACTGCGCGGCGTGCGCGCGCCGCGCGTCTTGCTATTGCCGCTTCGCTGCCTGTCGCCAGCGTCGGTGGTGCTGTTTGACTTTGTCAAAGCGGCTCAATTAGGTTACGCGTCCACGCCGAAGTGGTGGAACTGGTAGACGCGCTGCGTTCAGGGCGCAGTGGGCGAAAGCCCGTGGGGGTTCGAGTCCCCCCTTCGGCATACACCGCAAGCGGGCGACTTACGTCGCCCGCTTTGCCTTACGGGGCGTGGGCACGTTGCGGACGGCTGACGGGGCGATGTCTTCGGGAAGGTCGACAGATCCGAAGCGCTCGCGGAGCGCTGCGTTTCCGTCCGCCAAATAGCGGGACAGAATCTCCGACGCATGCGCCACGTCTTCCGCACTCACCGCTTCCCGCCGCCCCGCGAACTCCAGAAGGGTGCGGCCCAAGTGCCATCCGCTCCCCTCTCCCTGACGATTGGATAGCGCTTCGCTATACGCCCGCAGGCGCTCGTTGAGCTGCTGTTCGGCTACTCTGAGCTTGCCCGGCGCCACGGCGTTGTCTCGCGCCAACGCGCCGGCCAACGCCCGGGCTACGACCGACGCCGTGCGGTCGTCCAACGCGTCGCGTTGGGCCGTCAACAACCCGAGCGCGCGACGCGCGTAGCGCAACTCCCACCGCGCATGGTCGGCGTCACCGGAAGTTCCGTGCTCGGAAAGCCAGGCGACGTCGTCTGCCGCCGGTTCGAGGATTAGCGTCGCCACATAGGCGCCGGCCTTCGCGCGGAGATCGCGGCTTCGTCGCCACTCGCGCCACATCGCTAGTCGATTGCTCTCGTCACGCGCGACCGTGCGCCACGGTCAGCCTTGGAGGACAGGCAGCCCTACTCTCTCGCGAACGGCGGGTTCCTCGTACATCAGGTCCGAGAGATGGACGCCATCGAGCACGGCGTCGATCTTCTGTTGGAGCAGGACCCAGACGGGGCGGATGCTGCAGGCGTTGGAGGCAGCGCACCGTTCGTCGTCCACCGGATGCGACACACAGTGGAGATCGAACGTGGTGAGCTCGGACGCTGCAATCACGTCGCGCACCGAGATCTGATCGGCCGCCCGGGCGAGCGAATACCCGCCGTGCGCGCCGCGCGTGCTCTTGACGATGTCGGCGCGCCGTAGCCGCAACAGAATCTGCTCGACGTAGTCGACCGGCAATCGCTCGCGGGTCGCAATGTCACGACCGGTGACGGGACCTTCGCGCACTCGTTGTGCCAGGTGCAGCGAACAGATCAGACCGTACTCCGCCCACGTCGTGATCCGCATGGTTTCAGGATAGGCTTGGATTGCCCAGACGGCAAGTACACGCGGCGACAGGCACGATCACTTCCCCGGCACACCGATTTCGGTCATGCGCCGCAGGTCGAGCACCTTGTCGATCTCCTGTTCGGGCAAGACGCCTTCCCGCCTCACGAGATCGCGAATCAGCGTGTTTTCCTTGACGGACCGCTTGCTCAGCTCGGCCGCGCGCGCGTAGCCGATTTGAGGCGCAAGCGCGGTCGCCAGGGCCGCCGAGCGTTCCACCCAGAACGCGCACTGCTCCTTGTTGGCCACGATGCCGGCCACGCAGCGCTCCGCGAGCGCGCTGGTTGCGTTAGTCAGGATGAGCATCGAGAAGAACACGTTGTGCGCAATCACCGGCATCATCACGTTGAGCTCGAGCTGCCCGTGCTCCGCCGCCGCGCTCACACACGTGTCGTTGCCGATCACCTGGAAGCACACCTGATTCACCATCTCCGCGATCGACGGATTCACCTTGCCCGGCATGATCGACGACCCCGGCTGCACGGCTGGCATCACGATCTCGTCGAAGCCGGTGCGTGGTCCGGAGGCGAGGAGCCGCAGGTCGCTCGCGATCTTGCTCAGGTCCACGGCGAGCGTGCGAAGCTGCGCGCTGAAGCCGGCCACGTCGCCCATGCTCTGCATGAGCTGCACGCGATCTTCGCCCTCGCGCAGGTCGAGGCCGGTCACCTTGCGCAGGTGCCGGATCATGAGCGACGGATACTGGGGTTCGACGTTCACGCCGGTGCCAACGGCGCTGCCCCCGATTCCCAGGTCGCGCAGGAAGTCCGCCACGTCGGTCAGACGGCGCGTGTTCCGCTCGATCGTTAGGCCGTAGGCCCGGAACTCCTGGCCTAACCGGATCGGCATCGCATCCTGCAAGTGGGTGCGGCCGCTCTTGATCACGTCGTCCAGCTCACGGCCCTTGTCGAGCAGCCGGTCTCGAAGACCGGCCAGCGCCGCCGTCAGATCGCGCAGCATCGCGAGGGTGCCGAGCCGGATCGCAGTCGGAATCACGTCGTTCGTGGACTGCGCCATGTTGACGTGATCGTTCGGGTGCACGGGCGTGTATGCGCCGCGGCGTCCGCCCAGCAGCTCGTTCGCGCGGTTCGCGAGCACCTCGTTCACGTTCATGTTGTGCGAGGTGCCGGCACCGGCCTGGTACACGTCCACCACGAACTGGTCGCGGTGCTGTCCGCCCAACACCTCGTCCGCGGCGGCGACGATCGCGTCGGCCAGGCGGGCATCGAGGCGACCCGTCTCTTTGTGCGTGAGCGCGGCCGAGCGCTTGATCCACACGACAGCGTCCACGAACATCGGCAGCGGACGGAGCCCGCTGATGGGGAAGTTCTGCATGGCACGCACGGTCTGGACGCCGTACAGCGCAGCCTCGGGCACGGGCAACTCGCCGAGCGGATCGTTCTCGGCGCGGGTGGCGTGGGTCATGGATTGGGGCACAGGGAAAAAAATGAAAGCGACACGGCGCCGGCGGCGTCCGTGCCTAACGGAACGGACCCGCCGGCGCGCATCGATGCGCTACGGGGCGTCCGCCGCGTATTCGTTGTGCTGCGAGATGATGATCAAACCGGCCGCGCCATTGTTCTGAATCGTCGTCTGCCACCGATACGAGCGCATGTTGCGTGGTCCTGGCAGTGCCTTGAGCCACAATCGCGCAACGGCCTGCGGCACGTTCGCCACGCCGTCGTCCAAATTCGAGCAGTACATCTCGACGTGAAGCGGGTCGCCGGTCGCGGTGGCCGCAGTATCGAATGCGACGACGAATACCATCGCCGATCCCGGGCCGGAGGCCGGCGACCACGTGATGGTCATCGAATCCGGATTGGGCGTGCGGTTGATGGGGCCGACCGTATACGGTGCAGCGGTACTGGCCGACGCTGCGCCCGGAGGAAACGTCCCGTTGCCCGTCGCTCCCGGCACCGTCACGGACACGGCGGTCCCAGGTGTGAACGGAATAGATGGCACGGTCTTCAAGGCGTACGCACCCGTCGAGAGTTGGGTCGTCGGGTCGAGCACCGGGAACAGACTCGCAGTGACACCGCCGGTCTGAACGATGATGGAGTCACCGGCATTCAACGGCGAAAACAGCTGGTACGGGAACGCACCGGTGTCGGCCAGATTCGGAATCACCACACACGAGTCCACGATGTGGTGGCTGTCGGGGACGACCACACCCTGACCGTTGAAGAAGTGCGCTATTGGAGACAACACCGTATTGCTGTCCGCGTCCACCGTGTCCGTCAGCACGACGATGCCGAGCGGTCTCTTCGTGGGGAGATCGGTGGACAGCGAACACGCACCGAGCGCGGCAACGCCGGCAAGAATGAGCAGACGAGGCAGTTTCATGAGATCGTCCTCCGGGACCTTCTGCGGGATATAGGCGGGCCGACTTGCTTGGTAGAATGGTTACTCAGGGCTAACCGATGACGCCAGACCGGCTCGCCACGACAGAACCACGGTTACCGCGGCGAGCATCATGGCGAGACCCAACAGACCAACCGACACCGCGTGCAGCCGGGCGAACGTGATGCGCAGAGGGTCGCTCGGGGCGAGCGACTCGATCGGCGTGGTGAGCCGCGTCCGCAACCGTTCGATCCGCTGGACGGCGCCAAACTGCGCAACCGCGCAGCAGAGAGCGACGCCCACCGCGCACGCAGTTCGGACGCGGCGCGCGGACACCGACGCGCCCAAACCGAGCCAGAGCGACACGATCCCTGCGACGATCCCCGCGTAGAAGATCGCAGGTAGCGTCGCTCGCACCAGCGCTCCGGCCATCGACACATCCGGCAGCGCGCGGAACGCCGCCGGTGCAACAACGGCCGAAAAGAACAACGCGGCACCGAGCCATGCGCTCAACACGAGGGCCGCCACAATGGGCGCAGCGCTTGTGCGCGTCACGCTCCGCCCACGATGCGCAGCGTTCCGTTGAGAAACGGATTGGACATTTTCTCCCGCCCAACGGTGGTGACCGGTCCGTGCCCGGGATACACGGTCGTGGCGTCGTCCAACTCGCAGATGCGATCGAGCGACCGGGCGAGCTCGGCGCCGTTGCCTAACGGAAGATCGGTGCGCCCGATCGAGCCGGCGAACAGGCAGTCGCCAACGAACGCCATCCCGTGCCCGTGGATCACGACGTGTCCCGGTGCATGACCCGGCGTTTCGATCACGCCGAACTCGTGCTTGCCGACGCGCAGCCGGTCACCCTCGTGCATCTCGACATCCGGCGGCGGCGGCTGTTCGAGCTCGAGGCCGAAGGCACGACCCTGCTCCTCGGCCGCATCGTACAGTGGCCGGCCGTCGGGATGCGCGTACACGGGGACATCCATTGCGCGCTTGATGCCGGCAATTGCGCCGACGTGATCGACGTGCGGATGCGTGACCCAGATCGCGCGCAGCGTCGCACCCGATTGACGGATCGCGTGCAGCAATCGATCGGGCTCGGAACCGGGATCGATCAGCACGCACTCGCGCGCACCGGTGCACACGACGAGAAACGCATTCTCTTGAAATGGCCCAACGGTGATGGTTTCGACGCGCACGACTACGCCGCTCCAACCTTGGACGCCCGCGCATCCGGCGAGGCGTCACGCAGCGCGGCGAGATACTTCTCCGCTGCAATCGCCGCCGTCGTCGCGTCGCCCGCCGCGGTCGTGACCTGACGCGTGAGCTGCGACCGCAGGTCTCCCGCCACGAACAATCCGGGAATGGAGCTCTGCATGTTGGTGTCCGTGACGACGTACCCGGATGCATCGTGCGCGAAGTGCTCGGCGATGATCCCGGTGTTAGGCCGGAACCCGACGAACACGAAGATGCCCGTCACGGGCAGGTTGCGCGTTTCGTTCGTCAGGACGTTGCGCAGGACGAGGTTGTCCACCAGGCCGTGCGTGTCACCCTCGATGATCTCGACAACCGTGTCCCAGATGATCTCGATCTTCGGGTTCTCGAACACGCGCTGCTGGATGATCTTCGACGCGCGCAGATCGTGGCGCCGGTGGATGAGGTACACCTTCTCGGCGTAGCGCGTGAGGAAATCGCTCTCCTCTGCCGCCGCATCGCCGCCGCCCACGACGGCGATCGTGTGGCCCTTGAAGAACGCGCCGTCGCAAATCGCGCAGTACGACACGCCCTTCCCGGCATACTCGGCTTCGCCCGGTACGCCGAGCTTGACCGGCGTGCCGCCGGCCGTGACGATCACCGCCGGCGATTGATAGACGTCGCCCCCATCGGTGGTCGTTTCGAACGTGCCATCCGGCATCCGCCGTACGCTCTCGACCGACACGCCTAACAGAAGCTCGGCGCCGAACTTTCGGGTGTGCTCCTCGAGCTTCTGCGCCAGCTCCCACCCTTCGATGCGCTCGAAGCCGGGATAGTCCTCGATCAGCTCCGTGTTGAGCAACTCGCCGCCCGCCGCGCCGCGCTCCAGCACCGCGGTGCGCAGCATCGCGCGTCCGGCATAGAGTCCGGCTGTCAGTCCCGCCGGCCCGGCGCCAACGATCACCACGTCGTAGTCGTGTCTCTGGCCCACCGCGCATGCTCCTTCGATCTTTGGTTGACGGGACCGGCATCGGTTCCCGCGCCATCCCGCACGGTCGCCTTCGGCGGCGACCATTTTCCTGCAACAGTTAAAGATAAAGCACCCGAAAGGCCGTCGCCGTTCCTAGCGAATATGCCGGCCGCCATCTACCACGATGAGGTCACCCGTCACGTAGTCGGCCTCGATCAGGTACAACATCGCCTGCGCTACATCGTTGGGCGAGCCGAGTCGGTGGAGCGGAGTCGTGCGCTCGAGGTGCGCAGCGTCTTCGGCACTCCAGCTCTCCGGCAGGAGCACGGCGCCGGGCGCGATCGCGTTCACCCGCACGCGCGGCGCGAGGATGCGGGCCAGCACGCGCGTCATGTGAATGACGCCCGCCTTGGAGATGCCGTGCGCGGCGTACGCGGGCCACGCTTCTATGCCTGCGAGATCGGCGAGGTTCACAATCACGCCGCCGCGCTCGCCCATCGCGCGCTCCGCGGCGCGGGCACAGAAGAACGGCGCACGCAGGTTGAGGGCGAACGTGTCATCCCATTGGTCGAACGTGATGTCCTCGAGCGGACTCCGGACCATCACTGCTGCCGAGTTGACGAGAATGTCGAGTGTCCCGAAGTGATCCACGACATCGGCGACCAGTCGATCGGGCGCGTCCGCCTTACGCAGATCGTATTGGAACGCGACAGCCTCGATCCCGCGGGCCGACAATTGATCGATCAGCGATGCGGCGTCTGCCGGCGACTCGTGGTGGTGGATCGCGATGCGAGCGCCGCCGTCGGCGAGGGCGAGCGCGAGGGCACGTCCCACACGGCGCGCGCCGCCGGTGACGAGGGCGACGCGTCCTTTGGGATCCACTCAGCGCTCCAACGCGGCGAGTACGTCGCCGGGAGCGGGTGCGCCGCGCGCCGCGAAGGCAATGCGGCCGTCTCGGCCAATGCCGTACACGGTGCGCTGGATGAGCCGTCCGTCCGGCTTGAGCGCGCCGTAGGCGGCGGCGATCATTCGCTGCGGGTCGCTCAGCAACGGGAAATTGAAATGCATCTTGGCGGCGTACCGCGCGTGGGCATCCACGCTCGCCGGATTGACGCCTAACGGCTGGACACCGGCCTTCTGGAACTTGCTCAACTCATCGCGCACGGCGGAGAGTTGTTTGTTTCAGCCAGGGGTGTTGTTCCCGGGATAGAACACGAGCACCACCGCCTGCTTGGCGGTGAGACGCGCCAGCGTGTAGGTCTTTCCGTCGCTGGCGGGCGCCTCGAACGGCGGAGCTTCGTCGCCGACGGCGAGGAGCGCGGTGCTCATGCGACGTTGGCCGATGCGGCGCGTAAGCGCGCGTCCTGTCGCGCGAGCCATGATTCCGGCACGTGCATGCCACCGATCACGCGCGGTCCGGTCTTCGCCCCGTGCCAATCCGATCCGCCGCTCGGCAGCAGATCGAGATGCTCGACGAGGACGCCCAACCGTGCGATGTCTTCGGCGGAGTGGCCCGGATGCCTCACTTCGACGCCATCGAGCCCCTCGGCGCGCAGTGTTTCGAGGCGCTCGCGCGTGCCGCTCGAACCCGGGTGCGCCAGCACGGCCAGTCCGCCGGCATCGTGCACGAGGCCGATGGCTTCGCCTAACGTTAGACGGTACTTGGGCACGAAGGCCGGCCGGCCATTGCCGAGCAGGCGGTCGAAGGCGTCGCGGATGTCTTTGGCCCAGCCGCCGGCCACGAGCGCGCGCGCCACGTGCGGCCGTCCGATCGCGGCGTCGCCGGCTTCCGCGAGCACGGCATCGAGCGCGAGCGGGATGCCCAACGCGTTCACACGCTCGACCATGCGTGCCGCCCGCGCGCGCCGCGTTTCGCGGAACACCACGAGGTGCCGCTCGATGGCGTCGAGACGCGAGAGGTGCAGGCCGAGCAGGTGCGCCTCGTTGCCCGCGTCCGTCGCGCTCAGCTCGACGCCGGCCACGACGCGAACGCCTAACCGGGCGCCGGCGTCGCGCGCGGCGGCGATGCCCGCAACCGTGTCGTGGTCGGTGAGGGCAATGGCCGTCAGATGCGCCGCGGCCGCGGCGCCCACCACCGCGTCAGGCGGCAGCGAACCATCCGATGCCGTCGAATGCATGTGCAGGTCGACGCACCGGACGCTCGCGCCGGCGCCCGGTGCATCCTTGGGCGCGCCGGTCACCGGCGGTACCCAGCCTCGGGCGAGGTCGCGCTCTCCTGCGAGTGCGCGAACAGGCGCGTCAGATCCGCGTCGGAGAGCTCGGCTAACGACCGATCGCGCGAACGCGTGCCCTGCGGCGAGTAGCGCACCGTGCGCACGCGGCGCTCGCTGCCATCGCCCGTGATGAACAACAGCGCGAACTCATCGCGGTCGTATTGCGTCACCCGGCCGGAGGGCATCACGTCCCACCGCGCGCCGTCGATCGTGATTGTGCGAATGGGCATCAGTCCACGTCCACTTCTTCGTAAATGCGCACTGCATCCGCCGGCTGATCCGACGCGTCGGCGAGTGCTTTGGCGAGCGTTTTCGGGTCGTCCGCTTCGACGAACTCGACGAACGCACCGGCGAGATCGCTCTCCTCGAACACCCAGAACTTGCAGCCGGCGTCGACGAAATACTTGCGCCGGCCCTTCAGCTTCTGCAGAAACTTCTTTCGATCGGCGAGGGGAACGATGGAACGCCGAATGGTGAGCGCTCTGGCCACGTTTAGAACCCCGCGTCCGGATACGTTTCGATCGTTTTCTTGACGTGCGCCAGGAATTGGTCGGCGATGGCGCCGTCGATGATGCGATGGTCGAATGAGATCGAGAAGTACGAGCACGTACGGATTGCGATCACGTCTTCGCCGTCCGGTCCGGTCATCACCTTGGGCCGTTTCTCGATTGTGCCCACGCCGAGGATCGCAACCTGCGGCTGGTTAATGATGGGCGTCCCCATGAGCGAGCCGAACACGCCCGGGTTGGTGATCGTGAACGTGCCGCCCTGCACTTCTTCCGGATTCAACTTCTTCGCGCGCGCGCGATTCGCGAGATCGTTGAGCGTGCGCGTGATGCCGGTGACCGAGAGGTCGTCGGCGTGCTTGATGACCGGGACAATGAGTCCCCAGTCGAGCGCCACCGCGACGCCGATGTTGACCTGCTTCCGATAGATGATCGTGTCGTTCGCCACCGACGCGTTCATCACCGGGAACGCTTTGATTCCATCGACGACGGCCTTGATGATGAACGGCAGGTACGTGAGTTTCTGGCCCGTCGCGGCCTCGAAGTCTGCGCGGTGTTTGGCGCGGAGCCGAGCGACGCGCGTGAAGTCGAGTTCCATGAACGACGTCACGTGCGCTGCCGTGCGCCGCGAGAGCGCCATGTGCTCGCTGATGAGCGCGCGCATTTTGGACATGGGCTCGACCACGTCGCCGGGTTCGGCGGTGGGCGTGGGCCACATGGCGCCTAACGGAGCGGCGACGCCGGACCGCGGCGCGGCGGGCACTGCCGGGCGCGGAGCCGTGCCGCCGGCATCGATGAATTGCAGAATGTCCTTCTTGGTGACGCGACCGGCGATGCCGGAGCCGTGCATGCCGGTGAGCTCGATGCCGTGTTCCGCCGCAATCTTGCGCACGAGCGGAGACGACTTGGTGCGCAGGCGATCCTCGAAGGAGTTGCCGGTATCGCCGCCGTTGCCGGCATGCATAGGCGCGCTTGGAGTCGGCGCGGAAGGATGACGGGGTTCGGCCGGCGCAGGCGTAGATTCGACAGCGGGGGGGGCCCCCCGGGCCGCACCCGCAGCCGGCGCCGCACTCGCACCCGCACCAACCAACGCACCCTTCTCCGTCTCCAGACGCGCCACGATCGTCTGCACCGGCACCGTCTGCCCTTCCTGCACCAGAATCTCCGCCAACACCCCGGCCGACGGCGCGGGAATCTCGGCGTCCACCTTGTCCGTCGATATCTCGAAGATCGGCTCGTCGCGCTTGACCTCGTCCCCTACCTTCTTCAGCCACTTCGAGAGCGTTCCCTCCGCGATCGACTCGCCCATCTGCGGCATGATCACATCGATGCGTGACACAGGCTCAACTCCTCTTCGATTGTTTCAATCCTGTGTCCGTAGCACCGCCGGGACGCCGACGGATTCGCCACTGGATCAGGAACATCATCACGATTGCGCCTAAAATTCCGCCGCCAAGAAAAAACGGAAACGTATTGCACGACGGCAGCTCCGCCGCCGCTTTGCACCCCGTTACCGTGTCGACAATCTGTGCGATGCCGACACCGATCATCCCGCCGCCAAAGAAACTGCCCGGCAGTAACAGACACCCGATGGCCAGGCGCGGCGGGCCAGTTCGTTCTCCCCTCCCTGCCACCTCAGTAGGCCGCGAGCTGACGCGCCACCGTCACGATGTCCGAGGTCTGCGGCAGCACAAAATCCTCGAGCGGCGGCGAATACGGCAGCGGCACATCCGCCGCGGTCACGCGAAGAATCGGCGCATCCAGCCACGCAAATGCCTTTTCGGTGATGCGCGCGGTCACTTCTCCTGCGACGCCGCCCGTGCGCGTGTCCTCGTGCACGATCATCACGCGATTCGTCTTTTTCACCGTTGCCACGATCGCCTCGTCGTCCATCGGCAGCAGCGAGCGCAGATCGAGCACCTCGACAGACAGACCGTCTTCCTTCTCGAGCTGCTCCGCTGCCTCGAGGGCCTTCCACACCGTGGCCGCGTACGTGATGATCGACAAATCCTTCCCTTCGCGCGCGAGACGGGCCTTGCCGATCGGCACGACGTGATCGCCGCCCGGCAACTCTTCCTTGATGCGCCGATACAGATACTTGTGCTCGAAGTACAGCACCGGATCATCGTCGCGAATCGCCGCCTTGAGCAGACCGTACGCGTCGGTCGCCGTCGAAGGATAGACGATCTTGAGACCCGGCGTGTGCAGGAAGGCTGCTTCGGGATTCTGCGAGTGGAATGGCCCGCCGCGCACGTATCCGCCGCTCGGGCCCCGAACCACGAGCGGACACGGCAGGAACGCACGATAGCGCGCCGTGGCCACGTAGTTGGTGAGCATGTCGTACGCGCACGAGATGAAGTCGATGAATTGCATCTCGCAGACGGGACGCATGCCCATGTGCGCCGCGCCCGCCGCCGCGCCGACGATGGCGGCCTCCGAGATGGGCGTGTCGATCACGCGCGACTCACCGTACTTCGCGAGCAAGCCATCGGTCACCTTGAACGCGCCGCCGTACGCACCGATGTCTTCGCCTAACACAAAGACGTTCGGGTCGCGATCCATTTCCTCGAACAGCGCCTGGCGGATCGCCTCGAGATAGGTGATCTCAGCCATTGAACGTCCCCCAGGCGGCCGGCCGCTCGTTCGCCGTCACCGCGCTCGACACGCCGCTCCGGTACCAGGGCCGCTCGGCCGACGGCGGATCGGCGTACACGCCGGTGAGTGCGTCGTTAGGCTCGGGCATCGGCGATTGCTCGGCGAGATCTGTTGCCTCGTCGATCTCGCGCTGCACGCGCGCGTCGATGTCGGCCAGCTCGTGAGGCGAGACGCCTTCCGCGCTCGTCAGATGCGCCACGTAGCGGTCCACCGGATCGTTCGTCGCCGCCCAGCGCTCGATCTCGCCCTCGGGCACGTACGACTGGTTGTCGTGCTCGGCGTGCCCCTTGCGCCGATAGGTGAGAAGCTCGATCAGCGTCACGCCCTCGCCGCGCCGTGCGCGGTCCACCGCACGCTTCGTCACGTCGTAGGTCGCCAAGACATCGTTGCCATCCGCCTGCTCGCCCGGAATGCCGTATGCGAGCGCCTTGTCCTTGAGCTCCGCCGCCGCGGTCTGTTTCGAGATGGGCGTCGAATACGCGTAGCCGTTGTTCTCGACGACCACGACTAACGGACACCGCTGCACTGCTGCGAAGTTGATCCCTTCGTGGAAGGCGCCCGTCGATGTCGCGCCGTCGCCGACGTAGACGAGACCGACGCGATCCTGCCCGCGCATCTTGAAGCTCAGCGTGACGCCGGCCATCACCGGCACCATGTCGCCCAAGTGCGAGATCTGTCCGATGAACCCGCGCTCGAGATCGCCGAAATGGATGTTGAGCTCGCGCCCGCGCGTGGGCGAGTCGCCCTTGGCCATGTACTGCCGAACGATCTCGAGCGGCTGCGCGCCCTGCACGAGCATCGCGCCGAGGTTGCGGATGAGCGGCGACAGGACGTCGCCCTTGGTGCGATCGAGCGCGTACGCGCTGCCCACCGCGTCGGCCTCCTGGCCTAACGAGCGAAAGAGGCCGCCCACTACCTTGGTCTGCCGGTACAGGTTCACCAGCCGCTCCTCGAGCGACCGCGTGAGACGCATGTAATAGTAGAGCTCGAGCTTCTGCACCCGGTCGAGCGCGGCGGACGGCGCGGCCGACGCCGGCGCGACGCGGTGCCGCGCCGCGCCGCGTCCGCGCGAAGACGTGCGCGAGGCCATCAGTACGCGGCCTCGAGCGTGTGCTCGGGATCGGCGTTCCGGTGCACCTTCACGAAATACCGCTTCACGTTGCGGTCGAGGCGGCTCTCACCGGGCTGGTCGGTCTCCACGTCGATGAACGTGTAGTGCCCGCCTTCGGGCTTGACCTTGAGGGTCATCGTGCCTAACGCCCCGGTGTACGACCGCGCGCGTTCCTGCACCGCGCCGCGCGTCAGGCCTAACCGGGCGAAATACTCATCGGCCAGAGCGAGCACGTCGGCCGGCGGAATGTGCGTCCGATGAAAATGGCGCATGGCGATCAGGGAATTTTCGAGGTGTCGGCCACGACTTCCTGCATCCAGTCCGCCTGCTCCAGCGCGTGCGTCGAGTCGCGGCGGAACCGCAAGCCCATCGCCCAGTCGCCGGACGTCAAAAAGTTCAGGCGCTCGGCGTAGTACGTGCCCACTTCCGGGCCCGCGGTGAAACTGTCCCACGTCTTGACCCCATCGCGATTCTCGGCGTAGAGAATGCCCTCGCCACCTTGAATCGGTTGATTCGTCTCTTTGTCGCGCACCACCACCTTGTACCGCACTTTCTCCCGTGCCATGGGCGGTACCGGTTCACTGGAGATCCGAAACGCGTAGTGCGCGGTGAAGGCGCGGTAGTCCGTGTTCGTCTCCGCGGGCTGGCACGCGGTGACGGCTTGCGCCGCCACCGCCAGTGCGAGAAGACCCGCGGCCCATCTCACGACGCGTAGTACTCCATGCCGAGGTGCGTGATCTGGTCTTCGCCCATCAAGTGGCGCAGCGTGTTCTTGAGCTTCGTCTGCTGAATGAACAGATCGTGTTCGGGCTGCAGGCCCGGCGCCGCCATCGGACTCTTGAAATAGAATGACAGCCATTCCTGAATCCCCTTCAATCCCGCACGCTGCGCGAAATCCATGAACAGCGCGAGATCGAGCACGATGGGCGCCGCGAGAATCGAGTCGCGGCACAGGAAGTTCACCTTGATCTGCATGGGGTAGCCTAACCACCCCTTGATGTCGATGTTGTCCCAGCCTTCTTTGTTGTCGCCGCGCGGCGGGTAGTAGTTGATCCGCACCACGTGCGAGAAATCCTTGTACAACTCGGGGTACTGCTCGGGCTGCAGAATGGTGTGCAGCACGCTCAGCTTCGACTCTTCCTTGGTCTTGAACGACGCGGGATCGTCGAGCACCTCCCCGTCGCGGTTGCCGAGGATGTTGGTAGAGTACCAGCCTAACAGGCCTAACATACGGGCCTTGAGCGCCGGCGCGATCACCGTCTTCAGCCACGTCTGGCCGGTCTTGAAGTCCTTGCCCGAGATCGGCACGCCGCGCTCGTTCGCCAACTGCATCAACGCCGGCGCATCGACGGCCAAGTTAGGCGCGCCGTTCGCGAACGGGACGCCTTCCATGATCGATGCCCACGCGTAGAGCATGGCGGGCGAGATCGCGTCGTCGTTGCGCTCCATCGCCTTCTCGAACTGGTCGAGCGTCGCGTGCTGCGACGCGGCCTTGATGTACGTCTCGGTCGACGCGCACCACACCATGACGAGACGGTCGAGCTTGTGCTTGGACTTGAAGTCGCGAATGTCCTGTCGCAACTGTTCCGCAAGATCGCGTTTGGTCTTGCCCTTCTTCACGTTCGTGCCGGTGATGCGCGTCACGTACCGGTTCTCGAACACTGCCGGCATCGGCGTGATGGCGCTCAGAAAATCGGCGATCGGCGCGATGTGGTGCTCCTCGAGCACGCCGGCTTTGCGCGCCGCCGTGAGCGCGTCATCCGGAATCGGATCCCACGCGCCGAACACGAGGTCATCGAGCGTTGCCAGCGACACGAAATCCTTGATCAGCGGCGACCGATTCTCGGTGCGCTTGCCTAACCGGATCGTCGCCATCTGCGTGAGCGATCCGATCGGCTGTGAGAGCCCGCGACGCACGCTCTCGGTGCCCGCCATGAACGTAGTGGCGACGGCGCCGAGGCCGGGCGTGAGCACTCCAAGACGACCGGTCGCCGGTCGCGGAACAGGCCGGTTCCCGGCCGTTGAGGAACCCTGCACGAACTATTCTCCTTTTGCGATGACGCGCTTTGCCGGCGACGACGTGCTGCGACGCATGGCAGCACTTGCCTCACTCAACGCGCGAACGGTAGGCGGACCAGCTTCGTCGCGACGCACGGCCGCGTGAACGGCGGCAATGCGCTGAGCGGCAGTGATCCACGCGGTGACAGTCAACAGAACGATGATTGCAATGAGAACGAGCCCGCCTAGCGCGAGCCCGAAGAACGCCTGCGGCGCCGATAACAACACCACGCGCTCCGGCCGCTGCAGCCATCCGACGTGCGCATCGACGCCCAGCGACGCCGCGCGTGCCCGCGTGTA
>Ga0310811_10003336_pt1 | contig 20174 bp, 19 predicted proteins | sample YCmetagenome_FD_207642 | JGI IMG/M metagenome (GOLD analysis project Ga0310811, IMG submission 207642) | Soil microbial communities from experimental microcosm in Duke University, North Carolina, United States - YC | ecosystem: Engineered > Artificial ecosystem > Soil microcosm > Unclassified ...
AATTATTTAAAGAAAATAAAAAATTTCATGTAACAGCTCATCCTTTTAACAAAAATCTTGTAGCTATAACAAAGAATTTTTTATTTAAATGTTCTCATTATTATGAAATGGATTCTGTTATCAAAAGTATCTCTGATAAAACCATCTTTAAATGTCCATCTTGTAAAGTAAAAATATTAAATAATATGTCAAAAATAGAAGAAGATCTAGAAGACTAATTTGCTTCTTTTTTTTATTAATTGGAGGGGGAAAAAAAAAATAAAATTTTCATATTATTTATAATCAAAATCATGTTTAAATTTCATTAGTGTGTATGTGTATTTTATATTAGTGTAATTCCAAATTAAATTAAAGAAGGGGAGTAAAAAAAAAGGAAAAAAAGAATAAGTTAATGTAATTTTATATTAAATCTAACATGAAAATGTCTTCTTCTTTTTTTATTTGTTTAAACTTTAAGAGGTACAGGTAAAGGTGATATTGTAGTTTTTGAAGAGTTTGCCTTTATGAATCCGAAAATTATAAAAGTAACGCTACCAGTTCTAGTGGCACAAGCAGTGATGATTGCTATTACTACACTTGGAAATAGTAGTAATAGCGGGAATAATTTTGTTAATGTTATTATGCAAAATTTAAAAAAATCAAAATATCCGCTTATTAGATTAATACATATTACTTTGGTTTGCGATAATTGTATCAGAAGAGGTAAAGAGAGAGAATGTCAACATATTATAGATTTAGGGTTAATCCCCAAATGGCAATCCGCGGATCGATACGATGATATTAAAAATTTAATGGGAGATGATCAAGAAACTTTTATGCGTGAATTAAAAAATATTGAAGAAGAAAAAGGAGCAGATGCAGTTTTCCATGTTCAACATTTAGAAAGAATGATGGAAAAGATAAACGATATTACCAAGATTCAATTGAGTTTTGTAAAAGAAATTTACGTATCTGTAGACACTTGTGCAGGAGGAGAAAATTCAGGTTTCGTAATACTATCAGCTTTTTACGATCATTTTGACAGAAAAACAATGGTTTTACTTGGTGCCGAAAATTGTATTTATTCTGCTCCTGGAATAGGTGATAAACAACAACGCATTTTAATAGAACACTGTAGAAAAATTTTACAGATGGAAGAATTTAGTCAAGCTACTATAATTTTCATACCAGAAAATAACTACGCAAATGAAGCCGAACATTTAGCCACCGCATTAAGAACTTCGTTTAAAAGAGGAAGAATTCATGTAATTCAAGTTAATGAAAATTCAAAAGAGGGTATACGTACCAGTAATGAAAGTAAACGTTTGATGGCTGAATTAACAAACACTTATTTAAAATCCAATGGCATCCGTTATTATGAACATTTTTTTACTCTCAGTGAAAAATATAACAAAAATCCACTTTTAATGAAAAAGGAAATCTTAAACCAAATGCAAAATTATGAAAAAAAAATTAAATGGCCTAAGACAGATATAGATAAACCACCAGTTGTTGTTTATAGTGGAAAACAGGGTTATGGATTTGACGACATGGCTATAGCTTTACAACTAAATCTAATGGGAAAACTTTTTCATGAAGATGATGAAAGAAATAAAAGATAATTATTGATTAACTTATAATGTTGAATTTATTTTTTTTTTGTGATTGTTTTAAAAAAAAAAAAACAATATTATCAACTGACAATATTTTTCACAATAGAAAATCCAACATGATAAGTTAATAAATTTTTAATTCACTCAAGATCAAGCCATACTTCAATTTCTGTATAGTTCGAGTTGTATTTAATTTTTTCAATAGTTTCTAGAACTTTTAGCTTCCCTTCCTCTCCCCAACCCGCATCTCTATCATAAACTACGATTTGAATTTTTTCATTTTCATCTCTATAACAAAATAATTCTGTTCCAAAACCAAACGGATCTAATTTTAAATATACTTTTCCAGAAAATTTTTCTAAAGCTTCTGGTAAAAATTTATCAACTTGTCTACGTAATTTTCTTCGTACATGAATTATTTTCTCCCCTATATTTACGGTAAAACGTGGGTCTGAGGTTAAAGATAAAGTTTTGAAAACGCTTCCCATTAATTTGCTTCTTGGAGAAATAATCCTAATTGATTTGTCATTTATAGCTGCCATCACTGGTTTAAAATTTAGAAAATAAAATTTATTTGTTTTTTTTTTTTGTAACCTTACTTTTTTTTAAATTCACAAAATTTTTTAATTTACAATTTTTTAAACACTTTTTTTTTTTTGCGTAGAAGTTTTTTTAAAAAAAAAAAATAAAAATTATCTTATTTTTTTTCTTTATTTATTTTGTATTTAAAAATTATAACTCATTTATCACTTTAACTCCTTTTTTATTAAAAATGAGAAAGTCTTTAAAAAATTTATTAAATGATGATTTAGAAAGCAAAAATGGTCTTAACTCTTATGATTTATCCGGAGTAACAAAAAAAGACCTAACCAGATATTTGCACCGTTTAATCATTTTTGGAGATAAACAATTTTCTCAAGAAAATATAGAAAAGCATGTCCAGAAAATTAAATTTCTTATTGAATTTCTTATTGAAAATGGCGCTGAGGTTAATGAAACAACTGGGTTTCATGGAGTTACACCTTTAATTGATGCGGTATTACATTTCGTACCTTGTGTTCCTATTTTACTCGAATATGGAGCTGATCCAAGCAAAGCTCAACTAGATGATAGATTACCATGTTATAACCCAACACCTTTACATATAGCTTGTAATTATGGTTATGATAAAGTTGTTCAACAACTTTTAAAATATGGCGCAGACGTTAATGCAAGATTTCACAATGAAGAATATCAACCATTGCATGAAGCATCTAAAAACCTCTTTTTTGGTTTTAAATGTGTTAAACTTCTTCTTGAACATGGAGCAGATCCCCTTAGTTACACAAAAAGTGGAAAAAACGCTCTTTATGGATTCATTAATTTTGATACAGCCGTTATATTACACAAAGCTGTGTTTACTGCTCTAAAATCGAAAGATTTCTTCTTAGCCACTATGGATAAATTTAGTTCTGAATTTGGTTTGAATGAACAAGATGCCAGAAAAGTTTATGACTTTTCAATTACAATTATAACGATTGACTTTCGTTATTTTAATTGTCAATTCACTGATGAAGAGCTTTGTCATCTTTTTTCCAAGATTGCCAAATCTTCTTATAAATTTTTGGACAATGAAGCATATGGTCTTACGTTTTTAAATTGCAAAGATTTTACCCAAATCACTGATTCGGAGTTTCATAATAAGTTTAGAGGAAAAGATGACAGAATTTCTATTCCTGAAAAAGAAGTCAAAAAAGAAGAACCTAATGAAGAAGATGAAATTACTTTACCTGCCAAAAAAAAATTCAAAAAAGATGAAACTACTGAATAAGCAAAAAAAAAATTCCAAATAAAGAAGAATAATAAACAGATGCTGGAATGGCTAATATTGATGGAAGAAGAAGGGGGAAAAAAACCTCAAAAAAAAAAATTATTAATTTTTTTTTCAAACAAATAAAAACAAAATATATTTTATATAATAAACTATCTTAATCATCTAAACTAGTAAATAATTTTTTTTCAAAAAAATTAATGAATAAAAAGATGAATGAAAAATTTATTATCGAAAAAAAAATTAAAGATATCTTTATCAATAATTATCATGGTGAAATTTTATTAAAACAAGATAAAAATACTTTAAAATATTCTATTATATATAATAATACAAAAAGGAGTTTCTGTGATCATAAATTTGATTTTTATGAGATTGGAAACTGGATATTATATCAAAACGAAAAAAAAATAAAACTTAAAGAAAAATTTAAGCCACAGTATTTATGTAAGATTTGCAGTAATTTAAATATAAAAAAGAAGTTTATAAATTTAACTGGAAACAACAATCTTAATGTTAATCGTATTAATTTTAATAAAGAATTAATTCTTAAACACGGAGTATTAGGTATTGAATCTTTAAAAAATATTTTAAAGGATGGAAATTTTAAATCGAAAGTGATTCAAGAGGGAGGTAATATACGATTTCGAGATACTATAAGTATCTTACTTTCTCATAAAGAATATCCAGCAAGTAGAAAAGATTTAAATTATTTTCATAGAATTATGTCTACTTTTTATGGAAAGACTGAAGATGATGATATTAATTATATAAAATCCACTTGTAGTAATGAGTATGATATCTATTTTATTTTAAAAATAGATCAATCTTGTGTTAAATTCGAGAAATTTTATTATATGAAGCTGGATAAAAAAACTATAATTAGTTTTAATATAGATGAATTAGAAATTTATAAAAAAAATGCAATTAGAAAAGGAATAGAAATAAACAGTGATACATTTAATCTTGTAAATTCTCCGTTTGTTTTCTATAATAATAATATTGATGGTGTTATTGAAGTAACGAATGATCCTTTAGAATCTACCATCGATTCTTCTCCAGTGGTTGTAACACCATTCAATGTTTCTACTAATTGTATTATTGCTATTTTGGTTCATTTAGAATTTTTAGAAGAAGCAACAAAAAAAGTTAAGGAATATGCACCTCATTTATTATCAAATATATATATTTTATAAAATTAAAATAATTTAATTTTTATTTATTTTGAAACAAAAATTAAAAATAAAATAAAATCAAATTATCTTTTTTCATTTCAAAAAAAAAAAAAAAAAAAAAATGTTAAAAAGGAAAATTAATAAAAACTCTTTTAAGAAAGTTAAAGTTGTCGAAGAAAGAGGGAGTTTATACTCTTCTAATCTCGGTTTTTTTAGTAGTCTTCCTGAACCTATTATATTAATTATTTTTAAATTTATTAAGCCACGGCTTAAAAATATAAGATTAACATGTAAACTTTTTCACAAATTCGCATGTAGATTTTGGGAACAACTTATAATTTTACCAGATCTCGCCTTTTATATAGAACAAATCAGAAGTGGTATAACATATGCTCCAAATACAATACTTTTAAATATTAGAAATAATTATTTGTTCAAAAAACATAAAAAAAGTATTCTTGGGTTGAAATTTTTACCTGTAAAAGAAATATTTGTTCAATATATTCAATATGGAGAAACAAATAGTTTTATTATAAAAAATCTTCCTTCTACTTTAAATAAACTTACAATTTCAAATATTAGTTTAAATGATATTAAATCACTTCCTGAAAGTTTAAAGGAGTTAACAATATTATTTAAAGGTGATGATAAATTTCTAAATGAAAAATATTTTGATGAAATACCAAAATATATCAATTTTAATATTTTATTAGATTCACGCGTTTATTCTCCTATTAATTGGAGTATATCATGTAATAATACTAAATTACTTAAATTTTTAATTGATAAAGGTTATGATGTTAATGAAAAAAGAATTAATCAAACTTTACCTTTAGTACATGCAATTCATGAGCAATGTATTGATTGTATAGAGATTCTTCTTAGTAATCAGGCTAATGTTAATGAATCTTGTTCTATACATCAATGCGTTTTATTAAAATGCGCTATTTCTAGTGGAAATATTGGATTAGTAAATTTACTAATCAAACATGGTGCTAATATAAAGTTAAAAGGACAACATTTTTTCATAGACGCATTAAGAAATGCAGATATTCTTTCTATGTTTAAATGTCTTATTCAACATGGTGCAGATCCAAACGAATATAATATTTTAACAACTATAATTTGTCTTTTTGGTAGTAGCCGCATGGATCTTGTTAAATTTTTACTTGAAAATGGTGCAAATCCAAATCGTATAACTAGTCAATCCTCTACCCTTTATCATGCTTCAAATTTTAATGAAATAGAAATTGTAAATCTATTACTTGAACATAAAGCTGATGTTAATTTAGGAAGAATAAAAGAAAATGAAACACCTATATTTATTGCTTCTAAAGAAGGGCATGCCGAAGTTGTAAAAATACTCCTTCAAAATGGAGCAGATATGAATATTCCAAACATTTACGATATTACACCTTTAGAAATTGCAAAACTAAAAAACAAAACTAAAGTTGTTAACCTTTTAAATAATTGGGGGAAAAAATAGATTTTTATATAAATTGTAAAATGAAAATTCTGTTTTAATTAACAAATATAGAAATAAATTTAATTTTTTTTTTATTATTTTTCTTTTTTCATTTAAAATTTTCAAAAAAAAAAAAAAAAAAATTAATAAAATAATGTCGAGTAATAACCTTGTTAATATAATTTTGAATATTCCTAAGGAAATAATAGTTCACCATATTTTAGTATTTCTTTCTTTTGATGATTTGAAAACCCTACGCCTTGTTTGTAAAATACTGTATATTATTATTCATGAAAATTGGAAACCTTTTTGTAAAAAAAGTTTATCCTATTTTGATAAAAAAAAATCTTCTATCTTTGAATATATAAGTTCGTACTTTAGATTTTATAAAAAGGAAGCATTACCAAAAATAAAATTTTATGGAATAAACCGTGATTGTTTCGCTAAATTTGAAGATTTAATAATTATAAAAAACAATTCTTATTTTGACTCTTTAAAATCATTATGTTTATCTAGTTTTCTAAAGGAAGAATTAAAATATCTTCCTTCTACTTTAATTGAATTAGATTTAACATATTGTGAACAAATTACGAATAAAAATTTAAAATATCTTCCTTCTAATATCAAAATATTAAGTTTAGCTCATTGTCCTAAAATTTCATTTGAAGGATTTAAACATCTTCCAAATGATTTAAATACTTTAAATTTACGAAATCATAATTGTTTTGATAATATAACATTAAATCATCTTCCTTCTAAATTAACAAGTCTAGATTTATCTTGGTGTAAAATTACTGATGAAGCATTAGGAAATCTCCCTTCTACTTTAATAAATTTAAATCTAGGTTACAATTTGCAACTTAAAAATGAAGCTTTAAAACATCTTCCTGAAAGTTTAAATTATATAAACTTAGAATTTTGTCAGGAAATCACTGATGAGGGATTGAAATATTTTCCTTTGAATTTAACTGAATTAAATTTATGTGATTGTTCTAAAATCATTGATGAAGGATTAAAATATCTCCCTTCTACTTTAATTAAATTGAATTTATGTAATTGTAAAAAAATCACTGACGAAGGATTGAAGTATCTTCCTTCTAATTTAATACAATTAAATTTAAATGGTTGTTTTATTACAAATAAAGGATTAGCTTATATTAACTCAAAATTAAAAATTTTAAATTTATCTAATTGTAATGGGCTTAAAAAAAAACCTTTTAAAATATTTCCGAAAAATTTAACCGATTTAGATTTAACTTGGACTTATATTAATAATAAAAGTTTGAAGTTTCTTCCTAAGAATTTAATGATTTTAACTTTAACTTCATGTCACGCTATTAACGAAAAAGATTTAATGTATCTCCCTTCTAATCTAAAGACTTTAACTTTAGATTGTTCTAATTTTTCGGATAATGTATTTTCATATCTTCCACCAGATTTAACTTGTTTGAAAATAATTAGTATCAGAAATATAACAATACAAGGATGTAAAAATATTCCTTCTAATTTAAAAACTTTAGGATTTTATAATTGTCAAAATGTAAGCAAAATCCTATCTAAAATTCCCTCTAATATACAAAATTTAACTTTAAGTCGTTGTGAAGGAATTACTATTGATGAATTCAAAAACCTTCCATCTACATTAAGATCATTACATCTACATGGATATTATGATATTCCTCCACAATCGTTAGAACAACTCTTACCTTTTTCTTTTAAATTTACATTATAAAAATAAATTAAAATAAATTAAAATTAAAATAAAAATTAAAATAAAAATTAAAATAAAAATATCTTTATCTTAACTTAAACTTTTTTTTTTAAAAAAAAAAGAAAATTAAGAAAAATCAAGAAAAATCCAGAGTGACGGTCGGTGAATTTTGGAGTGACGGTGGAAAATTTGGAGTGACGGTCGGTGAATTCTGAGTGACGGTCGGTAGATTTGGAGTGACTGTGGAAAATCCTGAGTGACGGTGGAAAATTTGGAGTGACGGTGGAAAATTCGGAGTGACGATCAGTGGAAAAAAAAATAAAATACAAATTTAATAAAATGTTTGAAATATTCATTAATTATAATATTGATTTGTTTTGGTTACCTAAAGAAATAATCTATCAACATATTTTTGTTTATCTTTTATTTGATAATTTTAAAATTCTTCGTCTTGTTTGTAAAAATTTTTATTTACTTATTCATATATTTTGGAAGCCTTATTTTTGTAATTTTCATAAACTTTATTACCCTCCCTCTAATATTGAAATTAAAACATTTTTACCTCCTCTCCAATTTTATGGATGTAATATATCTAATATATCAAACACTTGTGATCATATTAAAAAAGAATTATTAATTATTTCAAAATCTATTTTTTTTCAAAACTTAAAAGAATTGAATTTATCCCATGCTATGGAAAGTGTTGATGACGAAACTTTTAAATTTCTTCCTTCTACTTTAACAAAATTAACTATAGAAAAAGCTTTTAGTATTACAAATGAAGCTTTAAAATATCTTCCTTCTACTCTAACAGATTTAAGATTGAGAAATTGTAAGATAACAGATGAAGGAGTCAAACTTCTTTCTAATTATTTAAAAAACTTAAAATTTTTACAATTAAATAGTGAATTTGTTAATGAAGGATTAAAATATCTCCCCTATAAACTTATATATTTAGATTTAGCTTGGTGTGGAGGAATTAATGATAATAGATTAAAATATTTTCCTTCAAATTTAACATATTTAAATTTATCTCATTGTGAAAATGTTAGTGATGAGGGTTTGAAATATCTTCCTTCAAATTTAACAAATTTGGATTTATCTCATTGTAAAAATGTTAGTGATGAGGGATTAAAATGTCTTCCTTCAAATTTAACAAATTTGGATTTATCTTATTGTGAAAAAATTAGCGATGAGGGTTTGAAATATTTTTCTAATACTTTAAAACAATTAATATTAAATAATTGTAAAAAAATTACAGATGAAGGATTAAAATACCTTCCTTCAACTTTAACTGATTTAAGTTTATCTAAATCAGTTATTATAGGAGAAGGATTAAAATATCTTCCTTCTACTTTAACAAAATTAGATTTATCTTCTCCTTGTAGTATTATTAATGAAAAACTAAAATATATTTCTTCTAATTTAACATATTTAGATTTCTCTTATTGTAATGATATTACAAATGAAGAATTAAAATACATCCCTTCTTCTTTATTAACTTTAAATTTACGAAGATGTAAAAATATTAATGATGAAACATTAAAATACCTTCCTTTAAATTTAACAGATTTGGATTTATATGGATGCAAACAAATTACTGATGTAGGATTAAGTTATATCCCTAAGAAAATAATCAAATTAAGTCTATCTCGTTGTTGTAGTATTACTGATGAAGGATTAAAACACCTTCCTTCTAATTTAATTGAATTAGATTTAGATAATTGTGATAAAATTAGTGATGATATAATACAAAATATTCGAAAAATTTTTAAAAATTTAAAATATTTTTATAATGGAAATTTTTTTAATTTTATTTTTTAATTTTTTAAAAATTAAACAAACAAATAAACAAATAATGGATATAGTTCAAAACTCTTTTCTATTAAATATTCCCAAAGAAATATTCAATCATCATATTTCAGTTTATTTTTCACATAAAAACTTTAAAGTTTTACGTCTTGTATGTAAAACACTTCATTTATATGTTCAAGAAGTATTTAAACCTATTAGAAAAGAATTTGATTTTAATGTTAATACACAAATTAATAATTCTTTACCTCCAATACAATTTTATCAATGTGCTTTCTCTACCGATAATAATTACCCTTTTAATTTTTTAACTTCTATATATTGTCAAAATTTAAAAATATTAACCATTCGTGGTTTTATAAATAAAGAATTCAATCATATTCCTTCAACACTTACTTATTTAAATTTAGCTGGTTGTAAAAATATTGGAGATGAAGGATTAAAATGTTTAACATCATCTAATATTATAGATTTAGATTTGTATGGGTCTGATATAACTGATAAAGGCTTAATATATCTTCCTAAAAAACTTAATTGTTTAGATTTATCTTTTTGTGTTATTAGTAGTGAAGGATTAAAACACCTTCCTTCTACTTTAACTATATTAACTATAATAAGTTTATCTGATAATAGAGTGATTATTGATGATGAAGGATTGAAATATCTTCCTTCTAATTTAATATATTTAAATTTATCAGATGGTGATATTACTGATGAAGGATTAAAGTACTTTCCTTCTAAATTAAAAACATTAAATTTACGTAAATGTAAATCACTTAATGGTAAAGGCTTAAAATATCTTTCTTCTACTTTAACAGATTTAAATTTATCTTCTTGTGAAAATATTACTGATGAAGGATTGAAATACCTTCCTTCTAATTTAATTACATTAGATTTGGCATTTTGTAAATCACTTAATGGTAAAGGCCTAAAATATCTTCCTTCAAATTTAACAGATTTAGATTTAGCTTTTTGTGAAAATATTACTGATGAAGGATTGAAATACCTTCCTTCTAATTTAACTAAATTAAATTTGTCATCCTGTCATAATATTAGTGATGAAGGATGCTTGTATCTTCCAAAAAAAATTAAAAATTTAAATATATCTGGATGTAAAAAAATAAAATGTTTAAAAGAGTAAATTATATATATTTTAAATTTTATTTATAAATTCATACTTCATTTTTTTAATTTTTTAAAATTAAAAATAAAAACAAAAACAAATAATGGATAAAGTTCAAAACCCTTTTGTATTAAATATTCCCAAAGAAATATTCAATTATATTTGTTTGTTTAATTTTTTAAAAATTAAACAAACAAATAAACAAACAATAGATATAATTCAAAACTCTTTTCTATTAAATATTCCCAAAGAAATATTCAATCATCATATTTCAGTTTATTTTTCAGATAAAAACTTTAAAATTTTACGTCTTGTATGTAAAACACTTCATTTATATGTTCATGATTTATTTAAACCTCTTTTAAAAGATTATGATTTTAATGTTAATACACAAATTAATAACTCTTTACCTCCAATACAATTTTATGAATGTACTTTCTCTACCGATAATAATGAACTTTTTAATTTTTTAACTTCTATACATTCTCAAAATTTAAAAATATTAACCATTCGTGGTTTTATAAATAAAGAATTCAATCATATTCCTTCAACACTTACTTATTTGTATTTATCTGGTTGTAAAAATATTGGAGATGAAAAATTAAAATGTTTAACATCATTTAATATTATAAAATTAGATTTGTCTGGGTCTGATATAACTGATAAAGGCTTAATATATCTTCCTAAAAAACTTAATTATTTAGAGTTATCTCATTGTGATATTAGTAATGAAGGGTTAAAACACCTTCCTTCTACTCTCACTAATTTGTATTTATCTGGTTGTATTTATATTAATCAGCAAGGCTTAAAATATCTTCCTTCAAATTTAACATATTTAGATTTATCTTTTTGTGAAAATATTACTGATGAAGGATTGAAATATCTTCCTTCTAATTTAAAAGAACTTCGGTTAGCTGGTAGTACATTAATTACTGATGAAGGATTAACATATATTCCTTCAAATTTAACAGACTTAGATTTATCTTTTTTTGAAAATATTACTGATAAAGGATTGAAGTATCTTCCTTCTAATTTAACATTATTAAAGATACATAAGTGTAAAAATATTAATGATGAGGGATTAATATATCTTCCTTCAAATTTAACATCTTTAAATTTATCTCATTGTGAAAATATTACTGATAAAGGATTGAAGTATCTTCCTTCTAATTTAACATTATTAAAGATATATATGTGTAAAAATATTAATAATGAGGGATTAACATATCTTCCTTCAAATTTAACATCTTTAAATTTATCTCATTGTGAAAATATTACTGATAAAGGATTGAAGTATCTTCCTTCTAATTTAACATTATTAAAGATACATAAGTGTAAAAATGTTAATTATAGGGGATTAACATATCTTCCTAAAAATTTAACATCTTTAAATGTAGATGGATTTGAAAAAAAAATTAATAATTAAGGATTAAAACTTCTTCCTAACACTTTTTAAAAAAAAAATTAAATTAAAAAAAAAAAGAAGAAAATTTATTCAATAAAAATGAAATTTTAAATTGTTGTCATTAATTTCCCCAAAAAAATATTATTTTAATTACTCTGCTACTACTTATTATAAAAAAGTGTTATAAAATTCCATTAAATTTTGTGTAATGACTTGTTGAGTATCTAAAGGAAGGTTTCCATAAACCATTTTAACTATTTTGTTAACAAAACCAGGAAAGCTTTTAGATTGGATCAAAAGCTGTAATTCTGTAATAGGCATGAGAATTAAATCATCAATTAATAAAGAATTTTTTATAAAATTCGATTTAACAAATATGAGTTTGATTTCTTCGACAGTGGGCAAAGTATTCTCTTTAATTTTAAACAAATGATTTAAACTAAAGAGTCTTTGATCTTGGTAATCAAAGAAAGCATAGTGGAACCCCTTTAAAATATTTGGGTTTAAGTTTTGTGCTTGAGGAATGTTTTCTATTCGGGTTAACCCTTTTACACTTGATTCTTCCAAGTTTATCGGTTTTGTGTTTGTAGTAACCTTTTGTTTTTTTGCCTGAGATCCTCCTTCTTGTTCTTTATTTTCAATCTTTCTTTTGGTAGATCTTGATAATAACTCTTTTGTCGATTCATCAACTACATTTTTCACTAACATTGATTTATCTCTTTCTTCTTGTTTTTTTTTCTCCAATTCTTCTTGTTTTTCTTTTTCTAATCTTTCTTCTTCTTCTAAGATTAATGCTGCATCTTGTAACATCTTATTTTCTAACTCTTTTCTAGTTTCATTTTTTTGTTGTTCATTAACGATTGTGTCATTTTTAACTAAGATAGGTTTTGTGATCTCATCATTTTGTTTTTTTTCGATTTTCCGTTGTACTTCTGATTCAGCAATTACCTTTTTTTTTTGTTGTTAATAAAAAAAGTACATAATGAAATAATAATTAAATAATTAAATATAAATGTCCAACCTTTAAACAATCTGTTATACTATCTAAAGATTGTTTAACATATTCAAATAATTTTATGTTATCTTGACTTAATCTATCAACGTATTCAAATAACTTTGTATTATCTTGAAAAAGTTTTTCAAGTGCTTTCTCTTGATAAGATCTTTCAGAATAAGGCCTTTCGGTATAAGGTTTTTCATTATAAAGTTTTTCGGTATAAGATCCTCCGTAGTATTTGTCATGTGGCCTTTCATGATGATTTGATCTTTCATCATAACGTTTTGGGGAGCCATCAAAATATCTGAGATTTCTTTGATGGCCTCTTTTTGTATAAGGGTAAGTACTTTTGTATTGGAAACCGTTTTTTGGAGATATTTTTCTTTTAAAATTTTCTCCATTAATAGGTTGATCGTCGTGTTTTTCAACATCATCTTTTATATTGTGTTGATTTGAAGATTGTTGTTGTTCTTGTTGCGATAATGATGGATGTTGTTCATGTTCATGCTCATGTTCTTGTTCTTGTTCTAACCCTTTCTCCTTTTCCTTTAATTTATCCTTTTCTACTTCCTTTTCGTCATAAAATTCATCATCATCACCTTCGAAAATTTGACTAAGAATATTATCCTGTGTATCCATTACTTTTTTTTTTTTTTTTAAAGTTGATTTAATCCAATCTTTTTTACTCATAATTAATGACGTGATTTAAGATTTTTTAATTTAATTTTTTTTGTTTTTTTATTGATTTTTCCTTCCCAATAAAATATTCGCACTTTTGTGACTGTTTCAATAATTTTTTTTAAATTCACAAAAAATAACTGAATTTTAAAAAATTTTTAAATCGCAATTTTTTAATGAATTAATCCACCTTTGATTTTTATTAATAGTTTGAGAAAAATGAATTTATTTATAAAAACTTATTATTTATCATAAAAATAAATTTTTTATAATTTTTTTTTAAAAATTTTCTATAAAAACCTCCCTATTATTTTTTTTAATTTTTAAAAAAAAAAAAATTATAATAAGTTCTTTAAAATGTCAGAGATAAATTTTGTAAACGATAAAAAATTTATTAGTTTATTACATTCAACTGTAAAAGGTTTATTAGATAAAGAATGTAGCAAAGAGATAAAAGATTATTTAAAATATTTTATGGTCTCATTTTCATCTTTATTTTATAATCTTCATAAAGATTATAATTATATGAAACAAATTTTATTAAAAAAACTTCCGTTAAAAGAGTTTTTATTTTTTTTTTTTGACGAAAAAAAAACTATTAAAAAGGATTATTGCGATTATTGTAAGAATTTACAAAATTCTTTATTAGTTGAAAAAATTAGTGTTAATAACAACAACAGTAATAATAATGGTTTCTTATGTGATTGCTTCATTTTAAAAAAAAAAAAATGTTTAGATTGTTTTTGTGAAAGTATATATCATGATGATATCTATAATCGGATAATCATTAAAAAAAATAATTTTATTTTCAAATGTTCAACATGTGATATAAACCATTCTAAAAATAATGAAATCGATATTTCAAAACTTGAATTTTTGACTGAAACTAATATTGATTCATTAGAAGAATTTCAATTAATATTAGATAATATTAAAGATTTCGATGCTATGAATATAGATCTTGATATTCCTAGTCCACAATCACATATTATTGATCAATCAATATTATTACAACATCAATTTCAAGAACAAGAACAACAACAACAAGAGCAACAAATTAAACAAGAACAATACTTACCTTTAATAAACTCTCCAACAAAACATTCATCATTCGAAAGTCATTATCAACATGAATCAACTCAATTAAATCCAATAGTTAAAGAAGAAGAGAACAATCCACTTCTTCATTACATACAATCAATCAATACAGATGATATTAAACCTGATGTAAAAGACACTCAATTATTAGATGATAATAATTCTAAAATATTATCATCTATAAAAAACGATACTCGTGAATGTTTAAAACTTCTTAGAAATTATTTTTATAAAGACTATACTAAATTTCTTGAAACCGCAAACAAAATTCCGATAGATAAAACTTATAATCCTCCAACACCTCCAACCCCTCCAATACTTAAATATGAAGATTCATATTCTCCTTGTCCTCCTCTAACTAAAGAAGGATTTTTTGTTTCAAAAAAACGTACCAGAGTAAAAAATGAAAAAAAAGAAGAAGAAGAAGAGGAGGACGAAGATGAGGAAGAAGAAAAAGAGGACGAAGATGAAGAAGATGAACGTAAAAAGAAAAGAATTAAATATGAAATTACAGATAAAGAATTTAAAAACGAATTAATAGAAGATTTAAAACAAGAATTAATGAAAATAAAACCACAATCGAAACGTCAAAATATATGTAGTAACTGTGGAGCTTTTGGTCATAATAAACGTAGACATGAGAAAAAAAAATAATTATTATTTTTTTATTTGTATTTTTTTTTTAAAAAATAAAAAAAAAAGTGGGGGAAAAAAAAAGAAAATTGTTAATTTTTATTATTTTTATCATTAAAATCTTCTATTTCATCGTAAAATAAACCATAGGTGATCATATGTTTTGTTAAAACAGTTTTCATTCCTTCACTTTCAGATAAAATACGTGATTTCATTAAAAGATCATGAAGCTTCGCTTCAACAGTTTTTTGGAATTGTTTTACAGCAAGTTTTGATATTCTAAAAGGCTTGTCACCACACAATTTGCTATTGTTTATTTCATCTCGAATAATTCGAATGGAGAGAGAAATAGGTAATTCTAATCTGTTTACTCTTTGATAATATTGAATTTCTTGTCGAGCCAATCTTCCTGGACGTCTTCTACGCAATTTACCATTTTTTTCTTTTAATTTCTTTGCATGATAAATTGGTTTTTGTTTACGATTCACCTTCAATTTCTTATCAACGCTATCTGGTTCTTTTTTAATTTTTTTCTTTTTTTTATCATCTTCTTTACTTGTTTTTTCTTCTTCTTCCTCTTTTTCTGAATCATTTTTAGTGTCCATAATATCTTGAGTAGACATCACTTCTTGGTATGATTGAGGTTCTTCAGTAGTATCCATTTTGCTTTCTTCATCACCACTCAAAAAAGAATTTACTTTTTTTTTTTCTGGTTTTCCATCATAATCAGATTCTGTTTCTTCAGTATCTCTTTTATTTTTTATTGAATCTGATTTCTTTTGACGTTTAGCTTCACTCATTATTTTTTTTTTTAAAAAAAAAATTTAAGTTTTTAATTATAAGATTACTAATATATTTTTTTTTAATAAAAATTATTAACTTTTAAGTAATAAATGTTTGGTTTTTTGATTTAAAATTTGTTTATTTTTGATTTTTTGATTTTTTTGAATTAATTTTGATTTTTTTTAAAAATTTTATCCAAAATTAAATCCAAAAAAAAAATAATTAAAAATTATTTATTATTTTCAATGTAAGAGGGAAGGGGTTTGGAAGTCTTGTTGCATAACTAATTGGATGACAAAAAGATATGTTTAATTCTCTTAGGGTAGAGGGGATCAATTCAAGTAATTTTGTTGTAACACCAGTGCCACCATGTAAAGTTAATTTAAGTAGTGTTGAAGAAATATATTTGAATCCTTCATCTTTAAGTTGATAACAATTATAAATATGCAATTCTGTTAGAGTAGATGGAATATATCTTAATATTTCATCAGTAATATTTTTATTATGATTAAAACACAGAGTTTTTATAGTTGAAGGTATATATTGCATATCACTATTAGTTAACATACAATTCTTATCTGAAAATAAAAGATCTAATTTTATCAGACTAGATGGTAAAAACTTTAATCCCTGATTTGTGATATTGTGAGAATTTTCAATCCGAAGCTCTATAAGGTTTGGAGGTAGAACCTTTAACATTTCATCTGTCACTAGATCAACTCTCAATTCTAATTTCTTTAAATTAGAAGGTAAACATTTTATATCTTCACTACGATATCCATTAAAAGATAAAGCTAAATCTGTTAATGTAGAAGGAAGAAAACTCCATCCTATATTTGAGACATCATCTCTATTAACACTAATAAATAAATTTTTTAATTTTTTAAAACAATCATAATTCTTAATCATTAAAAGAGAAACATCATCTTTTAAATAAGTAGACAAACCATAAAATTGTATAGATGAATATTCTTTAAACCCTGTATTTATATCCTTTATTTTTCTATTAAATTTAAAATATTTACTAAAATATGGTGTCCAAATTTTTTGAACTAAAAAATTGAATGTTTTACAAACAAAACGTAATCTTTTAAATTCTTTTAAACAAAAATATACTAAAATATGATTTGTAGTTATTTCTTGAGGAAGATCTAATAAAGGGAAATACTTGATAGTTACTTTAGACATTCCTTTTAAAAATGTTTTATTTTTTTAAATTATTTTATAAATTTATTGAATCAAAAAAATTAAAAATTAAAATTTAAAATTTAATTCAATTTGCTGAAAAAAAAAAAAAACAAGCTTATCTTATATTTGTTAAATAACAAATATGACTTCTAATTTATTAAAATCTAATTATATTAGGTTAATTTTTAAGTTTCCATTATATTCATTATGCAGTTTTAAAGATTATTATCTTATTGGTAAAATTAACATTTTAATTTTTTTATTTTAAAATACTTATTTTTAAAATAATAATAAAGGAGGGGGAGGTGGGATAAATTTTGGAGTCCCAAATAAAGTCATTATTATTAAAAAAGTTGAAAAAGATTCATTAGAAATATGCAATGAAATTTTAACAGATTTTCCTGTAAAATCAATTGCAATACAACCCTCAGAGAATGATTCAAATCAAAATTCATTTAAATTTGTTATTGCGATGCATGATTTTTGTAAAATATATTCATTCGAAAATGGAATTATAACCTGTTTACAAAATGAAGTGAAAATAGAATTTGATGCATCATCTTTTTTAAAACAGGTTTTTTTTTTTCTTTTTAAAATTCACTCATTCATTCTTTAATAAAAAATAAATCTCAAATTATACAATTACTTTTAGGAAACTCTTTGTTTTTTCAAAAACGGAAAACAACTTGTGAATGGTGGAGGTGATTCAAAGTTAAGGATTTGGTCATTTCCTGAGATGACAAACACTATTAATATTCCAATTGAAGATGAAAGCGAAACTATTACTGAAATTTCAATTGATTCAACTAGAAATCATGTAAAAATATATATATAAAAATTAATATTATTGATTTAATTTTTTTTTATAGATCATTGTATGCACCGCATCAAAATGGACAATTTGGCAATTATCTCTTGAATCAAAAGGGATAATTTGGCAATTATCCCTTGAATCAAAAGGGAAAATATTACAAAAATTTATTTTAAATGAAAAATGGAATGATTCATCACTCATTTTAAAAGGCTGCGTGTAAAAAAAAACTTATATTTAATAAATACTTCTCATTATTAATTTTGAAATAGTTTTTCTCATACTGGAGATATATATGTGGGAACAATTGCTCCAAAAAAAAGTGGATGGATTTCTCATTGGAGAATTAGTGATGAAAAATCTTGTGTTAAATGGAATTTAGCACACACATCTAGGATACATTCTTCTTATCATCACACATGCCTTGCTATTAGCCCCAATGGACAATATTTGGCAACAGGAACTGTGGAAAATACAATTGCTATTTTTGATCTAACTTTTTCAAAATTAATGGAAGTAAAAAGACATACTTCTTTTATAACAAAGATTATGTTTTCAGAAGATTCAAAAATTATTTTATCTGTAGCTGCTGATTCTTCTTTTGTTTGCCAAAAAATAGAAGATAAAAGTATTTATGTTATTTATTTTTTTTTTTTAAAAAATCCCTATCTAAATAATTCAATTTTTTTTTTTAATAAAAGGATTACAAATTGACCCAATATGGCAGACTACATTAATAGCTATTATAGCTATTATATTTACTTGTTATTTTTATTTAAAATAATTAAATTTAAAAAAAATTGTGAATTAATAAAAAATAAATAAAATTTCATTTTTTTTTTAACTATTAACTTAAAATCTTGGTAAACAAAATTAATAATTTACTATTAATCGCAATGGACATTAGCATTTATCCAATAAATAAAATTTTTAATAACCAGGAAAAAGAATTAATTAAAAAGGGATATGATGAATGGAAAACTCAAAATTCTGACTTCAAACCTACAACTGATACTGAAAAACTTTTTTGGATCTTATGTGAATACGATCATTGTCACGCTCCATCTAACTGGGATCCTGAATTCAAACATTGGAACTCAATTGCAAGTTGGGTAGAATGGTTTACTGAGGAAGAACCTAATCAAATATTGAAGATAATCAAATTATATGAAAAAAATAAAAATGGTTCTAAATCATTAAGCCAATGGGGAGAACTTTCAGAAAAGATCTTTCCATACATGATCAATTTTTATACTTAAATTTTTTTATTAGTTAATTTCATTTGATTTTTTTTTTATTCTCAATTCTTTTAAAATAAAGTCGTAAAAAAAAAACTTATATCAGATAAACTCTATTTATTTATGTTTTTTTTTTTGAGTAATAACATCAATTAGTTTAATAGCAATTTTTTTTTATCTTCCAAAGTTAATATACTTAGAATAATTAACTGAACTCGTATTTTGTAATAAGTTAATAATGTATGAAGAAATATTACTATTTGAGTAAGTTATTATGTTATCGAATCTATCATAAATAAATTCAATATCTTCTCCTCTCCTTTTAACTAAGTAATCACATATAAAAAAAGCAGATATAATTAAAAAAAGTAATAAAGAAATCTTGAAAAATCCTTTAACTGTATTCATTACAAGTCTTAAGCTTATTGAAATAAAACTTATTGAAAATACCATTATCATCAATGCTAATAGCAAATTGAATATTATCGATATGAAATCCATTAGTTGTTGTTATTAACTTAATTACTTTTTTAAGTAAATTAAATTAAATAATTATCTTTATTTAATTTAATTTAATTTTATTTAAATTTTTTAGCCAAATCCAAGACCAAGCCCTAAGTCCAAATTTATCTTCGTGTGACTGAGGTATCAGGGA
>Ga0310811_10003337_pt1 | contig 20167 bp, 19 predicted proteins | sample YCmetagenome_FD_207642 | JGI IMG/M metagenome (GOLD analysis project Ga0310811, IMG submission 207642) | Soil microbial communities from experimental microcosm in Duke University, North Carolina, United States - YC | ecosystem: Engineered > Artificial ecosystem > Soil microcosm > Unclassified ...
TTGAGATCGACGGCGTTCACCATGCCGACGTCGCCCGCGCCGGTTTGCGCGCGTAACACCTTCACGGTCAGCGCGCCTGCTGCGTTGTCGGCAGCCGCCAATGCATGCGGGATCGGGAGTCCGCCTTCTACGATGCTGAGTGGGCGATTTCCTATCGCCTGCTTCAAGCCATCGACAAACGTCGCCCCTTTGCCGAGATCGACGCCGTCCGATAGCCAAACGACTTCCACGTTCGGTGCGGCAGCAAGAAACCGTTCAATGAGCGGCAAGGCCGCACTGCGGTCAATACCGAAAGGTTTCGGCTTGATCTGCTTGATCTGCACGCGGGCAGCGCCTGCAAGACCGAGGGAGATGTCGCGATCGATCTCGGATAGGGGCAGGATCGCGACGCCGCGATTGTCGGCTTCGGCACGCGCGATCATCTCGTCAGCGGTCCGCAGGCGCGCGTCCCAGGACGCTGCCGCCGGCCAGCCGTCGTCGAGCATGATCAACAGCGGGGCAGCGCGCTCTGTCGTCGCGAGCGGAGGGTTCCACAGAGGGCCGGCGGCCGCGATGATGATCAGGGCGGCCAAAGTCAGTCGCAGTAGCGTGAGCCACCAGGGCGTGCGCGACGGAGTTTCGTCTTTCGGGGCGATCTCGAACAGCAGGCGCGTCGGCGGAAAGTCGACACGGCGGGGCCGCGGCGGGACCAGCCGCAGCAGCCACCAGAGCACGGGCAGGCTAAGCAGACCGAGCAGCACGAGGGGCTGCGCAAACCCAAGCGGCAGTGATCCGATCATGCGGCGCTCGCTGGGTTAGCCGTGGCGTGCCTGGTGCTGGCGACGAACGGTTGCGTGTTGTCGCCCATGCGCGAGTGTAACACGAGCAGAAGTTCGCTTGCCGGACGATCAGTGCGATGGACCGCGAAGCTCCATCCGCGCAGATCGGTCTCCGCGCGGATCGCGGCACGATGACGCTCGACGATTGCCTGGTAATCGTCGCGCCAGGCCTCGGCTCGGCCCGCGGTGACGCTACCGGCCCCCTCGGGTTCAATGAACTCAACCCGGCCCGAATAGGGAAAGCTCTCCTCAGCCGGATCGACAATCTGGATGACGTGGCCATGGGCGCCAGTGGCGGACAGTTGCGTGATCTTGCCGCGTACGTCGCTCATCGGGACCCACAGGTCCGAAAGCAGCACGACTTCGGAGAGCGGAGATGGCGCAAACGACGGCGGCAGGCTCGCGCGCTCCGTAGGATCGTGAAGAATTGCTTCGGCCATCTTTTCGATGACGTTGCGGCTCGCGGTCGGCCGGGTAAGACCGGGAACGCCAACTCGCTCGCCGCCCTGCACAAGCACTTCGGCCAGTGCAAAGGCCACCACAAGCGCGCGCTCAAGCTTGCTGTCTTTTGCCAGAACGGAGGTAAAAGTCATTGAAGGCGAGCGGTCGGGCCAGATCCACACCGTGTGCGACGCTTCCCATTCGCGTTCACGCACATACAGATGATCGTCACGCGCCGAGCGTCTCCAGTCGACATTCTGCGCAGGCTCGCCAGACATGAAACGGCGATACTGCCAGAAGTTCTCGCCCGGCCCGGCGCGCCGCCGGCCGTGCAATCCGTGAATAACCGTCGAAGCGACGCGCCGCGCCTCAAGAATGAGACGAGGCATTGCATCGGCCAGCTTGCGGGCACCGACCGTCGCTTGCCTTACTGATCCGGTCTCGATGTCGTTCGCTTTCGACTCCGCCATCGCAACTATCCGATGCGCGCCTTAAGCCGCCGGATCACATTCGGGATGGTTTCGCCTTCGGCCCGCGCCGCAAATGTCAGCGCCATGCGGTGCTTCAGCACGGGCTCGGCCAGTTCGAGCACGTCGTCGACCGAAGGCGCGAAGCGGCCGTCGAGAAGGGCGCGGGCGCGCACCGCGAGCATCAGCGCCTGGCTGGCGCGCGGGCCCGGACCCCAGGAAATCAGATTGCCGATCTCGCCCGCTTCTGGGCCCGGGCGTGCCGAGCGCACAAGCGCGAGAATTGCCTCGACGACCGACTCTCCGACGGGCAGCCGGCGAACCAGTCGTTGCGCGGACAGCAAATCTTCAGCCGTCATTGCCGGCTTGGCGCGCGATTCCTCCGCGCCCGTCGTGTCGAACAGGATTTTTCTTTCGGCGTCCTGATCGGGATAGTCGACGTCAACTTCCATCAGGAAGCGGTCGAGCTGCGCTTCCGGAAGAGGATAGGTGCCTTCCTGCTCGAGCGGATTTTGCGTCGCCAGAACATGGAATGGCTTCGGCAGATCGTGACGGACACCAGCAACCGTCACATGCTGTTCTTGCATCGCCTGCAGGAGTGCCGATTGGGTACGTGGCGAGGCGCGGTTGATCTCGTCGGCCATCAGCAACTGCGCAAACACCGGACCGGCAATAAAACGAAAGCTGCGCTTCCCGCCCGGGCTTTCCTCCAGCACCTCGGTGCCGAGAATGTCGGACGGCATCAGGTCGGGTGTGAATTGAATGCGCCGCGCGTCGAGACCAAGAGCGGTGCCCATGGTGTCGACCAGTTTTGTTTTCGCGAGACCGGGCACGCCAACGAGCAGCGCGTGACCGCCAGAGAGGACGGTGACCAGCGCGCGTTCGACCACCATATCTTGGCCGAAAATGACCGTACCAATTGCCGCTTTCGCAGCGCGTACATGGGCGGCCGTCGATTCAGCCGCACGTACGATCATGTCTTCCAACTTCTCCAGGCTCTCGCCGCCGGCTTTCGCCATGATGTCGATTCCTTTCGTGGCCCGACCGTCGGAGCACTGTGCAACAAACGCGCCAAATGATTTTGGTGCGCTATTTGGGCCGAATCTGCCTCAATCTCCGGACAAGCTTACGCTATCTTCCGCCGCCGGGCCGGGTGAATCACGAAGATGCGAACAGGCTCGCGGCGGCCTAAATATCGAAGGAAAACAATGGCGAAGGCAGGGCAGAGTGGGTTGGATGCCATCGCGGCAGGGCTGCCTCGCGAAAAGGGACCCCCGCCGGTCGACCTTTGGAATCCCCCTTTTTGCGGCGATATCGACATGAGGATCGCATCAGATGGGACCTGGTTCTACCAGAAGTCGCCAATCGGCCGGCTGGCTTTGGTCAAATTGTTTGCATCCGTGCTCAAACGGGAAGGCGACAAACACTTTCTTGTGACACCGGTCGAGAAAGTCGGAATCGAGGTCGACGATGCGCCGTTCCTCGCGGTGGAGATGAAAACCTCGCGCAACGATGGCGGGCAGGTCCTCGAATTCCGTACGAATGTCGACGACTGGGTGACTGCCGGCCCTGGCCATGCATTGCGTTTCGAATTGCAAACGGAAACCGGCGGGCTGAAGCCGTATCTGCACGTGCGGCGCGATCTGTGGGCGAAGGTGACGCGCGCGCTGTTCTATGACCTTGTTGCGCTTGGCGAAGAGCGTGATGTCGGCGGCAAGGCGATGTTCGGCGTTGCTTCGCAGGGAGATTTCTTCGTCATGGCGGAAGCCAGCGCCGTGCGGGAGTTCGCTTGATGCAGCATCCGATGACGGCGCTTTCGGCCGAAGGTTTTTTCGCGCGCGTGCGGACGCGGCTGACGCTCCACGTGCCGGCGGGTCTCACGGATCCGAGCGTGATACCGGTACGCGGCGATCATGATGCCGATCCGGTGATGCGGAAGATCTCCGAAGTGCGGCCGATCCGTCCCGCCGCAGTGCTGGTGCCGATCGTCGACCATCCCGAACCGGCGGTGCTGCTTACCCAGCGCGCGCAGCATCTGCCCGATCATCCGGGGCAGGTTTCATTTCCAGGCGGCAAGATCGATGACGGTGATGCCGATCCGTGTGCGTCGGCGCTGCGCGAAGCCGAGGAAGAGATCGGACTCGATCGCCGACATATCGAACCCCTCGGCTATCTCGATCTCTATATGACGACGCTGGGGTACCGCATCGTGCCGGTGATTGCGCGCGTCAAACCTGGCTTCGCGCTTAAGCTCAACCCGAACGAAGTCGATGCGACTTTCGAAGTGCCGCTCGATTTCCTGATGGACCAGAGCAATGTGCAACGCCACTCGCGCGATTGGCAGGGCATGACGAGGCACTATTACGCAATCACCTTCGGCGAGCGCTACATTTGGGGCGTGACGGCTGGTATCCTGCGGAATCTTTACGATCGGATTTATCGATGATCCGCCCGGTCCTTACCGAAGTCCTGCTTTTTCTCACGCCGTTCGTGCTCTACGCGGTTTTCTTGTGGGCGACAAAATCCGGAGTCCTGGATCTGAAGTCGTGGCCGCTGGGGCGTGTTGTCACGCTCGCCATCGTCGCGCTCCTGCTGGTGCTTGGCAGCTTTATCTATTTTGCGCACTTCTCGGGCGCGCCTCCCGGGTCGACCTACGTGCCCGCCCACATGGAAGACGGCAAATTCGTGCCGGGGACTACAAAATAATGGCTCCGCAGGCTGGCCGCACCGGTCGCAAACTTGGCGAAGCCGCCTGGCTTACATCCGGATCTTTGCCTCAGCTGTTGGCCGTACTTGATCGTGACGGCGAAGAGGCGCGTGCGGTCGGTGGTGCGGTCCGCAATGCGCTACTTGGGGCGCCGGTGCTGGAAGTCGATGTCGCGACGACCGCGGTCCCGGACGAAGTCGTCAAACGGGTGACCGCGGCCGGCTTCAAAGCGGTTCCGACCGGCGTCGACCACGGCACGGTGACCGTCGTGATTGGCAAGCAGCCGTTCGAGGTAACGACGCTGCGCAAGGATGTCGAAACCTATGGCCGGCACGCCAAGGTTGAGTTTGGCCGTGACTGGCAGGCCGATGCCGAACGGCGTGATTTCACGATCAACGCGCTGTCCGTCACGCGCGATGGCATTGTCTACGATTATGCCGGGGGACTCGATGATCTCGCTCATCACCGGGTGCGCTTCATCGGCGACCCCGCAAGGCGCATCGAGGAAGACTATTTGCGCATTTTGCGGTTCTTCCGCTTTCACGCAGCTTACGGCATCGGCCATCCCGACGCCGCCGGGCTGGCCGCATGTATTGCCGCGCGAAAAGGTCTCGACCAGTTGTCGCGCGAGCGTGTGCGCATGGAGGTTCTGAAGTTGCTGGCGGCCCCGCACGCGACGGCCACCCTTGCCGTCATGGGACATGCCGGCCTGCTGCTGCTTGTGCTCGGCGGCGTGCCCTATCTCGCTGATTTTGAAAACGTGGCAAAAGTAGAGGCGGCGGCTGGCGTAACCCCTGATGCGGTGCGCCGGCTCGCGGCGCTCGGCGTCGTTATTGCCGAAGATGCCGAGCGGCTGTGGCAGAAACTGCGGCTCACGAACAACGAGCACGAGCGACTTGCATCAATGGCCGAAGGCTGGCGTCGTATTTCGCCGGCTTTCGGCGAGAATGCCGCAAAGGCATTGCTCTACCGTCTCAATGCGCAACACTTCACCGATCACGCGCTGCTCGGATGGGCTCGTTCCAAGGCTAACGCCCACGATGCAAGTTGGCGCGACCTCGCAACGCTTCCGCAGCGATGGTCGGCACCGGAGTTTCCGCTGAAAGGTGCGGACCTCATGAAGCGGGGGGTCGCACAGGGGCCCGCATTGGGCGCAGCGCTAGCCGCGGCAGAACGAGCCTGGATCGCGGCGGGATTTCCGCAAGAGCGGCGAGCGCTGGATGACATCGCCGATGCCGCTGTGAAAAGCGCGACCGGTTCATGAACGTCCTCTCCGGCTTTGCCGACATCTCTTTCTGGCAACTGGTCCCGGTTGCGGCGTTGGCAATGTTTGCCTCCATCGTCGGCGGCGTGTCCGGCTACGGCACCGGTGCGTTGATGCCGCTCGTGCTGGTGCCGCTGGTCGGCGCCGAGCCGGTCGTGCCGATCATTGCGATCTCGGCGCTGTTCACAAATTCCAGCCGCGTCTTTGCGTTTCTGAAATATGCCGACTGGCGTCGCGCGGCGATCGTGCTCGCGGCAGCGGTGCCGACATGCGTGCTCGGGGCCTGGGGTTACACGCGCCTTTCCAGCACCGGCGCAGCGCTGGTGATCGGCGGCATGCTGATCGCGAGCGTGCCGCTGCGTCGGTTGCTCCGCTACCACGGGTTCAAGGTCGGCGATGCCGGGCTTGGGTTGGGCTCGTTGGGCTATGGCCTGGTGGTCGGCGGCACGGCCGGGTCCGGCGTCATCTTACTGTCACTTCTGATGGCGGCCGGTGTCGAGGGCGCCGGCGTCATCGCAACCGATGCCGCAATTTCCATCGTGATCGGCATCGTGAAGATCTCTGTATTCGGGCTGGTCGGAGTGATCACAGCGCAAGTTATTGCTTTTGCGCTTTTAATCGGGGTCGTGGCGCTGCCTGGCGCTTTCCTGGCGAAGGCTTTTGTCGAGCGCATGCCAGTGCACGTGCACACCGCGATCCTCGACGTGGTGGTTTTGGTGGGCGGCGTATTTCTGGTTTATGGCGCGTTGCGCTGACACGTTACGGCCACTTTACGACCGGCGGCATTGACGACAGGATCGACTCGACATTGCCGCCGGTGCGCAGGCCGAAGATCGTGCCGCGATCGTAGAGCAGGTTGAATTCCACGTAGCGACCGCGCCGGATCAGCTGCTCTTCGCGTTCGGCGTCCGTCCATGGCCGAGCAAAGTTTTTCCGCACCAGGTTTGGATATACGCGCAGGAAGGCACGGCCGACATCCTGTGTGAATGCGAAGGTCTCGTCCCAGTCGGTTTCCAGATAATCGTAAAATATCCCGCCGACACCGCGCGGCTCGTTGCGATGCTTAAGGAAGAAGTATTCATCGCACCATTTTCGGTACTTGTCGTATGGCGCGATCTCCGCATGCGAATCGCACGCGGTTTTCATCGCAGCATGAAAAGCGATGCTGTCCGGATCAGTGTGAACGCGCCGCTTGTCCAGTACGGGCGTGAGATCGGCGCCTCCACCGAACCACGCCTTGCTGGTCACGACGAATCGCGTGTTCATGTGGACCGCCGGCACGTTCGGATTATGCGGGTGTGCGATCAGCGAAATGCCGGAGGCCCAGAAGCGGGGATCTTTCTCGGCGCCCGGTATTTCCTTGCGGAACTCCGGCGGGAATTCGCCGTGCACGGTCGAGCAATGCACGCCGACTTTCTCGAAAACGCGGCCATGCATCATCGCCATCACGCCGCCGCCGCCGGGCGCGCCGCCATGATCGGTGCGCTGCCAGGGTGTCCGGACAAAGCGGCCAGACTCGCGGTCGGCGAAAGGTGCATCCGCCGGCAATGAGTCTTCCAGGCGCTCAAGCGCGACGCAGATATCGTCGCGCAGTGCTTCGAACCAGGCACGGGCCTTCGCCTTGCGGCTGTCGGAGTGATCCATTTTTTCGTTAACTCATTAGAACAAACCTATTATCGGGCAAAATCCCGCGTCTGCCGCAGGGCCTCGCCGGCCACCATTGCTGCCGCCACGGCAATATTGAGCGAGCGCATGCCGGACCGCATGGGAATGCGCAGGCGGACGTTGGCCCTCTCATGGACGTTGACCGGAACACCGGCGCTTTCCCGGCCGAATAACAGCACCTGGTCTGCCGTGAAAGCGTGATCAAGATAAGAGCGCTCTGCCGCCGTGGTCAGCAGGACGAGCTGAAGCCGCTCGATCCGCCGCCACTCATCGAAGGCTGCAAAGGAGCCATGACGGACAATACTGACGCTGTCGATGTAGTCCATGCCGGCGCGGCGGAGGGCGCGGTCGGTCACGGGAAATCCGCTCGGCTCTATAATGTGTGCCTCGATCCCCAGGCAGGCGCACAGCCGGAGAATCGTCCCGGTATTCTGGGGGATGTCCGGCTCGTAAAGCGCGATCCGCATGTGGGTCCGGCATTCCTCGCTGACCGGCACGAAGCCGCTGTAGACAAGTGATTTATGCGACTAATCCTCGCGGCGCGGACGCGCAATCCGCCCGGATTGCGCGCATAATGTCACACTTAAAGCGCGCCCGGACGCAAAACCGGTGGCCACTTTTGCTGGGCGCGCTTTGCGGGCTTGCGCTCTTACGGCAAGGGTGCCAATAGAACCACACCGACGCGCTGCCCTGCCTTTTTCGGGGTTGCCGCAACCGGTCCGCCCCGCCGCCCTTCGGACTTCGGTCCCGGGTTCCAGCCTCGGGCGGGATGCACAAGCCACCGGAGGAGAGGGCTAAAGACGTGACGACCGTGTCTTCGGCGGAGCACACGCGCCGCGACTTTCTTTACATTGCCACCGGCGCCGTCGGCGCGGTGGGAGCTGCGGCGGTCCTCGTTCCGCTGATCGCGCAGATGAACCCGGACGCGTCCACCATCGCGGCGGGGGCGCCGATTGACGTCGATCTCGCTCCGATCGCCGACGGACAGATCATCAAGGTGTTCTGGCGTTCGAAGCCGATCTTCATCTTCCATCGGACGAAGAAGGAGATCGAGGAGGCACAGAAGGTCAACGTCGCAACGCTGCCCGATCCGGAGCCGGACTCGGCACGCGTCAAACAGGGCCATGACCAGTGGCTGGTAGTCATCGGCATCTGCACGCACCTCGGATGCATTCCGCTTGCGCACCAGGGCGAATACGGCGGCTGGTTCTGCCCGTGCCATGGCTCGGTGTATGACACCTCGGGCCGCATCCGGCAGGGTCCGGCGCCGAAGAACCTGTTCCTGCCACCTTACAAGTTTGTCTCCGACACCAAGATCCAGATCGGCTGAGCGAAATCGCATTTAAGGTTCAATCATGAGCGGACACTCGACCTACAACCCGCAGAACAAATTTCTGCAATGGTTCGAGAAACGGCTGCCCCTCGGCGGCCTGATTCATTCTTCATTCGTCGTCTACCCGGTGCCGCGTAATCTCAATTATCTTTGGACCTTCGGCGGCATCCTCGCATTCATGCTCGGCGTGCAGATCGTCACCGGCATCGTGCTGGCAATGCACTACACCCCGCATGTCGACCTCGCCTTCAAGTCGGTCGAGGGCATCATGCGCGACGTCAATTACGGTTGGTTGCTGCGCTACCTGCACGCGAACGGCGCCTCGATGTTCTTCCTCGCCGTCTACATCCACATGTTTCGCGGCATCTATTACGGGTCATACAAAGAGCCGCGTGAAGTGCTGTGGATCCTCGGCGTCATCATCTATCTGCTCATGATGGCGACCGGATTCATGGGTTATGTGCTGGTTTGGGGCCAGATGAGCTTCTGGGCGGCAACCGTGATCACCAACCTGTTCTCCGCGATCCCGGGTGTTGGCGACGCGATCGTTACGTGGCTGTGGGGCGGCTATGCCGTCGGCAACCCGACGCTCAATCGTTTTTATTCGTTGCATTACCTGCTGCCCTTTGTGATTGCGGGCGTGGTGGTGCTGCACGTCTGGGCGCTGCACGTCGTCGGGCAGAACAATCCGACCGGCATCGAGCCGAAGTCGGACAAGGACACGGTGCGATTCACGCCTGAGGCAACGGTGAAGGACGCCTTCTTTTTGGCCGTGTTCTGCATTCTCTATGCGTGGTTCGTTTTCTACATTCCGAACTTCCTCGGCCATGCCGACAATTACATTCCGGCCAATCCGGCAGTAACGCCGGCTGAGATCGTTCCCGAGTGGTACTACCTGCCGTTCTACGCCATACTGCGGTCGATCCCCGACAAGCTGATGGGGGTGATCGCGCTGTTCGCCTCGATTGTCGTGCTGGCGTTCATTCCCTGGCTCGATACCTCGCGCGTTCGGTCGGCCCGGTACCGCCCGCTGTTCAAGCAGTTCTTCTGGCTCTGGGTGATCGCCTGCGTCGGCCTCGGCTGGCTCGGCTCGAAACAGCCGGAGGGCATCTACGTCATCCTGTCGCGCATATTTACGGTCTACTACTTCGCCTTTTTCCTGATCGTCATGCCGCTGCTCGGCATCTTCGAGAAGACCAAGCCGCTGCCGAACTCGATTTCGGAATCGGTTCTGGGCGCCAAGGCGTGAGCGGGGGCAGGGCAATGTCAGTTTTGAGACGCACCGTATTCGCCATTACCCTCGCCGGCGCGGCCGCCGCGCTGGCTTTGCCTGCGGCGGCCGAAGAGCAGGTCGCACCGCCAAGACACAGATGGTCGTTCGCCGGGCCTTTCGGAAAATATGACCAGGGGCAGCTGCAGCGCGGTTTCAAGATTTACAAGGAGGTCTGCGCCGTCTGTCATTCGATGTCGATGGTTGCCTTCCGCAATCTGGCGGAACCTGGCGGCCCCGGCTTCAGCGAAGCGCAGGCAGCCGCTGTCGCGTCCGAGGCCAAAATCCCGGATCTTGACGACAAAGGGCAACCCACCGAGCGCCCTGGCCGCTTGGCCGATTATTTCCCGTCACCTTTCCCGAACGAGCTTGCCGCCAAAGCGGTGCATGGCGTCGCGCCGCCGGACATGTCGACCTTGGCGAAGGCTCGCACGTATCAGCGCGGCTTCCCCTGGTTCGTCTTCGACATGTTCACGCAGTATCAGGAGCAGGGCCCCGATTACATCGCTGCGCTCCTGAACGGCTACGAGAAGCCGCCGCAGGGCTTTCAGCTGCCGCCCAATGGCCACTACAACAAATATTTCCCCGGCCACAACATCGCGATGCCGCCACCGTTGCAGGCCGGCCAGGTGACCTATGATGACGGCGCTCCACAGACGGTCGATCAATATTCGCAGGACGTAGCGGCATTCCTGATGTGGGTCGCAGAGCCCCATCTCGTGCAGCGCAAGCGCATCGGTTTGCAGGTGATGATCTTCCTGATCGTGCTGGCAGGCCTGATGTATTTCACCAAGAAAAAAGTCTGGCACGACGCCTAAACGCGGACACTGACCGTAGAATTTTTTGAGTTTGCCGGATGGTCAGGTCCTGCAGAATGGAAAGCGCTCCATTCCGCGCAGGCCGTTAAGCACATCGCATTTGCTCTCGGGGGTGGCGCGCAGAAGAAACGCGTGCTTGATGGGCTCTGCCTGGCTGAACGCGACATGCAACGCGATCAAGGCGGCGCCGATCGGATAGGTCCACCGGTGGTTTTGCAGATCTGACAATTTCGCGAGCAAAAAAGCTCCGGCGATGATGATGAGCGGGTCGGTATAGTTGAAATAGTCCTGCTTCAGTGCGCGGGCGGCCTGCAATGTATCGACAGCAAACACGGCGCCGATCAGGAACGACGCCTGTAGCGCCACTTTGTATTCGCGCCGCCGGAAGGCGATTACGGTTCCCGCGATGATAACCCATTCAAGGAAAATTTCCGGGCGCGGCGAGGTTTGAAGAAAAAACGTGTGATGGACGAACAAGCCCTTGATGCTGTCGAGGAGCATCGCAAACGGAACTCCGCAGCCGCCAGGACCGCATTGTGAGTCCGCGGGAGCAACGAAAAAATACAGCGCGTCGAGCGGGTTGATGACCTTGGCGATCGACGATGTGGCCCGATAAAAATAAAGCGGCAGCAGTCCCAGCGAGACGCCGGCAATAACCGAGAATGCCGCGGTCAGGCCCTCGGCCAGCGGCACGCGCCAAAGCAGGCCGAACGCGACCATTCCCGATGCAATCCAGATAACCAGCATTGCCTGGAAAACGCCGGTGTCGAAAACGCGGCGCATCGTAAGCAGTGCCTCGGCAAAAAGGCCCTGCCGTGCAAGTGGTGCGGCGGCTATCGCGGCGAACAAGGCAAACAGGGCGCTCGCTGCGATTGCCCAGCCGGCGCGACGCCCGGTCCAAAAGCCGCCTTGCTGCGATGGCTCGCCAAACGGCAACAACAGGACCGGCAGAGTGCTGATCAGGAATATCGCCTGGACCTTGTTGTCCATTGCCAGCGTTGCGAGATAAGCGGCGATGCCGATCAGCACCGGACGTGTCGCCATGCGCGGGGAACGCGCTGCAATCAGCAAGATGAGCAGGGCAATGGTAAAGAACGCGCCGGAAAGAAGCTCGGGCTTGACCGTCCGGACTGACATCGCAATCCCACCCGAAAACGCAATTGCAAATGTCCCCAGCAGCGCCACGCGCCAGTCCCTCACCAAGGCGCGAAGCAGAAAGGCGAACGCGGTCACGTAGGCGAGGACAATAAGCAGGCAGAGTAGCCGTGCGATCTGGACGGCAATGGTCCAACTTCGCGTGAACGCAGCGACGTCGCTCGCCAGCGGCATCGTCGAGAGCGAATAGGTTTCCAGCAGACCGAGGCCATGGAGAGCTCGATAGGTTGCGCTGAGCAGGGCGACGATGAGGTGAGCCGGATGGAAATCAATTTGCCGAGGCAGGCCGTCATTTTGCAGGAAGGCATCAAAAATGAGGAGGATGTCCTGATCGGCAACACGCCAATATGGATTAAAGAATCCGAACAGAAAAAATGAAACTGTCAGTCCGGCGAGGATGACAAGAAGGCCTTGCGTCCAGCCCATTGGGGTGAGGCGGTCTAAAGACATTGAGATGCCGACAATCGATTAATGCCTTCACCCATGCCTGCTGCTACTGTTCGCCAACGCCTTGCTGCGTCCTGCTGAAGATATACACGGCAAGAATTGAGGGGACTAGGTCACAATGATCTGGAATCGGGGAAGGGCGGCATGACCAAATCAGTCCTCGGCATTATCGGCGGGTCTGGCATTTACGACTTGCCGGGACTTATGAATGTGCGCGAGGAGCGCATTAAAAGTCCATGGGGCGAGCCGTCCGCCGCTTTGCGCATCGGCGACGTCGACGGGTTGCCGGTCGTCTTTCTGTCGCGTCACGATCAGGGACACCGCCTGTCGCCGTCCGACATCAACTACCGGGCCAATATCGATGTCCTCAAGCGGGCGGGCGTCACGGACCTCGTCTCGCTGTCAGCCTGTGGCTCGTTTCGGGAGGACCTCCCGCCGGGCACATTCGTACTGGTCGATCAGTTTGTGGATCGCACCCACAAACGCGAGAGCTCTTTTTTCGGCAAGGGCATGGTGGCCCACGTCTCGATGGCCCACCCGGTGTCTCCGAATTTGCGCGCGCATTTGCGCGCGGCCGCACGGGCGGAAGGAATCGAGCCGCATTGGGGCGGTACCTATGTCTGCATCGAAGGACCGCAATTCTCGACGCTCGCCGAAAGTCTCACATACAAGCATCTCGGCTATTCGGTGATCGGCATGACCAACATGCCCGAGGCCAAGCTCGCCCGTGAGGCAGAGATTTGCTACGCGACTGCCGCGATGGTCACCGATTTCGACTGCTGGCACCCGGACCATGATGCGGTGACCGTGCAGGACATTATCAAGGTGTTGCTGTCGAATGCGGAGAAAGCCAAGCGCCTGGTTGCGCGTCTTGCGCGTGACTTTCCGCGTGAGCACGAACCCTGTCCCGTCGGCTCGGATCGCGCGCTCGACACCGCGTTGATTACGGCGCCCGAGGCGCGCGACCCGGAGATCATCAGAAAGCTCGACGCGGTGGCGGGCAGGGTGCTCAAGTCGCGCTGACGGCCCACCTATTGTACCTGCCGATATTGTTGGCCAGACTGCTGCACCAGACGGGGAGTCCGATGCGCATCGTCGATCTGCAAAAACAATCCAAGGAGGAATGGCGCTCCGGCGTCATGACGCGGATGAAGGCATCCGCCGCCAATAATGCAACGCAACTCTGTCTGTTCGAGCAATGGTGCGAGCCCGGCCATGGGGCGCCGACACATCTCCACGCGGTCGAGGAGGTGCTTTGCGTGCGTGACGGGACCGCGGACGTCTGGATCGATGACGAGCATGTAACGCTAACGAATGGGCAGTTGGTGATCGTGCCGGCCGGCCGGAAACACGGTTTTTCGAACACCGGCAAGTCGGTCTTGCATATTGAGTCGACGCTCGCGGCGCCTGTGTTCGAGGCCGCCTATGACGACAAGCGCGAGTCGCCGCGGCGGTGGCTGCCCGGCGGTGGAGCAAAACGATGAAATCCGGTGCAGTCCAAAATGATTTGCGCGCGGCTATCCGCTCGATCCCGGATTACCCCAAGCCCGGCATTATGTTTCGTGACATCACCACGCTGTTGGGGGATGCACGCGCCTTCCGCCGTGCCGTGGACGAGTTGGTGCAGCCCTGGGCTGGAATGAAGATCGACAAGGTTGCCGGCATCGAGGCCCGCGGCTTTATTCTCGGCGGTGCGGTCGCGCATCAGGTGTCGGCCGGTTTCATTCCAATCCGCAAGAAGGGAAAGCTGCCCTACAAGCGTGTAAGCATCGGTTACTCGCTCGAATACGGCATTGATGAAATGGAGATGCACGAGGACGCAGTGGCAAAGGGCGAACGCGTGATTCTCGTCGATGATCTCATCGCCACGGGGGGCACGGCGGAAGGGGCCGTGAAGCTGTTGCGGCAGTTGGGTGCCGATGTGCTGGCCGCTTGCTTCGTGATCGACTTGCCGGAACTCGGCGGCGCCGACAAATTGCGCAAGCTCAATGTGCCGGTGCGCACGCTCATTTCGTTCGAGGGACACTAGCTCGCATATTTCCTCAGCTTCGCCTTAGCTGCGACGACGCGAAACCGGCTGGCGTTGAAGATGGTGAACCCAAAACGCCGGCCGGTGTCCATTGTGGGTGTGCCGGAGTCTGTCGCCACCTGCGCGTTGGACCATTCGACCGTGTGATCAATACAAAGAAATTGCTTGGGGCGAAGCGGCTATCGTCAATGGAGCGGCGACGAAAAATTCGATTAGCCTCACCCGTTTTTCCGATGTGTGGAATGCATCGCGCGAAATACAAACCTGACGCATCATGATCGTGACCTAAATGCAACAGCGTGACGAGTAAATGCATCAAAGCCGCGAATTGTCGTTCCTGGCAAAACCGCCGCCGCTTCGGCCCAAGCGCTCTTAGTCACAACTCCTGAATCTACGCCGCGTTGCGACTCCATGTGCTCTCGTGAATTGAGCGCGGAGGCAGTTGCGACGGAGGGGAGTCGCTCGATGCCTGATGCGCGGGTGGCGAAACCTTTGGGACACGTCATGGAGGTTTCGATATGAAAATGATGAACAGCCTGCTGCTCGGCTCGGCGGCGGGTTTGATTTCGGTAGCCGGGGCGCAAGCGGCCGATCTTCCCATCAAAGCCAGGGCTGTCGAATACGTGAAGGTCTGCAGCCTGTATGGGGTCGGGTTCTATTACATCCCCGGCACCGACATGTGCATCAAGGTCGGCGGCTGGGTCCGCGCCGAATACACCTGGGGTGCCGCCGGCAGCATTGGTGCTGGTGCGTTCCAGTCAAACAACATTAACAACCGGACGACGAACGACAGCACGTGGCGTGCACGCGGCTACATCACGGCCGATGCGCGTAACCAGACCGAATACGGCACGGTGCGCGGCTACATCGCCGTCGGCGTGAGCGGTAGTGACACTAATGGTGCCGGCAACACGTTCGATGCCAACCGCGCATTTATCCAGTGGGCCGGCTTCACCTTCGGTCAGGCACAGTCGTTCTTCGACTTCTACAGCGTGCCGGCGACGTCATACTGGGGCACGTTCCCGGCGTCTGACACCGGCGATCCGGGCTGGAAAGTGCTCGGCTATACGGCACAGTTCGGCAACGGCTTCTCGGCGACGATTGCCGCCGAAATGCGCCGAACGGTAACATTCGCCATATTAAATCAGAGCGGTGCCAGCACTTTAGGCGGCTTCCGGTCGCCTGATATCGTCGGCAACCTGCGCGTCGACCAGGCCTGGGGCTCGGCCCAGATCATGGCTGCCGCACACCAGGTCAGTTCGCTGTACTATAGCTCCGTTGACACCGGCCATCCTGACGACAAGTGGGGCTTTGCGGTCGGCGGCGGCATCAAGCTGAACGCGCCGATGATCGGCCAGGGTGACTTTTTTCAGGCGCAGGTCACTTACACGCAAGGTGCTCCCAGATACGTGTTTCAGGCCGTGTCGAATAACTGGTTCTATCGTGAGGGGGACAGCGTTGCGTTCGGTAGCTTGCTTGACGCGGTATACGGTGGCGTGGTTGGCACAACTGCCACCGATCTCCAGTTGACCACCGCATGGAACGTCAATGCGGCCTACGAGCACTTCTGGAATCCGCGTTGGAAGACATCGGTCTATGGCGGCTACGCTCAGGTCAACTACAACGGCGCTGCCAATGCCATGCTCTGCTCTGGATCACTGGGAGTCGGTGCTGCCGGCATCGGCACTGGCACGGGGATTGGAACGGCGGCTGTCGCCAATCCCGGTTGCGACAACGACTGGAACACCTGGTGGGTCGGCACGCGCACCCAGTGGAACGTCACCAAGGACTTCTACATGGGTCTCGATGTTCTCTATCAAAAATTGAACACCGCAACCACCACGACCGGGTTTTTTGGGGCAACAGCAACCCCTTCGATCCTCATCGGTCCGCTCCGTATGGATGACCAGGACAACTGGCAGTTCCGCTTCCGCGTTCACCGGGACTTTTATCCCTGACAAACTAGTTGTGGCTTGAGGGATAGAAACCCCCGACGGATATCCCGCCGGGGGTTTTGAATTCCAGGCACCTTGCATCAGTTTCGCCGCGGCCCCCAGGGTCCCGCTTGGCCACTGCCAAGATCGACCGGCGGTTCGTCCGGCAGGAAAGGCTTGGCTTCGCTTTGACTCTGCTCACCGCGGCCCCATGGGCCCTCCGGCTCCGGCTCCGGCGCGGGCAGGCGGTCCGGCTCCTCAAAATTGACCGCCAATGGCCCAGGGTCGTGCCCGCCCGTGAATTTCACCAGCGCGTCGACACGCGCATCGACCGACGGATGCGTGGCAAAAAGGTCGGCGAAGCCTTCGCGTGGATTGTCGATGCACATTTCCATGACGGCGGAATTGGCGGCATGGAGTTCGCCGCGTCCCTCGATCTTTCGCAGTGCGGAAATCATGGCGTCGGGATTCTTGGTGAGTTCGACCGAGCCGGCGTCGGCGAGGAATTCGCGCCGGCGCGACAAGGCAAAGCGGATGACAATCGACAGGATCCAGGCAACCGCGATGAGCACCAGACCGATAATGATCGCTGCCCCAGCGCCGCCTTTGCGGTCGCCGTCGCCGCTGCTGCGCCGGCCGCCATAATAGGCGTTCTGGAAAAACAGGCGAAAAATCATCTCACCAAAGAACGAGATCACGCCGGCGATCACCACGGCGATCACCAGCATCCGCACGTCGCCGTTGCGGATGTGTGTGAGCTCATGGCCGATTACGGCTTCCATTTCCTGGTCGTTGAGCGCGTCGATCAGGCCGCGCGTCACGGTGATTGAATATTGTTTCTCGTTGAGGCCGGTAGCGAAGGCGTTGAGCGCGTTGTCGTCGGCAATGCGTAGCGTGGGCATGGTGATGCCGCGTGAGATGCAGAGATTTTCGAGCAGGTTATAGAGCCGCGGCTCTTCCGCGCGCGATACCTCGCGCGCGCCAGTCACCGCGTCGATCATCGACTGGTGAAATTTGTAGGCGATCGCAACCCAGACGATCGTGCCGACTGTGGCAAATGGCGCGGCCTTGGTGAAATCGTAGATGGCGGCCTGCACGAGATAGTCGAGTGGCGCGTTGGTGGTGAGGCCTTCGGCGACCAGCGCACCGGCAAACACCAGCAGATAAACCAGGAAGAAGAGCCCGATCAGCAACGCGATTGAGCGGCGCTTGTTCGACTGGATATGGCTGTAGAGTCCGTAGGCGGCCATGGTTTTACCGGACATTCCTTCGTCATGCCCGGCCTTGTGCCGGGCATCCACGTTTTCACCCGTTTCAAGACGTGGATGGCCGGGACAAGCCCGGCCATGACGGGATGCAAGCTAGCTAGAACTTCACGCTTGGCGCCTGGTCGAGCTGGGCGCGCGTTTCGCCGAGATCGAAGAACGTTCGTTGGGTGAAGCCGAAAACACCCGCGAACAACGACGCCGGGAATTGCTGGATGCCCGTGTTGTATTCCTGAACGGCATTGTTGAAGAAGCGGCGTGCAGCGGCAAGCTTGTTCTCGATGTCGGACAGGTCGCTCTGTAACTGCTGGAAATTCGCGCTGGCTTTCAGGTCCGGATAACTCTCCGACAGTGCGAACAACTGGCGCAGCGCGCCGGTGAGTACGTTTTCCGCCGCCACCTTTTGCTCGACGCCGGGCGCCGCGATCGCCGCGTTCCTTGCCTGGACGACCGCCTCGAGTGTGCCGCGCTCGTGCGCAGCATAGCCTTTCACGGTTTCAACCAGGTTTGGAATGAGGTCATGGCGCTGCTTGAGTTGCACGTCGATGTCGGCGAAGGCCTGGTTGGTCCGCTGCCGCATGGCGACGAGGCTGTTGTAGATGCTGATCGCCCAAACCACGATCACGGCGATGACACCGAGCACGACCCAACTGGTGGTGGACATGAAACGGCTCCGGAGTGGGAAAGCGGTGAGTAAAGAAAAACAGCTTATCTCAAGTAGCACCACAGCGGCCAACGGCAACCAGGTAGGGGCCTGTGACAGCAGGCTGGTAGCCGGCTGGAAGCCATTGAAGGTTCAGCGATAGGAAGGCGCGGACAAAAAAAGACCCCGAGCGCAAACCCGGGGTCTCTTCGCCAGACGGCTATTCGGGGGGTAAGGGGGGAGCCGCCCAGCTGAAATACACGCGCCATTAACGCCGGGGGTGGGCGATGGTTCCGGGCGGTATCGAGATAACCTAGAATTTATCCACAGGGCCAAAAACCGTCGTCAGAAGGTCATGGTCCTGAAGTTCCATCGCTTTCGGGCAAGGGTGGAAGCAAATTCGGAGGGCATCACCCATGAGCTTGGTGATGATCAAGTGTCCAGTAACAGGCAGAGCGGTTTCGACGGCAATCGAGACCGAGGCGAGTTCGTTCCGTCGACTGCCGACGGTTAAGGCGCACATGTGTTGCCCGGCCTGCGGGCGCGACCACGAATGGACAGTCAGTTCTGCCTGGCTTTCCGGCGAGCCGCGGCTTGTGGCCCAGGACCGGCTTCAAAAACCGGCAGCCGCCTGAGGCTAGCTCGCTTCGCGGAACCGCACGGCGGCCTCGAGATCGACCGACACGAGTTGCGATACGCCACGTTCGGCCATGGTGACGCCGTACAACCGATTCATGCGCGCCATGGTGATCGGGTTGTGCGTGATGATCACAAAGCGCGTGTCGGTCGACTTGATCATCTCGTCAAGCAGGTCGCAGAAGCGCTCGACGTTATGATCGTCGAGCGGAGCGTCCACTTCGTCCAGCACGCAAATCGGTGCCGGGTTCGTCAGGAACACGGCGAAGATCAGCGCGAGCGCGGTCAGCGCCTGCTCGCCGCCCGACAGCAGCGACAATGTCGCCGGCTTCTTTCCGGGCGGTTTCGCCATGATCTCGAGCCCGGCCTCGAGCGGGTCGTCGCTCTCGATCAATTGCAGTTCCGCGGTGCCGCCGCCGAACAGCTGGGTGAACAGGTGCTGGAAATGCTTGTTGACCTGCTCGAACGAGGCCAGCAGCCGCTCGCGCGCCTCGCGGTTGAGGCTCTGGATCCCGAGACGGAGTTTTTTGATCGCTTCGACCAGGTCGTCACGCTCAGTGGTCAGAGATGCATGTTGGCTTTCGACCCCACGCAGCTCCTCTTCGGCACGGAGGTTGACCGCGCCGAGTCGCTCGCGCTCGCGCCGCAGGCGTTCGAGCGTGGATTCGATCTCGGCAAGATCCGGCAAGGGGTCCGTCGGTTTGATCTCGGCGAGCTCCGCGACCGCCGACGGAGGAATCTCCAGCATGTCGTGAATTTCACGGCCTACATCCGAAAGCCTGCGCTTCGCGCCTTCGAAACGCTCCTCGGCGCGGGCAAGGTCCTCGCGCGCGGCGCTGGCAGCCTCGAGGGCCGCGCGCGCATCGCGGTCGGCTTCCGCCAGGGCGTTCTCGGCCTGTTGCAGGCGGTCGGCGCAGCCTCGGCGCTCGGCCTCCGCGGATTGTACCTCGGTGATAAGTGCGGTTCGCTTTTCCGCGAATACACGCGGCGCGTTTTCCAGCTCGGTCCGATCGCGCTTGGCCTCGGTGGTGCGCTGTTCGAGCGTTGCGATTTGCGTGCGGGCACCTTGCTGGCGTTCGACCCAGCCGTTCCTGTCGGTGGAGAGTTGCGACAGTCGGCGATCGGCGAGCTCAGCTTCGCGCACGATTGCTTGTTGTTCAGCCTGAACTTCAGCAAGTTTTCCGCGCTTGCCGGCGATGTCGTCGTGCACCTGCGCAAGCTTCGTTTCCAGATCCGCAGCGGGTGCAAGCGCGCCGAGCGAGGACTGAGCTTCAA
>Ga0310811_10003339_pt1 | contig 20163 bp, 19 predicted proteins | sample YCmetagenome_FD_207642 | JGI IMG/M metagenome (GOLD analysis project Ga0310811, IMG submission 207642) | Soil microbial communities from experimental microcosm in Duke University, North Carolina, United States - YC | ecosystem: Engineered > Artificial ecosystem > Soil microcosm > Unclassified ...
GCCTCGGGTGATGTGCCGATGCGGACGTGAGTGATGACGGCGCCGCCTTTTTGCGCCATCCCCAGTTGGTCGAGCACAGTGGCACCCTTGCCCTCGATATGGGCGGCCATGCCCATCAGAGCGCCGATCGTCACCACGCCCGTGCCACCGATCCCTGTGATCAGCACACCGTAAGGCTTGTCGATGATCGAGGGCAGCCGAGGTGCGACTGGAAGCGGCGGCTCATCCGAAACGGTTTTGCCCGCCTGTACCTTGCCTTGACGCAACCGGCCGCCTTCGACCGTCACGAAGCTCGGGCAAAAGCCGTTCACGCAGGAGAAGTCCTTGTTGCAGGACGACTGGTCGATGGCGCGCTTGGTGCCGAACTCGGTCTCGACCGGAGTGACGGAGAGGCAGTTGGACTGCACCGAGCAGTCGCCGCAGCCCTCGCAGACGGCCTCGTTGATGAAGGCGCGCTTGGCTGGATCGGGATAGGTGCCGCGTTTGCGGCGCCGGCGTTTTTCGGCGGCGCAGGTCTGGTCATAGATCAGCGCCGACACGCCCTTCCAGTCGCGCAGTTCGCGCTGGACCTCGTCGAGCTGGTCGCGGTGGTGGAAGGTGACACCCGGCGCCCACAATGTGCCGGCTGGATATTTATGCGGATCGTCGCTCACCAGCGCGATGCGCCGTACGCCCTCGGCGTAGATCTGCTGGCTGATCGTCCAGGGGTGGACGTTGCCGTCATGCGGCTGGCCGCCGGTCATGGCGACCGCATCGTTGTAGAGGATCTTGTAGGTGATGTTGGTGTTGGTGGCGATCGCCTGGCGAATCGCGAGGTATCCGGAATGGAAGTAGGTGCCGTCACCCAAGTTCTGGAACACATGCGGCACGTCGGTGAAATGGCTGGCGCCGACCCAGGAGGCACCCTCCGCGCCCATATGAGTGAAGGTCTTGGTGTTGCGCTCCATGCCGATCGCGAGCGTATGGCAGCCGATGCCGGCCATCGCCATCGAGCCGTCCGGTACTTTCGTTGAACTGTTGTGTGGGCAGCCCGAGCAGAAATAAGGCGTGCGCGCCATGCCCGCCTCGTTGCGGACCTGGCGGCCGGCCCGCCGCTCCAGCTCTTCGAAGCGCTGCCGTGTGCGCTCGCTGAAGGACTCGAGACCCAGCCGTGCGACGATGGCGGAAGCGATCTCGAACGGTGTGAGCTCGCCATCGGATTTGAGGAGAAGGGCGCCGCGCTCATCGTTCTTGCCAACGACGACGGGCCGGCGGTCCGCTGGAGCGTTGAACAGCGCATTCTTGAGCTGCTGTTCGATCAGAGGCCGCTTCTCCTCGATCACCAGGATCTCGCGCTTACCCTCGCTGAAGGCGACGGCACCCTCGGTCTCCAGCGGCCAGACCAAGCCCACCTTGTAGATGGCAATGCCCAGCCGCTCGGCTTCGGCTTCGTCGAGACCGAGCTCGTCCAGCGCCTGGCAGACGTCGAGGTAGGATTTGCCGACCGTGACGATGCCGAAGCGCGCATCGGGCCTGCCCAGCATCACGCGGTCAAGCCGGTTGGCGCGCCAGTAGGCGAGCGCCGCCGGGTGCTTCAGCGTGAGGAGCCGCTTTTCCTGGCCGAGCCATTCGTCGGGCCAGCGGATATGGACGCCTTCCGGCGGCAGGATGAAGTCGGTCGGCGTGTGGATCTCGACGCGGTGCGGATCGATGTGGACCGAGGCCGAGGAATCGACCGCCTCGTTCAGGACCTTGAAGCCGATCCAGAGACCGGAATAGCGCGACAGGGCGAAGGCATGCAGGCCAAAGTCGAGATACTCCTGCACGCTGGCGGGGTGGATGACCGGGATACCGGCGGCCATGAAGGCGGGCTCGCTCTGATGAGCGAGAGTCGAAGATTTCGCCATGTGGTCGTCGCCCGCGAGGGCAATCACGCCGCCATGCTTGGAGGTACCGGCATAATTGGCGTGCTTGAGGGCATCGCCGGAACGGTCGACGCCCGGCCCCTTGCCGTACCACATTCCATAGACGCCGTCGTACCGGGCACCAGGGTAGAGGTGGATCTGCTGGGTGCCCCAAAGGGCGGTTGCAGCAAGGTCCTCGTTCAGGGCGGGCTGGAATTCGATATGGCTTTTCTTGATGAATCGCTTGGCCTGCCACAGCGCCTGGTCAAAGCCGCCGAGCGGCGAACCGCGGTAGCCGCTGATGTAGCCGCCGGTATTCAGGCTCGCCGCCACGTCCCGCTGGCGCTGCATCATGGGCAATCGAACCAGGGCCTGGGTGCCTGTCAGGTAGACCCGTCCGCGTTCCAGCACGTACTTGTCGTCCAAGGTCACCGCTTGGGACATTTACCCTCCCTGACCGCTTATCTTGACCTCTTATGTGGTGACGGTAGCGACAGAATGTTGCGCCATTCAATCACCAATGCGAATGGTCTCCCAAAAAGATGTTTTGCTGAATTTGTACCATTCGAATCATGCGCCGCGTTTCAAGGTTCCGTCTTGGCTTGAAACGTTGTAATCAGCGGCCGGCGCACACTCATGGTCCGGCGGCAGCTTATCGTTCATGACCATCTTGATTACCGGTGTTGCCGGCTTTGTTGGCTCGCAAGTAGCGCGGGCCTTGCTGGCGCGGGGCGAGCGCGTCGTCGGCATCGACAATTTCAGCCCCTACTATGATCCCGTGCTGAAATTCGCCCGGGTGAAGCCGTTGCGCGACAACAAGGCCTTCACCTTTCGCGAACTCGACATTGCAGAGCGCGAGCCCATGCTGGCACTGGCCGACCAGCATCGCGACATCGACCGCATCGTGCATCTGGCGGCCCAGCCGGGGGTCCGGCAGTCGATTGTGGATCCCTACGTCTATATCCAAACCAACGTGATGGGGCAGCTGATCGTACTCGAGCTGGCGCGACGTTTCCCGGGCCTCAAGCATTTCGTCTACGCCTCGTCCTCGTCGGTCTATGGCGCCAATGCCGAGCTGCCATATCGGACTGCCGATCGGGTGGATCATCCGGTGTCGGTCTATGCGGCGACCAAGCGCTCGGGGGAGCTGCTGACCGATACCTATGTGCACCTGCACAAATTCAAGGCGACGGGGCTTCGCTATTTCACGGTTTACGGTCCCTGGGGCCGGCCGGACATGTCGCCTTATATCTTTGCCAAGGCGATCCTCGAGGGCCGGCCGATCAAGCTCTTCCACTTGGGCTTTGCCAAGCGCGACTTCAGTTATATCGACGATATCGTGGCGGGCACGCTCGCGGTGCTCGACAAGCCGGCGGAGACACCAAGCCATCGGCTCTACAATCTCGGCGCCGCCGACAGCGAAGAGGTCATCCATGTGATCGAGCTCTTCGAGAAGGCGCTGGGCAAGAAGGCGGTGACCGAGCTCAAGCCGGGCGAGCCAGGCGATATGCTGGAGACCGCCGCCGACATCGCCGAGACCACGCGCGATTTCGGCTGGAAGCCTAGGGTCAAGGTGGAAGAGGGCATCCCGAAATTCGTAGAGTGGTTCAAGGCCTACAATGGCTTATAACCGGGGCCTATAACCGGGACCTGTAACCGGCAGGCGGATTGACCAAGCTTCTCGACCTCAAGGACCTGCGGCGCGCCTTCTACGGGCTGGATGTGCTGCGCGGCGTCGACTTCTCGGTGGCGGCCGGTGGTATTACCGGGTTGATCGGTCCCAACGGCGCCGGAAAGACGACGCTCTTCAACGTGGTGTCGGGCCTCGTGCCACCGGATGCAGGCTCGATCCGGTTCGGTGGGCAGGAGATCGGTGGCTTGGCGCCGGACAAGGTGAGCCGGGCAGGGCTCGTGCGCACCTTCCAGGTCGCGCGTGGTTTCCCCAAGCTCTCGGTCTTCCAGCACCTGATGCTCTATGGCCGTAATCAGCCGGGAGAGACCCTGTGGCAGGCCGTACTCGGCAGCCGGGCAGCACGTGACCGCGAGGCGGCGCTGGCGGAGCGGGCGTGGGAGATAGCGCGCTTCCTGCGTCTCGACAGGCTGATCGACAATCCGGCGGTGGCCTTGTCCGGTGGCCAGAAGAAGCTGCTCGAGATCGGACGGGCGCTGATGGCCGAACCCAAGCTTGTTCTGCTCGACGAGCCGACGGCCGGGGTCAACCCGACCCTGCGCAACGAGATCGGCGAGCGGTTGCTGGAGTTGCCCAGGCGCGGCATCTCGGTGCTGTTGATCGAGCACGACATGGGCTTCATCGCCGAGCTCTGCGATCCGGTGATCGTCATGGCCGAAGGTCGCGTCCTGGCCGAAGGCGGGTTCGAGGCGGTGCGCAACGATCCCCAGGTCCGCGAGGCCTATCTCGGTCGGCGAGCCGCATGACCCTGCTGAACGTCACGGATTTGCGCGGTGGCTATGCGGCCGCCGATGAAATCGTGAAGGGCGCGACACTTCATGTTGATCCAGGAGAGATCGTGGCTCTGATCGGGCCGAACGGCGCGGGCAAGTCGACTCTACTCAAGCTGATCGCGGGCCTGCTGCGACCGCGGGCCGGGCAGGTGCTGTTGGGTGATCGCAATATTGCGGACCTTGATGCACCCGCGATCAGCCGGCTCGGTCTCGCCTTCGTACCGCAGGAACGCAACGTGTTCGGCGCCATGACGGTGGGCGAGAACCTCGAAATGGGCGGCTATCTCGATGCGGCCCATCTCCGGCAGCGCCGCGACGAGCTTTATGAGCGCTTCCCGATGCTGGCCGAGAAGCGCCGTGCTGCGGCGCGTACCCTGAGCGGCGGGCAGCGCCAGATCCTGGCCATGGCGATTGCGCTCATGAATGCGCCAGGTCTGCTGCTGCTCGATGAGCCCACGGCCGGCCTCAGCCCGCGCGCTGCCGAGGATTTGTTCGGCACGATCGTCGCCTTGAACCGCAGCGGTGTTGCCATCCTGATGGTCGAGCAGAACGCTCTGGAAGCGCTGGAGGTCTCGACACGCGCCTATGTGCTGGTTCAGGGCCGTGCCGAACGGGAAGGGCAGGCTGCCGAGCTCGCGTCGGATCCGACAATCCGCGATCTCTTTCTCGGCGGCAAGGCGCAGCCTATGCTCGCCGGCAATGCAGGGGGACAATCATGATACGCATCGCTTTCGGCCGCCGCGCGGCTCTTCTGACGGGCGCCGCCGCCTTCGCCGCTCCGGCCGTCCTGCGGGCACAGTCCGATCCGATCAAGATCGCGACCCTCACGCCGCTCACCGGCGCGGGCGGCCCCTACGGTCCGGTCATGGCCAAGGTCGCGGCATCGGTGGTCGAGGAGGTGAATGCCGCTGGCGGCATTCTGGGCCGCAAGGTGCAGCTTCTGAGCGAGGACGACCAGACCAACCCCGACGCTGGCGTACGCGCGGCGCGCAAGCTGATCGATGTCGACAAGGTCGCCGCGATCATGGGCACATGGGCCTCGTCGGTGACGACCGCCGTCGCGCCGCTCTGCTGGGAAAGCAAAACCTTCCTCTGCACCGTATCGGGTGCCGATTCCATCACGCAGCTGCCGCATCAGGGCTTCCTCATACGGACCCAGCCCAATTCGACGCTGCAGGTCGCGCGTTCGGGAGAGTTCATGCTCTCGCTGGGCGCCCGGAAGATCTACACCATGATCCCGCAGACGCCGTTCACGCAGGCCACTATCGACCTGATGGGCAAGCTCGTGTCCACGGCTGGCGGCACACATCAGGGGCTGGTGTATGACGACAAGAAGACCACCTACCGCACCGAGGTCGACCAGGTGCTGCGCACCAATCCGGACATGATCTTCGCTGCTGGCTACACGACCGACACGGTCGTGCTTCTCAAGGACATCTATCGCGCAGGCTATAAGGGCAAGATCATTGGCTTCGGCTATTCGATCAATCAGAAGCTTATCGATCAGATCGGCCAGCCGGAGGTTGTCGAAGGCGTCTATACCTATTCGCCGTCGCCGGCCGAAGGCAGCACGGCCTTCGAGCGAGTCAAGAAGGCGACGGGGTTGGCCAATCCCGATCCCTACACTTGCCAGGTCTACGACCACGCCAACCTGGTCCTGATGGCAATGGCCGAGGCCAAGGCGGCGACCGGCGTCGCCATCAAGGACAATATCCGCAAGGTGGCACAGGGCGGGGGCACGACGGTCGACAACGCCGCCGACGGCCTGAAGGCGATCGCGGCTGGCCAGAAGGTCGACTACACCGGCGCCTCAGGGCCTTGCGACTTCGACGACAAGGGCGACATCATCGATTGCAAGTTCCGCTACGAGCAGATCAAGAGCGGCAAGATCACCCTGGTGAAGGTCGCTTGAATCTTGTCGTCCTGAGCGCAGCGAAGGACCTTGCAGCCGTTCCATACCCGATGGGAGAAATGTGTGTCTGATCGTTCGGCGAGATCCTTCGCTTCGCTCAGGATGACATGATTCTCCTTCAAGCGCTGGTGAACGGGCTGGTGTCAGGCACGCTTCTCGCGGTGCCAGCAATCGGCTTCTCGGCGATGTTTGCGGTGTTGCGGTTTCCGAATTTCTCGGTCTCGGGCATCGCGACTCTGGGTGCCTTTGCAGGATACGTCGCCTATGGCGCGGGTCTGGAACTAGTCGGATCGCTGATTGCGGCCTTCGCTGTCGCAGGTGTGATCGGACTGTTCTTCGATCGCGTTGCCCATTTGCCGTTGGTGAAGCAGGGTGCGCTGCCCGCGGCGATCGCCTCGATCGCATCGGGCCTGGTGCTGGAGAACGTGATCAGGCTGGGCTTCGGCAACGATCTGCGCGGCTTCGACCGGCCGATCGCGCGCGACATGCACATCGGCGACATTCGTGTGAGTCCGCAACAGCTCGAGACCATGGGTATTGCGCTCGCCATCATGCTGGCGGTCTTTGCCGCACTTGCCTTCACTCGCATTGGCAAAGCAATGCGCGCCTCGGCTGACAATCCCGAGCTCGCGGCGCTGAAGGGCATCCGGCCGCAACGCGTGGCGATGATCGCAAGCTTCGTCGGCATGGGGCTGGTCGGGATCGGAGGCATGCTGCTGGGCCTCGACAGCTCGATCGACCCCTTGACCGGCACGCGCATCCTTCTGTCGATCTTTGCCGCCGCCGTGCTGGGCGGATTGGGCAGCCCGACCGGCGCCGTGCTGGGTGCTTTCCTGATTGGCATCGCCGAGGAGCTGTCAGTATTGATTGTAGGCTCACCTTATCGGGCGGCCGTCGGTTTCTTTGCCATCCTGATCGTCCTCACGCTGCGCCCGCGCGGCCTTTTGGGCGAGCGGGCCTTCTAGCGATGCTGAACTATCTTCTCTTCATCGCGACCATGGGCGGTCTCTACGGCCTGCTGGCGCTCAGCCTCAATCTCATCTGGGGCGGGGCCGGGATGGTCAATCTCGGGCTCGCCGGCTTCTTCGCTGTTGGCGCCTATGCATCGGCTCTGACGACGACGGCTGGTCATGCACCGATCCTCGCCGGCTGGGCGCTCGCCTTGATCGCCGGTGGCCTGGCGGGCCTGGTCGTGACGCTCTCGACCACACGACTGCGTGAAGACTATCTCGCCATCGTGACCCTGGGTTTCGCCGAGGTGGTGCGCTTGGTCGCGGCTAACGAGATCTGGTTGACGCGCGGGACGGACGGCATCTCTGGTGTCCCGGGGCCTTGGAAAGCGGCTCTCGGTCCCGATTTCAATGCGGTCTATCTCGTGATCGTGCTGGCCGTTCTCGGCGCGGTGTTCGTGCTGGTGCGCCGTATCGACCGTTCGCCCTATGGGCGCGTTCTGCGCGCCATTCGCGAAGATGCGCAAGTGGCGCAGGTCGCGGGCAAGCCCGTGTTGCGTTTCAAGGCGGAGGCTTTCGCACTTTCGGCAGCCATCGCCGGGCTCGCTGGCGCGCTCTATGCGCATTTCACGTCGTACATCGCGCCGGACCTTTTCCTGCCGCTGATCACGGTCTATATTTTCCTGGCGGTGGCAGGTGGCGGAACGGGACGTCCCGTCGGCGCTCTGGTCGGCGCCTATCTCCTGATGCTGCTGCTCGAATCGGCACGTTTCTTCGTCGAGCTGATTCCCGCGATCTCTGCCGTTCAGCGCGCGGCGCTGAAGGAGCTGTTGATCGCCGTCGTCCTCATCCTGGTCCTGCGATTGGCGCCCGGCGGGCTCATGCCGGAGCGCATCCCCGCCGCACCGCGTCCTCAAATACAAGGAAAGCCATGACACCCTTCGAGACCTGTCTCGCCGCTCTCAAGCAACCCGGCCCGCCGGACAAACTATTCACGACGGTCGATCGAGCGCTGGCCGAGACCGTCGGCCACAAGCTCTTTACGCTTCTCTACGTGGCGCCCAATGGCAAACGCGTGAAGCGCATGTACACCAACATGCCCAAGGAATATCCCGTCGGCGGCTACAAGGAGATCGTCGATTCGCCCTGGCATCGGCAGGTGGTCCAGGGCCAAAAGGCCTGGGTGGGCTATAACGCCAAGGACATCGCTTGGGCGTTCTTCGACCACGAGCTGATCGTCTCGCTGGGCTGCGAATCGGCCGTGAACGTGCCGGTGGTCTATGCTGGACGCCTGTTGGGGACGCTCAATCTCCTCGATGCCGGCGATCACTACAAGGAAAGTGACGTCGCTCGAATCGAGCCGTTCGCGTCGTTGCTGATAGGCCCTTTCCTGGATACCATTGCCGCTGACCCGGGATGAGACGCTTCATCCTGACCGGCACGCCAGGGGCAGGGAAGACCGCGATCCTGCGCCAGTTGGAGCTCGACGGGTTCGGCGTCATCGAAGAGGCGGCGACGGACGTCATCGCCCTCGAGCAGGCGAAAGGCGTTGCCGAGCCCTGGCTTGACCCGGTCTTCATTGACAAAGTCGTGAACTTGCAGCGAGCACGGGCTGCACGTGGCCAGGGCTTGCCGGAGCAGGTCCAATTCCACGATCGCTCGCCGGTCTGCACAGTGGCGTTGGCCCGGTTCCTCGGCTATCCGCCGTCAGAAACATTGTCACGCGAGCTTCAACATCTCGAAAAGGAACGATTTTACGAACGGCAGGTCTTCTTCATCCAATCGCCAGGGTTTGTGACGCCAACGGAGGCGCGGCGGATCAGCCTGGAGGAGGCGCGCCGTTTCGAGACACTGCATGAACAAACTTACGCCGCGCACGGTTTTGACTTGATCCCCATCGCGCCAGGAAGCGTGCTAGATCGAGTGGCCGCGATCAGGCGCGCACTCTAGTCTCGCGCCGAACGACGCCCCATATCTCTGGTCGCGCAAGGAGTTGGTACCGATGAATGCTGTGCTGGGCGATCTGCCGACCTGGAACCTGTCCGATCTCTATTCCAGTCCCGGCGGCACTGATCTTGAGGCCGACCTGAAGCTCGCGGCCGAGGAAGCGGAGGCCTTTGCCAAAGCTTACGACGGCAAGGTCGCTGCGTTGGATGGCGCGGCCCTGGGAGCGGCCGTCGCGCGGTACGAGGCGATGCAGGACCGGATGGGCCGGATCGGCTCCTATGCCTCGCTCTACTATGCCCAGGACCAGGCCGATCCCGAGCGTGGCCGATTTTCGCAGGATGTTTCCGAGCGGCTGACCGATATCGGTACGAAGCTCGTGTTTTTCCGGCTCGAGATCAACAAGCTCGACGACGCGGATCTTGCGAAGAAGCAGAAGGATCCGGCGCTCGCCAAGTACAGCCCATGGCTGCGCGATCTCAGGGTGCTGCGGCCGCATCAGCTCTCCGACGAGATGGAAAAAGCGCTGCACGAGAAGGAGGTGGTTGGCCATGCTGCCTGGTCTCGCCTGTTCGACGAGACCATCGCGCGCCTGCGCTATCCCTTCCGTGGCGAAAGTCTGAGTGAGCCGCAAATCCTCGACAAGCTGTCGAACAAGGATGCAGGGGTTCGTCAGGAAGCGGCCAAATCTTTCGGCAAGGTGCAGGGCGACAATATTGCACTCTTCTCGCTGATCACGAACACGCTCGCTAAGGACAAGGAGATCGAGGATCGCTGGCGCAAATTCCGGCGCCCACAGTCGGCGATGAATCTCGCCAACGTCGTCGAAGACGACGTCGTGGATGCGCTGGCCGCTGCGGTGAAGGCCGCCTATCCGCGTCTTGCGCATCGCTACTATAGGCTCAAGGCCAAGTGGTTCGGCGTCGAGAAGATGCCCTACTGGGACCGCAACGCGCCATTACCAGAGCACGACGATCGGACGATCCCCTGGAATGAGGCGGAGAAGGTCGTGCTCGACGCCTACAATGCCTTTTCGCCAGAGCTGGCTGCCGTTGGCCGCCAGTTCTTCGGCACCGGTTGGATCGATGCGCCGGCGAGGCCCGGCAAGTCGCCAGGCGCCTTCGCCCACCCGACGGTGCCGTCGGCGCATCCGTACCTACTGCTGAATTACCAGGGCAAGGTACGGGACGTGATGACGCTCGCCCATGAGCTGGGTCATGGCGTGCATCAGGTCCTGGCAGGGCGGCAAGGCGCTCTCATGGCCGATACGCCGCTCACCCTTGCCGAGACAGCGTCCGTGTTCGGCGAAATGCTGACCTTCCAGTCGCTCCTCAAGACGGCCCCCGACAAAAGCGCGCGCAAGGCCATGCTCGCGGGCAAGGTTGAGGACATGCTGAACACGGTGGTACGGCAGATCGCGTTCTACGATTTCGAGTCGCGCGTGCACCTGGAGCGGCGGAAAGGCGAGCTGACGCCGGATGCTATCGGCGAGATCTGGATGGCCGTGCAACGCGAGAGCCTGGGGCCTGCCTTCGCCTTCGACGATGAGTACAAGTACTACTGGTCCTACATCGGCCACTTCATTCATTCGCCATTCTATGTCTATGCCTATGCTTTTGGCGATTGCCTGGTGAATTCGCTCTATGCTGCATACCAGGCGGGCCAGGCTGGCTTCGAGGGCAAATACCTCGATATGCTGAAAGCGGGTGGCATAAAGCGTCACAAGGAACTTCTGGCGCCATTCGGCCTCGATGCATCCGACCCCGCCTTCTGGGACAAGGGCCTGGGCGTGATCTCGGGTTTCGTCGACGAACTCGAAAAGCTCTAGCATGGCCGACGAAGGCGACAGTCTCGGCGGCCGACTCGGTCGCTATGCCCGGGTTGGCGCTTCGGTCGGCGGCCTGGCAGCGAGGCTTGCGGGCGAGCGCTACCTCGGCCTGTCGATCGACCGCGACCGGCATGCGGCGGAGCTCCGGAGCGCACTTGGCGGCTTGAAAGGGCCGTTGATGAAAGCGGCGCAGCTTCTCGCCACCATTCCCGATGCCTTGCCGCCGGAATATGCCCGCGAGCTCGCCCAGCTCCAGGCCAATGCGCCGGCGATGGGTTGGGCCTTCGTGCGCCGACGGATGGTGACCGAGCTGGGCCCGGATTGGCAGGCAAAGTTTATCCGCTTCGACAAGGAGGCCTCGTTTGCAGCGTCGCTGGGGCAGGTGCATCGCGCAGTCCTGCCTGACGGCCAGGACGTGGCGGTGAAGCTGCAGTATCCCGACATGGCCTCGGCGCTGGAGGCCGATCTCAATCAGCTGAAGCTCGTGTTTGCGGTTGGCCAGCGCTTCGACCCGGCGATTCGCACTGACGAGATCCACGCCGAGATTACCAACCGCCTGCGCGAGGAGCTCGATTACCGCCGCGAGGCCAAGCATGTGGACCTCTACCGTCACATGCTGGGTGCAGAGAAGAACGTACGTGCGCCCGAGGTGGTGCGTGACTATTCGACCGATCGGCTGCTGACCATGAGTTGGCTGTCAGGTGAACCGCTGCTCGACTGGAAGACGCGCTCGCAGGAGGATCGCGATGCTCTGGCGGTCAACATGTTCCGCGCCTGGTATGTCCCGTTCTATTTCTACGGCGTGATCCATGGCGACCCGCATCTCGGCAACTACACGGTGCGATCGGATGGATCAGTGAACCTGATGGATTTTGGCTGCGTGCGTGTCTTTCCACCGCGTTTCGTGCGCGGCTCGATCGAGCTTTATCGCGCCCTGATGACGGACGACCAGGATCGTGCCGTCGCGGCCTACGAGGATTGGGGGTTCTCAGGGCTGTCGCGCGAGATGATCGCCGTGCTCAACCGCTGGGCGGCCTTCCTTTACGGCCCGTTGATGGACGACCGCCCGCGCCGGCTCACGGAAGGTGTCGCCGAAGGTTTTGGCCGCGACATGGCGCAGAATGTGTTCGGCGAACTGCGACGCATGGGCGGCGTGCGGCCGCCGCGCGAGTTCGTGTTCATGGACCGCGCCGCTATCGGGCTTGGCGCCGTCTTCATCCATTTGCGCGCGTCGATCAACTGGCATCAATTGTTCGAAAGCCTGATCGACGGCTTCGATGTGGAGGCGCTGGCGACCAGGCAGGACCAGGCGCTTGTGGCAGCAGGGCTGGCATGAACATCCTGGTGACAGGATCGTCGGGCTGGCTCGGCCAGCATCTAGTGCCACGCCTGAAGAAGAGCAGCCATCACGTGGTGGGCCTCGACCCGGTGCCGGGCCCGCACACTGACATCGTGGGATCGGCGGCTGACCGTGCGACCGTGCGGGCTGCGATCCGCAATCATGCGATCCAGGCCATCGTCCATGGCGGTGCCCTGCACAAACCGCATGTTGCGACTCATGACACGTCGCAATTCATCGCTGTGAACGTGCAGGGCACGTTGAACTTGCTGGAGGAAGCGACGGCACCGGGCTCGCCGGTCGATCGCTTTGTCTTCACCTCCACGACGTCGCTCATGATCTCGCAGCAGATACGGGAGGCCCACAAGCGCGGCATCGGACCAGGCATGCTGGATCGACGAAGAGATGGCACCGCTTGAGCCGCGTAACATCTACGGCGTCAGCAAGCTTTCGGCCGAGCATCTCTGCCGCATGGTCCATGACGCGTCTGGCCTGCCGGTCGTCATCCTGCGTACCGGGAGGTTCTTTCCCGAGGAAGACGATATGGCGCAGGAGATCATCCAGTCCGACGCCAACACCAAGGCGAACGAATTCTTGTTCCGCAGGCTCACCGCCGACGATGCCGCCCGCGCCCATATCGTGGCGCTCGACCGTGCAGTCCAGATCGGCTTCGACACCTTCATCATCTCGGCGCTGACCCCGTTCAGCCCGGACGATTGCGAGCAGCTCATGGAATATGCGCCAATCGCGGTGGATCGATACTTTCCGCGTTATCGCGAAATCTATGCACGGCGAGGCTGGACGATGTTCGACCATATCGACCGCGTCTACGATTCGACCAAGGCGATGCGGCGTCTGGGCTTCGTCTGCTCGACCGATTTCGGCGACATCTTGGCCCAGCTCGACCGCGAGGACGGCGTCGTGACATCAGACAGTCGACTGATGTGAAGCGCCTCGTGCTCTATGCGGTATCCGCTATCGCAGCCGCTGTACTCGCGATAGCGTTGTTGTCTTGGGTCGCACAACGCCATCTCGAATCGCTCGCTGGCCCGCTGATGAAGGGCGATCCTGCCCAACTGCCAGCGGTCGATGTGGCGTTGGTGCTGGGCGCGGCGCCGATCGGCCCGGAAGGCGGGCCGAACCGCTATTTCGAACGTCGACTGGATGCGGCTGCTGCCCTGTGGCGTAGCGGAAAAGCGAAGTATCTGCTGGTGAGCGGCGATAGGCGACCGCCGGACTACGATGAACCCACGGCCATGCGTGCTGGCTTGATCGCGCGCGGCGTGCCGGCAGACAGGATCTATCGTGACTTCGCTGGTGTGCGTACGCTCGACTCGGTGCTGCGGGCAGAGCAGGTGTTCGGCCAGAAGCGGCTGATCATCGTCTCGCAGCCTTTCCACCTCGCCCGCGCGCTTTTCCTCGCACGGGAGGAGGGGATCGATGCCTGGGGGCTTGCTGCTCGCGACGTCGACCGGCCCTACAGCATTTTCACTACGCTGCGGCGCTATCCATCGGCGCTGCGGGCCTACTACGATGTCTGGTTTGATACGCCGCCGCGCCACGGCGGCAAATCGATCGTCATCGGAGTCGACCCACCGAATTAGCGGCCATGTCGCGCAGTTCGGGCACAGGCGAAACCACGGGCTTGCCGGCGAAATGCGCATCCATGTTCTGGCGCACCAACGAGGTCATGCGGCGCTGCGCATGCTCGGTTCCTCCGCCGAAATGCGGCGTCATGACGAGATTGTCGAGCGACAGCAGTTCCTCGCCCTCATACGGCTCCTCGTCGTAGACATCGAGTGCCGCACCCTGGATGACGTCGTTGCGCAAGGCGTCGGCCAACGCGGCCTCGTCGACTGCCCAGCCGCGCGAGATGTTCACCAGATGGCCGCGCGGACCAAGCGCTTTCAGCACTTCGGCGTTGATGATGTGGCGATTGGAAGCGTCGGAGCGCAGGCAGACGATCAGGTAGTCGGCCCAGGTCGCAAGCTCCATCACGTTCGGGAAATATTTGTAGTCGACGTCGCTGCGCCTGTTCCTGTTGCAGTAGCCGATCTCCACATCGAAACCTTTGGCGCGCTTGGCGAACTCCATGCCGATGGAGCCAAGACCCAGGATGCCGAGCTTGCCGCCGGTCAAGCCGGCGATGACGCCAAACCGATTGGGCGTTCGCTTGGTCCAGTCGCCGCGGCGGATCATTTTGTCGGCGCGCACGATCTGCCGGACCGAGGCCAGCAAGATGCCCATGGCCATCTCCGCCACGTCGGCCGCGTTGGCGTCGGCGCCGTGCGTGACCATGATGTTGCGCTTGCGAGCGGCGGTAAGATCAATGCGCTCGTAGCCCGTGCCATAACAACAGATCAGCGACAGCCGAGGCATCTTTGCCATCAGGGCATCAGAGGCGCCGACGCTGCCGGTCGTTACCAGCGCCTGCACGTGCGGCTGCGCCGCAGTCGGCACCAGCGCCGGATCGGGTTTATCCATATGTCCCGCGATCTCATAGCTCTCGGAAAGAGCCGTAAGCGCGATCTTGCTGAAATTGAAGCCGGTGAGGATGACGGGGCGTTGTGTCATGGCCTGCAGTATCGCGTCTCGATTGCGGGCCGTAAATGCGCGCGGCGAAAAAGCGGCTTGGCAAAAATGCATTGGCTGGGCATGTTCGCTTCCCCAATTCCATCTGCGCCTCCAACGGACCCATAGCGCTCCATGAAAATCGCCATCTTGAAAGAACGCAGGCCACACGAGACCCGAGTGGCCGCGACGCCCGAGACCGTCAAGAAACTGAAAGCATTGGGAGCTGAAGTTACCGTTGAGGCGGGTGCCGGGACCGCCGCAGCCTTTACAGATCATGCCTACGCTGAGGCTGGCGCAACTGTCGTGCCCGACGCGGCATCTGCATCTGCGGCCGGTGATATCGTTTTCAAGATCCAGCGGCCGATGGCGTCCGCGGAAGGCCTCGATGAAATTGGGTTGTTGCGCGGTGGCCAGACGTTGATGTCACCACTCGGTGCGCTTACCAACCCCGACTTGGTGCAGGCGCTTGCCGCCAAGGGCGTGACCGCTTTCGCACTCGAATTGATTCCGCGCATCACGCGCGCTCAATCGATGGACATTCTTTCGTCGCAGGCCAACCTCGCGGGCTACAAGGCAGTCCTGCTGGCGGCGAATAATTTCGGTCGCATCTTCCCGCAAATGATGACGCCGGGCGGCACGCTGGCGCCATCGCGTGCCTTCATCATGGGCGTTGGCGTGGCGGGCCTTCAGGCGATCGCCACGGCGCGCCGGCTGGGTTCGATCGTGACGGCGACCGACGTGCGACCGGCCACCAAGGAACAGGTGCAGTCGCTCGGCGGCAAGTTCGTTGCCGTAGAGGACGAGGAGTTCAAGGCGGCGGAGACGGCTGGCGGTTACGCCAAGGAGATGAGCGCCGAGTATCGCGCCAAGCAGGCAGCGCTCGTGGCCGACCACATCAAGACACAGGACATCGTTGTCACCACCGCGCTCATTCCCGGTCGCAAGGCGCCAGTTTTGGTGACTGAAGACATGGTCAAGACCATGAAGCCCGGCTCCGTGATCGTGGACATGGCGGTGGAGCAGGGGGGCAACTGTCCGCTCTCGGAATACGGCAAGGTTGTCGAAAGGTTTGGTGTGAAGATCGTCGGGCCTGCCAATCTCCCGGCCGAATTGCCGACCGACTCCTCATCTTTGTTCTCGCGCAATCTCCTGAATTTCATCACCCCCATGGTCGACAAGGAAACCAAGACGCTGAAGATCGATCTCAATGACGAAGTCGTGAAGGGCACGCTCGTGATCCGCGATGGAGAGATCGTGCACCCCTCCCTCAGCCAGAATTCCGGCCAGAACTAGGAGAAGGCCATGGACGACAGTATCGCCGGCGAAGCGGCAAAGATCGCGAGCCAGACGCAGGAACTCGCCGTACATCTTAAGAACCTGGCGCAGCAGATCACTGATCTTGCCGCGCAGACCCCGGCTGGCGCGCCAGAGAGCGGGCACATGCCGTTCGTGTCGCTGCTCACCATTTTCGCGCTGGCCTGCTTCGTCGGGTACTACGTCGTCTGGCGGGTGACCCCGGCGCTGCATTCGCCCCTGATGGCCGTCACCAATGCCGTTTCCTCGGTGATCATCGTCGGTGCTCTGCTGGCGGCCGGTTTGCCGGGCCTGGGCGCGGCGCAGCTCTTCGGCGGCATCGCCGTCGCCCTGGCTTCCGTGAACATCTTCGGCGGCTTCATCGTCACGCACCGCATGCTGTCGATGTTCAAGAAAAAACAGCCGGTCAAGAAGTAGGCGAGGCAGGAACAGTGATCACCCACGAACTGGCCGCCTACGGCTATCTCATCTCGGCCATTTGCTTCATCATGGCGCTGCGCGGGCTTTCCTCGCCCACGACGTCGCGTGCCGGCAACCTCTACGGCATCTTCGGCATGATCGTGTCGATTGGTGTCACCGTCGCGTCTCCTGGCGTCCTCTCGCCGTGGCTCATCGTCGTCGGCCTCCTGATCGGCGGCGCGGTCGGTACGGTGGTGGCGATGCGCATCCAGATGACGGCGCTGCCCCAGCTTGTCGCTGCCTTCCATTCGCTGGTGGGGCTTGCAGCGGTGTTCGTGGCCGCTGCCGCCTTCGTCTCGCCGGACGCCTTTGGCATCGGCACGCTGGGCCACATCCGCACGCAAAGCCTGGTCGAGATGGGGCTCGGCACGATTATTGGCGCCATCACCTTCACCGGCTCGATCGTGGCTTTCGCCAAGTTGCAGGGCCTGGTCTCGGGCGCGCCACTGATCTTCCGTGGGCAGCATCCGCTCAACGCCCTGATCGGCATCGTGCTGCTGCTGTTGCTCATCTGGTTCGCCTCGGCGGGCCTTCCGCTCACCTTCCTGCTGCTGATCCTGCTGTCGCTGGCTGTGGGCTTCCTCCTGATCCTGCCGATCGGCGGCGCCGACATGCCGGTCGTGGTGTCGATGCTCAATTCCTACTCGGGATGGGCAGCAGCTGGCATCGGCTTCACGCTCGGCAACACGGCGCTGATCGTGACCGGCGCGCTGGTGGGCTCCTCGGGCGCGATCCTGAGCTACATCATGTGCAAGGGCATGAACCGCTCGATCTTCAACGTGATCCTGGGCGGCTTCGGCACCGATTCGAGCGCGGCGGGGCCAGCCGGCGCCAAGACCGACAAGCCGGTAAAGGCGGGTTCGGCCGAGGACGCGGCGTTCCTAATGGAGAACGCGAGCTCGGTGATCATCGTGCCGGGCTACGGCATGGCGGTCGCCCAGGCGCAGCACGCATTGCGCGAGATGGCCGACATTTTGAAAAAGCGCGGCGTCAACGTGCGTTATGCCATTCATCCCGTGGCGGGCCGCATGCCGGGCCACATGAACGTGCTGCTGGCCGAGGCCAATGTGCCCTACGACGAGGTGTTCGAGCTTGACGATATCAATCGCGACTTCGCCTCGACCGATGTCGCCTTCGTGATCGGCGCCAACGACGTCACTAATCCGGCGGCCAAGACCGATCCCAAGAGCCCGATCTACGGCATGCCCATCCTCGACGTCGAGCGGGCGCAGACCGTGTTGTTCGTGAAGCGCGGCATGTCTTCCGGCTACGCGGGTGTCGACAACGAGCTCTTCTTCCGTGACAACACCATGATGCTGTTCGCCGATGCCAAAGTGATGTGCGAGAACATCGTCAAGGCGTTGGAAGGTTCGGCACATTAGCAAACGAGAAGGCCGCTCCTTGCGGGAGCGGCCTTCGTTTTGGTTCGAATGTCCTAGCGCGTGTGCGGCGACATTACGTTGCCGCGTCCGTTGAGCCGATCGCCGCAACTGTCATACTTGAAGCCATATTCGTCGGTGATCGCGACCTGATGCGGTCCTGGAGCACCGCATCCCAGCTGCGACTCCATCGGCGCAGCGGCCTGCTGGTTGTATTGGTTATAGGTCCCGGGCTGGCCATAGTAACGCCCGTCGGGCGCCCTTTGGCCGGCGTTCATCTCCTTGATCTGCTGTTGCGTCATGCTGCTCGAGGTCGTGGCGTCGCTCGGCGTATTGCCAACATTAGGCTGCGTGCCGACGTCACGTGTGGGAGCGGCACCGCTGGCGCCTCCTGGACCGGTATTGGGTCCCGGGGGCATCCAGTTGCTTTGCGCCAGTGCGGCCGAGCCGGATAGGGCGAGCGCACAGACGGTGGTCAACAAGGTTTTCGTCATCGTGCTTCTCCTGTGAAAGTGCCGGCAACAGGAGAACGGCATGGGCGCCGATATCGTTGCGCCCGCGGCAAGAGGGGACAATGTGGCCAATCCAAGGAATCGCCATGTCCGCTGCGCGGATTTCCCGGCAAGTCGAGGCTTGGAGCAGGCGAGGGGCCGCCGTACCGTAACCGCTCACCGGGCGATGCCCTGGCGCATCCCGGCAGCCGAGGGAGTGCGCGATGCATCACAAGCTCGTTTCCGGCGACAATCACATCGATCTGACCTACTGCCCGGCGGACCTCTGGTCGTCGCAGGCGCCGGCCAAATGGAAGAAGAACGCGCCCCGCGTCGAGGAGCGCAACGACGGCCAGCATTGGTTCGTCGACGACAAGGACCGCGGCATGTGGAACGGCGTGGGGCCAGGCTTCCTGCCCTATACCAAGGGTTCGTTTGGACACATCGATGAGATGAAGGAGGCAGGTTTCGAGTGGAACAACTACCCCGGTGCCCAACCTCGGCCGACTACGCCGGAACTGCGTCTGGCTGATCTCGATCGCGATGGTCTGGAGAAGGAGATCATCTACGGTTGCCTAATGGTGAACGACTTGATCGAGCAGGCCGATCTGCGCGCCTGGGTCAATGCGCGCTACAACGATTGGGCCGCCGACTTCGCCAGACGCTCGGATCCGAACCGCGTGTTCCCGCTTGCCATCATCCCGAATACTGATCCGGCGACGGCCGCCGCCGAAGTGCGGCGCTGTGCGCGCATGGGACTCAAGGGTGGCGATCTCGCCTTCAAGCGCATGAGCTTGCCGCTCTACCATCGCGACTGGTTTGTGCTGTGGGAAGCGGCTGCCGAATGCCGGTTCCCGATCTCGTTCCATTCTACGGGCTTCAAGGCGCTGCGTGCGCCCGACACGCCCGAGATGGAGAAACAGCTCGCGATCCAGTGGCGCTTGGTGCGGTCGGCCTTGTTCCAGCTCGACACGATGGAAGTGCTTGTGTCGCTGCTGGCGTCAGGCGCCTGCGAGCAGTACCCCGAATTCAACTTCGTGTTGGGAGAATCGGGCGTGACGTGGCTGCCCTACGTGTTCGACCGTCTCGACACCGAGTATCACGACCGTGCCCGCAGCCTCGGCTTCAAGATGAAGCCCAGCGACTATTTCCGCCGCCAGGGCTACGTCACCTATCAGCAGGATAAATACCTCGAGCCGATCGTGCCGTTGATTGGCGAGGACAACATCATCTGGGGTGCCGACTATCCGCATCCCGATTGCATCTGGCCCAACTCACGCGACATGCTGACCAGGAACCTCGCCGGCTTCTCCGACAGCGTGCAAAAGAAGATCGTTCACGACAATGTCGTGAGACTGTACGGACTGAATTGATACGTTGAGTTGGTGGCCGGCGTGGTTTCAGCGCGCTAGCTTCCCAGTTGTGGCTGAGAAAGTTGTTTCCGAGAAACGGTCGGCATCTGGGAAGGGTAGGGCAAGACCATCCCTTCCCATTTTGACAAGCCTCCGGTTCTTCGCTGCGGCGGAAGTTGTAGCGTTTCATATATCGACCAGTTCAGGGGGAACGGCGGTTCCCCCTGGATTGCTCAAGGATCTGGCGTCGGGTGGCTTTGCCGCGGTGGCGTTCT
>Ga0310811_10003340_pt1 | contig 20161 bp, 14 predicted proteins | sample YCmetagenome_FD_207642 | JGI IMG/M metagenome (GOLD analysis project Ga0310811, IMG submission 207642) | Soil microbial communities from experimental microcosm in Duke University, North Carolina, United States - YC | ecosystem: Engineered > Artificial ecosystem > Soil microcosm > Unclassified ...
TCCTTGCGCACCAGGCGTGGCTGATGGGAGATGCGGTCGGACGCACATTGGTCCGGCTTTTCATCACGCACCGGCATCTGCTGGAATGGGTCACGGCCGCGCAGAGCACGAGCGGCCGGCGCCTTGATTTGCCAGGCTTCTATCGCCGCATGGACGGCGCCCTCTTGGTCGGTGCTGCGGCCATCGCTGTTTCCTTGCGCGCGGGGCATGGAACATGGCCGCTCGCCGTCCCGTTCGCCGTGCTTTGGCTGGCCTCGCCGGCGGTCGCGTATTGGGTCAGCACGCCGCCACGCGTCGCCGGTCGGTCGCCTGCATCAGATCGCGATGCGCGCGTGCTGCGGCTGACCGCGCGGCGCACCTGGCGATTCTTCGAGACCTTCGTCACGCCGGCCGACCATATGCTGCCGCCCGACAATTTCCAGGAAGATCCCACGCCGGTGCTCGCGCATCGGACCTCGCCGACCAATCTCGGACTTTACCTCCTGTCGGTGGTCAGCGCGCGCGATTTTGGCTGGATCGGAACCGGCGACGCCATCGATCGGCTGGAGGCAAGCCTGGCAACCATGGCCGGCCTTGCGCGCTTCCGCGGCCACTTTTACAACTGGTACGATACGAGCGATCTGCGCCCGCTCGACCCGAAATATGTCTCCTCCGTCGATAGCGGCAACCTCGCTGGGCATCTCATCGCCCTCGCCAATGCCTGCCGCGAATGGCAAGGGTCTTCCCTGAATGGCACAAGGTGCCTCGCCGGGATTGCGGACGCGATCGACATCACCTGCGCGGAGGCCGCCCACCTGCGCGACCTGCCCCGCACGCAGACGGTTACTTGGCATCAACTCAACGACTCACTTGCCCAACTCGCAGCCGCGGTGGCGGCATTTGGCCTCGAATGCAACGATATTCCGCAATGCCTGGCCCTGCTCGCCGACCATACCGGGACCATGGCCGACATCGCGCGTGGCCTCGCGATCGAACATCACGGCAAAACCGGCACGGATCTTCTGTTCTGGGCACAGGCCAGCCTGGACGCGATTGCGTCCCACCGCCGCGATGCCGCACGCGACGCGGCGGCAATGACGAAAACTGGCGCGCGCCTTGAGACATTGGAAAACACCGCCCGATCCATGGCGCTCGCCATGGACTTCGATTTCTTGCTCAACCGCGAGCGCCTGCTCCTCGCCATCGGCTATCTGGTGCCCGAAGGCACGCTCGATCCGAACTGCTACGATCTCCTCGCCTCCGAGGCGCGACTTGCAAGCTTCATCGCGATCGCCAAGGGCGACGTTCCGGCCCGTCACTGGTTCCGGCTCGGCCGTGCCGGCACGCCGGTCGCGCACGGAGCGGCGCTGATCTCCTGGTCCGGATCGATGTTCGAATATCTGATGCCATCGCTCGTCATGCGCGCACCGGTGGGAAGTCTGCTCGAGCAGACCAGCCGGCTCATCGTCAGGCGGCAGATCGGCTACATGGCAAGCTGGCGCCGTCCCTGGGGCATTTCTGAATCCGCCTATAACGCCAGAGACCTCGATTTTACATACCAATATTCGAATTTCGGCGTCCCTGGATTAGGGTTGAAGCGCGGGCTTGGTGAAAACCTGGTCGTGGCACCTTACGCGACCGCGCTTGCCGCGATGGTCGATCCACGCGCGGCTGCCGCCAATCTGGCCCGCCTCGCCGGGGCCGGGGCCGGTGGGCGCTATGGCTTTTACGAGGCGCTGGACTACACGCCGACCCGCGTGCCGGAGGGTAAGACCGTCGCCATCGTTCGGGCTTTCATGGCGCATCATCAGGGCATGACAATCGTCGCCATTGCCGATGCTTTGATGGACAGCTCCATGCGGACGCGCTTCCATGCCGAACCCATCGTCCAGGCAGCAGAACTGCTTTTGCAGGAGCGCATGCCGCGCGACGTGGCCATCGTCCGCCCCTGGGCCGCAGAGGTGAGCTCGGCAGCCCAGGCACGCGACATCCAATCCCCTGCCGGCCGGCGCTATGCCACGGCACACCAGCCGACGCCGGCGACCCACCTGCTCTCCAACGGCCGCTACGGCACGATGCTTACCGCCGCAGGCTCTGGTTACAGCCGCTGGGGTGATCTCGCGATCACCCGCTGGCGCGAGGATGCCACCTGCGATGATCTCGGTAGCTACGTCTTCCTCCGCGACGTCCATAGCGGCGAGGTCTGGTCGGCCGGCTTGCAGCCGACCGGCACTGAAGCCGACGCATATCACGTCGTGTTCAATGAGGATCGCGCCGAGTTCACGCGCCGTGACAAGTCACTGACGACCACGATGGAGGTGCTCGTCTCTTCCGAGGACGACGCCGAAGTTCGCCGCATCTCCGTGACGAACGCCGGCATCCGGGTGCGGGAGCTCGAAATCACCTCCTACGCCGAACTCGTCCTCGCCCCGCAGGCCGCCGATATCGCGCATCCGGCCTTCTCAAAACTGTTCGTGGAAACGGAATACCTGGCCGATGTCGGCGCCATCCTGGCGACGCGCCGGCGGCGCGCGCCAACCGAACCTGAGATCTGGGCCGCTCACCTTGCGGTCGTCGACGGCGATGGTGTGCATGGGCAAGCCTGGGGCAAAGCAGAAATCGAAACCGACAGGGCTCGCTTCCTCGGCCGTGCCCAGGGCATCCGCACACCGCTTGCCATGAGCGATGGTCGGGGGTTGTCGAACACTGTTGGCGCCGTCCTCGATCCGATCTTCTCGCTTCGCCGGCGCATGCGGGTGGCGCCGGGCGCCGTTGTGAGCATCGCCTTCTGGACCATCGTCGCCGCCACGCGCGCCGCACTTCTCGATGGCGTCGACAAGCACCGCGACACGACCGCCTTCGGGCGTGCGAGCATGTTGGCCTGGACGCAAGCGCAAGTGCAGCTCCATCATCTCGGCATCACCGCGAGTGAAGCCGGTCTCTTCCAGCGTCTCGCCGAGCACGTGATTTTCGCAACCCCGGCGTTGCGCCCTGCCTCGGACACGATCCGCCAGGGCAGTGGAGCGCAATCGGCGTTATGGGCGCAGGGGATTTCCGGGGATCTGCCGATCGTGCTCCTGCGCATCGCCGATACCGAGCATCTCGGCGTCGTGCGCCAGTTACTGCATGCGCATGAATACTGGCGGATGAAGCAACTCGCGGTCGACCTTGTCATCCTGAACGAGCGCCAACATTCCTATGTCCAGGATCTTCAGGTTGCGCTCGAGACCCATGTCGGCATGAGCCGATCAACGCCGCGTTTCGAGGCATCCGGATCGCCGGGCCATATCTTCCTTTTGCGGGGGGATATGATTCCGCCCGAGATGCGTGGCCTTCTTGGCGCTGTCGCGCGGATCGTTCTTGTCGCCCAGCGCGGCAGCCTTTTCGATCAGCTCGACCGGATCGCCGAAGCCGGTGGCACCGCAAGGCCGGTTTTAAAGCCCGCTTCCCAGAGTGCGCGAACGCAGGCGCGCTCCCCCACGCCGGTGCCGAAGCTTGAATTCTTCAATGGGCTTGGCGGCTTTGCGGCGGAAGGGAAGGAATATGTCACGCTTCTTGGCCCCGGCCAATCGACGCCAGCCCCGTGGATCAACGTCATTGCCAACCCAAATTTTGGCTTCCAGGTCACGACGGAAGGCAGCGGTTATACTTGGTCGATCAACAGCCGCGAGAACCAACTCACCCCGTGGTCGAACGATCCGGTCACGGATCGCCCGGGAGAAGCGTTCTACCTGCATGACGATGACAGCGGCGAGCTGTGGAGTCCCACGGCATCGCCGATCCGCGACCCGACGGCAAGCTACGTGGTTCGCCATGGCTGGGGCTACAGCCGCTTCGCGCATGAGGCGCACGAAATCGGCGCCGATCTGCTGCAATATGTGCCGGTCGCGGACCCGGTCAAAATTTCGCGGCTGGTGTTGCACAACCGTTCCGACCGCACCCGCCACCTCAGCGTGACGGCCTATGTGGAATGGGTGCTTGGCCCGTCGCGGTCGGCCTCGCATCCGTTCGTGACCACCGAGATCGACCCCGCCACCGGCGCGCTGTTCGCGCGCAATCCGTGGAACATCGCGTTCGGATCGCGCATCGCGTTCCTCGATCTGCTCGGCCTGCAGAGCGACTGGACCGGCGATCGCCGTGCGTTCATCGGCCGCAACGCGACGCTCGCTACGCCCGCGGCACTCGTCAGCCAGCAACCGTTCTCCAATATTGTTGGCGCCGGCCTTGATCCCTGCGGCGTGCTGCGCACAAAAATCGAACTGCCCCCAGATGGCCGTGTTGAGATCGTCTGCCTTCTCGGGGAAACCGCAAACGCCGATGCGGCACGGCATCTGATCGCGGAGTACCGGGCCACGGATCTCGATACGGTTCTCGCAGAGGTCACCCATTCCTGGGACGATGTTCTCGGTGCGGTCGCCGTGCAAACCCCCGATCGCGCGATGGACATCATGCTCAACGGCTGGCTGCTCTATCAGACGCTCGGCTGCCGGCTCTGGGCACGTTCCGCTTTCTATCAATCCAGCGGCGCTTATGGTTTCCGCGATCAGCTCCAAGACGGCATGGCGCTTGTCGCCGCACGGCCTATGATGACACGCGCCCACCTGCTTTGCGCGGCCGCTCGGCAATTCGCCGAAGGTGATGTCCAGCATTGGTGGTTGCCCCATTCCGGCCAGGGCGTGCGGACCCGCATCTCCGATGATCGCGCCTGGCTCGCCTATGCGGTCGCCCACTATGTTGATGCCACTGGCGACACCGGCATTCTTGATGAGCCGGTCGCTTTCCTGGAAGGCCAGGCGCTGGAGCCCAGCGCACACGATATCTTTTTCCACCCGACGGCCTCCGACGAGACCGCCACGCTGTTCGAGCATTGCGCCCGCGCCCTCGACCAGAGCCTCGAGCTCGGTGACCACGGGCTACCCCTGATCGGTACAGGAGACTGGAACGACGGGATGAACCGTGTCGGCGAACACGGCCAAGGCGAAAGTGTGTGGCTCGGCTGGTTTCTGCACGCCGCCCTCACGGCCTTCGCGCCGCTCGCCGCGGCGCGCCTTGAGACGACCCGCGCCGGGACATGGCGCGCACACGCAGCCGCGTTGCAAACCTCGCTCGAACGCGAGGCTTGGGATGGCAGCTGGTATCGCCGCGGCTTTTTTGACGACGGCACACCACTTGGCTCGGCTGCGAGTCAAGAATGCCGCATCGATTCCATCGCCCAATCCTGGGCGGTGCTGTCCGGGGCGGCAGCACCCGACCGGGCGGCACGCGCCATGGCGGCGCTCGAACGCGAACTGATACGGCCGGTAGATGGCCTGGCTCTGTTGTTTGCACCGCCCTTCGATAAAACACCGATCGATCCAGGGTACATCAAAGCATATCCGCCAGGAATCCGGGAGAATGGCGGCCAGTATACCCACGCAGCCCTGTGGTCAGTCATGGCGTTCGCCACCCTCGGCGAAGGCGATAAAGCTGCCGGCCTGTTTACCCTTCTCAATCCCATTCATCATGCTCTCAACCGTGCCGATGTTCATCGTTATAAGTTGGAACCCTATGTCGTTGCCGCCGATATCTACGCCACCGCCCCCCATGTCGGACGTGGCGGTTGGAGCTGGTATACTGGCTCTGCCGGCTGGATGCAGCGGGCGGGTGTCGAAAGCATTCTCGGGCTGCACGTCCGAGGCGCGTTCCTGCATCTTAACCCATGCATTCCCAAAGACTGGGCCAACTTTCGTGTGACGTTTCGATACGGTTCCGCACGATACGAGATCAACGTGGAAAACCCTAAAGGCATCAGCCAAGGTGTCCTCGCGCTATGGCTTGACGGAACGGAGATCACGGGAGCCCCCTGGCGGGCACCGTTGCTGGATGATGGCGAAACGCATGCCGTTCAGTTAACGCTTGGTCACCCTAAGGTCCATCCAACACCGTCTCGGCTCTGTTGCGAATCCTGAACATCCGGCCGAGGGCGTCGTGAGCGCAGTGGATCTGCAAGGGCTTCAGCGTGCCGTGCCCGCCGGTATCGCCTGTGTTTCCAATGCTTACAGCTTGGTGGACCAGCAGTCCGAGAATCTCCTCACGCTGTGCCGCGAGCAGGGGATCGCCTGGGTGCCCTTCTTCCCGCTCGGCGGTGCCTTTCCCGGCCTGCCCAAGGTGACGGCACAACCCGCCGTGATCGAGATCTCCGCGCGACTAAACATCACGCCGTCGCAGCTTGGCCTGGCGTGGTTGCTCGCCCGTGCCCCCAATATGCTGATCCCTGGCACGGCCGATCGAGCGCATCTGGAAGAGAATGTCGCGGCCGCATCGATTGTCCTTCCAGATGATGTTCTTTGCGAACTCGATGCTCTCAAGCCATCCCCTCCCGGTGAGATCAGGGCCTAGGCCTCGCTGCCTCTCGGCGCTTACACGGGCGACCCGGCGCCGGATACCGGAAGGGCTGCTTTGGAGTGTCCAACAGGGACAAGCAGACGTTCGGTCTAGCTAGCGGTGGTGCCGACGCTCCTCAGGCGCCGGCAGGAACACGGACAAGACTTTTGGCCAACTATCCTGCCACGTCACGGTTTATGACTGGCGGCTCAGCCCCAGGCGGAATTCTCGAGGGCATCGCGTGTATTTTGAGATACCGGCGCCCGTTGCTCTCTGCTTCCGGCAGCCGCCCGCCGGCGATGTCGATTTGCAATGCCGAGAGAATCAACTTCGGCATCGGCAAGGTTATATCGTGGGCCATCCGCAACTTCGTGAAGCTTGCTGCGTCCTGCCCGGTAATGTGGGGGTTCTCGGCCTTTTGCTGGGCCACGGTGCTCTCCCAGGCGGGCGCACGGCCGCCGGGCTGATAGTCATGTCCGGTGTAGAGCCGCGTCTCATCCGGCAAGGCGAGAATGGGGAGGCAGCTCCAGGTAATGCCATCGTGGCGCGAGATGGGGCGCCGTCTCGCCCGCGTCCTCGTGGCAAAAACGCGAGTCAAAGAACGTGAAGTAAACCTGTGTAAGCATCAAGAATTCGTAATACGAACGAAATAGCCTAGCAACAGATGCGGGCGCTAGCTCGAAGTCGGCGTCCTGACCGGCAGAATCTTCCTGTACGGAAGTTTTGACCAGCTGCGGACCGGCGTCCCCCCGCTGTCCCAGCACAGCGCGCAGTTGCACCGGGCCCACTGGCATTGGTAGGCGATGAGCGGCTGAGATGGGCGCGATGCTGCCGACCGCGTAGTCGTGCCTTCCAACGTCCGTTCTCGCCAGGAGCAGTCGCTTACCTCACCAGCGCGGAATAATAACCGGGGTTGCTCGGCAGCTGCCTGCGATAAGTACAAACAAAATCTTCTCATACTTCGCCGCTTCTAGACGCAGCCATCTTTGCGTCTAGAAGCCGCTTTTGTGTCTGCTCTCGCCATCTTTGCGCCGAGATCGGCATCTTTGCGCCTTAACGGCTCATGCCGCGTTTCTTCGCGTGCTTCTGCGTCTCGGCCTGATCATAATTCGATCCATCCATTTGCGTCTTCCTCCAATATTCGGCTTCGGCTCGACGCTTCATTGCACGGTGCCGGGCGATTGCGGCCAATCGCTCGACCATGGCAGTGCCGGCTTGGACGACCCTTGCCATTGCCTCGTGATGCCGACGCAGGCGCTCCACCAAACCGGGTAAACGCACTTCCAATGCCTGACCGATCCGCCGATTCATAAACCGGGTTCTCACGGCGCTTGCGTTCTGCCGGTCCACGGCGCGGGCCTCCATCGATTGCAACGAGGTCTGGCCCGCCTGGATCGTACCGCGGCGCACCGCCGCCGCCCGATCGAGCATATCCAACGCCGCCTCCTTGATGGGCTGCTGCGAAAGATTCCGGATAACGTTATTCACGATATCGCCACGCATGATCTCGCGTCGGTCCCCAAGCGGCCGCCGGGCGATGATTTCAGCCCTTTCCGCCCCCTCGGAGGTCACGATGAAGCTTTGCTCGCGGTGACGGCTTCCCGATGTATAGGCACCGAACGCCGATACCAACCGGGAGCCGGCCGGGATCGCGTGGATATGCTCAGTTACGGTGGTTCCCTGGGCGGTGTTGGTCGTCAGTGCGTCACCGTACGCAAGCTGAATTCTACCGCTGCGCTCGTCCCGCAGGGAAGACCAAGCAACCACCCCTTCCCTCCCGCCAGGATTCCGGAGCACCAGCCCTTCGTCCCGGACCGCGATCACGCTGAGGACCGTGCCATTCCGGCCGATATTCCCCACGGTATCCGATCCCGAGAATTTCACGTTCATGCGCTTGAAGAGCCGAACCCGATCTCCCTCAGCCAGAACCAGGTCATAGTTGGCCAGGCCATCCCCGTCAGTCGCCCTAACCATTATTTTGTCAGCGGCGATTTCACCTAGATTCTTACGGCGTTCCCGAATAGCGAGGCTGATGTCATGCGCCTGGGCGTTGGTCGGCGCGCTCACCGATATCGAATATCCGGGCCTATCGCGGTTGACATTATGCCGCTCCTTCCAAAGCTCAGCAACGTGCTCGATTGCCTCGCGATATCCCCCCGGCACGATGTCCAGTGTGCCATTGGCGTCTTTGCGCCGTACCGCCTCTTCGGTTTGCCCGTTTCGGAACATCAGGACCGTCTCGCGCTCTTCGGCATCCCTTTGACGCACCGAACTGCCCAATTCCGGGATCTTTCCGTCTCCCAGCGCCCGGCGAAGCAATGCGATCACGGACCCGGCCTCGACCGATTGCATCTGCTTGGGGTCACCCAGCATCACAAGCTGGAATCCACCCCTCTTCTGGGCAGCCAGGATGTCGTTGAGCTGCCGTGTGCCTAACAAGCCGATTTCATCAATGACGACGACGGATTTCCGGTCGAGCTGGAGAGTTCCGGACTGCACACCATGCAGAAACGAAGCGACGGCGCGCGTATTGCGAGGCTCGATCCCAGCCTCGGGCAGCTCGTCCGACTGCCGCCAGGCGAGCGCAATGCCATGAACAGCGCGGCCGTCGTCCCGCCACGCCCGCACCAGCGGCTTCAGTAGCGTGCTTTTCCCCGATCCAGCGACACCAATGGCAACCGAGATGCGGCCGCCCATCCCAAGCAGGCCGATGATTTTCCGCTGGGCGCGCCCATGCACGCCGGTAAAATCGATCTCCGGGAAGGCAGCGATCGCCGCTCTGATCTGCTTCTGGGTCAGCGCGCTGCTCTTGTCCCGATTCCCCAACCTGGCGGTGGCAACGAGGTCCTGCTCCTCCCGGACATCGAGCGTGGTGGTGATGGCGATGCGGTCCCTGCCCTGAGCGCCCGGAACTGTTCCCCAGATCAGCGCCGCCTCCTCGCCGTGCCTCCTTATGCCGCGTTCCCGGAAGGCACGCGTGATCGCATTCACGTCCTCCGCGGACTCGACACCCGAAGCGATCAACCCTCTCGCGGCAGCAATGCGGGCATCCGAGCCGTCGAGAACCGCGCGGCGGTCGAATTGCTTCGCGAGCAGCGGCATCGCGGCCTGATACGCGATCTCCAGGCGTCGCTCGCGGTCAAAAGCCTGGATCGGCCTATCCGGCCGGAGCACGCTGCGATGTTCGTACCCGACAGCGGCAGCCGCGCGCCGCCAGGCTTCGAGATCACCGACATCATCGGCCTTTCCCTCGCGGCGGTTCTGCACACCGGATTTGAGCAGCCCAACCTGTCTGTCCGGATCCAGCGCATCCCAATCAAGGCCCTGGGATTTTGCGTAGGCCCGCGCCGCGTCCGTGCCATTAATAGTCCTCCGGCTAAAATGCGCGATCACATGGTCCGGAATTGCCGAGAGCTGCGCCATCTCTGTGCGCTGATCCAGTTCGACCACCACGCCATGGACCCGCAGGTTGGACGCGAGATGAGCCTGGTAAAGCGCGCCCCACTCATGGATCCGCCCCTCCAGTTCAGCGAAATCCAGGCTTCCCACCCGGCCGCTCGGCGTTTCCACAACGTTCGGCACCGCGACATGGGTATGGACCTGCATGTCACCCGGAACACGCCCCTTCGTGCGGGTGAGGCGATGCAGCTCAGTCACCGGTTGGCCAAACTCGTCGCTGCGGATCACCTCGACGGTCGGCCGTGCAGCATAGTGGTCGAAGGAGACCCAGCCGATCGAGCCTGGCTCGTAACCACCTTTTGCGGAATCCCCCTTTGACGCGCGGCCGATCTGCTTCTCGATGACGAACATGACAGTATCGATCGCGTCTTTATGCGCCTGGTGGATGATCGCGCGTTCTGCAGTCGTAGGTGCGAAAGCCCAAGCGATGGAGACGGATTTCGGGGCAGAGAAGGTGAGATCGATATAGCTGATACGAGCTTTCGAAGCCTGCAACACCGCTTGGTATTGCCCGTCGGTTAGCTCGCCTCCGTCCGCCCGACAGCCCGAAAGGATTTCGTCGCGTTCCTTAGGTGACGGCAGCTTGGCCTTGACGCCGAGCGCCCGATGAAGGCGGCGTACAGCCCTCTCCGCCTCCTCCCGTGGCAGCGTGTCACCATTCGCTTTCCGGCCAGCCAGGAGGTTCCGCAGCTGATCACGCGTCGGCTGTGTCGCTGGATCAAGTCCAAAAATCTGCGCCAACGGAAGGCTCGACGCACGCTGCACCCTTCCCTCAATGCTGTCTCCGTCAGCACGCTGACCACTCAGCAGAAACGAGACCTCGCCCGGCTTCAGACTGCGATGCGGGTCAATGCCGAGCCGACGCGCCAGCGCTGGGTGCATGTCCCGCCGCGGTATGGCGGTGGCGCTGCTGTAATCCCGCCCGGTGCACGCGCGCTCTGTTTCCGCATCCAGTCGATCAGGAGTGATTTCGGCTTTCAAGCGTTTGGCGCAGGCCAGCCCCCCTCCGCGGTCAACCAAGCCTGCCGCCACGAAGGCTGAAAGCGACCGAAGAACCAACATATCCCAATGCAACGACTGGCCCTCGGATGCGAGGGCACTTTCCGCAAGCCGGCTCGCTTCCGTTTTGACCACCTCATCGAACGCCTCCCCTCCCGGCAAAATACCGTTGACCGCGAGCCGTCCGTAGCGCGAGGCCACCGCATCCGCGGGCGTGGGCGGCCGCACGCCCTGCTCATAATATTCCGCCATCGCCGCGATTTCCGGAGTTAGGGTCTGCTGCAGCAGATGCTCGCCCATCAGCCGCGCCGCGGAGGGCGAACCAGCCACTCCAGTGCGATAGGTCAGCATCAGGCTTTCCCGTTGATCGTCGGGCTCGATTTGTTGGTGGGCTCGAGATCGTAGGCGGCAGCGATAATGTCCGACAGCCGGTCAAATTTCTTCTCCATCCCGCCGATCGAGGCGTCGAGTTCCATGATCGCGGAAGCCAGCTCACCGAGGAGCTTTGCGACTGGCGACGGCGCGGGCTCTTCCGTGGCGTATTCGTTCAGTTTTCGGAGCAGATTCGTCTGCACCTGCAAGGTATCGAGCATCAGACCGAGTGCGCCATTCATGGCATTCTGGCCAGCTTCAATGGCCGCCAAACGGGCGACAACAATTTTTGCCAGAGATGGGTCGGTAGCTGGCCGCCCGGCGCTTGCGTTGCGCTCTGAATCGCCTTCCATCGTGCCCCTCAGATTATGATGGTCACGGCTTCAGTCTCCGCATGCGTGGCAGATCGAGTGGCGGCGCCTCCAGTTGGTTCAGCGTCGACTGCCTGGCGCTATCGGGAATGCGAGCCTCCGCGCGCGCATCGCGGAGCAGGTTGGCGGCCTGGGTCAGCGCAGCGTTTTTCCCAAGTCCGCCTTTGTTGGCGACCGACAGCCAATAGGCAGCAGCCGCACGGTCCAGATCAGCGTCGATTTCAGACATGGAAGAACGACCTCCTACAATGAACGCCCACGCCGTGCCCCCTGGGCAAGTGATTGCGATTGTCCCAGTGCCGCACCGTCCGAAGCTGATCGGGCAATGCCACACCAATAATTTTCGGCATCCGCCGAGGGCTGGGGCACGGCGGCAACCTTCCGCATATCCTTGGGTGCAGGCGCGGGGCGCGTTGGCACCGGCTCACGCGTTGCGTCCGGCGCGCGTTGCCTGAGGCTTTCGGATGGCGCTCCGAAGGTAAGGCCGGCGTGAACCTCGATACCCGCCGCCCGCATTCTGTCGAGAAGGTCCGAAACCCTCGCGATTTGTGCCTGGTAGCTTCTGGCCTCAAACGCCGCCTCGGTAAAATATTCACGTCCGGCTTCGCGTACCGGAAAATGCTCCTCAATCGTCCTTCTGACATCGATTTCGCGCGCGTTGCCATAGAGCACATTTCTGATCTTCTCATCGAGCGAGGCAACGAACGCGAGTTCATCACGCACGTCACCCGCCGTCCGGGAATCACGCCACGCCCCGCTGTCATAGAGAAACGACAGATCGTCGAACCGCTCCCTCACCTCCTGCGAGACGACCCGAAGGTCGGGCGGAATATTGCGGCCAAGCCGAGCATCGATGTCTTCGTCCAGATGAACCAAGGCACTGCTTAGATTACCCGCTTCGACACCTTCAGAAAACTCCGGGCGCCATCCGACGAAGCGCGGCGCTAGATGGTCCCACAAAGCCACGGCAAATTGCCGGGGCACTTCGCCCTCCCCGGCAAACGCCTTGAGGCGCGCGCGGAATTCATTGAACTGGCTCGCCGCATGGCGCGGATCGCTGCCATCATCCGTATAGTGATAGACGAAATCGATCTTGCGACCGGCGGCCTGTATCTCTGCGAACCGGGCAATCTGGCCTTTTGACAACCCAAGTTGCGTCAACCGATCCGGCACACTGTCACTCACTGCCGCTCCTCCTCACTGACTGCCGCGCTCGCCACATGATAAAAGCGATTGGCGGCAACCTGAGCCCTCATCTCCGGCCGCCGGAAATAGATCGCGCGGCCGCAGCGCAGCGGCGCCATGCCACGCGCGAGCACGAATTGTTCGTCATCGCGCACATCCCGCATCAGCTCCGCTTTGCGGATGAGCGGGCGGCCGATCTCATGATAAGAGATGTTGGACCCGCGTGACCGGTTGCCTGCCTCGAAGCCTTTCCCGGATGTGCCGGAATTGCTCCCTTCCGAGCTGGCCATCACACCATAGGTGCCGAAGGAATTCTCCAGCTCCGTCGCGGTGTCGAGGTCTTGCACCGCGGCATAACAGCGATAGGAGACGCCATCGTACCAGGAACGCTTGCCCTGTTCGCCCCATTGGTCAACGAGCTGACCGCTTGATTGATAGAGGAGCTGGAGCGTGATGCCGTATTTGCGACCGGCATCGCGGGCGGTCTCGAGGATTTTCATGTAACCGAGCCGAGCTGCCTCATCGAGCAGGAAAAGGATGCGCCGTGGCACATTGCCGTCGGCCTCATAGACCGCGTTCAACAGCGCACCGATGATCGTGCGCGAAATGCCTGGCTCCGTTTCCAGCGCCTTCATCGGCATTTTCAGGAAGATCGTGGCATTGCCCCGGAGCAAGTCGGCTGTTTTGAAGCTGCTGCCGGATACGAGGTTGGCGAAGGCGTCGTTAGCAAGCCAGGTCGTCATCTCCGCGGCGCCCCCGATGACGCCGCTAAAAGTCTCGTCCACCAGGCCGCATACGGGGCCTGCGAGCTGCCGCGCATAGGCGCTCGGGCTGTTCTCGAAAATGCCGCGTAAGGTCGCGCGAACCTGATCCGCCGGCATGGCGATCGCATGGCGCGCGGAGCGGAGCGTCTTCAGCTCTGGTGCTGCGTCGGGATCGACCAGGAGATGCGCGAGAAAGCACCGCACCACGTTGCGGCTCATGCTGTCGAAAAAATCATCCTTCTTGTTGGCTGGCTTCGTGTCACCGCAGATCCAGGCAACGACGGAATCGATGTTTGTCGCCGCGAGCGGGGATTCGATGCCGATCCAGTCGAGAACGTTGAAGCCGGTGTCGGACGCAGGATCGATCTCGTACACCACCTGGCCCATGCGCTCGCGGGCTTCGCGCAGCATGGGCGCGATCTCGCCGGACGGGTCAAGGATCACGGCGGATCCGGTCCAATGCAGCAAGGTCGAGACAGCGGTCGTGGTCTTGTAACCGCCGCTGCCGATGATCATCAGCGAATGCGTCGGCCCCTCGCGGCAGGGATCGATCAATAGCGGAGCCTTGCCCCCCTGCCCCCAGCTCTTGGGGTTATCGGGATCGAACCGCCTGGCCGCGGCCTTATCCTGGTCGACGCGGTATGCCTCGCCCACGACAATTCCCCCGAAAGAAGGATTGACGCCCGGGAAGCGCTCCTTTGCGCGTGCCATCGGCATCCACTCGGCACGGCCATGGTTGTCCGTCACCGCCAGGGGCGATTTGACGATGCCGCCGAAGAGGGGCCGGCGCAGCCTGGGGCCAACAACGCGTCCGGCGCGGTGGACGACGGCAGCAATCATCACCAGCGGGAACACTGCGCCGGCACCCGCACCGATCTTCAGCCAAACTACGATGCGAGGATTGCCGTCGAAATTCAGGGCATAGAGCCACCATTGCCAGAACGGGTGCGCAAAATCATGCAGAAGCCCGGTGCCGAGCAGAAACACCACCGAGGCGACAAATGTCCATGCCACCACCATCAGGATGATCCCGAAGCCGATTTTGACGATGAGCTGGCCGGTTTGCTCTGATACCATGGTACTCATGGATCATGCCGCCATCAGCAGATGCGCCGCGTTCTCGCCTCGCCGCGCGGCATCGGGCGCGAACCAGACCTCGCCGATCTCGTAGGTCGCGCCTTCGTTGTGGAAGGGGATGATCAGGTCGACCGCCGATGCCAGAAAATCCATCAGCGTCTTGTCGTCCCACCGTCCCCCCTGCGGGCTGCCTTTCACCAAGGCGAACAGTCGCTTGAAGGCCTGCTCGGGATCACGGCCGTGGATGGTGGTGATCGAGCCGGGATGGCCGGAGACCACTTCGTTCACATAAGTCCAGGCCGCGTCGTCGCGCAGCTCCTGGAGCAGGATACGGTCCGGCTTCATGCGCAGGCTGGCCTGCAGGAGCGATTCGGCCGTGACACGCGCGAGGCCGATCTGGTCCTTGGAATAGAGCAGCCGAACATGGTTGGGCTGAGGGATGACCAGTTCAAGCGTGTCCTCGATCGTGATCAACCGCTCCTGCGCGGGGATCGCGCTGATGAGCGTCTTGCTCATCGTCGTCTTGCCCGACCCGGTCGCCCCACAAAGCAGGATCGACAGCCGCGATTGCACCGCTCTTTCCAGGAAGCCTTGCAAATCACCGGCATCGTACAGCGCCAGCAGACCGGCATAATCCCGCAGCACCGCCTCTTTCCGGCCGCGCCATTTGTTCCAGCGCGGTGCCTGGTAGCGGGAGGCAAGCGACGCCAAAGGCGACACTGTAGTGCCAGGCTTGCGGATCGTGAGGCTTAGCGTCCCGGTTGGGACAGCGGGCGGCATGCAAACCTGCAAGCGTTCACCGCCCGGCAATTCGGTCGCGCAAAGAGGATTGCGCGGCCCGATATCCTGCTTGCGGAGCGCCCCTGCCAATGTGGCGATGTCCTCCAGATCGAAATAGCCGAGGGGTACGTCCTCCCTTTGGAATGCGCCTCTTTGCCGGAAAAAAAGTTCGCCGGGGCGGTTGATGCAGATCTCCTCGGTGGCCGGATGGTCCAACCAGGGCGCCAAGGGCCGGATCAAATGGTTCAACTGGAGCGCCGCCTCACCCGCCATGGCCGCCTCCCGTCCCGGCATTGTTGATTTGCAGCCGGTAGACGTCGGAAAAATCCAAATCGTGGGCCACGATCAAGGCGACGGTCTCGCCTTGGTTCTTTGTCAGCGTCGGCGGAATATTGATCGTGTTCTCCAGAGCCGTGTTGGCGACCGACTGGCCATTGCTTTGCGCCGCGTAGACGAAGCCAAGCGCCGCTTGGCTGGATGTGGAATTGTTGTTGCCGTTGCCGGCGGCCTCGATCGTGGCTGCGTTCAGCCCTCCCTGCACGAGGGTCAGCATCAGCGCGCCGCCGAACCGGTCCCAGAAATGATTATTGACGGCACCCGGCAGACCTCCCCGTCCCAGCCCATCCGTCCCAGGGGCGTCCAGGGTGACGATGACATGATCCGGCGTCTCAGCGCGGGTCCAGACAACGAAGACCCGGTTCTGGCCCTGGAGCAGCCCGCTCTGGATCTGGCCGACGATTTTTGTGCCGGCGTCGAGCAGCACCACGTTGCCGGTGGCGCCGCGGATATCGATCGGCACCCCGCAGGTCACCAGGCTCGGGAGTTCGCTATCGATGGCCGTCTGCAAGGTACACGGGATAATCGTGCCTTCGGTGATCACCATATCGGGGTTCTGCATTACCGTAGCCTTTTCGCCGTCCAGAACGGTGGGCTTTAGCCGGGCCGCCAGGGGTGAATTGTCGGGACCTGGTAGCAGACCAGCCCCGTTCCCTCCCCCCGGCTCTACTTCCGACGCTGCGTTCGACGCTGACGGCGATTCGGCCGGAACGAGAGAAGGGGCAATGCTGCTCGCGCCAGAGAAAGCCATGATCGGCGCGGAGTCCGGCGTTTGCTGGTTGGACACGCCTAAGAAGGGGGATCGCTGCGGCGCAGGCGCCGGGAGAGGCATGGTGGCGGATGTCAGTTTAGGGACGGATGGTGGCGGTTCGGTGAGCTGCTCGCCGCCACTGGTATAAGCCGCTTGTAGGACTTGTTGTTGGCTCGCTGTCTTGTGGCTGTAGAGTGCATTAAACCAGACGAACCCTAGTGCGAGGACACCGACCAGGCCCATGAGGCCCAGCTTGGTGCCCATGCTCAGCTCGCGGCGCGGTGCTCCGGCGACCGGCGAGCGGCCGTCATCGACGGAAGATTTCTGGCTGCCGGGCGGAAACTGTTCGTTCACGGTACGCCCCACCTGGCACTAACGCCACTGCTACCTGAAGCGTCGATGGCCCGTGTCACCTGCGGGCTCGTGGTACCGGTAGCCGGATTGCCGCCCACCGTGTCAAAGCCGAGATTGTAGATGTTGAGGACCGTGTCGCCGTCGCGCAAGAGAAACTCGCGCGCCGTTTGTCCGATCTGCACGGTCTCGCCATAGACGGCATAGCTAGCGGTTGCCTCCTGGCCATCGGGATCGATGACGAAGATGGCCGGAATGCGGGCGTTGTCAGCAAATTGCAGGACCGTGGAATAGCCATTGTCCCAGACCAAGACGGGAGCGAGGCTACGGTCGCCTTGGGCGACATATTTGTAGTTGCGCGGCCCGGCGAAGGGATTGGTGCGCGCCGCATTCAGAATCGATAGCGCCGCATTCTGCGTCTCCCGCGCGAGCGCCAGCTCGTTGAGCCGTTCCACCTTTGCGGCCTCTGAAGCTGCCCGCGCCGCCTCGGCGGCGGCTTCGTCCGCGGGATAGGTGAACTGGACGGAATAGAACACGCCGTCCGCACCATCTGCCGTGGTCGGGCTGTTCACTGTCTCGATCTCGAAGACGTAGCGCCGCAGCAAGCCGTCCTGGCGCTGCGTCAACACGATGATCGGCTGGAGCGCCAAGACGGCGCTCGGCTTCAGGAAAAGATAGTTGCCCTTCGGCACGGCCGCGAGGTGCAGGGAGTCCGTCTCTGCAACAGAGGTGACACTCTCCGTTGGCGCAAAACTGACGACCATCGTGGCGCCGACGATGGTCGAAAGACGCACGACCTGGCCGGGGTTGTAGGCCACGTATCGCATGCGGGTATCATATCTACCCCTGACCGGGATCTGGTCCGCATCGGCGGGCCGTGACACCGCCACGAGCGCAAGCCCCTTGATCACCAGCAGGCCGGAAAGGATAAGGATTTTAGACCGCTTCATGGCGCGGTGTCCTCTTCCGCCTGGTAGTTGGTGACGACGAGGCCACCAGGATCGCTGAGACGCTCAGCCGCCGGCATCGTATCGACCTGCTCGAATTGGATCGTGGCGGTCCATGTCGTCGTCTCCGCGGCGTTGGTTCCAGTCTCGAGAATCCGCTGGTACCGAACCTGCGCGACATTTTTCCCGATCAGCGCTACCGAAATCGGCTCAACCGTAAGCACTCCATTCTTGCCCACCGTCACCTGCGGCGATTGCGGGTTCGGGTAATTGAACCATTGCTGATAGGCGATGCGTGTCGAGGCATCGGACATTCCAGAGACGATGTCATAGCGATAGCGCGCTGTGTCGTAGGAATAGCCTTCGCGCATCTGCACATATTGCCAGAGCGCTGCGCGGATCACGGCCTGGCTGGTGGACGGTGGCAGGGTCGAAAGCGCCACGGAATCATCGATTGTCCCATCGGGACGGATCACAAAATACACCGGCACGAGCCTGCTGAGTGGCAGCATGGAAGCCACCGCCCAGGCGAGGCCGACATTTGCCAGCATGGAGATTCCGAGAGCAGCAATCGCACCTTTCGAGAGGAGCCGCGCCGAGTGCGCCCGTGCCTCCTGGAAGGATTGAACTTGCTTGTAATGCCGCTCCAGCAGCGGCGCCGTGACGGGGAATGCGCCTGATTGATCCGGCATTCCTCCCTCCTACCGATCCACGACCGGCGGCGCCGCCGCCAGTTCCTGCGGCGTCGGTTGCCAATGGCCGGCGTTGAGCGGGAAAAGTGGACCGGAGGCCACGGCAAGCGGATCGGAGTCGCCGCAGCCAGCCAGGAAGCCGAGTGTGATCAAAATGAGAATGACACCGAGTACCCGGCCGGGCACCGCCAGTGTCCGCGGCAGCGGCTTCGGCGAGAAGAACTTGCAATAGACCGCCCATAACAGGAACAGTAGGACCGGTACGTGGATCAGGTTGACAACGAGCGCTGCGGAGAGATTGTGCATCACGTCCTCCCCACTACCGGCCGCGAGCCGCCGCGCAGCGTCTGTACGACGCGGCCAGCCTGCATTGCCGACACGGCCATGCCCAGTGGGCTGACTGCAATGCCGCCACCGATGAAGCTCGCGACGGCGGGCAGAAAGGCGCAGATCAGACTGCCCAATGTCAGGAATGCCATGAACTGGATGCAGATGGTAACTGTCTCAGCAGTGTTCGCGAAGCTTAGATTCGTCATGCTAACATTGAAGTAGGCCGCATCACCATTGATGATGATGCTGAGCACAATATCGATAAGCAGCGTCAGGATGGTGAGGCCGATGAGCTTGCCAACGAACCGGTCTGCCACACCCCGCGTCGCGGAAAAAAGATAGCCCGCGAGCACGAACGGCCCAACCGAGACGATGACATCCATCATGATGCGCGTCGCCTCATAGATGAGGAATGTCAGGCCGATCGGAAAAACGACAAAGTCCTGCAGCAAACCCAGTTCGACCGAATAGAGCACGTTGTAGAAATTGAGGTTCTTGTCCGCGGTCACGAACAACTCGTTCGCCTCATTCCAGATCGCGTCGAACTGATGCGCTGTCGGCTGCGTGCCCGTAACGCCGAGGAAGGTCGAAGACAGCCAATCAGGAATGCCAGTCGTGAAAAGCGAGACGACATACTCATTATACAGTGTTGTGGACGTCAAGATACCCGCAACGATGCTCACCGATACGATCCTGGTGACGCCCGTGCGCACGCCGACATCGCCTCGTATCACGAGAATACCGGAGACGATGATCCAAAGCACGATGATCGCCGTCAATGGCCCTTGTATGGCAGACATCGCGGAATTGACCGTGGCCGTCATGCCGTTGGTGAACGGCAGTTGGATCGTCTGATCGAAGACGTAGAAGGGAGCCAGGTTATCCGCGCTTGCCATGTCCTATCTCACGGCGCGTTCGGTGTCTTGGCATTTGCCGCGGCGTTCTGAACAGCGGCCTTGGCAAAATCCCCGGCCGCAACCTGCGCGTCTGCGGAAGCGACGTTCTGGCAAGCGGCCTGCGAAATCGTGGCGGCATCGCCCGCGCAGCGTTGTTCATCCCGCTTGAGAATATCGGGATGCGCCATATACCACGCAACCGTATGGGCAATTGGCGGAACGTCGGTCGCTTCGAATGCAGGAGGCGCAAGTGCGGAGGAGATAGGGTGCGGACTCTGATGGGCGACAAAAAACACCGCGCCGCATCCGGCCACGACGATCGTCGCACCGATGGCGATGCGGTTCATTTTTGGTGAGGTCATTGCTCGGCCTCGTCGGCGGCGGCAGCTTGTTGATAATCCGAGGCCGCATTGGTCATGTTCTCTACAAATTGCTCCTTTTGTTGCTGTTGTTGAGACTGCGCCTGCTCCATGGCGAGGATCTGGAGGTTCGCCACCTGCGCCTGCTGG
>Ga0310811_10003341_pt1 | contig 20158 bp, 15 predicted proteins | sample YCmetagenome_FD_207642 | JGI IMG/M metagenome (GOLD analysis project Ga0310811, IMG submission 207642) | Soil microbial communities from experimental microcosm in Duke University, North Carolina, United States - YC | ecosystem: Engineered > Artificial ecosystem > Soil microcosm > Unclassified ...
TGTGCTCCTGGCCTTTGATGATCTCGATGATCTTGTCCTTCTCAAGCACCTGCAGATGCCGGCTCAGATTGCCGTCAGTCAGAGCGCAAAGTTGCTTGAGATCGTTGAACGTCAGCCCTTTCGGATTCGTGATCAACGAAGTGAGCAGACTAAGGCGCGCGCGCTCGTGAATCACGCGGTTCAGGCCTTCGTAGGCAAACCGCCCTTCAGTCGGTTGTGGTTTCGATTTCATCCGCAACCTCCTGCGATGTGAAAAGTAGAATTCCAGCGACCAGCAACTGGCCGACTCCGTATGGAATACCCATAGCCAAAGGTGAGAGTGCACGACCATCGCCAAGAGCTAGGCACGCCGAACCCGTGACCAGATACCATGCGCCTACGGCCACCATTGGCCGCGGCAAAAACCGGCACGAAGAAAACACACCCAGGCTGAAAACAATTTGCCAGAGGCCGGGAAGCATCCACAGCGCTTGCGGGGCATATCGCGCCAGAACTACCGTGATCAGCGCCCCGGCGACGGCCGAAGGAACGAATTGTTCGACAGCCATGCGGATCATCTCATCCGCCAGGCCCGAATGGATTCGTCGGGAACGTGTCTGCATCTGCATCCAGATGAGTCCCGCCGAAGCCACTGCTGTCAAAATCCAAATACCGAGGTAGCTCGCAAAGTGACTGGCTGGATCGGGCACCCAACGCGCCTGCGCTGCCGCAGCCACGGTCGCGAACACAGCCGTTCCTGCCAGCGTCGCCGGGCCATAGCCGCGAAATTCAGTGGCTCGCGCCACCTGGCGGCGCATGCTGCTGATATCGGCCAGCGCTCTGTGCAGGTTGCTCATATCACTTTGCAGTGTAAAGTAACCCGAAATCTTCCTCTTGTCAAGATGGGATAACGCGAAGGTTACGAACGCCGACGCGAACCCGTGGTCCTGGCGTGGCCTGCTGGCGCGTGTTCGAGGGAATCCATCAGAAGGTGGCGCAGCCGATGGCGGCTGTCCAGATCGGTGTTCACGAATTCGAAGCCCACTTCGTTGACTCCGGCGCGCCGCAGCAGAACCTGGCCGCGGATGTGCCGCATTCCGACCGCAATATCGACGTCCGCGTCCGAGCCAATTCGCAGCGAATCTTCTTTCAGTCCCGCGCCGCCGCCCAGGCTGACTTCGCGTACTGCGAGCGTCGACCGTCCCCACGAACTGCTGATGGTTGCAGGCACTGACTTTTTCAGCACGATGCGTTCGTAGCGCCGTTGGCGTACCCAGGGGCAGGCTGGGGCGGAATCGAGCGGGCCGATGGCCAGCTCACCCGGTTCGAGGCCGCTTTCCGCCATGATTTTGGTGGCGTAGCGCGGATCAATCTTTGCCAGCGATTGCGCCGAGGCAATACGCAGCTCGCGATGATGTTGCCATTTGAAAATCTTCTTCGAGTCAAAAAGATTTTTCAGCACCGGTACTGCATCAGGCTCGCGCAGGCGGCCTAGTGCTTCGATCGCCTTGAGTTGCAATAGCGGAGATCGGCCTTCAGTTTCCCCTGCTGCAGCCATGACGATCAGCGGCGGCGCTGCAGAGCGGTCACCACTCATGCCGATTTCATCGAGTGCCTGCGGGACCACCGTCGGATCGAGCACTTCGAGGATCTCGAGCAGCGTGCGTCCGCGATCTGCGGCCGCGCCATAAGCAATCTGCCGCACGATCACATCGTGATAGAAGCGGTTCCACTGCGGCAGGCGAAGAGGCAAAAGCTCCAGCAATCCGGGCACATCGAGCCGGCTCAGCAAGCCGATGGATGACACCGCCTGTCTCTGGGCGCCGTTCCGCAACATTTCACGCAGATATTCATTGGCCGCTGGACCGAGCTCATGCACCAGCTCCACGATGCGGTCGCATTCCTCGCGCCGCATTGATCGGAAAAAGCGTTCCGCTAAATGTTCGGTCGCAGCCTGGCTATTTCGGCGCAGGACATCGACCAGATCGCTATGGAACTTCTGCTGCTTGAGCGCGTCCTCGATGAACTCCGGAAGGCGCGTTTCAAATCCGATGCGCGGACGTAATTCCTTTTCAAGCGCGGGCCGTCTGCCGGCGACGTACTCCATGACTTCGCACGCCTGGACAACAGCGCGATATTGCTTGCGCTGGCTTGCTTCTGTGCTCAGACGAACGAACGCCGCGCTCAGCAGGGCTTCGATCTCCGGATTGGTTTCTTTCGCCAGCACGTGCCCCAGCCTTTGCGCAGCTTCTCCCAAAACCGTCCCACCAACCAGCGCATACAGGTCCGCGATCTGCGTCAGCCCCATGGCCACACGTACGCGGTAGTCCGCGTCTTTTGAATCAACTGAGTTTGCGTAGTTGTGGAGTATCTCGGACCCAGTCTCCTTGTCTCCGCGCTTCAACAGCAACTCGACGTACTGGCGAACGTTCCTGGCGGGAACGCAAGCAGCATCTTCAGAAAGCAGGGCCTTCTTCTTGCTGGTTTCGGGCAGCTCGGACCAGAATTGGCGGTCGAGAATATCGGCATGGGATTCCACCACCAGCCCGGCGTGCGCCAGTTTCTGTTCCTGCACTTTCAAGATGCCGCGCAATTCCGACATCTGATGGCTCATCCGTTCCAGCAACTCGCGGACAGCATTGACCTTGAGGTCGCCGTTCTCAAATCGCTCGAGTGCATAGCGAATGGCCATTTGCTCGGCGGCACGCATCAAGATGGGTCTATCAACCTTTTCGTTCGATGAAATACGCGAAAGCTCATCCAGCAGCGACAACACCGTCGTTTTGATTTTTTCGTCCGAGTGATGAAGCGCCACTCCTAGGAGTTCCGGTTTTGGGGTCGGCGTGGAACCCAGTTCCCCGAAGCGGGTCAGGAGTTGCAGCGCTTGAAGCGTTTCTTTGTCAGTTAGCAGGAACGGCTGCTCCGCCCAACTCAGCGGACCTTCGCGGATCGCCAGTGGCAATTGTGCGTCGCTCACAGCTTTGGATGGACCCTGTGCGCCTTCGGCTGCAGCGATCAACTGCACGAGCTTGCTCGGATCGTTGAGCCATTCTTTGAATTCCGGCCCCAGCGCCTGTGCCGCAAGTTGCGCCGCCGCGGTGACGTTTGCGGTTGCCGGATCGGCAGCAACAAATTTGATTTCGTTCACTCGAATGCTGCCTTTGCCTTCTGGAAAAGCAGCCTTGATTTCTTTCGCCAGGTCTTCGGCCCGCGAGCCGTTAAACGCAAATGCGCGCACCAGCTTCTCGAATTCCTCGCGGGTCACTTCGCTGCTGAACTGAATGCTCGCCAGCCCGGAAGCAGTCAGGAGCTGAGCAAAGCCACGCTCGGCATGACCGCTCTCGACGGGAACACCGTCGATCAGCAGTGTGTCACCGGAGACGCCCAGCACGACAGCGCCTTGTCCACGCGCTACTGCGTCACGCAGTTCACCCCAGGCGACCTCAAACTGGGCGGTAGTGCGGCGGTGGTTAGGGCCGTACAGCCGCACATGCTTTACCAGAATGTTGAGGCTATGAATAAACGGTCGCGCAGAGGCCTGGGCCGCTTTGCTTGTGCCGGTGCTCGGAATAAGAGTCTCCCAGAGGTCTTGCCACTCTAGGCTAAGCCGGAAGGAACAGTCGCGCATGTTACAGAAGTCATGGGACGGTGGGAGATGGAGGAGTAAGGCTTTTAAAAAGAGATGGTTAAAAGGAGATGGTTAAGCGATACTTATCTTTCCCCGATGGTGAAGTTCACCGACACGTTGCCGTTCGAATCGACGGACACCCGCTTGCTCCACTCACGCGGTTGCGTGAACACTGGCCGCTCGACGCGTTTTGTGGTCAAGACATCGAATGAACCCTCCTGCCTGACCACGCCCCAACCTTCGTGCCAAGCCACAATCTCATATTGCCCGGACGGTACGTTGTCGAGGGTAAACTTCCCGCCGTCACCCGTCACTGCGTAGTAGGGATGACTCACGACCAGCATCTCAGCATTCATCCAGGTATGCCCGCCGTTGCATTTTAGGTTCACCAAACCAACCGTGTTCATGTCGCGCGAGACGACCTGATTTGGGAACGGAAACGGCAGGTTGTAGGTGGCGGCGCCATCCATATGCACGGTGTGCAAGACGGCGTCGGAACTCTTCATCTGCAATTTGCCGCTGGCCGGAACTAACAGAATGTGTGGCTCATAGCGGCACTGCTTTTGATCCAGGAATTGTCGTTGCAATGGCAGGTCCAAAGCCTTGCCCTGCGCAATGTCCTTCAGATAAACAACGGTGTTCGCGACCCCGCCATCGGGACCGATAATCAACCGTTCCAAGTCGCGGATTTTGTGCGCCTCGGGATCGCAGATCTGCGGATCTTTCGTGATTGCGACGGATGCCTGCTTCGGCATTGGACCAGACCACTTGACCGTTCCGGTGATTGTACCGCCGTTGTTTACGGTGACGGCCTGATAGGCCTGACCCGATGCGCCGCATGCAACCATCAGCAAGACGGCGCTCATGGCAGGGAACTGCAGGCGATACGACATAAGGCTACCCCGCAACAGATTCGTTCTTTCAAATGTAGTTGTGAATTTTGCCTGGGCAAGTAACCGGAGTAATTGCAGCCGCACGCAGTTTCGGGCGGCGGAACGGTTGCGCCAGGCACTTTCGGCGCCTGGCGCACCTGAGGATTTAGGCTCCAGCCATCACTGGCTCGACATCGTAAAGCGGGAACCAGGAAGTGGCGGTCTTGAGCTTGTCGTTTACGTTCTTGATGTTCTTCACGCCTTCGCTCTCAAGCCATTTGCGGAATGCGTCAGCGCCCTGCTTGGCGTAGACCGGAATTCCTTCTTTCCAGGTGGCGCGTCCGCAGAGAACGCCGTTGAACTTCACGCCGGTTTCGCCGGCCAGTTCGAGGGTCTCGCTGAACTCGGAATTGCTCACTCCGGCTGACAGGTAAATGAATGGCTTTGTGGCTACTTCGGCCGCGCGATGGAACAGGTCAATGGCTTCCTTCTTGCTGTAAGCCTTCGTTCCGCCGAACGACTTCGTGCCCTCGACGAACTTCATATTCACCGGCACTTCGACCTTCAGCACGTCCACGCCATACTGGTCTTTGCTGAATTCGCGCATGGACTCGGTCACAATGTGTGGTTTCTTCTTGGCATATTCAAGACCCTTTTCGTCAGCGCCCTCTTCGTATCCAACGAACTCGAGGAAGAAGGGAATATCGTTGGCGCGGCACTCATCGCCGATACGTTCCACCCAGGCGTGCTTCTGATCGTTAATGTCCTTCGGATCGTACGGCGTGTAGTAAAGCAGAATCTTGACGCAATCGGCGCCGGCGTCCTTAATCCGCTTCGCTGACCAGTGATGAAGAAGATCAGGCAACCGGCCCGCGCCGGTTTTGTCATATCCGGTCTTCTCATACGCAAGAAGCAGTCCCGCATTCTTGGCGCGGCGCTTCGAGGCTGGAAGCCCCCACTCGGGATCGAGCAGAATCGCGCTGGCATGCGGCGTGAGGACTTCAGTGACCAGCGACTTGAACTCTTCCATCATGGCGTCGGTGATCTCGCCGCCTTTTTCTTTGGCCAGCGATTTCTGCAGAGATCCGCGCTGGTCCATAGCGGCGGCAGCGATCACTCCGCGCTTGTCAGACACGCGTTGCAAACCGGCAAGTTTTCCCGGTGTAAGTTTCATAAGTCCTCCAATAATTGAGGTGGATTAGTGCGCCGGCCAGACAGAAGGGGACGGCTTACTATTGTAATACGTTCATCGGCGGAGAAGCCTGTCCCGTTGAGTTCGATTCCGCTTGATATACTAGCGTGGTATGTCCGTCCTCCAAAACATCGCTGCCATCGCTAAAGGCATGAGCATCACCTTCAAGGAGATGTTCCAGCCCACCGTTGTCGAGAACTATCCCGACGGTAAGGGGCCGTTGCGTGGGGCTCGATTCCAGGAGCGTTTCCGTGGCGTGCACGTTCTGCAGCGCGATGAAAACGGCCTGGAGAAATGCGTAGCGTGCTTCCTGTGCGCCGCGAATTGCCCGGCCAACTGCATCTATATTGAGGCGGCGGAGAACACGGCGGAGAAGCGTGTCAGCGGTGCCGAGCGCTACGCCAAGGTCTATAACATCGATTACAACCGCTGCATTTTCTGTGGCTATTGCGTCGAAGCCTGTCCGACCGACGCCATCACGCACGGCCACGGGTTTGAGCTAGCGACCTTCAATGCCACGAACCTGATCTATCGCAAAGAGCAGTTGCTCGCGGCGAAGCCGGCACACTTGGGAGCGAATCCGGTGTTCAACGCCGCTGAGGCCATCGGCGGAGCCCCGAGTGAAGCCGCTCCCGGTCAGTGAAGCGGTTGTTGGTTATTGGTTGTTGGCAACACACAGGAGATTGAGAGTTCAATAGTTTCTCGCGAAGTTTGACGCCGGTCTTCCATTGTGAAGGCCGGCGTTTGTGCATAGGACCTAGCTTTTAGCTATTGGCTATCCGCAGCCTTTGGCCCGGATTTGCCAGAGCGAGCAGTCGACGGCTGCGGGTTTGCGCACGACGGACGACGAACAACGATATCGGAATCCGCAGTCGGAAAAGAACTCAGACATGAAAACCGCCCAACATCATCCTCTTGAAAGGATTCTTCGCGATCGCATCGCCATCATTGATGGAGCGATGGGAACTACGATCCGCACCTATGGGATGACCGAGGCCGACATTCGGGGTGAGCGATTCAAAGATGCTCAGAAAAGTCTTCTGAACAACGGCGACCTGTTCACCCTGACCAAGCCGGAGATGATTGGCGACATCCATCGCCGGTTTCTGGAGGCAGGCGCAGACATCATCGAAACGAACACCTTCGGCGCTACCAGCATCGCGCAGAGCGAGTTTTTCGTTCCCGATCCGCGCGAGCTCGGCGGCCGCAAAGACCCGGAGTTTTATCAGAAGGTCATCGACGATCCGTTTCTCAAACAGCTCGCCTGGGACATCAACGAGCAGTCGGCACGACAGTGTCGTGAATGGGCCGGCCGTATCGGAACAGCCACTTCACGTCAGCGCTTTGTCGCGGGCGCCATCGGGCCGCTTACCGTTTCTCTCTCAAACTCGCCGGATGCCGACGACCCGGGATTTCGCGTGGTCACCTTCGACCAGGTAAAAGCCGCTTATGCCGATCAGGCGCGAGCGCTGATTGCAGGCGGAGCAGATCTCCTGCTGGTCGAGACCATCTTCGACTCGCTCAATGCCAAAGCGGCACTCGTGGCTATTAGAGAAGTATTTGATGAGCAAGGCAAAGAACTGCCTGTCATGATCTCCGCCGCCGTGGGACGTGGAGGCGAAACCATGATTTCCGCGCAGACGCCTGAGGCGTTCTGGAACGCAGTGCGGCACGTGAAGCCGTTGTCGGTTGGGCTGAACTGTTCGCTTGGGCCCGATTTGATGTATCCATTTCTGGAGGAACTCTCTCAGAAAGCGGACGTGGCGGTTTCGTCTTATCCCAACGCCGGGCTGCCGAATCCACTTTCAGAAACCGGCTTCGATCTGGGCCCGCAAGACATGGCGCGCTATTTGGCCGGCTTTGCCGACGGAGGGTTGATCAACATCGCCGGCGGTTGTTGCGGAAACACGCCGGAGCATATCGCGGCCATTGCGAAGGCGCTGGATGGCAAACCCCCGCGGCAATTTGGAGACCGGGACCTCGTGACGTCCGTCGCTCACTCCAGCGAGATTGAGAGCCGAGCGTGAGCGCATCGGATAGCGCAATCGCTGACGCGGCGAAATGGAGACCGCTTCGTCTCTCTGGATCACAGCCGTTCACCCAACAGCAAGGCGTTCACATCATGATCGGCGAGCGGACCAACGTCGCCGGTTCGCCGAAGTTCGCCAGATTCATCAAGGAAGGAAAGTACGAAGAGGCAGTAAGCATCGCCCGGCAGCAGGTAGAGAACGGCGCCAATGTGCTCGATGTCTGCATGGACGAGGGCATGATTGACGGCGTCACCGCGATGACGCGCTTTCTGCAAGTACTCGCCAGCGAACCCGAAGTCGCCAAGGTTCCGATCATGGTCGATTCCTCGAAGTGGGAGGTCATCGAGGCGGGCCTGAAGTGCCTGCAGGGGAAGGGCATTGTCAATTCGATTTCGCTGAAGGAAGGCGAAGGAATATTCCGCGAGCGTGCAGCGGCCATCCTGAAATATGGCGCGGCGGCGGTGATCATGGCCTTCGATGAACAGGGCCAGGCTGCGAGTTACGACGACAAAATTCGCATCTGCCGGCGCGCTTACAAAATCCTGGTGGACGAAGTCGGTTTTCCGTCCGAGGACGTCATTTTTGATCCCAACATCCTCACCGTCGCCACCGGCATGGAGGAGCACAACAATTACGCCGTTGACTACATCAACGCGACTCGCTGGATTAAGGAAAACCTGCCGAACGCAAAGGTAAGCGGCGGAGTCTCCAACATCTCCTTCAGCTTCCGCGGCAACAACGTCGTGCGCGAGGCGATTCATTCCGCGTTTCTCTATCACGCCATAGCCGCCGGGATGGACATGGGCATCGTGAACGCCGGCATGCTCGAAGTGTACGAAGAAATTGAACCTGAACTGAAGGTGATGGTCGAAGATGTTCTGTTGAACCGGCGCCCCGACGCTACCGAACGTTTGGTGGAGTATGGCGAAACGCTGAAAGAAGCAGGCAAGACCAGCGAAAAGAAGACACATTCCGAAGCCTGGCGCAAGGGGACGGTCGAGGAACGAATTGCGCACGCGCTGGTGAAGGGCATCGATACCCACATAGAAGCCGATGCAGAGGAAGCGCGCGTCCAACTGGGCCGGCCGCTGGCCGTGATCGAAGGACCGCTCATGGCTGGCATGGGCATCGTGGGAGACCTGTTCGGCGCGGGCAAAATGTTTTTGCCCCAGGTGGTGAAATCAGCGCGCGTGATGAAGAAAGCCGTGGCGCACCTTACTCCTTATATGGAGGCAGAAAAGGAAGAGCGTGCCGCCGCCGGCGAAGCTGTGAAGCCGCAGGGAAAAATCATTCTGGCGACGGTCAAAGGCGACGTTCACGACATCGGCAAAAACATCGTGGGAGTCGTGCTCGCCTGCAACAACTACGAAGTCATCGACATGGGCGTGATGGTCCCGTGCGAAAAGATTCTGGAACGGGCGAAGGCCGTCAACGCGGACTTGATCGGCCTCAGCGGGTTGATCACTCCATCACTCGACGAGATGGTGCACGTAGCCCGCGAGATGGAACGCCAGGGATTCAAATTGCCATTGCTCATCGGCGGGGCAACTACCAGCCGCCGGCATACCGCTGTGAAAATAGCTCCGCATTACAGCGAACCCGTGGTTCATATTATTGACGCGAGCCGCGCCGTACCCGTCACAACAAGCCTTTTGAGCGACGAGAGCCGTGCGAACTTCGTCGCGCAGTATCGCGCCGACTATGAGGCCGTGCGCAAAGCTCATGCTGCGCCGAAACAACCAACGGTCCCGATCGCGGTCGCCCGTTCGCGCCGCACTCCCATTGCGTGGCGTGAAGAAGATATACCTGTCCCCAATTTCACCGGCCTACGCGTGCTCGACGATTTTCCGCTGGCCACGCTCCGTGAGTTCATTGACTGGTCGCCTTTTTTCCACGTCTGGGGGCTGAAAGGCGTTTATCCCCGGATTCTTGATGACGACAGGCAAGGCGCTCAAGCCACGCAGTTATTCAAAGAAGGCAACGTTCTCCTCGATGAGATCGTGCAAAAGAAGCTGATCACCGCGAGAGGCGTGTATGGCTTTTTCCCCGCCGACGCTGCGGGAGATGACATCCATTTATACGCGGACGGTAAGCGCGACCAGGTGCGCGAACGATTTCATTTCCTCCGCCAGCAGGCACATAGAGAAGGAGCCGAGCCTTGCCGGTCTCTGGCCGACTTCATTGCGCCGAAAGATACCGGATTGCTCGACCACATCGGCGCGTTTGCAGTCACCAGCGGGATCGGCTTGAAGGAACTCTGCGACTGCTACCGCGCCAGGCACGATGACTACAATGCGATCATGGCGGAAGCTCTCGCCGACCGGCTGGCCGAGGCTTTCGCCGAATGCCTGCACAAACGTGTGCGCGATGAATGGGGCTACGGCAAGTCAGAAAACCTCAGCATCGACGATCTGATTCACGAGAAATATCGCGGCATCCGCCCGGCCGCAGGATACCCAGCCTGCCCCGACCACACCGAAAAAGGCACGCTCTGGCGATTGCTTGATGTTGAAACGAATACAGGAATCAAAATCACGGAGTCGTTCGCGATGTGGCCGGGATCAAGCGTAAGCGGCCTCTACTTCGCCCATCCGGAATCGCGCTACTTCAGCCTTGGCAAGATCGAGCGTGACCAGGTTGCCGACTACAGCGAGCGCAAAGACATGAGCGTTCACGAGGTCGAGCGCTGGCTGGGACAAAATTTGAACTACGACGCTGCAGAGTAGCGTCTGGATATCAGCGCCCAGGTCGGGCCGACCAACCTGCCTTCAACCCAACGCATCTTTTTCAGCCATGATTCGCAAACTGAAATCAGGCGAATTCCGCCTTTACTCGCGCAAGAAAGATGCGAAGACAGGAAAAAGAAAAAACCTCGGAACATTTTCGTCGCTGGCCGCGGCCAAGAAGCACGAGCGGGCGGTGCAGTATTTTAAGAGGCATGGTTGAAGGGAATCTAAAGCCTCCAGAGATTCAGCGTCTCCACTCCCGTGTCCTGCACATCCTTTACGTTCCTGGTCACAAATTTCAGGTCGTAATGCAGAGCTGTCGCGGCCAGCAGTCCGTCGATCACTGGAAGCGTTACCCCTTTTGCCTTGCATACCCCGGTGATGTGTCCCCATCGGTCAGCGATGGCCAGATCCATCGGCAGGATGCGCTCCGAAAAGCGATCGACAAGGTCAGCAAGCCAACTCTCCAGCGAAGCTCTCCTCGCGATGTCTGATTGGGAAGCGATGCCCTTGCGAATCTCGCCAAGCGTGAAGACGCTGAAGTGAAGCAGCATCTCGTCGGCGTCCGACATCCAGCGCATGACCCCTGGATGAGGCTTATTCTTCACCATCTCTGATACGACGTTCGTGTCGAGAAGAAATCCTGTCACAAGTCGATATCTCGCCCGTAATCCGGTTCACGCTCCAAGTCGATTCCGGAGCCAACCAGCGGGGATTCTCGAAAGAACTCCACCAAACTCTTGGGCTGTCGACGGAGGGCGGTCAACTTTTCAAACTGTTCCGCGGGGAGGATCACAACCGCTTCCTTTCCCGACTTAGTCACAAATTGAGGTCCTTCAGTACGCGCACGCCGGAATACTTCGCTGAAACGAGCCTTAGCGGTTTGCAACTGCCATGTTTTCAGTGGTTTCATGTAACTAGTCTGACTAGTCAGTATTGTAGGAGCAAGCCTTCCTGTTGTCAATAACCTTTACCCGGCCGCCAACTCTTTCGCTCTCTGTGCGGCCTTCACCACAGCTTTGATCAACGTCACCCGCAGCTTGCCTTCTTCGAGTTCCATGATGCCGTCAATAGTGCAGCCTGCAGGCGTAGTAACTGCGTCTTTCAGTAAGGCAGGATGATCGCCGGTTTCGAGCACCACGGTGGCGGCTCCTAATGTGGTTTGCGCCGCCAGCAGGGTAGCGATATCGCGTGGCAATCCCACTTTTACTCCAGCTTCCGCCAGCGACTCCAAAATGATGTAGATGTAAGCGGGGCCGCTCGCCGAAAGCCCGGTGACGGCGTCCATGTGCTTTTCATCGACAACAACAGTCCGACCGACTGCGTTAAACAACGCTGATGCTGCTTCAACGTGGGAGGCCTCAGAATACTGACCTTTGCACAACGCGGTCATGCCCTGGCCGAGCACGCAGGGCGTATTGGGCATGGCGCGGATTACTGGAACTCCAGCCCCGAGCGCGGTTTCAATTTGCGAGGTGTGGACCGACGCCGCGACTGAAATTATCAGCTGCTTGGCGGTGACCTTGTCTGCGATCTGTTCCGCGAGCTCCTGCACGACTTGCGGCTTAACACAAATAAAAATGATGTCGGCGCCATCGACAGCTTCAACATTGCCGGTGGTCACGGTAACGCCGAGCTTGTTCGAAAGTTCCTTCGCGCGAGATTCATGGCCGACGGTGGCGCGAATGTTTTTGGGCGCCAGCTGATGCTTCTCGATCAGGGCCTTGATGAGAATGCCGCCCATTTTCCCGGCGCCAAGCACTGCAATTTGACTCTTCGAAAAACTGTGCATTCCTCAGCCTCCGATAAGCACTCAGGCAAGACGTCGCAAGCAACGTCTCTACTCAACATGCAGATGTCGATTGAAGTTTGAAGATATCACACAGCTCACGGAGTCACGGTGAGCGAGATGGGAGCAGTGTGGGTTACAGATCCCGAGGTGGCCGTGATGGTGATGGGATACGTTCCTGCCGGAGTGCCCGGGCTGCCGGTCCCGCCACCCCCGCCGCCCTGCAGGCCTCCGCCACAGGAGACGAACAGAAACGTAAGCAGGAATGCGAGAATGCCGACGAGCGTGCGAACGAGTTTTTGCCGTCGAGTGAACCACACTCCCGCAGTCAGCGGGAATGCGAGCATCAAAATTGAGAAGCTTGCCTGCATGGTTCGTGGAATGGCGGCGGTGGTTGAGATGTTCAGCGTCACCAGTGAATCGCCCGCGCCGCTTCCCACCTGATTAGGTTGAAAGCTGCATGTGCTCAATGCCGGCAGTCTCGAGCAGGAGAAGGTCACATTGTTCGGAAAAGCGCCAGTGTTCGGGTTCACATCAATGCTGAAACTGGCAATCTGCCCTGCAGCAACCGACGCGCTCGGCGGCGTGGCGTTCATCGTGAAGTCGAAAGTCTGATTGGGCATCGCCGTGAAACTCACGGGAGCGGAATGTGTGATGGTGGCGGCGTCGCTTCCGACGGCAACGATGTTGAAGCTGTACGCCTGCGAAACCGGACTTGAAACCGTCACAGTGAAGGAAGCGCCGGCGGCAGTTGGAGTGATGCTTGCAGGATTAGGCGCGCATGTCGGTGGAGCACCTGTTCCACAGCTCAGAGCGACAGAGCTGTTGTAGCCATTCGTAGCTGTCAACGTGCCGTGGAACGTTGACGACACATTGACCGAGCCGACCAGGGCAGGATTTGCAATCGCGAGCGAGTAGTCCTGCGCCGCGGAGACGACCAACGTCAATGGCTGCGTCTTGGCTGGTTCGCCAGGAGTAGTGGCGCTGATCGTCACTTGAACTGCTCCGAGCGGTGTGTTGCCACTTGTCGAAATGCCGAGCGAGACTGGCGCCGGACTTCCGCGCGAAGGGACCACGGAGGCCGATGGCTGAAATTGGCATGCTGCCCCGGCTGGAAGGCCCGAGCATGAAAGTGCGACGGTGGCGTTGAACGCGCCTAATGAGGAAACCGCGAGAGATATTGGCGCGGTCGTATTTCCGGGGGCCACGTTCACGCTGGCGGGCGACGGCGCGCTCAGGGTGAAATCGATTACATGCAGTGTGAGCGCGAAGTCATGAGTTACTGCAAGCGGATCGAGGCCGACCGCGTGTACGTTGAAGGCGTAATCACCAGCAACGTCGCTGGCATTTAGCGAGAACGGCGACCCTGCCGGTGTCGGCAATATCTGATTCGCGGAAAGCGAGCAGTTCTGCGGTGGATTGGTTGCTCCAGCAATGCAACTCAAGTTGACCACGGCGTTGTAGCCGTTGATGGCGTCAATCGTTCCGGCGAAGTTTGCGCGTTGTCCTGGAAAGGTGGTGAGGGGATTATTCGCGACACTCACGTGAAAATCCGGAGTCGTGATCAGGTTCCATTCCCAGATCCCCCGTCCGTAAGTTCCGGCGCGAAGACGTTTCAGGCCTGCGGCATTGAACACCTTGAGCGAAGTCACAGCTACGTTGGGCAAGAAGCCCTGCTGCCCTGCGCTCGGCCCGACCTCGGTCCAATTCGCCCCACCAGTGCTAGTCGAGAACACCCCGACATCTGTGCCGGCGTAGACCGTGCCGTTCGTAAGCGACGTTCCTGCGTCCACGACGATCGCATTCACCGGCGCGTCGGGCAAATTAGCGGTGAAGTCTGTCCATGAACCTCCCGCATTTGTAGTCTTCCAAACGTGCGCGGTGTGAAATCCCATGATCCCGACATACGCCGTCTTTCCCAGCGGATCGGCCGAGTCGAGCGCGATGCTGGAAATGGGAAAGCCTTGCGGATTGATTCCTTGAGTGACATCGGCCCAGGATTGCGGGCCAGAATCCACGCTCGTGGTCACCCAAACGTGGCCACCTCGAGGCGTGGTCGGGATCGATGGACCCTCGCCGTTCGTTCCGGCGTAGATGACTTGAGAGAGTCCGTTAACGTCCGCGAGTCCGCCTGCGGCCAACGTGCGCACAGAATTAGTTTCGCTGCCGGCGCAGGCGCCGCTGCCGGTTTCGAAGTTCGGGCTCAGGAGTGTGAATGTTCCACCAGTGCTCGGCCCACGCCAAACCCGGCAAGTCGCTGCAAGGATGGACGCGGAGTTTTGCGGATCAAGAATGAATGGAAGATAGAAAGGGCCAGAGTCGCCGCCGAGCGTACTGCTGTCTGCGATTGGATCGCTTTGAAAATCCTGCCCGTGGCAGTTAATTCCATTCGCGCAGCGAAACAGATTCGTACCTGAAAGACCATCCGGCGGCGTGGCTAAGAACCATTCGCTGTCGTTCGCTGGATTGACCGCCGTAAAGCCGTCATCCCCGCCGTTCACGTTCGACCACGCTCCGCCGCTCTGTGAAAACGCAGTTGCAGGCGTGCCATTGTCCTGCGTGCCGCCAAATATGAGGTTGGGATCAGAGGCCGATTCAGATATCGACACGAACTGCGTCATTGGACCTAGCGTGGCGTTCAGGCTATCGAACTGATTGCTGAGACCGCACGTGCCGCTCATCAGATCGGTGTAACCATCGAGTGCGCGATAAATGCCGCCATCATTTGCAAAGTAGAGAAGCGAGGTCCCGTTCAGCACTGTGAAATCCATCGCATGTTGATCGGGGTGGACGCGCGCGATGTCACTGCAACCATACACGTGCGTGAGATTCATGAACGTGTTGGTCGCAGTTCCGTTGCAGGTTGGGAAGGCGGAGGTCATGCGGCACTTGTACAGATTGGTGGCTCCCGCATACAGGTCGGTTGCGGAACCGTCGGGCGCTGCCAGCAGCGTGAGGTTATAGCTGGCTTGGGCGGTTCCGCAGCCGCCGAAAACATCGCCACAATTTGTGATTCCCGAATCGTTGATCTGCGTCCAGGTCGAGCCGCCATCGAGCGACTGCCAGATGCCTTGGTCGGTGTCGTTTGAATCGACGAACCAGACGTACATCTCGCCGCGACCCGACGGGCCGGAACGATTGGGTACCACGCTGATCTCGCCGCGATAGATTGGGCAACTGCTCGGCAGTACCGACTGTGCTGGACATGTGACCGCGCTCAACTGTCTACCAGGCTGAATCGGCAGACGTGTCCAGTTGATTCCATCCGGGGAGAAGTAAAAACCGTGAAAGCGGATCGCGGCGTAGAAGCCACCAGTTGCAGCATTGTAAGCGACAGAAGTAACAGAAGCCGGGCCAGTGCTGAGCCCCGCATCATTGACGTTCGCCGCCTGCCATGTAACGCCCGCGTCGGTTGAGTGGTACAGGCCGCGATTGCTGGTGGGAGGATTTTCCAGACCTTCGACGATGCCTTCCGTCGCCGCAGCCGCAGCCGCAATCACCAGGTTGGGATTTGTAGTGCTGAATGCGATTTGGCTGAAACCAATTCCCGCGAAATTGTGTATGCCTGTAGAGTCTTGCGAAATCAGAGTCCAGGTTTGCCCGCCATCGCCGGAGCGCAGGATGCCCAATCCATAGTAGGAATCGCCGGAGCTGTTCGTCTCGCCGGTTGCCGCGAGCACCACGCTTTTCGACGGATCCGGGTTGGCGGGCTGTGGTTGAATCGCGATCGCTCCGATCGCGAGCGTCGCTTGATCATCCGTGAGCGGAGTCCAGTTGACCCCGATCGGGCTGGGGCTCAAATTTCCCGCGTTGGTCGATTTCCATACTCCGCCGTAAGCACTGCCCGCGAACACGGTATTTCCACTCAGATCATTAGGGTCGATAGCGACAGCCGTGGCGCGGCCTGTAACCCAGCCGTAATCCTGCAAGCCGATCCCGCTTGCATCGGACGGCAGCGGAAGCGGCCCAAGCGAAACCCACGCGCCACTCACAGCGGCCGTTGCGGATACGGCAATATTGCGAGCGCGCAATTTTTGCGCGAGCGCCTGTTGCCTGAGCAATGCCGAACTTGGACCCCCAACATGACGACCCGCGCGTTGCCAATGCTCACGTTCAACAAGCTCACGTTGCCGCTGAACGGCGCTGTGTGCCGCGGAAGTTTGCGCGCTTAGGCAGGTAGCCAGGATTAATAAAACGCCGGACGTGAGATAAATTTTCATACGCGATCTCAAGCGCTCTTTTGAACCTGAGGTGCTGCGGCCGAGATTCGCCCCAGCTTGACCAGTCGCGCCACGATCGATCCGTTGGTGCGGTTGTGCGTTCGTGCGATCTGCTCAAAGTTCAATCCCCTGCGCAACTCGTCACAGATTTCTGCATCCTCCTGGCTCGACCACGGTTTTCCCGCGTTGCTGGGAAGGAACTTTTTGGTGCGCTCGCGCTCATCCTGGAATTGCAGGGCCGCCATGGCGCGGTGTAACGCCCTTACGGCTTGCGGGTGGTTGTATAAGCAGTCGGAGTTCAGGCTTTCGCCCGTCTCGGGGTGAACTCCATCCGCCAGCTTGCGCACGATGGACAGGGCCTCCGCAATCTCCATTCGAAAACCTCCGCGCGCAATGCTACGCAGTCGCCCGCCGGAAATCTGTGACGGATGAACATCGCGTCTGTGACAAAGCCCAGAACAGAATGCGATTACACTGTTGTGCTTATGGATTGGCAGTCTTTCTGGCTCACAATCCGGCTTGCGGTCTGGGTCACGCTGATTCTTCTCGTGATTGGAATTCCATTTGCATACGCCATCGCGTTTTCACGCTGGCGGTGGAAATTCCTGGTGGAAGCGCTCGTGGGCCTGCCGATTGTGCTTCCGCCGACGGTTCTGGGCCTCTATGTCTTGATTGCGCTCGGCCAGCGCAGTCCGCTCGGGCGGTTTTGGATCTCACTGACTGGCCAACCACTGGTGTTTACCTTTACCGGCCTTGTGATCGGCTCAGTGATTTATAGTTTGCCCTTTGCGGTGCAGCCTCTGGCTTCCTCGTTTTCCAGCGTTGATTCGCGCCTGCTCGCGGCCTCCGCAGTGCTCGGAGTTTCGAAGCTGCGAACATTTTTTCGCGTAGTGCTCCCGCTTTCTATTTCGGGGGTCGTAACCGCGACGGCGCTGACTTTCGCTCACACCATGGGCGAATTCGGCGTAGTGCTGATGGTCGGCGGCAATATTCCTGGCGTGACTCGAACCCTCTCGATCGATATTTACGATCAGGTGCAGGACTTGAACTACTCAGCTGCAAACAGCACAGCTCTGGCGCTGGTCGTGATCGCGTTTGTACTGCTTTCGGTGGTCTATTCGTTTAACCGTAGTTTGTGGAGAACCTTTCCCAGAGGCCAGTCCTTCTGAATTCCTCTACGATCAATAGCGTGGAAGCGATTGAGTCTTCCGGGCAGCGGAACCGTTCCGCGCTCGAAATCCGAATCTCTAAGCGACGGAAGGATGGGTTCGAACTCGACCTCGAGTTCGCTGCTCCTGACGGCATCACGATTGTGTTCGGCGCATCCGGTGCGGGGAAGACGACTTTGCTCGACTGCATCGCCGGGCTGACCGCGCCCGACGCGGGATGCATCGCGATTGCGGGAGCACCGGTTTTCGATTCCGCGCTCCGCCTGGACGTACCAGTGCAAAGCCGTCGTGTCGGCTATGTGTTTCAGGACCTTGCGCTGTTTCCGCATCTGAGGGTAGAGCAGAACGTTGGCTACGGACTCAGCGGCACCGACCGTGAGGAACGAAAACGTCGGGTGGAGAAGATCCTAGATTCGATGGAGATCTTGCCGCTTCGCGACCGCAAGCCGGAACAACTCTCGGGCGGTGAACGTCAGCGAGTCGCTCTGGCCCGCGCCCTCGTGACAGAGCCTTCGATTCTATTGCTCGATGAGCCGCTCGCGGCATTGGATCTGCCGGTCCGAATGAAAATCGCCGAAGACCTGCGGCGTTCGATTCAGAACCTGCCCATTCCGGTGTTGTACGTTACGCACAGCCGCGACGAGGTCTTTGTTCTCGGCGAACGGATGGTCGTTATTGAGCGAGGCAAACTCATTGCCCAGGGAACCCCGCATGAAGTGCTCACGGCGCCGCGTGGCGAGACGGTTGCGCAATTGGCTGGCTTCGAAAATATCTTCGACGCGCAAGTGACCGCGATTCACGAGGAGCGCGGAACCATGACCTGCCGTGTTGGATCCGCCCGCTTCGAGTCGTCACAGGTTGAGATCGAGACCCCATTGGTGAAAGCTGTGCCGGGAACGAAATTGAGGGTCGGAATCAGCGCAGGCGACGTTTTGCTGGCAACGTCAGCGCCGGTTGGCCTGAGCGCGCGCAACATCCTGGAAGGGAAGCTGGTCTCGATGTGGCAGAGAGACATGATCGTGGTTGCCCAGGTTGATTGCGGAGTGCAGATGTTTGTTCATTTGACTCTGGCGGCTCGCGACTCGCTCGCATTAAAACCAGGCCGCCAGGTCTGGCTGATCGTGAAGACGCACTCCTGCCATTTGTTGGGTAGCTGAGAAATTGCTATTTGAAGGACGTTCGATTTCTGCTTAAATCATCGCGACGGGGGAGCCACGATGAAAATTTATAGCCTCATGGGATATCTGGTCATTGCCTTTTACCTGTTGGCTTGCATATATTCTGCGCCGGTTCAGTTGGGACCATGGATAGGTTTTCTGATGGGCGGAGCCTATTTGATATTTTGCTGGTTCATGGGCGGCCTGTATCTGGCCGACGTTCTTCATCTCGGGATCGCTCACCGGTCACTCGACTACAAGGAATGGTTCATCAAGGCGGTGGCTTTAGTGAACAACGTCTTTGCGATCTACGTGGATCCGATCGCGTGGGTGAATCGTCATCGCTTGCACCATAAGAATTCCGACCATCACGGCGACCCCAACAAGGTTTCGAGTGACGGTTTCTGGCGGACCATGTATCTGTGCATGCTTCCGTACCGGTGCAATGAGACTCTAACCGGCGACAAGATTCTGAAGTCACTGACAATTCGCGTGCTTGCGAACCCACTTTTCGCAATCGTGGCGCAAGCTTTCAGTTTTTTGCTCTTATGGAAGGTAGCCCGAAGCCTGAAGTTCGCCCTGGTCATGTGGTTTGGCACGAGAATTTTCGCCCTGTGGGTCAACATGATCCAAAACTATTGGACCCACACCCGGACCTTCGGCTACCGCCGCTATCACGATGAGGACAACGCCATGAACGTTGGCGAGTGGCTGCCGGTAACCGCGACCTTCAGCGCTTGCCTGCAAAACAATCACCATCACTATCCCGGCCTTTTGCGGCTAAGCCACGACGAATCCGAATACGACTTCGGATTCTTAACCGTCAAGGTCATGAAGTCACTTGGCTTGGTGAAGGCGACGATCGTCGGCCAGAAGATACCCGAGGACGTGGCGCTGACCGCACTAGGTTTTTAGGAAGCTCTTTTTCTTTATTCCGAAAGCTTCAATCGTTTGCCCCCAGAAGCTGGGCGAGATTTCTTCGCCGTCCAGTCCGTAGCGCTCCGGCCAGTGGTCAGGGTAATAGTAGGTTCCAAAAATCTTGTCGATCCAGGGGAAGTGGATGGCGAAGTTCTTGTCGATGCCCTCTTTCTGAGAGGTGTGATGCCAGTGGTGGTATCGGGGCATGACGAGAAACTTCTCCAGCCATTTTGCGTTCGGCCCGAAGTTGCAATGGGTCCAGGTGGCGTGAAGGGTGACGAAAATCAGATACGCGAAGATGATCGCTTGCGAAAATCCAAACATCAGAGGAAGAAGGACCGCCCCGCGCACCAGCGTATCGTCTACAAAGTGCGAGCGTGAACCTGCGATCCAGTCAAGCGCCTTTGAAGAATGATGAACCGCGTGAAAACGCCACAGAAATGGCACTTTGTGCAGGGCCAGATGAATGAAGTACTCG
>Ga0310811_10003342_pt1 | contig 20157 bp, 20 predicted proteins | sample YCmetagenome_FD_207642 | JGI IMG/M metagenome (GOLD analysis project Ga0310811, IMG submission 207642) | Soil microbial communities from experimental microcosm in Duke University, North Carolina, United States - YC | ecosystem: Engineered > Artificial ecosystem > Soil microcosm > Unclassified ...
GAACCAAATCCATATTGTGTGTAAAAACGTAAACCTCCAGTATTAAAGGTTTCTTTTTCGAAACCGATGCCTCCACCGCCACCACCTGAATCAAATCTAATTTTTACTACTCCGGAAGTAGAATCGTAAGCAATATTAGGATCTTTTATGGTTAGCATTTCACTGGGGTTCGTTATTCCAATACCTACGGTGCCTGTGTTGTAATAAATATTGCCAGGTGCACCAGTCCATTGCGCATAAGAACCATAGCCAGATATAGCTATTGCTATGGTTAGAATAAGTTTCTTCATGATAAGGTTACTTTTTGTTTAAGGTTTTGGTTATTTGTGTCAGCTGTCGTTTTAGTTGGTCAATTTGTTTTTGTTGAGATTGGTTTACTTTCTGTTGATCAGACAATTGTTTGTCTTTGTCAATGAGATACAACGTAAGCTCCTCTACCTTTTGCAACAACTTGGTATTGATTTCGCCTATACTCATACCATTGGTCTGCATTTCTTTGGCAGATGGTATTTCTGGCAGATGTTGATTTGCGTCAATAAACGTTTTTACGTCCGATAGTTTAGGCAAGGTATATTTCTTATCAAATACGAAGTCGGCACCTGTTGTGTTTACTACTATTTCATCAGCTCTGGTTTTGCCTTTCACATCTAATTTATAGGCTGTATTGTTTTGCGTTGTCTTACCAATTAAAACATTACCATTTGAGGTAATATCCATTTGTGCAATTCCCCCGATTTGAAACTCATGCAAAACGGACGCACTATAGTAATTATATCCAGCACCCGTATTGTCAATTAATATATAGCCATTGGGTCCAACAGCTGCAAATGGTGTAACTCCAGAGCCGGACAAAACATCTAATTTCCTTGAAGGCGTTATTGTACCAATGCCTATGTTGCTATTAGCTGATATTTGAAACGTAGGTGTACTCCCAGTATAAAATTGCGTTACGAATCCTGGTGCTGTTTGGAAGTTAAATTGACTATTAGCTACAATTGATCCAATTTCTGAACCGTTGTTCATTAGCGATAAATAGCCTCCTTGGCTTGGGCTTCTTCCATTTAGAGCAAGCACTCCATAATTTCCATTAGTTGGAGGATTTGTAGTGCCGACTCCTACATTACCAGAAGAATTTATGATCATTGAAGTACCAACTCCGCTAATTGCGAATGAATGAGATAATGCAGCCTGCACATTATTAATAAATGATCCTATATTTCTATTATAATAGACTGATGTAACTGCATTAGATGCATCTCCCACAAGATTGCCAGGCCCAATTTCTAAACCTTCATTTCCATTATTTGACACGGTAAATTTACGTACAGGTGTGCTAGTACCAACACCCACATTTCCATTATTTGTGTTATTGATATCGCCAGTACCGGTAGTCCATTGAGCATATGAAAATTGCACAGCTATAGTTAACGCTAGTGTAAAGAGTATCCTTTTCATTGTGATATGGTTAAGTTTTGATTACATGGGTTTTATTGTTGTTTAAGAAGTTTCACTACTTGAGCTTTTAATTCATCAATCTGTTGTTGCCGCAATTGAAACTGCATGTCTTTCTGTTTTAACAGTTCTATCTGCTTTTGCTGCTCTGTTAACTGCTTATCCTTTTCTATCAGGTAAAGTGTAAGCTCCTCCACCTTTTGCAATAGCTTTTTATTCATTTCGCCCAATTCTAGACCATTAGTCTGCATTTCTTTGGCAGATGGTATTTCCGGCAGGTGTTGATGCTCATCGATACATACCTTTAAATCTGATAGCTTTCGTAATGAGTATTCCTTATCGAAAACAAAGTCGGCACCTGAGGTATTAACCACTATTTCATTAGCCCTGCTTTACCATAAACATCTAATTTGTGGCCGGGTTACTTTGTGTGGTTTGGCCAATAAGGACATTCCCATTCGCTTTCCAAACACCATTTGAAGATAAGCCGCCAAACATTACATCGGAGGATTGATCATAACCTAAATAAATTACGCCGGTACCTATAGGGTCAATAACTGCAGCACCGGTACCTTGCCAAAAGCTTAAATATTTACTGGCTGGTGTGCCGTCTAACGAATCGTCTATTTTTAGCCCGTTTCTTCCGCCCCCAGCGACATATAGTTTTGCTGTGGGCGCTGTTGTGCCAATACCAACACTACCCCCACCGGCAAGAAAAAGCTGATTGGCATTTGTATTACCGCCTAAAGCAAGATTACCATTGGCAACTAAATATCCTGTAGGACCATAATGTAGCGCGACAACATTCGTACCGTCACCAATTGCTATAGCATTACCTGCATATCCTGTACTCCCAACGCTCCCAACCTGTAAATGATTTGTTGGGCTTGCCGTACCAATTCCTACTTTCCCTCCATTGGGATTAGATTTAAATTATAGTTCACATCTAAACTCGTTTTATCCGTTGCTTGTATCCATGTATTGGTACTATAGGTACCGAAATCTACAACAGCATTATCTCCACCCTCCACACGCAAAGCCCCCCTGGTTGAGTGATTCCTGATGTTACAGGTAAAGCATTAATACCACTTCGCGTAGTTAGTGTCACACCCGGACTTGTTGTGCCAATGCCTACTTTATCGGTTATCGTTGCAGGATAAATTGTGCCAGTACCTGGTACCCATTGTGCGAAAGAACAATAGCTTGACATAGCTATCGCTAAGGATAGGATAAGTTTTTTCATGATGATAAGATCTCGATTGTTACCTCTAAGATAGGCTACCTTTTAGAAAATAACAATAAGCGTGGGAGTCGTTCAAAGAAAACGAAAGAACAGATTTGGAGCTTTACAAAGATTTTTGCAAAAGCACAAGCGTAAGAATGTGAATAAAGCTCATAAAATAAGGAATCAAAAACAGCTTTATCTCAAACGCAAAACACTATTGAGCGATCATTTCAAAGTAAACTTGCATCACAAGTTTCTGATCGGGTGAGCTACTTTTTTTTATGGATTTATAATCAATGCTCCTGATTAAGCCAATATTATTTGCCACTTGCAGTTGATTTAATACTTTGGTTAAAGCAAAGAAATCGCCCTCAAAATCCAGTCTCTGGAGTACAAACCTCTCAGTATGCAAAATAGGATCATCCGTCGGCACTTCGTTTAGTTTCACATTTTGCATTTCTGCGACGATAGCGATCTTACTTAGGGTATTGCTTCTAAAAGCAGCAGTATCTGCCTTATAGATCGCAAGTACACTATCTAGGTTCTTCCGCTTCCTGATAAGGTAGCCTGGCTGCAAGGTAAGACTGGCGGCACTATTCAATTGCACATTCAGCTGCCGATACTGTTGCCAGGCTTCAACTGTCTTTTCTAAAGCCAACTTGTAACAGACTACTGCTAAAAGAGTGATGCCCAGTACTAAAATATACTTCTTTGGTATCAGCAATTTCTCCAGCATCTTTTAATAATTTATGACCACGATGAATTGTCCAGTATTTTGTTCCTCGTTAAACAGGTAACTATCCAACTGCACACTTTTTACCCACTTTAATGATTTTACCCGTGCCAGCCATTCATTCACTGGAATAATTTTATCAGATTCTCCAGTTACGCGGATTTGCCGATCCAGGAAAACCAACTTTTTTTGAATTTTACTAGCAGACCAGTCCAGCTTATTAATTGTTAGGTTGCGCCATTTAACTTCGGACGGCAATAAGGCCGCCAGTTGATCCACTAATAAGCTTTTGTTTACTGAACCGTCCCAGCCCAATTGCTTAACCAAGCTTTCTTTTTGATTAGCTTCGGTTTCGATCATCCTTAATTCGCTACTATTCGCTGTTGTACGGCTCACCTTGTCCATCATTTGATTATTGGCTTTGGTTAACCAGGAAAACAAAATAAAATTAAAAAACAGTAAAATAAAAAATACGCCCAGCGCAGCAACGGCTTTAACCTTAAGTTTTCTATCATTAATTACCCCGCTGAATACTTCGTCTAGTGTAGATACAGTTGCTTTTATAGGCACAAGTTTTGATGACAATACCAACTGAAATGCTGCGGCATAAGGCAAAATTAATCGTTCATCAATGTTTTCCCCTGCGATCTTTAGCGGATAGGAAGTCCGCTGATGCATATCATAGTGATAGGATAACCAATTATGACTATCATCTCTTTGAATAACATGCCCATCAAAAACCAAGTAATCCTCATATAAATTCAGTTGATTTTCGATATTGTTTGCCGCGAATGGTCCTAAACTTAACATCAACGGCCGATAGCCTTGTTCAGTAAGTATTTGAAGCCATTTATCAGCTTGTTGCTTTCGAATAACGGAAATAAAAGATAGTGTATCTGTATTGAACTGCTGAATATAGAAATCATCCATATTCGCATTTGGCAAAATCTGTGAAAAGTTCGTTTTGTCGATGTGATCAATCTTTGGCAATTGCTTATGTAAAACGCCCTTGCCGCAAATATTCAATGCACAGTATGGCTGCTGCGGAAATTCTTTTTTCAGTACGGCGATATCAGACAGCCCAGCCCGCTTTTTACCCAGATCCAATAAGCGCTTGTTAACATAAACCTCGCAAACATTGAAAGCTGCGCTATCATCGCTTTGCAGCTCGATAGCGATCCCAATGGCCTGATCTAAACTGTAAAATTGCTCCAGCATATCATTATTATCGCATGATCGTAGGCTTGATAAATACCAGCGTCACTATCTTTGAGTTCGTTTTATTCTTGCTGCTGAAAATCCATTTTAATACCGGGATTCGCGATAGCAGCGGGATACCGGATGAACTATCATCCTTTTCTGTTCTCTCTATACCCCCCAATACAATCATATCCTCGTTATTGACCCTTATACTGCTTTCAAACTTACTGGTAGCAGTTGGTGGTGGTGAACCGTCTGTCGGTATTGATGTAAAATCTGAGATATCAATTTTAATGCCTAAGGTCACCTGGTCATCGCCGGCGACTTGGGGCTTGATCGAGATAACCAAATTAGCTTCACTAGGCGTATAGGTATTCGTCAGTGTATTTACTGTTGTTGTAGCAGAAGGGATAAGGTTTTGTGTACTGTTCTTATAATAAATCTTATTCCCTATGCTTAAAACGGCTGAATGGCCGTTTAATGCTGTTAATTTAGGAACGGATCGTACTTCAACGTTGCTATTCGTTTCTAAAGCTTTTAGTCTGGCGTAAAAATTGGGTACTACGTGCCCGAGATTGACAGATGTAGCACTTCCTACTTTATCCAGAAAATTATTAATGGAACTCGCACTAAACGTAAAGTCCATGCCAGGTAAGATGGTGCCTCCGGTTTTAACACTATCTGCAACGCCAATTGATAAGCCTGTTCCAATGGTTCGGCTTTTATGCACATCTATCAAGGTAACCTCTATCAATACTACAGGCACCAACACGTCCAATTGTTTGATATAACTTTCGATTTCGCTGATACGTGCGCTTGCGCCCGATAAAAGAATCGCATTTTGCTCACGAAATTCCTTGATTTCAATACCCTTTTTCCAATCGGCAGGTATCATCGTAACGACAGTATCGATAGCTCTATTCTGAAGTTGGATCACTTTTGCAGTACGTAATCCTTCCAAGTGACTGTCACCCATTAAATAAATACCATTTTCTGAATGGAAGGTATAATCGGTTCCTTTGAATAGCAACGTCAAAAAATCATCATAGTTCACATCGTTCACGTGAATGGTGATATTGCCTTTAATTTCAGAATACAGCGAGTAGTTTTTGCTTAACTGTTGTGAAGCCTGTTTGATTAGGTCTGCAATAGATGCGTTCATCGCATCAGCAGATATTAATTTTTGACCGTTAACCTGTTTGACATATAAACCCGTAGCTCCTCCGGTCGGATTCGAATTCGAGGGTTTGTATACTTTCCTGGATGACGTGTTGTTATCCCCGTTGACATACAACTCCTCACTTTCACCTAGTGGTTGAAATAAATAGAAATTATCGCCGGTTTTAACCACCTTAAGCTCGTTGATAAAGCCGAGCTTTTCCATCGCTGCGTCAAATGATGCGCTGGCTATAAATCCGCTCAGGCGCTTACCTTGCATAGCTACGGGAACAATCACGTTTTTGCCCGATATATCACTGATCTTTTTGGCCACGGCTGTGATTGTATCATTATTTAGCTCCAGCGACAAGGTATTTTCCAGTCTGCTGTACTTCGCCTTAATCTCCTTGGCTTGAGGTATAACAGCAGGTGCGGTTTGACTATAGGGAGTAATATAAATAATATTACCTACCGTCTTAATATCCAAGTTGTATTTATCGGCAAAAAAATAAAGGATATTGATAGCCGAAACATTATTGATGGTTTCAGTAACCGTGTTGTTTAATTGCGGATCTATACTAATGCTTAATTTATTTGCTTTTGCCAGTGCACTTAAATAATCGCGCAACGGCACATTGGACATTTGTAATTGAACATTTTGTTTTAAACCAGGTACGGTTTCAGCCAGATCATCCAGCCGTTGTTGTATTTGCAGGAGTCGTCCCTCTTTTTGCGCCCAACTCGAATGGGAACAGAAAAGCAGACCAAGAATCATTAATAAGGTAAAGGAAATTTTGCGCATATAAGGTTTAGTAGTTAAAAAGCAGGGGATAAATCTCCTCAATAGTCGTCAATCCTTCACTAAATAAGTCAAAAGCATTTTGCGCTAAAGTTCTGATCCCTCTTTCTTCTAAAAGTTGTTGAATATAGGCATTCCCATTTTTAATTTCAATAGCTAATTCCTGATCAATTGGAATCACTTCATACACCGCCTTGCGGCCTTTATAACCAGTATAATGGCAATGTTCGCAGCCTCTAGCTATATGATGGGTACTTACCGGTTTATAGGGCTTAAATTGTTTCGGATACAATGCGTCACTAAATACGCCAGTGCTTTTACAGTTAGGACAAAGTAAACGTACCAATCTTTGTGCTACGGTGGTATTTAGCGTATTCGCCACGAGAAACGATGGGATATGCATATCGATCAAGCGGGAAACAGTCCCCCAAGCCGAATTGGTGTGGATGGTCGATAATACCAAATGTCCGGTTAAAGCTGCCCTAATCGCCATGTTGGCTGTATCGGTATCCCGAATCTCTCCCACCATGATAACGTCGGGATCCTGTCTTAAAAAAGTTCTTAATGCGGCCGGAAAATTGAGGCCAATTGCTTCCTTTAACTGTACCTGGTTAATTCCTTCAAGGGTATATTCAACCGGATCTTCAATTGTTACGATGTTACGGGTTTCTTTATTTAACAGCTTTAGAGTGGCATACAAGGTGGTGGTTTTTCCCGATCCTGTCGGGCCACTAATCAATACAATGCCATTGGGCTTTTTGATCCCTTGTAAATAATTCTCCAGATCCAGCTCTGAAAAACCCAAGCTATTTAGGTCTATATCAGTGGCATCATTATTTAACAAACGCAGCACCACCTTTTCACCGTATAAGGTTGGCAGTACAGAGGCCCGGATATCAAACTGGTGGTTATTATGCCTGAAATTGATACGGCCGTCTTGAGGTAATCGTTTCTCGGCGATATCCAAATTAGCGATAATTTTCACCTTATTAATGAGTGCAGGATATTCTTCCGCTTTCAGCAAATGCCGTTCAACCATCAAACCATCTATACGTATCCTTACCCGGCATTTATTCTCGTATCGTTCAATATGGATATCGCTACTTTTTAGGTTTTTGGCTTCTTGTATAAGTTTGATTAGCAAATCGTCTGTGTCTTGGCTTAATGTCAAGCTTGCGCCACTTTCACCAGCACTATCCTTTAAATAATATTTTGAAAGCAGCCTTGATATATGCTCTCCGGCTATAGGCACTAGTAAAACAGAGTGGCCAAATAATATTTCTAATTCAGCGGACAAACTATTTTCATCCACACTATCTTCACAATATAATGTCAGGGCATCTGCCTGTTTGGTTTTGGGCAGTATACGGTAATGCCAGGCCTGGTCTTTGGAGAGCAAGTGTAGCAGTTCTGAGGTTAGCGTAATTTCGTCAGATATGCCCATCACTAAAAAATTGAAATAACCCGTTATCTGAATTTAGATTCAGGGGCTTGATCCACCAAACGGCGATAAATAGCAAAATCAATAACATGGCCTGGAAACCTGCCAATGGAATATGCCGGTCTTTGATCAAGTTGAGCGATCTTAAAATAATCCAGATGATCAAAGACGCCAATAAACTCAGTATGTAAAAAAATAAATAGTTCAATATTGAAAAACAAACTGTCAGGCACAATAAAAAAAGGATATCTCCCCAGCCCAGTAATGCCTTTGTGATATTTATCCATCCCTTATTTTTAATAGAAAAGTATATAGTAACAGCGAGTAATTGCATAGCTAAAAAAGCAAAATTAATTCCTAAGGATGCTGAGATCTCCTTTATCGTGGCATGTTCCATTACTCTAAGTATGAGTAGGCAACTAAATAAGCACAAAAACAATATCCATTGAACTGACCTGGATAAAAGATCCTGTACAAAAATGATTGACAGTACCGCGATGATAAGAACTCTTACTATTAACACTTAATCCGGCGTTACTTCTTTTAAATTTTTGTCCTGATCAATTTCCCAGACGTTGAAAGTGCCATTGCCGTTAAAATCAACTACCGCGGTTGCCCGGGCAGTAAAAGTCGTCGTTGTGGCATTCGGGATCGTAATTTGGTAATTCGCGTGGCCTTTGCCGTCCGTACTCAGCGGCTCCTGGATAAATCCGAGTTCTGTTAAATCTGTTGTGTATTTGGAATGCTCGTAGAAATAATTTTTCTCCAGTGTCTGTATATGTTCTAATTGAACTTTCGCTTCCGTGCTTTTTGCTTTAGTAATTAGTGGCAATAAATTAGGTAAGGCCAATAGCACCAATATACCGATGATGACTAACACTACCAATATCTCCGTAAGTGTATAAGCCGGTAATCTTTTCTTTAATAAGGTTAGGCTGGTTTTCATGGTTTAAATATAGAGCAAATATGATGTGGTTGCAATTTATAATCAAGTAAGAAAAATTTAACAATGAATTACTATTGGAAACTATTACTCATTTGGAACAAGGGCAGATACATGGAAATCAGAATCACGCCTACGATTAAACCTAAAAAAACAATGATTAAAGGTTCCATAACGCTACTAATAGTTGCCGTTTTGAATTCAACTTCTTCTACGTATTGCTCCGCTATTTTGTTAAAAAAATAATCCAGCCGGTTAGTTTCCTCTCCCACTTTGATCAACTGGATCATTTTCGAAGGGTAGATCTCAAATTCCTGCATGCTTTGATGCAATAACTTACCGTCCATTATTCCTGTTTCAACTTTCTTTAACGAGGTGCTAATCGGATAATAACCGATCATCTGACTCACCAGTGAAATGGTACGCAATAAAGGAAGCCGCGCGCTGATCAATAATTGCATAGCATTACAGAGCCTTGCCAAGTATATCTTTTGAACCAGATTGCCCGCCACGGGTATTTTCAATACTACAGCGGCAATTGTCTTTTTAAATTGCTCCGTCTGCCTGACTGCAATAACGAAAAGTGCGAGCGCTACAACCAGCACAACAAAAACCCAGAAATAGCTGCTTAAAGCTTCTGAAATATTAATGATCTTCTCGGTGATCCAGGGTAAATGTCCACCGAAGCGTTTAAATACGTCCCCAAACATTGGCACTACAAATTTCAGCATAAAAAAAACCGCCGCTAACGAGGTGCACATCACCACACAGGGATAGGTTAGCGCAGATACAATTTTGCGGCGCTGCTTGATTTTATTCTGATAGTATTTGGCCAAATCTTTTAATACGTCAATTAGTTTGCCGGTTTCCTCTCCAATTTTTAAGCTATAAACTTCATAAAGCGAAAACTTGCCCGTTTGCTGCAAAGCATCCGAAAATGTTGCTCCACTTAATACCGACTTTAGTATCGTTTGATAAAGTACTTTATCTTTTTCTTTCTGCTGATCAGCCGTTACCAGTTCAAAACTGTCTTTTAAATTTACGCCAGCCTCCAACATCGAACTTAACTCCAGATACAGGTATTCTTTCTTTTTGTCATTGAGCCCAGCTTTTGAAAAACTAATATCCGTGTTTAACAAGGTCACCAATTGACGAGTTGCAGTTCCTGCTTCATTAACCGGCTTAGCAGGCTTTTTCAGTTGATAGGTCTTTAGGTCAATTGACGGCATAGGTGGCTGGCATTAGGTTCGCAGAACTATATTGTTTCAAAAAATGATAGGTTATGGGCTGATTTTCTATTATTAGCTTCAATTGCAATTCGTCAATACGATTTTTAGCATTGGTCGTGTCCATTTCAACCACCGGCGATTTTTCAAAAAAGGCTTCGAACTGATCCACGTTCACTCTAAAAGTATCACGAACCATCTGTTTTCTTAAGATGTAGTTTCGGCTAAATTGGTAAACAACTAACTGTTGATTACTCTCACAAATTAATCCGCTGTCCGTCTTCAAAATATTTGTCGATTTATCAAAATCACGGCTAAGTAATTGTTCTACACGATCGGGTATCGCCAATAGTTGATGTTTACGTGTGTAGTCGCCATAGGTTTGCGTAAAAATAGAAAACACCGTATAAGTTAGCCCGATAGCGATAGCGGCTAATAACATGGCGACTACCATTTCCATAATCGTAAATGCTTTCAGGGTTGCTTTCATCGTTTAATCAATACCTTCTCCAATTCTGCGACCTCCTGATGATTACTGTCATAGGCTATCAAATGAATATCGATTAAGTCAGGTTCATTTTGGTAGTTCTTAATATCCTGCTTAACCTGGAAGTTGCCTAAAGTTAAAGTTACACTTTCGACTTCTTCATTTTTTTCGTTGATAGCCATTAAATCATTTAGTAAAGCCCTGGCTTGTAATTTTTGTGCCGATGGCGACGCTCGCATCACATTTGCTGCTATCATCATAGCTGTTGTAAAAACGACAAGAATGACGATCATAGAGATAACCACCTCCATCACACTTGATGCTCGTAACCGGCTATTAAACCTTAATTTGACTCCAGCCATTGCAGCACCTTTCTTTTTGATGAGGAAACCGGCATCAGGTCACTGGTCAGATAGTACTGTGATAACTGGGTTTCATCTAATTTGGTATTAATGATATAATTCTCATACCGGGTATAGCCACTTTGATATAGAAATCTTTTGGTAGTCAAATTACCTTTAACCATGACCCCATTGTTTAATTCCACATACCCTTGCGAATAAATCTGCCCAGTAATCGTCGCATTTTTAGCCAATGTGATTATGGGGGATTTTTGAGCATTAAAATTTTTATCATACCCAAAAACCAGACCCTGAAGCTGGGTTTGCTCGCCAATAAAAATATGCGGCGGAACACTGTAACTATAAGATTTAAGTCTGTACAATCCTACACCAGACGGGTATAAAAAATTGCAGTTTTTTTCAATGGTCAAGGAGTCCGTTGCAAAAAGCTGACAGGTGCCCTGAAAGCCAGCTTTAACATGTATATATTTTGCTGCAATAATGACTTGTCTTAAGGTTGCCGAGGGTTCAATGATAATAGAAGTATCCGAATGCAAAATAATGTTACCCTCTAACTTAATATTACTTAGTGTAATTGTTTTGTACCTCAAATCAAAAAAGCGTGTACTCGATAAAAAGGAGTTTTTCACCGAATCGCCCATCACCAAATTAGTATCTGCCTTTAAGGGCTGATCAAACAGGCGTTCTATCTGCGATAATCGCTTGGTATCTAAAGCCGGTATTGTTTTACTACTGTTATGTATTTTACCGGTTACGATATTTTTATCTCCTTCATAGGCTGCGTTATTCACATAAGCTGCTTTTGCGCCTGCTTTAGGTAAATAAGCATCGCCTTTAATAACAGATTTGCCACTCACCGATACCGGGCGGTCTTCGTCTGCCAGGTACAATACCGCCCATTTGCTCGAATCGACTTCATTGGCTATGGTAAATGTTTTATAAAGCGTGTCTTTTTGAATCATGGCTCTTACGGCGCCCACCTCATAAACTCCCCATGGTGTTTTTTTAATAGATACCGTATCTCTATCGCCACCAAACAGACTAAGCGTCTTTTCCTCCGCATTTGAGCTGATATTCTGGCCAGCTAATAAAATTGCGACTCCTGATGATAAATTCGTCTGAAGCTGTATTATTCGGTTCATTTTCTGATCCTGTAATCGGTAATAATAAGCCACAACAATGAGTGAGGAACAAAGCAAGCCTATAACCAGCGCAATCACAATGACCATATATAATGCAGAGGCTTTTATCATACCAATTATCCTCCCTCAGCCTTTCTTGGTAGTCTTTGGTAGCTTTTGCTTATGGTGTATTTTGATCTTTTTGAAAATATTGATCTTATGCCAAAATTGGCTAGGCTTTCGATTTACCACTGTACCGTTCCGATAGATTGAAGTAGTAACCTTCCCTTGATCAAAACTTTCAATCTTACCGTTCAGTAAATTGTTTTTATACCTACCCGATTGCTTTAAATTACCTTTATCATCAAACAAACTAAACTTACCCGACTTAATGCCTGAATCCCAGGTATACCATTCCATTAATTGACCATTATCGCTCCACATTTTCCAGCCCCCCTCTTTCAATCCCTTTTTAAACAGCCCTTGTTGTTTGAGATTTTTGTTTGGATAATATTCAGCATATTTCCCATTAAGCAGTCTACCGCTAAAGCCGCCCTGTGTAGCATGTATACTGTTACCGCTGGCCCAATAATAAAACTTATTGGTTTCCACATCCGGGTCAGATTGCACTGCTTTTAAGTCCGCCTGGATCACCTTATCGCCATCTGCGATCCGGATTTTATCAAACCCATCTGAAGGGATTTTTTGAGCCATAGCACTGCCGTAGCTCCATAATAGCATCAACACTAACCACTTCTTCATAAGTTCCCGGATTTTAAAATTAAAAAGGTCGTTTTCCCTGAATAGGATATTTTAACAGAGTCTTGTAGGTTTTTTATTAATTTAAGATTTTCGGTAGTTTCTCCCTCAGCTAAGCTCAGCATTTTGCCATTTATACTGATCATAGCGATCAATTTTTTGGATTGCGGATTACGAATATATCCCGAATATCTGATCTTCTCCATGTTTACAACCGGACCAACTAGGTTGCTTTTTTTTACAGCCATAATCACCGGTTTTTTAACCGAAACTGTGTCGACCAGTTTTTTTTGACCAAACGGATCTTGATAGTTCAAATTAAGTCGGGTGGTGTCTTTAATGATAGCATAATCATTATAAGCTTCTTTTTGATCTTTAGCCGGTGCGTCAGGTATCAATTGATCGTCGTCTCCTCCCTGGCCTGTCAGCACCCGGTAGATGATCAATCCCCACACCACTATAGCCGCGATGGCTAAAAAAGGCACGTACTTTTTATTCTTCATACTACCTCCAAACAAAGCTCCGCTGTACGCTTGCCGTCCCTTCATTTCCGGCTGCATCTATAGCACTCACTTTCCAATACACTCGTTCACCAGATACACCCGAACTTAAGGTATAGCTATTGGTATTTAGTACCATTGGGAAACTGGTATTATAGACCGTTGTTGAATCCGTTTTAAATACATACAGTTTGTATTTAACAGCTGTTGCTACATTATTCCACTGCAAGGTCGCCGGCAAGCTTATAATATCACCATTAGCCGGTGATGCTAATGCCACCTGTACCGGAGGGGTATGATCATAGCTAAATGTATTGATAGTCGACCACTGCGATTTAGCCGTATCATTCTGCGCCCGCACACGCCATTGGTAGGTTTTGTCTTTATTCATGACAAACGTGTATTGCTGTGCCGGAATCGTCTGGTTATAAATTAAAGCATTTTCATCGGCAAAGCTATTGGTATCAATCTCTAACTGATATTTATCTGCGCCATATAAAGCAGACCATTGCATTGAAATTGAAGATTGATTGGTCAATAAATTATTTGCCGGAGCTGTAAGTTGGGGCGTTTGCTGGTTCAGCGATGACGGTATGATCACAAAGCTCCGGGCTACACTATAAGCGGTTTGCGAACTGCCGTTTTCGGCTCTTACCCGCCATTGGTAGGTACCCGGGCGCAGACTCATCGTAAATTTGTTGTTTTTTACTAAAGTATCTATTATCAGGCTGCCTATCTTGTTAAAATCGGGTGTAACTATTTGTAAATGATATTTCAATGCGTCTTCAACATTGTCCCACCAAAAATTTACCGTATAGCTATTACTTTGATACTGATCGCCAGGCGCTTCAGGCATTACCTTACGGTCTTTTATAGAGGGTTCAATGATGTCTTTGCAAGATGAAACAGCGATCAAGCATCCCAAAAAAAACAAGTAATAAAAAGACTTCTTCATCAATAACAAAGGTTTAAGTTATGCAGCTAATTTAATAAATTAATAGTCAAGTTAGCAAACATAAACACGCTACGACCAAAAATATATTTTAAGACAGGCTTCTAACATTATTATACTTTTGGAGTAACAAATGGTCTTTCTGCCGAGCCGTTTAAGGTGAGTTCGAAGGGTTAAATTTGAACGTTCTATCCGGTTGGTGCCATAACGTCCTACTTTGTGTAGAGTTGAGGGGATGATTTGTTTGTAAATGTTTAATCTATCCGTGTAGATAGTCGCACATTGCGACAATAATAAAGTGTCAATAAGGCTTCGCAAATTGGCTTTGGTACGTTTACCGACTTTTATATCGACTATTTGTTTATTTTGTCTATCAAAACAACAAATTACCCAGCAAGGGTTGTTTTTACTTTCAACATAGGTTTTTAGTTCATCAACTTCATAAACACCGCGTGTTGTTAATGCTGGTCTGTTAATTTCACCAGCAATAATCTTGATGCGTCGCATTACAGTGTTAGCCGAAATACACAATAGCCTTGCAATACTTCTGATGCCGCAACCTTCCCGCAGATAATTTACTATGTTTTTATTGATAGTTACATGATAGGCGTTATTAGTATAAATATTCATGAAAGTGCGTTTGCAGATTTTACAGCGATATCGCTGCTTGCTACAAACTCTTCCATATTTAATGGCTGCATGTTGGCAATAAGGGCAATTTAAAGCACCAACAATTTTAATACATGACATAAAGACAGAGGCTGTTAGGTTAGCTCTAAGCTACAAAAATAAAGCGGGTGATGCTTTAACACCGCCCGCTTTCTCATTTATTTATCCGTCTTTTAAAACTTAACTCTGATAGTCAACAACTAGAATAGTCAACAACAATTTTGGCACATTACCACAAAAATAATGGTACACCCATATTGCTTTACAAGCCTTTTGTAGTCAGCTAAAAACTCCCTAACCTGAATCGCATTATTAAGATCCTTACCGAAAATGTCTGTAAAAACATCAAACACTATAACATCTACAGGATTAGTTTTTAATCGTTTTTCCAGCTCCTTTACACTGTAATGTTCTATATCAAACACAAGCGTAAGATTTTTGAGCAATTGTTGTTCTTCAACAGATAAGCTGTACTTATTTAATTTTGACTTCCAATCTCTCTTTCCATCTTCAGTACTTATGTACATCGCCTTTTTATACTTACAGGTTAATTTAAACCCTGCAACATCTTCGCGTCCTAAAGCAACAGATATTGCTATTTGCCTAGCCAGAATAGATTTACCCGTATCACTCGGGCCACTTAACAGACAAATTGTTTCTGCAGGCAATATGTTTTCTATAAGAAAACTTTGTTCAGGTATTGCTGAATTAAGTATTTCAAAAGCTGATATAAACCCAGGATTTATATTTTCATCCCGTTGTAAATTATTGTTTTTTTGGTCTAGTTCATTCTGACCAAGTTGTGGTGTTACATTCATGTGTATGCTTTTTTAAAGGTTTCGGCTCCCCAAACGGGACACGTTTACCTACTGGTAAAAAAACATACTGCTCGCCACAGCAGCACGTAGTTAGTCACTAACTTGATGTACAAGCAGACAGGTTCCACTACCTGTATGAGTATATTTTTAATATTAATACCTGTGCAATCCAGGATTTTGCTTCTAACTATTTTTAGCGCATTCCGTCATAATCCGTGCCAATCCTTCTGTAGATCAATTTGATCATACAGTTTTGGAATTGACAATATTATCTAGATAATTTGGCAGTCATTTTGCCACAACGTCATTATCTAATTGCCATATTAACAGCATATGACCCTTTCATGCATTTCATCGATCATTTCCTTATCAAAATCAGCCAGGTAAATATTGGTTACTCTATTACCATACTCATGCCCTAGAGCTTCTGCGATTAGCTCATTAGAATAACCTAGCCTTTTAGCTGTGGTGGCCCAGGTATGACGGCTTGCATAAGTAGTGACAGTCTCCGCAATACCAATATTTTCAGCCAGTCGTTTGAGGTATTTATTAGTAGTTTTAATCCATTGGTAAATAAGCTTTTTGCTTTCTAATGTGTCTTCCTCAATATTATTAAGCAGTACGGGTAAAAGATATACCCGGTCCGGATAAGCGTATAGCTTTAGTATCTTCTCTGCCTGAGGGAATAACTTGATGCTGTATAGTTTGTGAGTCTTCCTCCTTTTATATTCTATGCGGCTCTTTATGATATTGCTGGGTTTTAAATAAGCCAAGTCGGTAAATGATATGCCTATCAGGTAAAAGCTTAACAGAAAATAGTTACGGGCGTGCCATTCTGGGGTATTTGGAGTGAGCTGTAATTTTTCAAACTGCTTAATGTTGGCTTTTGTAATAGCACGTTTCGCCGTCCGCTCTGTTTTGATAGATACGTCTCTGAATGGATAAGCTGATCGTTCAACCAATTTGGCTTTGATTGCTTTATTGTATATTGCCCTTATAGACCGAAAGTAGTTACTAATTGAATTTTGCTTTATGCCTTCCTTTATAAGCGAACGGCTGAACCCATTCAGCAAATTATAGTTGATCTCTACAAGCTTCAATTTGTTGTCGCCGTAGTAATTCAAAAGCCGGTTTACAGCCGTTCTATATACTATTGCATTTCCAGTTCGTTTAACCTCTATCATTTCTGCTATCAACGTCTCAGCAAAAGGTTTAAATAAAGCTGTGGTATTAACCTTAGTTTTTCCAGCCATTGTAAGCTTTAAATCTTCAAACGAGAAGCTCTCATTATCCTGCTGAACTAAAATAGCACGTTGTATTTCATAATACTTTTTGCTTAAGATAGTATTGATGCTTTGCGCGTTAGGATGAGCCTTTAATACTTCTCTGTTGGTATTATCCCAGAGATGCTCTGGTACGTCTATACCGGAGGTCATGGTATAGGTTTTTTTGAAGTCGGTTATTCTAAAAATAACGGAATAGTTTCCATTTGATTTTTTTCTTCTTGTGTCTAAAATTGTTTTTAAGGTTACCATAAACGGGTGTGTTATGGTCATGGCCGCACCAACTATGCGCAAACTAAAGGCTGTAATGACAGCTTTAAGGATAGAATTAAAAATAAAAAAACCACTCAGAATTTACCCTAAGTGGTTGATTTACAGGCTCCTGAAGCTGGACTCGAACCAGCGACCCTCTGATTAACAGTCAGATGCTCTAACCGGCTGAGCTATTCAGGAGTGTCATTTCCGGTTTGGAGTGTGCAAAAGTATAACTTCTTTGCTTATTTCACAATGTTTTTTAAAAAAATTTATAAGTGCCTAAATATGAGATTATTTATTTTTAACATTTGTCAGCGATTTTTCGTAGCGCTGTAACAACCGTTTATTTGCCCTGTACAATCTGCTGATTATCTGAAAATCCCTCTGCCCGCAGCAGCTCATAGTGCACATTTTTTACATCGCTTAACAGTACCACCGGCCGCTCGTCGGGCTGGCGCGCCTGCCAGGTACAATTGAGCAAACTCAAGCCGTTTACATGGCGCACAAACAAGCCTCCTGCCGGCAATACCTGGCCAAACATCCTGTTTTCAGGGTATCCCATTGCATTTTCGGTTGGGTTTATCCGGGCATCCTGGGCGGTACCCGCTCCCATCGCTAAAATGTGAATATTGCCTAATACCACATTTTCTACGTCATGTCCCGGTATGCCGGTAATGCTTGACGTCATCTTGCTGTGGCTTTCGGCGGTTACGTTACTGATGGTTACGTTACGCAGATGTCCCGGATCTGCACCGGGCTTTTTGGCGGCATTTCTGTTACCTAATTTGATAAAGATGGGCGTCTGCACATCGGTCATCCAGATGTTGCTGATGTTGACGTTATCCGTCAAACCACTATCCACATTTTCGACAGCGATACCTGAAAGAACGGTTATAGGCTGATCAATAAATTTAAGACCTTTCTGCCAGTGCCTGATCCGATCTTCGGAAGCTTTCTTTATGGTAATATTGCTGATATTGATGTTCCTGAATCCGCCGTGTGATGCGGTGCCGAATTTAATCCCGTTACAATTAGAGGCCACGGTACAATTGCGGATGGTAACATTCTCGCAGGGTTTGCTAGCATCCTCACTTTTTAAACAAAGACCGTCATCGTCCGAGTCGACCGTACAATTTTCTATCAGCACATTTTTACTGTCGATATCAAAGCCGTCATTGTTATAATTGGCGTGGTTATAAATGGTAAGTTTGTTAAGATGCACATTTTCGCAGCCGATATACTTCTGCATCCAATAGGCCGAGTTTTCTAAATGCAAGTCCTCAACGGTAATATCCTTACAACCCGACATGTGAATGAGCATAGGCCGCCCATTGCTGCCCAGCGGACCGCTATCATCGCCAAATTGAAAGGTTTGCGAAAGCCCGTTACCGTTGATGGTACCTTTACCGGATATGGTGATGTGTGACGCATTTTCTGCTGATAGAAACGCATGATGGGGACTCTTTGCGTTCTTATCAATAGCTGCGTAATCTTTCATATCGGCACTGCCTTTTAATATGGCGCCATCTTCCAGGTAAATGTTTACATTGTCCTTAAGCTGCAACGAGCCCGACAGGAATACTCCGGCAGGTATAATCACGCGGCCGCCGTTAGCGCTGCATTGATCAATGGCTTGTTGTATGGCCTTGGTATTGATGGTTTTATCGTCGGCTTTTGCACCAAAACGCTTAATGTTATAGTCGCGGGTTTGTGCGGAGGCCGCAACACTGAACAGGCAAAGACTCGCTGAAATAATTAGGGTGCTTATACTTTTCATTATTGGGGTTGATGATAATGATAATTGGCAAATCTGATAAAGTTCGACCAGTCGTAAGCCGTTAAGTTATGAATGCCTTCGCGGATATGATAGCCGATGGTAGAATTGATAATGGGCGTATTTACCGGCGGAGGTTGCTGGCTAAGCGCCGACGGTTTGCCAAACAGATCATAAACCTGTTTGGCGTATTGTATAGACAGATATGAACCTTTCGGGTCGGCCCACAGATCTTTCGTAGCATTGGTGGTATAAACCGGTCGGGGCGCTATCATCGCTATCAACATGTGCTGATCTACCGGCAGCGCGGCTTCATTATCGTTATACTTTTTATAGTTATCGGCAAACCAATGCGGAAAGGCATCATTAATGGCTTTAATGGTTTCGCCAAACCTGCGGTGCGACAACGAGGCGCCTGTATTGCCCGAGCAGCTGGCAAACACCATAGCAAAACGCTGATCCTGCGCGCCGGCCCACAAGGCCGTCTTGCCGCCGCGCGAATGCCCCACCAGGGCGACTCTTTTGGCGTCGATATCTTTATCGGTCTCAAAATAATCCATCACCCGGCTGGCGGCCCAGGCCCAGGCGCCAATAGCCTTCATACCTTCAGGAGCAGTTAGCTGATGAGGGTAAAGCTGCAGCACGCCATTTTGGTAAGTGTTCTTATTGTCAGGAGCAGCATCTTCGACCGATATGGCTGCTATGGCATAACCACTGTCGATAGCCATTTCAGCGGGCCAGAATTCGCTTTTCACGGCCCGGGTCGGGTCTGTGTTGTTTTTGTCACGATTGTTGATGAGCAGAAATACCGGCGCAGCGCGTTTACGAGCATTTGGCACAAACATGACCATATTAATGGTGACCGATTTACCGGCATTGGTTACCGTGATAGCCACCTCTTTTAAATGCGCTTTGCCGCCCATAGTATTGGATTCAGCATGAGTTACCTTGTATTTAATACCGTCAAAAGTTTTAGGCATGGTGCCGTAAACGTTTTGCT
>Ga0310811_10003343_pt1 | contig 20155 bp, 22 predicted proteins | sample YCmetagenome_FD_207642 | JGI IMG/M metagenome (GOLD analysis project Ga0310811, IMG submission 207642) | Soil microbial communities from experimental microcosm in Duke University, North Carolina, United States - YC | ecosystem: Engineered > Artificial ecosystem > Soil microcosm > Unclassified ...
TATTGGTCAGGTGGTCATCGCCGCGGATCACATGGGTGATCGCCATGTCGTGGTCGTCCACGACGACCGAGTGGTTGTAGACCGGGACGCCGTCACTGCGCAGGATGATCATGTCGTCCAGCTCGCTGTTCGCGACGCGGACGCTGCCCTGCACCAGGTCATGCACCACGGTGTCGCCCTCGCGCGGCGCCTTCAGGCGGATCACCGGCTTCACACCGGGCGGCGCAGTCGCCGGGTCACGGTCACGCCAGCGGCCATCGTAACGCCAGACGCGCCCCTCGGCGCGGGCGCTTTCGCGTTCCCGCTGCAGTTCCTCCGGGGTGCAGAAGCAGTAGTAGGCGTTGCCGGACTCCAGCAGCGCGTGCGCCACCTCGGCATGGCGTGACTGACGGGTGGACTGGAACACAGTCTGGCCGTCGCGGGGCAGGCCCAGCCAGTCGAGGCTGTCGAGAATCCCCTTGGTGGATGCCTCGGTGCTGCGTTCGCGGTCGGTGTCCTCGATGCGGAGGAGGAATTCACCGCCGTGATGGCGGGCGAACAGGTAGTTGAACAGCGCGGTGCGGGCGCTGCCGATATGCAGCGGGCCGGTCGGGCTGGGAGCGAAGCGGACGCGAACGGACATGCGCATGATCTAGCACGCGCGTTCACCGGCTGTAGAGGCGAGGGCGCTAACCTCCCATGCATGCGGCAGAAGTACTCCGCATGGCTGGAGGCCTGGCGGGCCGCCGAACACGGACATTTTGCCCTCTGGCTGCCCGTGTTCATGGGCGCCGGTGTGCTGCTGTATTTCGGACTTCGGTCTGAACCCTGGGCATGGCTCGGTGCATCTGTCGCAGTTCCTGGCGGCGCGGGCGCCGTGCTGGCGCGACCGTGGCCGGCAATGCGGGCCGTACTGGCGGCGGTGGCGGCCGGGGCGCTCGGATTTGCCGCGGCGCAGTTCGCGACTGCCATGGTGGGGCCGCTCGATCCGCTGCCCACTCATGCCGCCGTGTATACAGGCACCATTCGCGGCGTCGAGGCGGTGCCAACTGGCCGCCGGGTTACGCTTGATACGGTGACAATCGAGGGAGCGCCGTCACCCCTACACCGGCGGCTGCGCGTGCGGCTGAAGGCGAACGATGCCACTGCGGTGACGAGTGGCGACAGCGTCAGCCTCCGTGCCGTGGTGCGGCCGGCATCTCCGCCCGCCTATCCCGGCGCCTGGGACATGCAACGCGACGTGTTCTACTCCGACCTCTCTGGCATGGGATATGCGCTTGGGCCTGTCGTGGTGCGGGGGCATGCCCCTGACGGTGCTATGCTGTGGATGCTGCGATTGCGCGAGTCGATCAACCGGCGGATCGACGCGGTGCTGGACGGCGGCGTGGCGGCGCTGGCGCAGGCGCTGCTCTCGGGTGTGATGACCGGCGTGCCGCCTGCGGATATGGCGGCCTTTCGCGATTCGGGCCTGGCGCATCTGCTGTCGGTGTCTGGCCTGCACATCGCGATCGTCATGGGCATCGCGGTGGCACTGGTACGCCTGTCGCTTGCTGCCTGGCCGTATGCCGCGCTGCGATGGCCATGCAAACGTGTTGCGGTCCTGGCGGGCCTTGCGGCCGGCGCGTTCTACATGGTGCTGACCGGCTCCCAGGTGCCGATGGTGCGCAGCTTCCTCATGGCGGCATTCGTCGGTGTGGCAATGCTCGCCGGCCGGCGGGCCTTGTCGATGCGCAGCCTGGCAATCGCGGCGGCGCTTCTGATTCTGGTGGAGCCCGACGCGCTCGTCGGCGCGTCGATGCAGATGAGCTTTGCCGCAGTGATGGCATTGATTGCGGGCAATGAAGCGTTCGGAGGGCGGCTCGGCGCGCTGTATCGCAGCCACGGCTGGGGCGGCAAGGTTGCCGCCTATGCGCTGGGGCTGGTACTGACCAGCCTGCTGGCCGGTTCTGCCACCTTGCCATTCGGCGCCTACCACTTCGGGCGTGTGCAGTTCTATTTCGCGCTGTCGAATCTGATCGCCGTGCCGCTCACAGGCGTCCTGGTCATGCCGGCCGGTATGCTGAGCCTGGCGCTGATGCCGTTAGGCTGGGAGTGGCCGGCGCTCGTCGTCATGGGATGGGGCATCGAGGGGGTGCTGTGGATCGCCCACACCGCTGCCGCTCTGCCCGGCGCGACATGGATGGCGCCGCATATGCCACCATGGGGCATCGTGGTTGTGGCCTTCGGCATGATCTGGCTGTCGCTGTGGCGGAGCCGGCTGCGTCTGGTCGGCATCGCGGTCATGTTGGCCGGGCTGTTGTCGCCACTGCTGGAGCGCCCCCCGGACATTCTGGTGTCGGCCGAGGCGCGGCTGATTGCCGTCCGTACGCTTGAGGGAGCATTCATTCAGCAGGTTTCAGGGGCATCGAAGTTCACCCGGGAAGCCTGGCTTCGCTATTGGGGCGAAGCGGCATTCCAGCCGATCCCGACGCAGGGCGTGGTGGCGAATGGCGCGATCGACTGCGGGCAGCCGGTCTGCATTCTGCGGCCCAAGGCAGATGCTCGCCCGGCGTTGCTGGTGCGCGGATCGGCGCGGCCCGACGGGTGTGGTGATGCGGCGGTCCTGGTGGCGGCCGAGCCTGCCCGCGGATTGTGTCCACGGCCCTGGCCGGCACTGGTGGACCGGTTCACGGTGTGGCGGTACGGCGCGACGGCGATCTGGCTGGATGCCGGACGCGCCCGTGTGCTGACGGATCGGGCGTATCGGGGAAACCGACCCTGGGTGCCGCCTTTGCCAGTGCCGCGTCAGCGCGAGGCGCCGAAGCTCGCACCGGCGGAACGGGATGTGGCGATTGCCCCGTCGGCGCAGTCTCTTCGCTAGTAGCGACGCATCAGTCCGACGAGCGTGCCCTGAACCTTCACCCTGTCGGCCGGGAAGATGCGGGTCTCGTGGCGAACGTTGCAGGGCTCCAGGGCGATCGAGTTGCCGCGGCGGCGCAGGCGCTTCAGCGTGACCTCATTGTCATCGACCAGGGCTACGACGATCTGGCCGGTATCCGCGGTGTCGCTCTTGCGGATGATGACGGTATCGCCGTCGAGGATTCCTGCCTCGACCATCGAATCGCCGGCGATCTCCAGGGCATAGTGCTCGCCATTGCCCAACAGTGCGACCGGGGCCCCGACATAGCTGCTTGGATCCTGCAACGCTTCGATGGGCAGGCCGGCGGCGATGCGGCCGTAAAGCGGCAGCTGGATGGCCTCAGCGTCGTTCGCTGCCTGCACTCCTGAAATCCTTGGCTTGAAGTCGCCGCGGATGACATTGGGCGCGAAGGCCTGGGCCGGAACCTCCGCTGGAGGGACATCGCCACTGCTCCGGGCGCCGAGGTTCTCCGGCAGACGCAACACCTCGAGGGCGCGGGCGCGGTGACGGCGACGTCCGAGGAAACCACGCTCTTCGAGAGCGGAGATCAGCCTGTGGATGCCCGACTTGGACTTGAGTTTCAGAGCGTCCTTCATCTCCTCGAAGCTGGGCGAAAAGCCCGTCTGCTTCAGGTGATGGTCGATGTACATCAGCAGTTCATACTGCTTGCGCGTGAGCATGGCGGGCGTACTTCCCCTCTGAGCGCGCTCGGCAGCGCGCTGGAACAAACCGGCAACTGGTCCGATGTTCTAGATAGGTTCGCTCCGCGCCGTCAAGAATTCCTAAACGAAGACGTTCATATTCCGAGTGCTTCGAGGCGAATAATGCTGATTTCCTCACCCTGCGGCACACTGGGCGCGTTGGGGGCGCGCAAAATCAGGGCATCGGCGTGCGCCAGGCGGCGTAGCATGGCCGAATCCTGCACCGGAAAGGGGGTCGCGACGACGCGGCCCTGCGAATCGGTGGTGATGGTGGAACGCAGATGGTCCGCGCGGTGGTCATTCGCCTTCAGTGGGGCGCCTGCGATGGCCTGGATGGTCGGAGGTGGCGCGGCCGGCAGGCCCTGAAGGCGGTTCAACGCGGGCAGTAGGAAAAGGATCGAGCAGACCAGGGCAGAGACCGGATTGCCGGGCAGGCCGAGCACGGGGACAGGGCCGAGCTTGCCGTAGAGCAGCGGTTTGCCGGGACGCATGGCGATCTGCCAGAAGTCCAGCTCCAGCCCGCGTGTCTTCAGACTTTCAATGACAAGGTCGTGGTCGCCCACCGAGGCACCGCCAGTGGTGACCAGCATGTCCATGCCGTGGACGGAGTCGGCCACCGCGGCCACTGCCTCACGGGTATCGGCGGCGACGGGGAGGATAACGGATTCGCCGCCCGAGGCGCGCACGAGGGCGGCGAGAGCGTGGGAATTGGAACTCACGATGCCGCCGGGCGGGATGGGTTCGCCGGGCATAGCGATCTCGTCGCCGGTGGCGAGGATGGCGACGCGCGGCCGGCGGTGGACGGTGAGCCAGGGGTGATTGGCAGCGGCGGCGAGGCCGATGTCGCGCGCGGTCAGGCGGCGGCCGGCCGGCACCACCGTGTCGCCCGCGGCAAAGTCCTGGCCGGCGCGCCGGATGTGGCGTCCGGCAATGACTGCTTCGTTGACGCGAACGTCCTTGCCGGCGGCTGTGGCGTCCTCCTGGAGCAGGATGGCATCAGCGCCCTGAGGGACGACGCTGCCGGTGAACAGCCGGACGGCCTGGTTGGGACCGACGGTACCTTCGAAAGGGTGGCCGGCGGGGGCGGCGCCGATGACGGCCAGCGTGGCGCCGAGAGTACCGTCGGTCGCGCGCAGGGCGTAGCCATCCATGGCGGAGACGTCAGCCGGAGGCTGGGTGAGGCGCGCGAGCACGGGAGTGGCCGTGACATGGCCCCAGGCATTGGCGAGGGCCGCGATCTCCGACGGTGTGGCACGGAGGGTGGCGAGGATGCGATCGCGGGCTTCTTCAACGGAGATCATGGAGGCTCTCCTAGTTCACCCTGGCCAGTTCGAGCAGGTTGTCGTCGGTCATTGGGCGGCGGCCTTCTTCCACTTCGTGGATCATCTCTACCAGCCTCCGCGTCACGCGGCAGTCGATGCCGTGGCGCGCGCCGATCTCAACGATGGGGGCGATCTGGACATCAACCTCGGTGCGGCGCTTGCGGATGGCAAGGTCGCGCCAGATGCCGGAATGCGTCTTCGCGCTGGCGCTGTTGAATGAGACCATCGCGGCGATGCTGGCGCGGGCGGCGTCCTCGGTGGCGCCCGTCCTGAAGGCGTCGATGTCGTAGCCGTTGAAGCCGCGCGGCTGCACGCCCTCGGCCTGCGCGACGATGATCGCCTCCTCGCCGATGCGGCGCCAGAGTTGCAGCAGTTCCGGACGGGCGAGGCAGTCGGCAATGCCCATCTGGCCGAGACCCTGCGCGAACAGCATCGCGCCATAGCCGAGCTTGCCCCACAGGTAAGACCAGATGTCGGTGGTGGTGATCGCGTTTGGTTCGAAGTCGCGCATGATGGCGTGGAGCGTTTCCAGGCGTGGTGTGCTGGTGCCGTCCAGTTCGCCGAGGACCACGGCGCCTCGTCCGCCGAACAGGATCTCGCCGGGGGCGATCCAGTCGGCGCCGAAGTTGATGAAGGCACCGATGGTGCGGTCGCGGCCGATGATGCGCTGGATCACGAGCTCGTTCAGGCCGTTCTGGAGCGAGAGCACACTACCGTTCTGCGCCAGATGCGGGGTGAGGGCACGGGTGGCTGCCTCGGTGTGATGGGCTTTTACCGCGAGGAAGATGCGCGACCAGATGCCGGTCACTTCGTCGGGCAGCAGGGCCGGGGTGGTGACCGTGAATTCCTCGACCGGGCCGGTGATGCGCAGGCCCGTGGTGCGGATGGCAGCGACGTGATCCGGGACGACGTCGACGAAGGTGATGTCGTGGCCGGCGCGTTTCAGCCATGCGCCAACGGAGCCGCCGATGGCGCCGGCACCCCAGATGAGGATGCGCCCGTCCATCACCAGTTCTCCAACAGCGCGCGGGTTTCCTTCACCGCGACATCCCATAGTTCAAGCATTTCCGCATCGTCGCGCTGGTAGCGTCCGCCAAAGTTGCCGTCATCGATCAGCGTGCGCACTTCGAATGGCGGCAGCATGCGCAGGCGATCTGTGTCGATCATGCGCTTGATGCCGTCCTCGGGAGGGCGGTTGACGAGGCGGGTCCAGGGGAAGTTCTCCATCCAGCTGGCGTGGCTTGCGACCGGATCGATGGCGCGCACGGCGGCGGCGGTGAGTGGCGCGCGCCACCATTCGTGGTAACGAACGCGCGCATCGGGATTATCCATCATCCATTCCTGCGCGACCGAGCCCGCGGGCGAATTGCCGCCGTGACCATTGACCAGCAGCACGCGCCGAAAGCCGGCGTGCTTCAGGCTGTCCAGCACATCGCGGACGACCGCGGCGTAGGTGGCGACACGCAGTGTGACCGTGCCGGGGAAGGCGGTGAAATAAGGCGTCAGGCCGAAGGGGAGTGCGGGGAAGACCGGGATGCCAAGGGGTTCGGCGGCTTCAGCCGCAACGCGCTCGGCGAGGATCGCGTCGGTCGCGAGAGACAGGCCGGCGTGCTGCTCGGTGCTGCCCAATGGCAGCGCGCAGCGATCGTCGTGGCGGACCCAGTCCTCCACCATGCGCCAATCCATCTCGGCTATTCGCATATCCTCTGCGCCTCGTGTCGCGGTTCGATTGCACGCTGGACAGAGTCGCTGGGGGCGTCAAGGAAGGGAAAGGAAGTGTTCACACGGAGACTGCGGAGAGGCGCAGAGAGCGACGGAGGAAATCGATGCGCGCCGCGCGCGCTTCAGACACGATGACTCCGTGGGGCTCCGTGGTTCTCGGTGCCCTCCGTGTGGAATCTTTCAGTACTGCGCTTGCACCAGCCAGTCGCAGTTGCTGCGGCCGGCCAACAGGCAATCCTGTATAGCGGCCTTGGCGTGCAATTCACGCACAAGGAACACTCCTATCACGAGCAACACGAGCGTGATGGCAACGCCACCGAGACTCAATGTCTGCCGGTTGGCTGTTTCCTCCGCTTCTTGCTCTTGTTCGATCCAGGTTGGGTGCTGGTGCATATTGGTTGCTATCTTACTGCATTACGAGGGCGTTGTGGCAAGTCACGGTTGCTGGAAGCTAACGATTGGTTAAGAACGTATCGCCATGAGCGAAGAAGCACTGCGCCATCTTGGACGCGAGAAGAAATTTGCTGCGTTGATCGGGCGCATCGGGCCGCCGCGTCTCGATATTCAGCGGAGACGCAGCCCGTATGAGGCGCTGATGCGAGCGATCGCACATCAACAATTGCATGGCCGAGCTGCACAGGCGATCCTGGCGCGCTTTGAGAGCCTCTCTCCCAATGGGGAGTTTCCGGCACCCGACCTGGTGTTGGCGAGCTCCGATGACAAGCTGCGAGCGTGCGGCTTCTCAGGCTCGAAGATTGCCGCCATGCGGGCGATCTGCGTGGCGGCCAACGATGGTACCGTGCCGACGCGACGCGGTTCGGCACGGTTTTCCGATGCCGAGCTGATCGAGCGGCTGACGTCGATCCGCGGCGTGGGACGATGGACAGTGGAGATGCTGCTGATCTTTACGCTTGGTCGCCCCGATGTGCTGCCGGTAGACGATTTCGGCGTGCGTGACGGTTATCGGCACCTGTATGGCCTGGAGGTGCAGCCGAAGCCGAAGGCATTGGCGGAAATCGGTGCTGTGTGGGCGCCGCATCGATCGATTGCGGCGTGGTATCTGTGGCGCGCGTCGGATGAGGCGAAGAAGGCGAAGGTGGCGACGTCGCGGGCTTAGCAGCGGCGCAATGCCATCAGGCGGCGAGCTCGGCGAGAGTCTGCGTCAATACATTTGTGCCTGCGGCGAGTTGTCCGGGCGTGGAGTATTCGGCCGGGTTGTGGCTGATGCCCTTTCGGCAGGGGACGAAGATCATGCCGGTGGGGCAGACCGGGACGACGAATTGCGCATCGTGGAAAGCGCCTGAAGGCAGACGCATGGCGGTGTAGCCCTGATCGGCGGCGGCACGCTCGACCGTGCTGATGACGGTGGATGCGAATTCGACCGGCAGGGCGTGGAACGTCTCGGTCACCGTGACGCCCGCATCGCGCACCGCGGCCTGCACGACACCGGCGATAGCGTCACCTCGTGCCAGCAGCACGTCCTTGTCGGGGTGGCGGAAATCGATGGTGAAGCTGGCGCGGTTGGCGACCGAGTTGGAGGTGTTCGGCTCGACGGCGATACGCCCGACGGTGAATCGCAGTAGGTCCTTCGGGTCATGCATCAGCGCGTTCAGCGCGGTGATGGCGCGGACCATGTCCTGCACGGCGTCGCGGCGCAGGCCAAGCGGCGTGGTGCCGGCATGGGCGGTATCGCCGGTGAGAGTCACGGTGAACCAGCGGCTGCCCTGGATCCCAGTGACGATGCCGATGTCCTTGTTCTCGGTTTCGAGGCGCGGGCCTTGTTCGATGTGAGCTTCGACATAGGCGTAGGGCTGGCTGCCGAGAGGCCGATGCGGCAGGTCGGATTCCGCGGCCAGGTGCACAGCGAGGGCGTCGGCGAAGCGCGTGCCTTCCGGGTCGGTGACGTCGGCGAATTCCTCGATGCGGCGGAAGCCGCTCCAGGCCATGCTGCCCATGCAGCCGGGGGCGAAGCGGCCGCCTTCCTCATTGGTCCAGGCAACGACTTCGATGGGGCGGCGCGTGGTGGTGTTGGCATCGTGCAGGGCGGCGAGGGCTTCGAGGCCGGCCATCACGCCGTAGATACCGTCGAAACGGCCGCCATTGGGCTGGGTGTCCATGTGGCTGCCGGTGACAACGGGGGTGACGGTGGGATCGGTGCCGTTGCGGCGGAGCCAGAGGTTGGCCGCTGCGTCGATCGATACGCTCACGTCGATTTCCTTCGCCCAGCCGATGAGCAGGCGGCGGGCCTGGCGGTCGAGTTCGGTCAGGCAGGCACGGTTCACACCGTCGTCGGGGATCGCGCCGATGCGGGCCATGGCCATGAGGCGGTCCCACTGGCGGCGTTCGTCGACCTTCGGCTGCATCGTCCTCGTCCTGTGCTGCGCTGGCGCAGGTTATGTCAGGTCACGGCGCGGGCGGCGAGATCAGCGCCGAGCAGCAGCAGTGCGATGAAGAAGCACAGGCGGAAGGTGCCGGGATCGACACGCATGCGAATGGCTTGCCCGAGGAACATGCCAAGCAGGGCAGGGATCGTGCAGAGCAGCGACATGGCAGCAGCGGTGATGTGCAGTGCGCCGTGGGCAGCGAGGCCGATGGCGAGCGCGATGGTCGAGACGGTGAATGACAGGCCGAGGGCCTGCACCAGGTCGTCGCGTTGCAGGCCGATCGCCTGGAGGTAGGGCACGGCCGGGATGACGAAGACGCCGGTAGCCCCCGTGACCACGCCGGTGGTGGCGCCGATCAGGGGTGAGAGCCAGGGCTCGGCGCGATGCGGGACGGAGAGGTGGAACCGGGCGAGACTGATCGCGGCGTAGAGGATCAGGGCGATGCCGAGGGCGGCGGTAGCTCCAGCGAAGGCGGTGAGCAGGCCGGCGCTGGCCACCGTCCCGAGGCAGATCATCAGCAGCATGGGCCAGGTTCGCCGTGTGGTGGCCATCCGGTTTGGGCCGGCGGCAAACTGCCAGACGTTGGTCACCAGGGAGGGGATCAGGAGGAGCGAGGCCGCATTGGCCGGGGCCATCAGCAGACCGAGCACGCCCATCGAGACCGTGGGCAGACCCATGCCGGTGATGCCCTTGACGATGCCGGCCAGCACGAACGTCAGCAGGATGGGAAGCCACATTGTATGCATGCGGCGAAGTTCTCTGGCGGCCTGGCAGTCGGGGCAAGACCGGATGGTTCGGTCTCGGCGGAACTGTTCGGTTAGGGTAGAGTTGGAGCGAATGCACGTATCGATAGGACCATGGCTGGACATTCACAGTTCAAGAACATCATGCACCGCAAGGGTGCGCAGGACGCGCGGCGGGGACGGCAGTTCGCCAAGCTGATCCGGGAAATCACGGTGTCGGCGCGACAAGGGTTGCCTGATCCGGCGTCGAATCCTCGGCTGCGCGCGGCGATGGTGGCGGCGCGGCAGGCCAACATGCCGAAAGACACGGTGGACCGGGCGATCAAGAAGGCCGTCGGCGCCGGTGGGGGCGATGACTACGCCGAGGTCCGGTATGAGGGGTATGGACCGGCGGGAGTGGCGGTCATCGTCGAGGCTCTGACAGATAACCGCAACCGGACCGCATCCGACGTGCGCTCAGCGTTCGCCAAGCATGGCGGAGCACTGGGGGAGACGAACTCGGTCAGCTTCCTGTTCAACCGGCTTGGTGTGATCCGTTATCCGGCTTCGGCGGCCAGCGCCGACGATATGCTGGAGGGGGCGATCGAGGCTGGTGCGGACAACGTCGAGAGCGACGACGAGGCTCACGAAGTAACCTCGGCGCCGGAGGACTTCTTCGCCGTGCGGGATGCGCTGGAGGCGCGGTTCGGGGCGCCAGAGAGCGCCCGGCTCGATTGGCGGCCGACGACGAGCGTGACGCTGGACGAGGAGCGGGCGGCGTCCGTGCTGAAGCTGATCGATGTGCTGGACGACAGCGATGATGTGCAGAATGTCTACGCCAATTTCGATATCCCCGATGCGGTGATGCAGAAGCTGTCGGCGTAGGCGGATGGCCGCTGCCCTCACGCGTCTGGTCCCGGGCTGCGCGATGAAGCATTGAACCGGCGAATGCGCAAACGACCCGCTGCTAAGGCTGTGGCGATCAGAGCGACATAGCTGACCAGGATGCCCTCCCGCCAGGGCACCAGGGCTGCGGACGGTGCGGGAGCGTTGCCGGCTGTGCCGACCGCTTCCTCCATCCGCAGGAAGCCCAGCGCTGAGGCCAGCGGGACCAGCACCACAACCAGGAGCAGGATGGGTTGAGCGCGACGCATCACTGCGAAGCGCCGCAGCGTCAGCCAGAGGCCGAGACAGCCGTGCAGCCAACCGGGCGCCAGCAGAGCGAGTTGCCATCCCTGACTGCCTGAGCGCACCAGATTGCCAACCACGATCCGGTAATCGGGGGCGACGCCTTGCAGCGTCACGGCAAGTCGCGTCGAGACGACGTGGCCAATCAACAGCAATGGCAGGCTGAAACCCGCCCACAGCCTGATCCACTCAATGGGTGGCAGGTGCCAATGGCGACGGGCGTAAATGGTGTGGCACGCCAGCATGAAGTGTGCACCGGCGGCACCGTACAGCAGGATGGTACCGGGTTTGCTCTGCCAGAGTGCGACAGCCCAGGTCAGGCCGCGCTCGGCCAGGGTGAGCGACCAGATGCCGAGTGCGTGGTTGATCAGGTGCAGCGTGACATAGGTCAGCAGCACCAGTCCCGATGCCAGCCGGACGGGGCGTACAGTCAAGGTCATTGGACACAGACCGGCTTGCCAGGCGGATTGTTCCTGCGGCCGCTATGGCGCGGGGAGTGGAGCGAGTTCGTCGTCGATCTGCTTGGCGCGCAGCGCAGCAGGGCGCGCGGTGAGGCGACCAGTATAATCCACGAAGGCGGGGCGTTTCTCGATCATGCCGAACTGCAGGCCGAAGCCGAGCTGGGAGCCGAGATAGACGTCGGCCGCGGTGAAGTTCGGGCCGGCGATGTAGGGAGTTTTCGCGACAGCCGCTTCCAGCGTGTCCAGCACGAGGGCAAAATTGCCGTAGCCGGCCATGCGCTCCTTTTCGGGAGGGATGGTGACGCCGAGGGCCTGGTTGGTCCAGGCGGCCTCGAGCGGGCCGGCGGCGAAGAAGAGCCAGCGGTAGTAGGGGCCGCGGTCAGATGGGGCTGGGGCGAGGCTCGCGGCGGGGAAGGCGTCGGCGAGATAGGCACAGATGGCGGCGCACTCGGTGACGACGGTGTTGCCGTGGCGGATCGCCGGGATCTTGCCCATCGGGTTGATGGCCAGGTACGCCGGTGCCTTCAAGGTTGTGGCGTAGTCGAGGATCTCGGTGCGATAGGGCTGACCGATCTCCTCGAGCATCCAGCGGACGATGCGGCCGCGCGACTGGGGGTTGGTGTAGAAGGTCAGGTCGTTGGCCATGGGGCGATACCTCCGGGTTGTGCGGTGGGAACGATGGCGTCGATACCGAGTTCGCGGGCGGCGTTCGCAAAGGGGTGACCAGCGGCGGACGGAAGCGTTCGCGCGGCGGTGGTCGGCGAAAGAGACGTTACCCATGGATGGGCGGGAACGTCGATTGTAGACTGGCACAAGACAGGAACATGGAGGCCGATTCGGCCATGCCTCGATTGCTGGGGATCGATCCGGGGCTGCGGTTCACCGGTTGGGGTGTGATCGAGGCTGACGGCAACCGGCTGCGGCATGTGGCGAATGGGGTGATCGCGACGGACGGGGCGGAGAGCGTGCCGGCGCGGCTGAAGGAGTTGCACGACGCGTTGGCGGCTCTGCTGGCGGAGATGCGGCCGGATGAGGCGGCGGTTGAGGAGACGTATGTCAACCGCAACGGCTCGGCTACGCTGAAGCTGGGGTATGCCCGCGGAGTGGCGTTGCTGGCACCGGCCCTTGTGGGCGTGCCAGTGACCGAGTACGCGGCGAAGTCGGTGAAGATGGCAGTGGTGGGAACCGGCGGGGCGGAGAAAGCCCAGGTGGAGATGATGGTTCGCCGCCTGTTGCCGGGAGTATCGATCCACAGGGCGGATGCGGCGGACGCGCTGGCGGTGGCGATTTGCCACGCGCATCACCGGTCGAGCCGAATGGCCTGGGGCATCGGCGTCGCTGCCCGGGTGGGATAGGCACGTGGCGTATCATCGGGGTCTCGGCGTGCGTTGCGCGAGGCGTGAACCTCCGGGCGACGCGTTGCGGAGCGGCCCTGCGAAGCAGGTCGTGGCCGAGAGGTAGCCGTGATGGCAGGCGGCACTGGCGGTGGCCCCTCTGTTCTTGATATGTTCTAAAGCCAAGGGCAGACGCTTGCAAGGGGAACACGGCGCGACGCTCTCGGGCCTGATTCCGGCGGTGTAGGGCAAGCGCATCGACCTCATGGTGAGCGGCATGTACATCAACGCGCAGCGCACGCAGGTGATCGATATGATCCCTTACGTGTATGTCGGGAACGAGGTTGTCGTGCTCACGGGCAATCCGAAGCACATCAGCGGCAAGGACGGGCTATGCGGTGTGAATGTCGCGGCACCCGTCGGCATGGTGTTCGAGAATTCGGCGAAGGAGGCCAGCGCGGCGTGCAAGTCTGCGGGCAAGCCGGAGATCAACCTGTTGTCGCTGACCGGGACGGTGATCTGTGCGCTGGCGCTGACTCAAGGCCGGGCTGATGCGATCATTGTATCCACGCTGGTGGTGGGCGCGCCGATGACCGACACGCCTCGTGCCTGTGCGACAGGCGGCGCGCCTGATCGGGAGGTGCGGTTCCTCGGTCGGATGCATGCGTAAGGTGCATCGCTGTGGATACAGCGGCCGCCGGGTGGCACTAAGAGTCCCACAAGTTATAATGCCTTCCCATGATAACATAAGTTCGCAGTTTATAGGGGGGTGGGCTATCTAACCCGATGATCGTTGCCAAGTACATCCGTCGTGTCGAATAGAACCGCCTCGAACTCTCGCTGCCCAAGGTCGACCTTAACGGTCGCAGTATCGAGCTTCGCTGAAGCCAAATCAGGGCAAAGTCGTTAACCAGCGCTGGGCCCAGATTTTGTATCGATATCGCCCGGGCCGTGTTTAATTCTTGTATGCAACGTTCTCAATTCTGTGATCGAACGGTGTGAAATTCGTAACATCAATTGTCGCGGATCATGCTAACAGGCGCACATGTACGCGATGCCGCTCCTCGCAGGTTGCCGAACGCTCGATGCCCGCTTCATCGCGGGCTCGGGGTCGCGCGCGCCGTAGCTGCTTCCGGCAGCTTGTAGCGCGCCAGCCCCGTCAGCCATCGGACGGGGCTTTTCGATAGGACTCTGTGTCCCGTCCGCTTCGCAATCGATGTCCCGAGACGTGTCATGTTGCGGCGATTCCTGGATACTTATCAACCAAAGCCGCTGCCCGCGTTACCCGTCAGGAGCGCGAGCAGGGAGGTTGATCGTTCTGCGCGAACCACCCTGAACTGGCCCTATGACCTTGCCGGCCGGCTGGCACGGCGAGGCAGCCATACAAGGCGCCTGATGGCAGCCCTGTATGCTGATCTCGTCGGTTACAGCCGGCTGCTGCATCAGGACGATGCCGGGACGGTTGCGCGGCTGCGTGGCATGCATCAGCTGGTACGGCCGGCGATCAGGTGGCATCATGGTCGTCTCGTGCAGACGGCAGGCGATTCCATGCTGGTGACGTTCGAGAGTGTCCACGAAGCGGTGCAGTGCGCGGTGGCCATCCAGCACGTATTGGCGCGCGAGAACGACGGCTGGCCGGATGACAGCATCATGCGTTTGCGCGTGGGCGTCGACCTGGGCGATGTCATCTGCGATGCGCGAGGCTTCCATGGCAGCGGCATCGTCATTGCGGTGCGACTGCAGGAGGTGTGCCCGCCAGGCGGTGTCTGCGTCTCGCGTGCGGCGCACGAGCGGGGAGGCGATCGGCTGGGGTTGCCGTTCGAACCGCTGGGCACACTGACGCTGAAGAACGTGCCTCAGCCGGTGGAAGCTTACGTTCTGCGGCCTCTGCCCGGCGCGAGGACAGCTGAGCTGCGGCTGGTCGAGTAGGTTCGGTGCCTGCGGGCGGGAGTTGCGCCCGCGGGCACTGAACTGTTGCCCCGGTTCGGGTGGTGAGGTGTAGGCCGTGGGCGCCGCGAACTCGATTACCCGCTCAGTCGGCAGACGGCGCGTACGCGGCGCGGCAGGAACGTGCGGAGAGGGGCGCGCACGAGTTCCCCAACGAGCGTGGTGTCGGGCGATGCAGGGCAAGCCGTGCAGAACTCATCCCACGCGTGCTTCAAACCAAGCCCTGCCTGAGCGGGTCGATAACTTGGCTTCCGGATTCTCATGAGGCTGGGCGGCGGAACTGCGCCATGCGCTTTTGCAGGCTCGATGGCTCGATGCAGCATTGCGCCTAATCATCCGTTCTTCGTCACCGTCCCGGCCGCACCGTTTCGTTGGTCGGCCGCCACCTGCTCGAACGCGGCCTGTAGACGAGCGATGACGCTCTCGCCGCCCTCGGGCAGAGGTGTTTCGAGGTGGATATGGCGCAGTTCGTCAGCGAAGGCGCTCCAGAGCGGCGGCCCGCCCTCTTCCATCAACTGCTGGCGGATTGCCAGCTCCGGCGAGGTCGGCAGATGTCGACGGCCCCAGGCGCCCAGTTGCACCAGCACGGGCACCAGCTCGATCGCCTTTTCGGTCAGGCTGTAGATCCCCCTCTGCCGATGGGCCGGATCGTCGCGGCGCGACAGCAGCCCTGCCTCGATAAGCCGCTTCAACCGCGCGGCCAGAATGTTGGAGGCAATGCGTTCTTGTGAATGCGTGAGCAGTTCGCGGAAGCGCCGGCGGTTCCCGAACATGATGTCGCGGATAACGATCAGACTCCAGCGGTCGCCGAGCACCTCCAGCGCAAGATTGATCGGGCAGCCGGAGCGTTTGTCGATCATGAGCGGTTGCAATATAAAACCAGTTTGGCCAACCTCAACTGGTTGCAGTTCACAATCAGACGGGAGGCCCCATGGGCAAGGTGCGCGTCGCAGGTTTTGCAGTGTCCATCGACGGCTACGGGGCCGGCGCGGACCAGGGCCTGGAGCATCCGCTCGGCAAAGGCGGCAGGGAGCTGCACAATTGGTTCTACCCGACCCGGACCTTTCGATCGATGATCGGGCAAGACGGCGGGACCGACGATCGCTTCGCCCAGGCCGCGGCGGAGGGCTTCGGCGCCTTCATCCTGGGCCGCAATATGTTCGGACCGGCCGGCGACGATTGGGGCGGGCCCGACTGGAAGGGCTGGTGGGGCGACAATCCCCCTTATCACGCGCCGACCTTCATCCTAACCCACCACGCCCGGGCGCCAATCGTGATGGAGGGTGGAACGACCTTCCATTTCGTCACTGAAGGGATCGCGGCGGCGCTCGCCCAGGCCAAGGCCGCCGCGGGCGACCTGGACGTGAAGATCGGCGGCGGCGTTTCGACGGTCCGCCAGTACCTGCTCGCAGGAGCGATCGACGAGGTGCACCTGGCGGTGTCGCCAGTCCTTCTGGGCCGTGGTGAATCCCTGTTCGCCGGCATTGACCTGCCGGGCCTTGGCTATCGGGTGACGGAGGCAGTCCGAGCGGAGCTGGCAACCCACCTCGTGCTAACGCGCTGACCGTCGGGAGCGGGTCGAGGCGAAACCAAAACTTGCTCCGACGCTTGTTAGCGTCGCTTGGCGACTTGGGGCACTTCACGCCCCCTCCCCAATCCTCCCCTGCAGCGCGGGAGAGGGAGGTTTTCCTCATCCATTGACTTGCCCCGCCCGCCGCTCGCATAACCCGGCGCATCCGGGTAACGTCGCCGTCCCGGTCCCTGCCTGAGGCGGGGGCTCCGCCGCTCCGCGAGGTTCGCGCAGCGGCGTTTTGGCCGTTGGAGTAAGACCGTGTTCGAAGCGCTGTCTGACAAGCTGACCGGAGTATTCGACCGCCTGCGCGGCCGCGGGGCGCTGTCCGAGATGGATGTGGGCGAGGCGCTGCGCGAGGTCCGCGTGGCGCTGCTGGACGCCGACGTGGCGCTTCCGGTGGTGCGCGACTTCATTGCCAAGGTGCGCGAGCGGGCGGTGGGGGCCGAGGTGCTGTCCTCGGTCACGCCCGGCCAGCAGGTGGTCAAAATCGTCAACGACGTGCTGATCGATGCGCTCGGCGGCGAAGGTGCGGTGCCGCTCAACCTGAACGCGCCGGCGCCGATACCGATCCTGATGGTGGGGCTGCAAGGGTCGGGCAAGACCACGACGTCGGGCAAGCTGGCGCTGCGGATGCGGGAGCGGCTGCGGCGGCGGGTGCTGCTGGCGAGCCTCGATACACAGCGGCCGGCGGCGCAGTTGCAGCTGGCCCAGTTGGCCGAGCAGGCGCAGGTGCCGAGCCTGCCGATCGTTGCGGGGCAGACGCCGGTGCAGATTGCGCAGCGGGCGATGGATGTCGGGCGGCGCGAGGGCTTCGACATTGTGGTCCTCGATACCGCGGGGCGGCTGTCGATCGACGAAGCGCTGATGGAGGAGGTGAGGCAGGTCCGCGCGGCGACGCAGCCGGTTGAGACACTGCTGGTGGTCGATGCGATGACCGGCCAGGACGCGGTCAATACCGCCAAGGCGTTCAACGATGCGGTGGGCGTGACAGGCATCGTGATGACGCGGATGGATGGCGATGCGCGCGGTGGCGCGGCGCTGTCGATGCGGGCGATCACCGGGGCGCCGATCAAGCTGATCGGTGTGGGCGAGAAGCAGGATGCGCTGGAGGATTTCCATCCCGAGCGTGTGGCGGGACGCATCCTGGGCCAAGGCGACATCCTGGGCCTCGTGGAACGCGCCGCCGAGGTGGTGGACCAGGAAGAGGCGGAAAAGCTTGCCGCGAAGATGATGCGCGGCAAGTTCGACCTGGAGGATTACGCCTCGCAGTTGAAGCAGATCACCAAGATGGGGAGCCTGTCTGGGATTCTGGGGATGCTGCCGGGGGTGGGGAAGATCAAGGCGCAGCTGGAGGACGCCAACCTCGATACGGTGATCCTGAAGCGGCAGGCGGCGATCATTTCTTCGATGACGCCGAAGGAGCGACGGACGCCGGACATCATCAAGGCGAGCCGGAAGAAGCGGATCGCGTCGGGGTCGGGTACGACCGTGCAAGAGGTGAACAAACTGCTGAAGCAGTTCGACGAGATGACGACGATGATGAAGCGGATGAACAAGCTTGGGCAGAAGGGGTTGATGCGCGGCGGGCTGCAGGCACTGATGCCGAAGGGTATGGTGCCTGGTGGGCCGGGGCGGCGGCCGTTCTGAGGGAATAAGAGCGGCAGTGTGCCGCCACGGATGGCCGGGTATGGCCCGGCCATGACAGCAACACAGGAGAGAGTGATCTATGGGTTTGAAGATACGACTGGCTCGGGCGGGGGCGAAGAAGCGGCCGTACTATCACATCGTGGTGGCGGACAGCCGAAGCCCTCGGGATGGGCGCTTCATCGAGAAGCTGGGCAGCTACAATCCGATGCTGCCGGCCGAGCATGAGGACCGCGTGCGGCTGCAGGCCGAGCGCATCCAGCACTGGGTGTCGCAGGGCGCGGTGGCGACGGACCGGGTGGCGAAGTTCCTCGGCCAGAAGGGCGTCGGGCCGATGCCGAGCTGGGGCGAGCAGCCGGTCAAGTCGGCGCCGAAGAAGAAGGCGCAGGATCGGGCCAAGGCTGCCGAGGCGACGGCTGGGTAGGATCCGTGCCCGGGACCCGCATCCTGTTGGGCGTGATCGGCCGGCCTCATGGTGTGCGGGGCCAGGTGCGGGTGACGTCGTACGCCGACGATGTGACGGCGTATGGGGCGCTGAGCGATGACCAGGGACGGTCGTTCGTGCTGCGAATGCGAGGCGAGGGCGTGGCGGAGATCGCCGAGGTGGTCGACGGGGTCGAGGTGAAGGTGGCCGACCGGACCGCGGCGGAGAAGCTGGTGAATACGCGGCTTTACGTCGAGCGGGCGCAACTGCCGGAGCCGGAGGCGGACGAGTACTATCTGGCCGATCTCATCGGGCTGGCGGCAATTGATGCGAACGGCGCGGCGCTAGGGCGGGTCTGCGCGGTGCATGACTATGGCGCGGGCGCCAGCCTGGAGATTGAGGGGGCCACGCCGCTGATCGTGCCATTTACGCAGGCTTGTGTGCCGAAGGTCGATATTGCGGGTGGGCAGGTGACTGTGGTGCCGCCGGAAGCCGTGGAAGTGGCGGCGGCATGAGCTGGCGAGCATCCGTGTTGACGCTGTTTCCGGAGATGTTTCCGGGGCCTCTGGGGCTGTCCCTGGCGGGAAAAGCACTGGCGGCGGGTGTGTGGTCGCTGGAGGCAGTGAATATACGGGATTTCGCGAGCGATCGGCATAGGACCGTCGATGACACGCCGTTCGGCGGCGGTGCCGGTATGGTGATGCGGCCCGATGTGGTGGATGCAGCCATGGCGTCCGTGGCGGATGGGCGGCCGGCGGTGTTTCTGACACCTCGCGGGCGGCCGTTGCGGCAGCGCGATGTGCAGCGGTTTGCCGAGGGGCCGGGGGCAGTCGTGCTGTGCGGGCGGTATGAGGGCGTCGATCAGCGGGTGATCGAGGCGCACCGCATGGAAGAGATCAGCATCGGCGATTACGTGCTGTCGGGCGGGGAACTGCCGGCGCTCGTATGGCTGGATGCGGTGGTGCGGCTGCTTCCTGGCGTGATGGGCGGCGCCGAAAGCGCCGTCGAAGAATCATTCGCAGAGCAGCTGCTGGAATATCCGCACTATACGCGCCCGGCCGAGTGGCAGGGGCGGCGCGCGCCAGACGTACTGCTCTCGGGGCACCATGGGGCTGTCGCTGCCTGGCGGCGGGCCGAAGCGGAACGGATCACACGTGAACGGCGGCCCGACTTGTGGGACGCCTACACATCAGCGACAAGCTATGCAGACGGAAGGACTGAGAACGATGAACATCATCCAGCGCTATGAGGCCGAGCAGATGGCTCGGCTCACCGCGAGCCGAACGGTGCCGGAGTTTGCGCCGGGCGATACGGTGCGCGTCTCGGTGAAGGTGGTGGAAGGCGAGCGCACCCGGACGCAGGCGTTCGAAGGCGTATGCATCGGCCGCTCCAACAAAGGGCTGAACAGCAACTTCACGGTGCGCAAGATCAGCTACGGCGAGGGCGTGGAACGCGTGTTTCCGTTGTATTCGCCACTGATTGCCGACATCGCGGTGGTGCGGCGCGGGGATGTGCGGCGGGCGAAGCTGTATTATCTTCGCGGCCGGTCGGGCAAATCGGCGCGTATTGCCGAGAAGGCCCGCAGCACCACGGGACCGGCCGCGGCCGCTGTCGAGGTGCCGTCCACCGGCGAAGCCGAGCGCGCAGAATAATACGGGAGAGAAACGCAATGTCCGAAGCGAAGCCACGCACGCTGTTCGACAAGATCTGGGACAGTCACGTCGTGGAGAAGCTCCCGGACGGGACCTGCATTCTCTACATTGACCGGCATCTTTTGCATGAGGTGACCAGCCCGCAGGCATTCGAGGGCCTGCGCCTGGCGGGTCGTAAGCTGCGGCGGCCGGACCTGACGATC
>Ga0310811_10003344_pt1 | contig 20155 bp, 14 predicted proteins | sample YCmetagenome_FD_207642 | JGI IMG/M metagenome (GOLD analysis project Ga0310811, IMG submission 207642) | Soil microbial communities from experimental microcosm in Duke University, North Carolina, United States - YC | ecosystem: Engineered > Artificial ecosystem > Soil microcosm > Unclassified ...
TGCGCGGAGTACGCCAGGCCGGTGACCTCCAGATAGGGCCGGTCGGCCGCATGCGCTATGGCGATGCCGTCCTCGAGGTGCCGGTCCGCCTCATCGAAACGGGATGTCCAGAGCTCGGCGATGCCGAGGTTGATCAGCGCCAGCGCCCGCAGGTCCCCGCCCAGCTCGGGCTGGACCGACCCGGCGGTCGCCGCGGGGGCCAGCAGCCACTGCGCATGCTCGGCTACGGCCTTGATATCTCCGCGCTGACGGGCCAGGCGCATCCGCGCCGCAGCGAGCGCCACCTGCGAGCGCCCGCGCCGGTCCGCGGGAACCGACTCAAGCGCCCGCGCGGAGAGCGTCACGTACCGTTCGGCTTCGTCCAGCGATCCCCTGGCCAGCTGGTCCCCGGCGGCCCCCGCCGCCAGCTCGGCATCCGCGGCGATCACCCCGGCCGGGAAGCGGGCGAAAAGCTCGTGCGCGGTGCCGCCGAGCCCGGCCAGGCCCAGGCCGACCCAGTGACCTGACAGCAGGCGGGCGGCTAGGCCCCAGTTCTGCGCGGCCTGCGCGTGGCGGACCGCATCGAGGAAATAGCCGTGGTCCGCGTACCACCCGGCGGCGGCATTATGCAGTGCGGGCAATTCGGCCGGCATGCTCCCCCGCAGCTCAAGCTGCAGAAGATCGGCGAACAGCTGGTGGTAGCGGAACCAGGCCCGCCGCGCGTCCAGCGAGACGACGAACGCGCCTGCCTCCTCAAGCTGCTGCAGGACCCGCTCGCCGCCCGATCCTCCGGTTAGCAGATCGGCCAGCTCGCCGTTGACCCGGTCGAGTATCGAGGTCCGCAGCAGCAGCCGCCTGACGTCTCGCTGCTGCCGCTCTAGTACCTCGGCCAGCAGGTACCCGGCGACCGTACGCTCGCTGCCGCCGAACTCGGCCGCGAAACGCTCCGGATCCGGATGCCCGGCTAGTGACAGCGCCGCCAGCCGCAGCCCCGCCGCCCAGCCCTCGGTCCGGTCATACAGCACAGTGAGCGCCGAGTCGGACAACGGCACGCCGGCCGCGTCTAGCAGTGCCCGCGCTTCCGCCTGGCTGAACCGCAGGTCGGCCGTCCGGATCTCGGTGAGCTCGCCTGACAGGCGGAGCCGGTGCAGGCCCAGCCGCAGGTCGTGGCGGGTGACCAGCACGAACCGCAGGGCGGGTGGTGCCCGCATGATCAGCAACTCCAACTGGCGCAGCGCCTCAGGCGAGCCCAGCTCGTGCAGGTCGTCGATCACCAGCCAGACCTGGTCCTGGAGTGAAGCGAGGTCTTCCAGCAGCCGTTCGACCGCGGCCCAGCCATCCAGGCCGGGGGCAGCCGTCAGCGCGCGCACCAGCGCGGACCCGACGGTGGTGTCCCGCAGCGCACCGACCACGCAGATCCAGAACCGCTGAGCGTCACACTCGCCGGGCACCGAGACCCAGGCAGTTCGCCCGGCCAGGCCTGACTCCGCGATCCACGACCGGAGCAAGACCGTCTTGCCGCTCCCCGGGGGCGCCGACACCTGAATGACGCGCTGCGCTTTCGTCAGCCGGGCAAACAGCGCGGGGCGCGAGACGGCTCCGTCCCGGACAGCCAGAGTGACCGGCGCGTCCTCAACTTGTGACCAGGCGGCAGGCTCCACGGCGACTCTCCTCGACGAACTCCGTTCCTAACGCTACGTCGTCCCGGGCTGACGACCGAGGCCGCCCGCGAATCACCCTGTCGTGTGACGCCTGCTCACCCTGCCGATCGCGAGTCTGGTGCCAGCGACGTCAGAAAGGAACCGGACATGACCACTATGCAAGCTCCTCAGCAAGTGTCCAGCCGGGCTCCGAGGGACTGTCCGATACCGGCGACCTCACCGGGCGCGGGAACCCCGTGCTCCGCGGCGCGATCACCGGCGGCGGGACATTCGCCGGCGGCATCTTCCACGCCCTGCCGTTCCTGATCCCTGGCTACGGCGCGGCGATCATCGCCGCGGTCATCGTGGTCGCCGCCGAACTGCTCACCCTGGCCTACCTGCGACACAAGTTCTTCCAGACCAGCTTCGCCCGGTCATTCCTCGCGGTCGCCGTCGGCGGCGCGATCATCGCCTCGCTGAGCGCCGGCCTTGGCGTGCTCGCGGCGGGCTGAACACAAAACGACTCATGACAAGGAGAACGACCATGACAACACTTCCCACTACACGGCTCGGCCGGACCGACATGCACGTGACCCGCACCGGCTTCGGCGCCTGGGCCATCGGCGGAGGCGACTGGGCCTTCGCCTGGGGCAACCAGGACGACGCCGCGTCCGTCGCCGCCATCAGGCACGCGGTGGAGTCCGGGATCAACTGGATCGACACCGCCGCCGTCTACGGGCTGGGCCACTCCGAAGAAATCGTGGCGGCCGCACTGGGCGGGCTGCCCGAGGCGGACCGGCCCTACGTCTTCACCAAGGGCGGCCTTGTGTGGGATCCGGCCAACCGCTCCACGGCCCCCCGGCGGATCGGCGCGCCGGCCAGCATCAGGGCAGAGGTCGAGGCATCGCTGCGCCGGCTGCGGGTCGAGCGGATCGACCTGTACCAGATGCACTGGCCGGCCGAGGACGGCACCGCGCTAGAGGAGTACTGGCAGGTCTTCACCGACCTCAAGCGCGAGGGCAAGATCCGCGCGGCCGGGTTGTCCAACCACGGCACCGTCCAGCTTGAGGCCGCCCAGCGGATCGGCGCCGTGGACGCCATCCAGCCGCCTTTCAACCTGATCCACCGCGAGGCGGCCGGCGACGTTCTGCCGTGGGCCCGCGAGCACGAGGCCGGGGCGATCGTCTACAGCCCGATGGCCTCAGGGCTGCTCACGGGTGCGTTTACCGCGGCCCGCGCGGCTCGCCTGGAGCCAGGTGACTGGCGGGCCGGGCATCCTGATTTCACCGAGCCGGCCGTGTCAGCCAACCTGGCCCTGGCGCAAGCGCTGCGCCCGGTCGCCGAACGCCACGGTGCCACACAAGCCGCGGTGGCCGTCGCCTGGACGCTCACGTTCCCCGGGGTAACCGGCGCGATCGTCGGCGCGCGGAGTCCTCGCCAGGTCGACGGGTGGCTGCCCGCCGCCACCTTGGAACTGAAGGACGACGACCTGTCCGGCATCGCCGCCGCCATCCGGGCCACCAGGGCCGGGAGCGGCCCCGCGTCGCCTTCGCCCGCGTGAGGCTGCGTACGCCGCTGAATCCGAGAAGCCACGGCCGCTCCGGTAAAGAGCCCTTCTTATACCGAACGGGCCGTGGCTTCTCTCTTCCCTGAACGCTGATTGAGCAGGGACAGAACGCATCGTTGCCGCACTGATTAGTGCGCTGGCCATGTGGCCGATTAACGCCGGTCATTCAGTATTTGATCTGTCTTGAGTGATCATGCGTACCGTTTGACTCGCTCACAACAGAGCTTGGTATGACTGAAGGGAAATAGCATGTGTCTTCCCGATGGCGATAATTCGTCGTCACAGCCATCAAACGGGCACGCAGCGCACGACCATTCATCCGCGGGGCAGCCGTCAACCGGGCCTGGCAGGCGCAGTTTCCTGCGCACGGCGGGCCTGGCCGGCGTCGGGGCCGCGGCCCTCGGCGCGATGACCGCAGGCCCGGCACTCGCGGCCACCAACCCGTCGACCGCGGCACAGAACGCCGGCGGTGGCTGGAACCCCGATCAGGACAGCCCCCGCTTCACCCTGGCGGTCATGCCTGACACCCAGTTCCTTTACTGGGGCACGCAGGGCAGCATCAACCCGGAGCCGCAGGAAGAGTCCTTCCGCTACATCATCGCCAACAGCGGCAAGGGCTCCGAGCGCAACATCGTGTTCATGGCGCACCTCGGCGACATGACCGAGGACGCGGCGGCCTCGTCCTTCCAGTCCGTCGGCCAGGCGTTCGACGTCATGGACTCGGCGGGCGCCGCCTACAGCGTGCTCGCGGGTAACCACGATGTCAGCGGCGACGACACCCGCGGCAGCACGCCGTACCTGACGACGATGGGGCCGCAGCGGTTCAAGAAGTCCAAGACCTTCGCCGGCTCCGACTCCAGCGGCTACAACACCGCGCACGTCTTCACGGCCGGCGGTCAGGAGTGGCTGCTGCTCGCGCTTGACTGGCGGACGTCCTCGAACGGCTTCGCGTGGGCGAACCAGTTCATCAAGGCCAACCCCGGGATGCCGGTCATCCTCACGACGCACGAGATCGCCGGGCCGACCTACGACGACAACGTCTACCCGTACCAGTCGGGCGACGCGGAGAACGACGCCTCGCTGTCCAGCTACGGCCAGACGGTCTGGAACGAGCTCATCAACGAGAACGACCAGGTCTTCCTCACGCTCAACGGCCACTACTGGCCGCCGGGGCGCACCACGCTGCAGAACGCCAAGGGCAACGACGTCAACGTGCACATCACGAACTACCAGAACCGGTACTTCGGCGGCGCGGCGATGCTGCGGCTTTACCACTTCGACCTGTCGCGCAACACCATCGACGTGGAGACGATCTCACCCTGGGCGCTGGCCCAGAACCAGAACGTGCTCGCCGCGCAGGAGGCGAGGCTCACGACGACCGTGGACCGCTTCTCCGTCCCGATCAGCTTCGAGAGCCGCTTCTCGTCCTTCGCCCCGCCGGTCGTGAAGGCGCCCCGTCCCGCCAAGACGGAACTGGTGCCCGGCACGCTGGCGTACTGGCGGTTCGACGCCGGCGGCGCGAACGGCACGGCGGTCACCGCCAGCCAGACGATCAAGGACCTGTCGGGCCACGGCAACGACCTGAGCGTGCTTAACACCGTACCCGGCAGCGCCGCCGACGCGCTGACCTGGTCCAGTGACTTCCACCCGAACCAGCCGGGGCACGGCAGCCTGCTCTTCAAGGGCGGCCAGAACCCGCTGCACGGCGCCTACCTGACCACGGCGGCGAACGCCCCGCTGAACACGGAGACGTTCAAGAACGGCTTCACCATCGAGACGTTCGTGAAGATCCCCCTCGACTGGAACGCCAGCAACAACTCGTGGGACTCGGTGCTCAGCCGCTGGGGCGAAAGCGGCCAGGCGGGCAAGAGCGGCGGGAACACCGACCCGCAGGAGCCGGTCTTCACGCTCAGCTTCTCCAACGGCCGCGAGCCGCAGCTCGTCTTCTACCCGACGAACCAGACCGGGTCGACGACACTCTGGGGCCAGGGCCTGCCGGAGGACACCTGGTGGCACCTGGCCATTGTCAACGACGGCAAGCACACCACCCTGTACGTCGAGGGCTGCCCGACCGTGGACGTCGCCAACCAGGTGAATTCCAACGGGATCACGCAGCTCGGCCTGCCCTGGGCGCTCGGCGGCTACGAGTACGGCGGCTCCATCAACCAGATCTTCTACGGCTTCGTGGGCGACGTCCGCATCGTGAACCGGGCGCTCCCCGTCAGCCAGTTCATGATCAACAGCTAACGTCCCCTCGTCAGGCCGGAAACCACGGCCATGGCGGAAAAGCTGGAACCGCGAATCCGTTCGGGATGAACAGCATTTCCTCCCGAACGGTTCGTGTTTTCACCTGTCCCCACCGCCGAGCCAGCCTTGCGCGTCGCGGCGGGCGCCAAGCAGTCGCCGCGCGCCGGTTCCGCTTCACCTGCGCCATGTGCTGGACAAGGCCAGTCAGCGTGACGGCGGTCAGCGGCACGAACGTGGCGGCAGCCGCCTCGGCGCGCCGGAGTCGTGACCTCCGCCATCAGCTCACGCTCCCGCCCCGTACACCACGATGACCGTGCTCCCGGCTGGTGCCTGCACGGACGGAATCGTGCGGGTCACGGTCTGCCCAAGGCGCGTGTGCCTGCCCTTGACCTGGAAGCCGGCGTTCAGCAGCTCAAGCCGCGCTTTTGTGTAGGTCATGCCTATCACGTTCGGGATCGGCGCCAGGGCTGCCGCGCCCGCAGTCGGCGAGCTGACGACCGGATTGGCCTTAGGCGTGGAGGCAGCGGACGCGGCGGGAGAGCTCGTCGGCGATCCGGGAGCGGACGCCGACGCGGGCCGGATGGCGGAACCCGACTGGACGTGCGTAGCCGGACCGGTAACGGTTCGCGTGCTGCCGCTCGCAACGGGCCCTGAACCCTGCGCGCCCCCCTGGAACTGCATCACAGTGACGATTCCCGCGACTAGCAGGACGGCCGCGCCCACGGCGGCCATGATAAAGCGGCCCGGGCGCCGCGCGCGGCGGCCGACGGCATGCACCGGAGCGGGCGGCGGCAGCGGCACGGTCACTGGACCTCGGCCCGGGCCGACGGCCGGACGCGACTCGGGCTGGAAGGTGCCAAGCTGGACGGTGCCGGGCTGATCAGGGACAGGCAGCGGGGACTGAGCGCTGGAGAGCAGCCGGAGACAATCACTCGCGGTGGGTCGGCTGGCGGGGGCGTGCGCGAGCATGGCCATCACCGCGGCGCTGAGCCCGGCAGGCGCGTGGCTGATGTCCCGCAGGTCGGGGATCGGGTCCCCGCGCATCGCTGCGGCCGCGTAGTCGGCGGCACTAGGCAGCTCCCGTGGCAGCCTGCCGGCCAGCAGCCGGTAGAGGACGCAGCCGGCCGCCCAGATGTCGTTGCTAAAGGCCGGAGCCGCACCGCGCCACTGCTCGGGGGACATGTAGGCGAACGTGCCGACGAGCAGCCCGGCGGAGCTGAGCGTCGTCCCGCCGACCGCCCGGGCGATGCCGAAGTCGGCGACCTTAACCTGCCCCGTGTCGCACAGGAACAGGTTGCCTGGCTTTATGTCCCGGTGGATCACTCCTTTCCTGTGGGCGTACGCGAGGGCAGCGCAGATGTCCCGCCCGATCGCCGCGATCCGCTCGGCGCCGTCGTTAGGCGTTGCCTTTTGCAGGTCCTGTCCCCTGAGGTACTCCATCACCATGAACGGTGCGCCGTCGTAAGTTCCCGTCGTGTAGACGGTGACGATGTTCGGGTGCTCCATCATCGCGGCCAGGCTCATTTCGCGCTCGAACCGCGCCACGTCGCCCGGGTTCGGCAGCATGTGCTGGTGCATGATCTTTATCGCGACGGGCCTGTTGGCGAGTTGCTCGTCGTGCGCTAGCCAGACTTCCCCCATGCCCCCAGAGCCGATACGCCTTATCAGCTCGTACCGATCGCCGAAGTTGGCCACAACTGCCCCTTCTGCTCCTACCGCGCCAAGCCTGATGCACCACAATAGTGTGAAAAAGCTGGCAGGTTAGGCAATGCGAATGGCATAGCGCTTACCGGGGCCGCCGTGGCCGGTAATAGGCGCTTTTGTTTGAAAGCGTTCAAATGGAATAGCGGAGGCCTTGCTTCAGCGGGATGTGGACCTCGAGGGCTGTGCCCGCGCCCGATGGGCTGTGCAGGGTGATCCGGCCGCTAAGCGCCTCAACCCGGTCCTGGAGTCCGGTCAGGCCCGAGCCGCGACCGATATCCGCGCCGCCGCACCCGTCATCGCGGACGCTGACCCGCAGCATCGTCTCGCCGGCGGTCACCTCCACCTGAACGGCGGTTGCGCAGGCGTGCCTGGCGGCGTTGGTCAGGGCCTCGGACACGACGTAGTAAGCAGCGATTTCGACCGGACCTGGCAGCCTGGCCGCTACCTGCACCCTCAGGTCAACCGGCACGGGACAGCGCCGGCCCAGTGCCTTAAGGGCCGGCTGCAGCCCGCCCTTGGCCAGCACTGCCGGGTGGATGCCACGGGCGATCACCCGCAACTCCTCCAGCGCGGCGCCCAGCCCGTCGGCCACCTCATCCAGCTGCCTGACCAGGGAATCGTTCTCTGCGGGGGCTGTTGCCTGGGCCTCTCGCAGCAGCAGGGCGAGGGTTACCAGGCGCTGCTGCGCGCCGTCGTGCAGGTCGCGCTCAATGCGCCGCCTGGCTTCGTCGGCGGCGGCGACGAAGCGGGCACGGGAGGCAGCCAGTGCGGCCTGCGCCTCTGCGTTTGCGATCGCGGTGCCGACCAGTTCGGTGAAGCCCGCCAGCCGCGCCTCGGTGTCCGGCGGCAGGGCTGCCGCGCGCTCGGACGCCACGGTGACGACACCCCAAAGACAGCCCTCGACCATAATCGGCACTCCGACAGCCGAGCCGAAGCCCCAGCCGCGGCCGGCTTCGGCGAAAGCACCCGACGAGCTGCCGTAATCCTCGATCCGTGCGGGTCGGCCGGTCCGGCACACCAGAGTGGTCACGTTTCTCCCGCCGAGCTCGACCCGGTCGCCGATCGCCATTGGCCAGGGAGTGTCCGTGCTGCTCCACATGCCGGCGGCGGTAGCCATGCCATCCGGGTCGAACCGGCTCATGCCGGTGAAATCGGCGCCGACCAGCCGCCCGATCTCCTCGGCGACGGCGGCGAAAACCTCCTCCGGCGCCGCGCCTCTAGCGACCAGCGTCGCGACGCGGCGCAGCGCGGCCTGCTCGTCCGCGTAACCGCGCAGGTCCACGCGGGCCTGGGCGTTGGCGATCGCGGTGGCGGCCAGCTCGGCGAAGGCGGCTAGCCGCTCCTCGGTGTCCGCCGGCAGCCGCTCATCACTGGTCGACGCGACAGATAGAACGCCCCACAGCCGGCCCCCGACCTTAATCGGCGCCCCGACGGTGGAGCGCAGGCCGAGGGTGCGGACGAAGTCAGCGGCATCCCCTGAGGCCTGGGAGAAGTCATCCAGCCGAGACGGCTCGCCGGTCTCCAGCACCAGGGTGCTCACGTTGGGACCGTCCGGGCGCGGACGCGCGTCCGCCCCGAGGTCCTTGTCGGGCGCGCTCCAGCGCGCGACGTAGGCCGTTGCCCCGCCCGGGTCGTAGCGGCCCACACCCGCCAAGTCGGCGGTCAGCAACTGCCCAGCCTCGGCGGCGATGGCGGCGAATACTTCCTCCGGTGCCGCGCCTCCTGAGACCAGCGTCGCCACCCGGCGCAGCGCGGCCCGTTCCTTGGCGCCCCGGTCGGCTGCGTGTGCGTCCATCAAGGCCACCCTGCCGGCAGCCCCGGTTGCCTTCTCCCCACCCCTGCGCCGGCGCTGGTCACATTCATTCCAGAAGGTTAACCCCGAGTAAACCCGCGAAGACACTCCGCGACCCCCCTACCGTTCTGCGGAAAGGCCATAACCGTAAAGGTGACTGAGGTTGCGCTGGCCGACGAGGACATCCTGCGTTGCTCAGGCCGGCGTCACTCCCGGCGACCGGCAGTGGCTTAAGGCTCGAAGGTCAGAACTTGATCCAGGCAGAACACCGGCCTGATCATCGTGACGTGAGACCAGCTTGCGCTCTGGCAGGCGGTAGATCCGGGCGGCGGTGCCTGCGAACACGGCCCGCCGCTCGGCTCAGTCAAGGTGGAATACCTCCTCGGCGGGGGCCCACCACTCGCCGTCGGCGGCGCTGTCGACCGGTTGCTGGCACGGGTCGGTCAGCTGCCACCAGCGCCTGGTCGTCTCGTCGGCGGCGATGCCCGCCATGTCCGCGGCGTAGTCCGCGCCGTCGTACTCCAGGTAGCTGAACAGCAGCCCGTCGCGCAGGAAGATCGAGTAGTTCCGCACGTGTGCCCGCTTCAGCGCCGCGAGCACGTCGGGCCAGACCGCGCGGTGCAGCTCCCGGTACTCTTCCTCGTGCTCCGGCTTGAGCCGGATGACCGTGGCGACTCGCATATTCACTCCTTCGTAGCACCTGCCAGCATGCCGGACACTAGCGCGCGCTGGGAGAACAAGAAGACAACGAGGATCGGCGCGATGGCCAGCAGGGTGGTCAGGGCGAGCTCGGGCCGGTTGAAGTTGAGGTCGGCGCCGCCGGCGACCGGGTTGAACGCGGGCGTGGAGGCGAGCAGGTTGTTCAGTCCCACCTGGATCGGCGCGGCCTGGTCGCTAGGCAGCATCACCAGCGGCAGGAAGAAGTTGTTCCAGTTGCCGACGAAAGAGAAGAACCCGACCAGCGCGACCACCGGCCGGGCGAGCGGCAGCGCCACGTGCCAGAACACGCCGGCCTCGGAGCAGCCGTCGAGCCGGGCGGCGGCCAGCAGGTCCTTGGGGATGCTGGAGGTGAAGTAGATGTAGGCCAGGTACACGCCGAACGGGAACAGCGAGAACGGCAGGATCACCGACCAGACCGACCCGACTTCGTGCACCGCGTTCATCTCCAGGAACAGCGGCAGCACCAGCGCCGCGCTGGGCATCAGCATCACGATCAGCGTGATCGTCAGCAGCGTCTTGCGGCCGATGAACTCGGTCAGCGCCAGCCCGTAGCCCGCCGGGATGGCGGTGACCAGGGTGATCGCCAGGGCGCTGAAGCTGTAGACCGCGGAGTTGCCGAGCCAGGTGAAGATGATGCCGCTGTCGAAGGCCGCCACGTGGTCCCAGGCAAGGCGCAGGTCGTGCCACGAGCCGAAGGCCAGCGGGCCCCCGGTGACCAGCTGGGCGTCGGTCTTGGTCGGGGCGAGCAGCAGCCAGATGACCGGCAGGGCGAAGAAGATGAAGAAGGCGGCGATGACGATCAGCCAGGCGACCCGCGCCATTACGCGGGACGGCGCGATCACTGGCCCGCCTCGAACAGCCCGGAGCGGAAGACCACCAGCGCGGCGGCCGCCAGGCCGAGGATAAGCAGGTAGATGGAGACGGCGGAGGCGTCGTTGAAGTTGTTGGCGTGGAAGGCGTACTGGTAGGCGAGCTGGTTGGGCGACCAGCTGTCGCTGACCTCCCCCAGGCTGGCCGCGCCGACCAGCTGCGGCTCGACGAACAGCTGGGTGCCGGTGGCGAACGCGAGGATCAGCATGTAGGCGATCCACTTGCGCAGCAACGGTATCTGCACGTGCCAGGCGGTGCGCAGCGCCGAGGCGCCGTCGATCCTGGCCGCCTCGAGCAGCTCGTCGGGGATGTTGTTCAGCGCGCCGTACATGACCACGATCCAGCCGCCCGCCCCGGTCCAGAACGCCATGATGGCGAACACCGCGGGCAGCCGCTGCGGGGCGATGACGTCGGCGAACGTGCTGTAGCCGAGGCCGTGCAGCAGCCACGCGACCGGGCTGACCGACGGGTCGAGCATGAACATCCACACCAGCGCGCTGGCCGCGCCCGCCAGCGCGCCGGGCAGGTAGAAGACGAACCGGGAGACCGAACTGGCGCGGCGCAGCCGACCGTGCAGCATCAGGGCGAGCACGATCACCGCGACAACCAGCACGACCAGCCAGATGACCAGGTAGAGCGCGACGTTGGCGAAGGCGGGGAAGAACCGGTAGTCGCCGAGCACCTGGGCGAAGTTGCCCAGCCCGACCAGCTGGCCGTTGCTGTTGGTGATCGCCAGCCAGACCGCGTACAGGGTGGGGGCCACCCCGAACAGCAGCAGGAGGGCGAAGTAGGCGGAGACGAACGCGTAGCCGGCCCGGCCGCGCCGGGGTCCGTCACCCGCGGGCGGGCGCGCCGGGGTGGCCGGCGCGCCCGCTCGTCGTACCTTCAGGGACAGGGCCACGGGTCAGCCAACCGTGTAGCCGAAGCTGCGGGCCTGGTTCTCGATGGCCGTCTGCCAGGTGCCCAGCAGCGAGGAGATGGTCTTGCCGGAGGTGATCTGCGGGACCATCGTCGCGGCCCAGATGTTCTCCTGGCTGTAACGGCCCGAGCCCCAGCCGCCCCAGATCTCGGTGGCCGCCTTGGTGAACACGCCCGTCACGTCCCCGGCGAAGTAATGCTGCTTGGCCTGGGCCGCCAGCCACGCCGTGGCCGCCGGCTGGTAGGCCGGGTAGGTCGGGGCGGTGAGCTGGTAGGCGTTGTCGGTGGACATGTACTGCGCGAGCGCGACCGCGGCCTTGAGGTTGGCGGAGTTCTTGGAGACCATCCAGATGCCGCCGCCGACGTCCCCGGTGCTCGCCGTGGGCTGGTCCGACCAGGACAGCGGCGCGGCCGCGGCCACCTGCCCGGCGGGCACGTGCAGCGCCGCGTTGAAGACGTACTGTCCGTACCAGGACGGCCCGATGAGCATCAGCGTCTTGGCGGCGTACTGCTTGACGAACGAGTCGGCGAACGCCGACTGGGTGGTCAGCGACTTGTTGGCCACGCCGGCGTCGAGCAGCTTGGCCATCTTCGTGCAGTCTGGGCTGCCGGTGTTCACCGAGACCGTGTTGCCGCTGATCTGGTTGGCCGGGCACTGGCTGGCCCAGAAGTAGACCTCAGGGGTCCACGGGTCGCCGACGCTGCCGGTGATGTAGCCGGGGTGCTGCTTGGCCACCTCGGCGCCAAGCGCCTGGTACTGCTCCCAGGTGGTCGGCACCTGGTACCCGAACTTCTTCATCAGCGCGGAGTTATACCAGAGCATGTTCTGGCCGATGTCGTTGCGCAGGCAGTACACATTGCCGCCGGAGGTGCACGGGGCCAGGGCGTTGGGGGCGAAGTTGGCCAGCGTGGACTGCGGGACCAGGCCCTGGTTGAGCGGCGCGACCCAGTCGATGCCCGGCTCGACGGACCAGGCGGCGTCGTTGTACTCCTCGCTGAAGACCACGTCCGGCCAGCCGCTGCCCGCCCGGTTAAACAGCTCGACCTTAGTCTGCAGGTAGTTCGAGCCGTTGGCGTCGCCGTTATAGGTGACGATGTTGAGCTTCACACCGGGGTGACTCTGCTGGTAGGCCTTCACTCCCGGCAGCCGGGTGGAGTCGACCCAGACCGTGATCGGCGCGCTGGTGTCCTGCTTGACCGCGTGGAAGGCGGAAGACGCGGCGGAGGGTGACGTCCCAGCCTGGCTGTTCACCGCGTTCGGGCTGCCGCAGGCGGCCAGGCCGGCCGCGGCGAGGGACGCGATCGCCGCCGCGGCCGCCCACCGCACCGCGGGTCTGCGGTGCTTCCTGGTGTACTGCATAGATCAACACCTCTCTGGGCTGTCTTACCGTTTGACTGTCTGGTGTCTGGTGTCTGGTGTCTGGTGACTGCGGTCACGAGCCGCGCTAGGCGGCGTCTTCGACGTAGGGCCGCAGCGCCGGCGGGTAGTCCAGGCCGGCGGGCAGGGCGATGCCCGGCTCGGCGGGGGCGTGGACGAAGCCATCGAGGTCTACCTCGGGCTTCTTGGTTACCGTGGTGCTGGTGATCAGCGACTCGAAGTACGTGGTGTTCGGCACCGCCATGCACAGGTGCCGGCTGGTGATCTCGGGGCCGTGCACCTCGGCGCGCAGCCGAAACGCGTCGGCCAGGTGCGCGGTGCGCATGCAGCCGGTAATGCCACCCCGCATCTGGGTGCCTACCCGCACCCCGAACGTCGCCGCCCCGGCCGCGATGAAGTCGGCGGTGTTCATGTGCGCGCCGTCCGACGTCTCCGCGACCAGCAGCGGGATGTCCACGGCGCGCGCCAGGTGCCCGTAGGCGGTGACGTTGAACTCGCGCATCGGCTCCTCGTACCAGAGGAACCCAGCGTCGGCCAGCGCCCGGCCCAGGTAGATCGAGTCGGGCAGGTCGAACCCGGCCGAACCGTCGTACATCAGCGGCAGGTCGTCCCCGACGTGCGCGCGCAGCCTGGCGGCCAGCTCGGCGTCCTTGCGGGCGTCGCCCCAGGCGTGCACCTTGAACGCCTGGTAGCCGAGGTCGAGGCACTGGGTGGCGATGTCCAGGTACTCCTCGACCGAGGCGAACGTGGCCGTGGACGCGTAGGCCCCGATCTTCTCGCGGTATCCGCCGAGCACCTGCCACACCGGCTGCCCGGCCAGTCGGCCGGCCAGGTCCCACAGGGCGATGTCCACGAGGCCGAGGACGGGCAGCGGCAGCTCCTCGATGCGGTCAAGCTCCCAGATGCGGTGCCAGTGCAACTCCCGCTGCAGCGGGTCCTGGCCGACGAGCTGATCGCGCAGCAGTCGCTCGACGAGGTCTTCGACGATTACGCCCGCCCCGGGCCGGGGCAGCATCGCCACTCCCTCCACGCCTGCGTCGGTGCCGATGCGCAGCACGGCGACCTCGGCGTCGGGCGGCCCCCCGAGCAGGCCCTTACGCCAGGAGAACGGTGGATTCGCCGCAGGTGAGAAGATCCGGTAGCTCTCCACATGGGTGATGCGCACTCGTGCTCTCTTTCACGCGATCCGATTAGGCCGCTAACATAAGTCGTCATACGACTGCTGTCAACGGGCTTGGCGGTCTATGATTAGTTCACGGTCGCGCAGGACGACCGAAACGACCCGCACTGAAGGAGACGCCGTTGACGGCCGGCCCATCCGCGTCCGCTCCCGCCAGCGAAGGAGCGAACGGGGCGAACCTGCCCCGGTGGCCGCGCAGGCCGCAACGGCTGGCCACCGCGGTGGTCAGCGACCTCGCCGACCGGATCGTGGCCGGCGAGGTCGCCTCCGGCGCGCCGCTGCCCGGCGAGCCCGTGCTCTGCGAGCGCTTCGGGGTCAGCCGGATCACCGTCCGCGAGGCCGTCAAGGCCCTGGAGGCCATGCGGCTGGTCGAGGTGCGTCAAGGCTCCGGCACCACGGTCCGCCCCCGCGAGGAGTGGAACCTGCTCGACCCGACCGTGCTCGGGGCGCTGCTGTCGCACGACGACGACCTGGGCATCCTGGATGAGATCATCACGCTGCGGCGCGAGCTCGAGGGCGCGATGGCCAGCCGCGCCGCGACACGGCTCGATGACCGGCACCGTGCTCACCTGGCCGAGCTGCTGGCCCAGCTCGACGCCGCGACCGAGGACCCCGACCTGTACCTGGACCTCGACGTCACCTTCCACGATGTGATCATGAGCGCGTCCGCGTCTCCGCTAAGCCGGGCGGTGATCGCCACGCTCAACTCCCAGGCGTTCGGCAGCGGCCCGTACATCGGCAGCCCCACCAACGCCGACCGGGAGAAGTCCAACGCGGGGCACCACGCGATCTACCAGGCGCTCATGGCTGCGGACGGCGACTCGGCGGCGCTGGCGATGAGCGAGCACATCCACTCCTCCTGGCTGCGCCGCCGGCCGGCCACCCCGGACCTGCCGAAGCGAGGAGAATCCCCTGCCTAGACGCGGGGCCTACTCGTGGTCGCCGGCCCCAGGATGCGCGGGGAGGTCCGCGCTGGTGCCCGTGGTCCGCTGGGCCGGGGCGGCGTTCCAGCTGGCGAGCAGGGCCAGCTTCTCGGCCGCGGGCGAGCCCGGTGCGGCGAAGTAGACGAAGATCGTCTGGTCCTCGTCGCCGGACAGGGCCAGGCCCTGCCACTGAAGGTCGAGGTCGCCGACCAGCTGGTGGCGGAAGCGCTTGGTGCCGTGGGTATGCGCGAGTACCCGCTGGTCGGCCCACCAGCCGGGGAATTCCTTGCTCTTGACGGCGAGCTCGCCCACGAGGTCGGAGATGCGCCGGTCGTTCGGGTAGCGGCCGGCGTCCAGCCGCAGCGCGGCAACCGCTTCGGCGGCCACGACCGGCCAGTCGCGGAACAGCTCGCGGGCGTGCGGGTGCAGCAGCACCCACCGGGTGTAGTTGCGTTCCGCGACCGGGAGCGAGCCGAAGTCGAAGAGCAGCGCCCGGCCGAGCTCGTTGGCGGCGAGCACGTCCTTGCGCCGTCCGGTCAGCAAGGCGGGCTGGTCCTTCCAGGACTCGATCAGCTGCTGCGCGCTCCAGCGCACCCGCTGCACCTCTCCGGTCCTGGCCGCCGACGGCTGAGCCGCCGCCGGCCGCGCGAGATCGAGCAGGTGCTGGCGGCCCGTCTCGTCCAGCAGGAGCGCCCGCGCCACGGCGTTCAGTACCGACTCGGACGCGGTGACCTTCCGGCCCTGTTCCAGGCGGGTGTAGTAGTCGGTGCTGACCCCGGCCAGGCGGGCGACCTCCTCGCGCCGCAGGCCAGGCACCCGGCGGGGCACCGCGTCGGGGACGAGGCCCACGTCGCGCGGGCACAGCCGGGCACGCTGCGCCTGCAGGAAGGCGCCGAGCTCCGATTGCCTGGGCATGACTCCATTGTGTGCCGTCCTGCGACCTTGGAGTACGGCCAGGGTGGGCCTGGCTGTCCCTGGCAGGACTGACCCCCTTCCGGCGCTCCTGGGACCGCCGGGAACCAGTTGTCATTAAGCGAGGCCGGTAAGCGACACTGGCCGGCCCGCGATTCATCCAAGGAGAGGTAAGCATGAGCAAGACGTTTCTCATCACTGGCGTCAGCACAGGGCTTGGCCGCGCCTTCGCCCAGGCCGCGCTCGACGCCGGCCACACCGTCGCCGGAACTGTCCGCCGGGCCGACCAGGTGGCCTGCTTCGAGGCGCTCGCACCCGGCCGGGCGCACGGCCTGGTGCTCGACGTCACCGACGAGGCCGCCGTCCCCGCCGCGGTCGAGCGGGTCGAGCGCGCGGCGGGGCCGATCGACGTGCTGGTCAACAACGCCGGCTACGGCGTGGAGGGCATGTTCGAGGAGACCCCGACGGCGCTCGTGCGCGCCCAGTTCGAGGTCAACGTGTTCGGCACGATCGCGGTCACCAAGGCGGTGCTGCCCTACTTGCGGCGGCGGCGCGCCGGGACGATCGTGTTCGTCACCTCGATGGGCGGCCTGCGCGCGTTCCCGGGCCTGTCGGCCTACCACGGCTCGAAGTATGCCGTCGAGGGCATCGCCGATACCCTGCGCCAGGAGCTGGCCGGGTTCGGCATTCACGTGATGAGCATCGAGCCGGGCGGCTTCCGCACCGACTGGGCCGGGCGGTCCATGACCCGGGTCGAGCGGACCATCGACGACTACGACGAGCAGTTCAACCCGATCAGGGAGAGCCGGCTCGGCTACAGCGGCAAGCAGCTCGGCAACCCTGCGAAAGCGGGCACCGCTCTGCTCACGGCGCTCGACTCCCCCACCCCGCCCGGGCACCTGGTGCTCGGCTCGGACGCCCTGCGGCTTGTCCGGGCGGCGCGGGCTGAGGTCGACGCCGATATCGCCACCTGGGAGAAGCTGTCGGTGAGCACAGACTTCGCCGACGGCCAGGTCATCGCCTGACACTCATTCCCGGCAGGGCAGGAAGATGGTCGCCGCGCCACGTTCCTCGCTGCACGGCTCGGTGTACGAGTGCCCGGGGCGTGTGCTTGCGGGTGCGACTGGGGCATCGGGGTTAGCGTCTCTGGTCAGCTTAGGGATCCTCAGCGAACGTAAGCGTTCGGCTGGGGGTCGTCCCGTGCGGCGGGGTGGCGTGGGTGTGCAGGTGGAAGCCTGCGCCGAGTACCGCTTCGCGCGCTGCGATCCGCTCACCCCACCTCCCGGACGACACGAATTTGGAGAACGCAACTCAGCCAGTCTAGCGTTTAGAACACTTGCGCCCAGCTAGACACGCCGCAGCAGCCCAGTCAGACACAACGCGGAGACCCGTAACATCACTCAGGATCCTTAAGCAGATCCGTTAGCCTTTAGAAATGAGCGCGGGGGGCGCACGCCGGAAACCGGCGCGGGGACGGCTAGGAGTGCCGCCAGGGTGGAGGCCCTGATGGGTGCCCGGCCGAGGGACCCCATGGCCGAGGAGCAGGCGGCGCTGCGCCGGGTGGCTGTGCTCGTCGCCAAGGGGGCGGCACCGGAGGAGGTATTCACCGCGGTCACCGCCGAAGCGGGGCAGCTGCTTCACGCGGACCTGGCCGCGGTGGGCCGGTACAGCTCGGGTGATGTGCTGACAATCGTCGCCCGCTGGAGCGTGGTCGGGGATCGTCAGCCAGGTGCGCACACGCGCCTGGGCGGCACGAACGCGGGGACGCTGGTGTTCGAGACCGGCCGATCAGTGCGCATGGATGACTTCTCCCAGCTTTCCGGGGAAGGCGGCGATGTCGTCCGTCAGCTCGGTATCCGGTCGAGCGTCGCAGTGCCGATCAGCGTCGAGGGCCTGCTGTGGGGCGTCGTGATCGTGTCAAACACGGGCGACGAGCCGTTGCCGGCCGATGCCGAGGCGCGCCTGGCCGGGTTCACTGAGCTGGTAGTCACCGCGATCGCCAACGCCCAGGCACGGGTAGAGCTACGCAGCTTCGCCGACGAGCAGGCGGCGCTGCGCCGGGTGGCGGGGCTCGTGGCCCGGGGAGCTCTACCGGAAGAGGTGTTCGCCGCGGTCGCCGCCGAAGCAGGGCAACTGCTGGGCGCCGACCTGACGGCGGTGGGGCGCTATGAGCCGGACTGCGTGGTGACACTGGGCGCGTGGAGCAGCAGTGGCGCTGCTATGCCATTCCCAGCGGGCGCCCACGTGAGCCTCGGCGGGCAGAACCTGATCACGCTAGTGCTGCAGACCGGCCAGCCCGTGCGGATGGACGACTACGCCGGCGCGACCGGCGCCGGCGCCAATGTCGGGCATGGCTGGGGGTTCCGCGCGGCGGTTGGGGTGCCGATAACGGTCGAGGGGCGGCTGTGGGGGGTCATGGCGGTTGGGCCCACCCGGGAAGAGTGGCTCCCGACCGACGCTGAGGCCCAGCTGGCAGGCTTTACCGAGCTAATGGGTACCGCGATCGCCAACGCTCAGGCACGCGTGGAACTGCGCCATTACGCCGACGAGCAGGCGGCGCTGCGCCGCGTCGCGACACTGGTCGCCAGCGGCGCGCCGTCGCAGAAGGTTTTCGCCGCGGTCACCGAGGAGATCGGCCGGCTGATGTCGGCCGAGTTCGCGAGCATGAGCCGCTACGACGAGGACGGCATGGCCACGGCTGTCGGCATGTGGAACAGCACAAGCATTCCTTTGCCCGTCGTAGTGGGCAACAGGTTCAGCCTGGGCGGGCAGAACGTGACCACGCTGGTGTTCCAGACCGGCCAGCCCGCGCGAATCGACGACTCCGAATCATCTGGCGCGATCGCCGACACCGCCAGTCAACGGGGCATCCAGGTGGCTGTCGGCGTGCCAGTCAGGGCCGGAGGCCGGCTGTGGGGCGTGGTGATCGTAGCGTCCGGGGACAAAGCGTCGCTGCCGGCCGACACAGAAGCACGGCTGGCCGGCTTCACTGAACTGGCCGGGACTGCGATCGCCAACGCCGAGGCCCAAGCCGCGCTGGCCGCCTCCCGGGCCCGCATTGTCGCGGCGAGCGACGAAGCCCGTCGGCGGATCGAGCGCGACCTGCACGACGGCGCTCAGCAGCGACTGGTCACCCTCGCGCTGCGGCTGCGAGAGGCTCAGGAGGCGACACCGCCTGGCGCCGTCGACATGATCACGGCTTTGGACGAGGTGGCTGCCGGGCTGGATGCGGCGCTGGAGGAGGTGCGCGAGATTGCCCGTGGCATCCATCCGGCGGCTCTTGCGGCCGGAGGCCTGCGCCCGGCGCTTCGGGCATTGGCTCGCCGCTCCGGCATTCGAGTTGACCTACGCGTGCAGGTTCCGGGCCGACTGCCAAGCCCGGTCGAAATCGCCGCCTACTACGTGGTGTCCGAGGCACTGGCCAACACGGCGAAGCACGCCAATGCCGGTGCCGTCAGGGTGGAGATAGCCGTCGAAGACGGTGTGCTGCGGGTCACCGTCCGCGATGACGGCCGGGGTGGCGCGGCCTTCGGCGACGGCTCCGGACTGGTCGGGCTCAAGGACCGGGTCGAGGCGCTCGGCGGCCGGATCATGCTGCAGAGCCTGCCGAACACGGGCACCACCCTCGAGGTTCACCTCCCGGCAGGGGGAGTTTCAGTTCACGACGCTAACCGGTCCGAACCTGCGGTCGACTGAACATCGGCCAAGTCAATGGATACAGATTCTCCCGGCGCACACTCTTTCTCAAGAGAGCTGTTTATTAATGGTTTACCCTGGCGCACTGCGGCTAAATCGCGAGTGTTTGCAGAAGAACCAGGGCTTGTTGTTATCTATTTGGCCGGCGATTATTGGCTTTACAGGGCGCTCACGGACGTGTGAGGGGAGCCTGATGACCACACGGGACCTCCCGGCAAGCGACTGGCAGGCAGTTGCGGGCTTTGGTAGCGGCCTATGAGCCAGACAGTTGTCACCCAGCTGCTGACCCTACTCGCGGGCGCCGTTCTGGGGATCGTCGGCACCGCTTTCAAGGGTTATTACGACCGGCGCGAGCAATCACGCCGAACTGAAACGGCCATCTGGCTGAACCTGCTGACGCCGTTGAACGTCGCGGCGGCAGAACTGAGCGGACAGCTGCGGCAAGCCTTCGAGCATGTCAGCAAGGACCAGGACACCCCGGGTTATCACCTGCAGGACTGGTTCGAGAGATGCAAGCAATACGTGGTTGCGCCGAGCGAGGAATGGCCTGACGACCAGCGACTGGAGCACTTCGCGATGCACAGCGGCGGCGAGGGCACCGAGGCTATCTCCACGCTTTACATCACGGC
>Ga0310811_10003345_pt1 | contig 20154 bp, 19 predicted proteins | sample YCmetagenome_FD_207642 | JGI IMG/M metagenome (GOLD analysis project Ga0310811, IMG submission 207642) | Soil microbial communities from experimental microcosm in Duke University, North Carolina, United States - YC | ecosystem: Engineered > Artificial ecosystem > Soil microcosm > Unclassified ...
CGCGTCACCGCAGGCCTTGAAAACGAAGCCTCGCTGGAACAGGCCAAGGCGCTGCTGGCGATGGCCCGGATCGATGTGCGCCGCACCGAGGCGCAGCGTGACATCGGCGTGCATGCCATCGCCGCTTTGATCGGGCGCGGTGCCGATGCCTATCCCACCATCGCACGGCCCGCGGCGGCGGTGGAAAATGCCTTGCCCCTGCCGGAGCATCTGCCCGCCGATCTTCTGGCGCGGCGGCCCGATATCCTGGCGGCGCACATGCGCATTCAGGCTGCCATTTCCGGGCGCGATATGGCGCATGCCGATTTCTATCCCAACATCGATCTCACCGCCGCCCTGGGTTTCCAGGCGATCGGCATTGGAAACCTGTTCAGCAGTGATGCGCTGACGGCGGGTGTGGGCCCTGCGATTCATCTGCCGATCTTCGACGCGGGCCGCATCCGCGCCGAATATGCCCGCGCCACCGCCGATCTGGATGCCGCGGTGGCCGATTATAACGGCACGGTGGTGCGCGCGGTGCGCCAGGCCGCCGATGCACTGACCGAGGTTTCCAGCCTTGCCGATCAGCGCCGGCAGCAGACATTGGCTTTGGGCAGTGCCGACCGCGCCTTTGAACTTGCCAAGGAGCGCTACCGCCTGGGCCTGTCGGGACAGATTCCCATGCTGACCGCCGAAGCGACTCTGCTGGAAGCGCGCCGTCAGATGGCGGCGTTGGTCGCCGAAGCCACCAATCAGCGGGTTGCCCTGCTGCTGGCGGCCGGCGGCGGCTACAATCCCGCACCGGCCGACTCAAGTCTCAAACAAGTTTCAGATTCCCGCTCACAACCGACCCAGGACGCGACACAATGAGCGACATCGCAGATGCCAGCGCGCAAAGGGCGGAACGCCGCCGCAAGGGCTTTCTTCTGTTCGGAGCCGTGATCGTTGTCGGCAGCCTGGCCTATGGCGCCTGGTGGCTGCTGACAGGACGTTTCAGCGAATCCACCGACGATGCCTATGTCGCCGGCAATATCGTGGCGGTCACCAGCCGGGAGAATGCCACCGTTACCGCGCTGTATGCCGACAACACCCAGCAGGTGCGCCAGGGCCAGTTGCTGATCGAGATGGATCCTTCGGTGGCGGAAGTGAACATGCGCGCCGCCGAGGCCAACCTGGCGCGTGCCGCACGCGCCGTGCACGGCACCTTTGCCAGTGCCGACTCCTATTCCGCCCAGCTCGAACAGGCCGAAGTCGCTCTTGCCCAGGCCAAAAGCGACTATCAGCGGCGCCAGGCGGCTCTGGCGGGCGCGGTGTCCGGCGAGGAATTGGGCCATGCGCGCGATGCCGTTTCGGCGGCGGAAGCGGCGGTGAATTCCGCCCGTGGCGGCCTGGTCCAGGCCCGCTCCAGCATTGCCGGCGTGGATGTGGCGCACAATCCCGATGTGCTGGCGGCCGAAGCCCAGCTGCGCGCCACAGCCATCGTGCTGGCGCACATGAAGATCGTGGCGCCGGTGGACGGGGTCGTCGCCCAGCGTACCGTGCAGGTCGGCCAGAGGGTCAATGCGGGTGCACCACTGATGGCGGTGGTGCCACTGTCCCATGTCTGGGTCGATGCCAATTTCAAGGAAGTCCAGCTGGCGCGGATGCGCATCGGCCAGCCGGTCAGGATCACCACCGATATCTACGGCTCCAAGGTCGCCTATCACGGCAAGATTGCGGGACTGGGGGCGGGCTCCGGCAGCGCCTTCTCCGTCCTGCCGCCGCAGAACGCATCCGGCAACTGGATCAAGATCGTGCAGCGCGTGCCGGTGCGCATCGCGCTTGATCCGGCCGAACTCAAGGACAATCCCTTGCGCATCGGGCTCAGCGTCACCGCCACAGTGGATGTGCACGACCAGTCCGGCCCGCGCGCCGCCGACGCGGCGCCAGTGGGTGTCATGCGCGGCAATACCGGCGAAGATGTCGATGCCAAGGTGAACCGGCTGGTCAAGAAGATCCTGGCCGCCAGCAGCGCGCCAGCCCAGTGAGCGCAGCCGGTGAAATCGCGCCGACACCCCCGGCGCCGTTGAAAGGCGCCCTGCTGGCGATAACGTCGCTGGCGCTGGCGCTGGGCACCTTCACCCAGGTGCTGGACACGACCATCGCCAATGTCTCGCTTCCCACCATCGCCGGCAATCTGGGCGCCTCCACCGACCAGTCCACCTGGATTATCACTTCCTTTGTCGTCGCCAACGGCATCGCGGTGCCGGTGACCGGCTGGCTGATGCACCGCTATGGCGTGGTCCGGGTGTTCGCGCTGTCGATGCTGGGCTTCACCATCGCCTCTCTGTTCTGCGGCATTGCCTGGAGCCTGGAATCGCTGGTGTTCTTCCGCACCCTGCAGGGCGCCCTGTCGGGACCGATCATTCCGGGTTCGCAAGCCCTGATGCTGTCGATCTTTCCCCGCGAAAAGCGCGCCACCGCCTTGGCCATCTGGTCGATCACCACTCTGGTGGCGCCGATCTGCGGCCCTATCCTGGGCGGATATATTTCGGACAACTGGCATTGGGGCTGGATCTTCCTCATCAATGTGCCGGTGGGGCTGGTGGTGACGGTGCTTTGCTGGGGCAACCTCAAGGAACGCGAAACCCAGACCCGCAAGCTGCCGATCGACGCGGTGGGACTGGCGCTTCTGGTGCTGTGGGCGGGCGCGCTGCAGATCATGCTGGACACCGGCAAGAATGCCGACTGGTTCGAGTCCGGCTGGATCATCCTGCTGGCTCTGGCATCCGTGCTGGGCTTCATCGCTTTCCTGTTGTGGGAAACCACCGATGAGCATCCCATCATCGATTTGTCGTTGTTCGAAAACCGCAATTTCACCTTCGGCACCATCGTTTTCTGCCTGGGCAGCGGCGTGTTCGCGGCCAACATGCTGCTGATCCCGCTATGGCTGCAGACGCAGCTTGGCTACACCGCCACCTGGGCGGGCCTGGTATCGGCGCCTACCGGCGCCGTTGCGGTATTGGTTACGCCGCTGGCTGCCAAGATGATGTCGCGTTTCGACGCCAGGTTGATTGCCTCTATCGCCTTCGGGGCATCGGCCGTTTCCTACTGGATGCGCGCCGGCCTGACCGCGGATGCCGGTTTCTGGGACATCGCCTGGCCGCTGATGGTGCAGGGCATTTCTTCCGGCTCTTTCTTCATCGCCACCATCAGCATCCTGCTGGACGGCGTGCCGGCGGAGAAAATCCCCTCAGCCTCGGGCCTGTCGAACTTCGCGCGCATCATCGCCGCGGGCTTTTCGGTGTCGCTGGTCACCACTTTCTGGGACCGGCGGGCGGCCTTGCACCAGAGTCACATGGCCGATCTGACCTCCGGCTTCACGCCGGCGCTGGGCAGCCTGTTGCAATCGCTGCAGGACCTGGGCCTTGCCGATCTGCCGGCCAAGGCGGCGGTGACGCGTGCCATGACCAGTCAGGCCTATCTTCTGGCATCGGTGGACATGTTCACCGTGTCGGCCTGGCTGTGTGTCGTCGCCATCGCCATTGTCTGGCTGTGCCACAAGACGCAGCCGCATGGCGTCATGCCGCTCGCCGACTAGAGATACTTTGCTGCGATCGCCTTGCGGTCGATCTTCAGATTGGGGCGCAACATGCCGTTGTCCGCGGTGAAGGGCGCGCTCGCGAAGATCACTTCCACATACTGCGCCGCCTTTTTGGCGGCGGGCAGCCGGTTGGCGAATTCCGTCACCCTGAGGCGCGCCTCCGCATCGCCCGGCGAAACCAGATCCACCACACAGGTGAGGTGGGTGGCATGGGGCTTGAGATAGATCACCGAATGGGCCACGTCGGGACTGTTGTTGAGTTCCTGCTCGATGGTCTCAGGATGCACCTTGAGGCCGCCGGGCGTTATCAGCAGTTCTTTCTTGCGTCCCAGCAGGAAGAGGTTGCCGTCCGCGTCCAGCCGGCCCATGTCTCCTGTGGCGATACGGCCGGGCGCGATGAAAGTGCGCTCATTCTCGCCGTCGGCACATTGGAAATAACGCAAGGTCATCGGCGTATCGCGGTTGACGATGATTTCGTTGTCGGACGTGAAGGACAGGTTCACCCCCTTCAGCGGCTTTCCCACGGATCCATACTCCTTTGAGCCGGCAGGCCGGAAGGTGAGCGAGCCGGCTTCCACCATGCCGTAGGATTCGCACAAGGGAAGCTGCAGGCGTTCGTAGAACTTACCCAGATTGCGCCGGATCGGCGCCATGCCGGTGGCCAGCAGGCGAATGTTGCCGCCGAACTGCTTGTAGAAGTCATGAAACAGAATGCGGGACAAGTTCTGGCGTAGCGACGTGCCGGGCACCAGCGCCAGCAGGCTGCTCAAAACCGACCAGAGCGATTTCTTCCAGCTCGGATATTTCTGATATTCCGCATGGATCATCTGGTACAGCACTGGGGGCGCGACAAGCACCGTGGGATTGAGCGCCGGCATCGCGGCGAAGAGCTGGGTATAGTCGGTGATGACGATGTCGAAATCGTACCACAGGGCCGCATAGCACATGTTGCGCTGCTGGAAGTTCGACAGGGGCAGGAACAGCAGCAGCCTGTCCTTGGACGTCACATCCAGGGCTTCGAAGATCGGGGGCAGGGTGGCTTCCACCCCCTTGCGGCTGATGACCAGGCCCTTGAGCCCGCCGGCGGAGCCGGAGGAAAACACCAGGCTATGTTGGTCGGCCTCGTCGGCATCGCCCGAGGATATGCGCTCCAGCGCGCGGATGTTTTCATTCTCGGCATCGATGAAGGCGACATGAGCGGGTTTTTGCGGGAACAACCGCGCGTCTCTTTTGGCGATCAAGAGCAGCGCAATATTGTATTTGTCCAGCAGAGCCTGGTCGATCTTGCCCGCGAAATCGTCGGTCAGCGGCACCGAGATGGCACCGAGTTCAATCAACGCCAGATCATGGATCAGCCAGTGAAGGGAGTTCGGAGCATAGATGCCGACGCGGCTTCCCGCCTTTACGCCCCAGGCGCGCAGGTTTTCGCGCACGCGCATCACCTGATCATGCAGGGACGCATGGGGATGGCGGACAACTTTGCCGCGTTCAAAGAGATGAACCGCCCCCTTCTTCCCGGGAAGGGCGGCGAGCAGGCTACTGAATTCCATTCGTCCCCCCGACGGATGTGCCCTGAAGAAGATGCGGACGCTCCAGACGGACCTCTTCCGGCAAGAACAAGGTACTTGAGCGGATTTTTCCAGGCAACCTTGGGTGGCAGAACGGGGCGTGGCGCAACGGCGTTGGTAAACGGCAATTAATTATGAGCGCTTCTTGGCTACAGGAAGGCTGCTGGCCGCCCGAGAGACGGACTGTTCCAAAATGCCGGGCTTATGCCAGCGCCCTTCCGGGCGAATGAGCAGATAAGGGTCCGTGCCGATTTTCAGGGCATCGGGATCGGGTTCCAGCTCGGCGGCGACCTCGATATATTCGAAATCGGAAAAGACGAACTTCTGGGCCCCTTTAAAGGGGATAAAGCCCACCTTCTGCCATATCCGCACCAGCCGGACCTGGGAATGTGCATAGGCGCGGCGATAGCCTTTTTTGCGCGCATAGGCGAGGCCGGCCTGGCAAAGCACAAAGAGCGCGCGGGTATGCCGGAACTCCTTGCGAACGGCCATGCGTTCGAACTTCACAAAATCGGCAAAAAAACGCGCCCGCAGGCAGGCGACCGGCTCGTCGCCGATATAAACAATGAAATGAGCCGCCGCCAGGTCGTTGCCGTCATATTCCTCGTCATAGGGGCATTCCTGCTCGCCGATATAGACGGCGCTGCGAATGGCAGCGACGCGCATCAGGTCGTCAAAAGTGCGGGCAACGGTCACCGTGATGTCTTTTGTCCCGGAATTGGGGACATAAGTGTCATAAAGCGGCGGCTGCGGTGCGCGGGGAAAAATCCAGATATTGGGCGCCTCGATGCCGTTGATCGTGACGCCGCGGATCGCGCCCAATACCTCGTTGTATCTGCGCCCGGCTTCGGTATTCGGACGGGAATAGAGATTGACGCCGTCATAGAGCGGCGAGGAAATTCGCTCCATGAACAAGGCCATGCCGGCCGAAAGCGGGCCCGGTGCATAGACGCCCCACATATATATGCCGGCGGGACGCTCGCCGGGCTTGGCCACCAGCCTCAGGTCCGGACTGGTGGCGTCGATCGTGCCGAGCGCCAGGAGCTGCAGCCCCAGCTCATTCAGCGGCAAGGCCGCGACGAAGCCTTCGGCTTGCGGATTGTGCGGGTCGTATTTGGATTTCCGCGCCAGCGCCATCACGCAGAAAGGATTGTGGCGGGCGACCTTGAGGACTTCATCCGTCTGGGCGATGCCGGGGATGCTGAGCCGGGCTGTGGCCAGAATGTCGACGATGTTCTCTTCGCTGGGCTGGAAGCTGACCAGGTGCTTGGCGATCCCGTCGGGTTTCATCGCGTCCAGCCTGTGTTTGCCCAAACGAGCAGCACGGACGTTATCGTCCGGGACCAATCTTCTGTCAGATTTCGCCATTGCCCGCTACGTACGTTAATTGATCTGAAACCATATAAAAGTTTCGGTGACAGAGATAAATGGCCCGCCGGTAGGGAATTATACTGATGGTGAACGGCCTGTCTTATATGTCAGTTTTGAAAGGCGGGAAGGTGTCGGCAATCAAGCCGCTAGCCTGATTCGGCGGTTAACGTCTCTTTCTGGCAAAGCTGTGAGCACTTTTGATTTGCGCCGCGCAAGCGGTGGAACCCGGCGGGAACTTCAACAGCAGATTGCAGGTGAGTCGGCCCTGCGCCTGGGATTTTACCCTGACCGGCTGGTTGCGCGACCCCGCCATGCTTTACCGGCTGTTTATGATTCGCGGTCCAGAATTGTGCCATGAATGTGCTGGATTCCGTCAAAGCGCTTAACCAACGGGCTGCCCGTGAGCACTGGTATCACGCCTGTGATCCCAGCCTGACCTTCAGCGACCCCAGCTATGACAAGTTGCTGGCCCTGTGGCGCGCGAAAGCGGGCGATCGGCCCATGCCAAGACGCGTCGAGATGTCGGCGCGCGATCTCAAGGACGTGTTGCGCCATCTGATGCTATTCGAGCGCGTCGAACAATCTCCCTCGCGCTATCGCGTGCGGCTGATCGGTACCAGCCTCACCTCAATGGCGGGTGATCGAACCGGCAAGCTGCTGGAAGAGGTCATCCCGGCCGAACATCTGCCGCGCTGGGTGGCCTGCGGTGACCTGATTCTGGACGGCGGCCAGCCGATGCGCTTCGTCGGGCGTGTGCATCTGGAGGGCAAGGAATACCTCAATGCGGAAAACCTGTTCGTTCCGCTGTCCAACGACAATGGCGAGCCTGTCTTCGTCATGGGCCTCTGCCGTTATACGCCGCGCCATACCCAGAGCGAGGAAAGCTGGGAGAGCCAGATCGCCTCGATACCGGGCGCGCTTCTCTAGACGGGCGGATTCTTTCCCAACACGTGCTGTCATGGCATAACCTCAATTGAGAGGCTGGGGGTTTGTGCTTCAACCCGGCAAGTTGTGGGCTGCATGACCATCGCCGGATTGATTTCGGGACTGGAAAACCGGGGCATTCTTCTGTCCCTGGCCGACGGCGAGATTCGCTATCGCTCTCCCAAAGGCGCGTTGACGGACGCCGACAAGGACGCTTTGCGCGCCCGCCGCAGCGAATTGATTGGTTATCTTGAGGCCCGCAATGCGGCGCGGGGCTTGCGCGGGGCCGGCAGCACGCCCGGCCCGCTCATGCCATCGGTGGCGCAGGAGATGTGGCGGGCTTTCGCCGGCGGCGCCGAAGAAGGAAAGCCCGTGGCGCTCAACATCGGCATGGCCGGGAAATTCCGCCATGATGCGGCGTTGGTCACTGCCGCCGTTCAGCAGGTTGTCACGCGCTACGAGGCACTGCGCGTCCGCTTCGAAGCGCATGGCGGCACGCTTAGGGCCCTTACCAATCCTGCCGAGGCCTTCGTCATCGAGCAGGAGGACCTGCGCAGCCTCAGCACGGAAGATGCCGGTGCGGCCGCCGCGAAAGAGGCGCAAGCCTTTTGCGCCCAGGTGAATCTGATCGAGGGCACCTGGCTGACCCGCGCCAAGGTTTTTGCCCTGCCGGGCAGGGAAAGTCTGGTCGCCCTGTCCTCGGCGCACATGATCGCCGATGCGGGAACGCGCAACATCATCCTGGATGAAATCCACGACATCCTCGATCACGGCGCTCCAAGGGCCATTTCGCCTGCGACCTACAACGATTATTCCCTTGCCGAGCGGGAATTCCTGGCAGGCGCCCAGGGCGCGCAGCTCATCGAGCATTGGCGGCGCTGGTATCACGATCAGCCCGTGATGAAGGCGCCGTCGGACGGCGCGCCGCTGCTGTGGGGTAACGGCATCCGCATCGTGAAGAATTTCATGATCCCCAGGCGCGTGCTGGAAAAGGTGCGTGCCTTGGCGGAGTCCTGGAAGGTCACGCCGTTCCTGATCTATCTGACGATCTTTTCCATCACCATGGCGCGCTGGTCGCGCATGGACCGCTTTCCCCTTCGCGTGCTTGGCGACAAGCGGATCTCGCTGGAATTGGCCAATATGGTGGGGCTGATGTTCTGCGCCGATGCGGTGGAAATCCGGGTGCCGGAGAAATCCGATTTCGAAACCGTCATGCGCGGCATTCTGGCGGAATATGACGCCGCCCTTGCCCTGCGCATCCCCTCGCTGCATTTCTGGGCGCCGCATTGCGTGCGGCCGGGCATCGAGGTGCCGGACTATCCCAACAAGATTCCGGCAGTGTTCAACTACTATTCCATGGGGACGGCGCGGGAGCGGGCTGAAAAAAAAGCAGGTCCCGACACCACCGCCGCGCTTCCCTGGCCGCCTGAGGTTGTGACCCTGCCGGCGCAAACCTGGCCGCGGCGGTCCTCGCCCCTGTTCCTGCATGTGATCGACATGGAGCACGAGACCGGAGTGTCGCTGCATTTCTATCAAGGCTCGGTCAGCCCGCCCGACCAGGACAGTTTCACTGCCCTGCTGTTTCAGGTTTTCGCCGAGACGGTTCCCGCCTGATGGCGCTTCTGTCCGCTGTCCTGGATCCCGGTCTCTTTGGGGCGAAGATCGAAGACAATGGCCAGCCGGTTCTTCTTCCCGCGCCGGAAGAGGCGCTGGTGGAGAAATCCGCGCCAAAACGGCGGCGCGAATTTGCGCTGGGCCGTGCTTGCGCCCGCAGCGCGCTGGAAAAACTGGGCCATGGCGGTGCAGTGATCGGCAGAGCTGCGAACGGTGCGCCGCTTTGGCCGCAAGGCATCATCGGAAGCATCACCCATACCCGCGATTACGCGGCGGCGGTGGTCGGCGAAGCGCGGCGCTTTTCCGGCATCGGCGTGGACGCCGAGCGCGTGGGTGGCGTCACGCAGGATTTGTGGCCGCGCCTGTTCGATGACGCGGAGCGCGCACACTTGATGGGTCTGGATGAAACGGACCAACCGGTCATCGCGACCCTGATCTTCAGCGCCAAGGAAGCCTGTTACAAAGCCTGGGGCGGGACGGGAGCGCTTGCGTTCCGGGATATCCGCGTGACACCCGGAAGCGATCGCTTTACCGCTGTCCGGGCGCGCGAAATTCTGCAGGGCCGTTATGCCGTCGAAGGCGATCTGATGTTGACGGCGGTCTGGTTCTAGCTTGCGCTAAATGCTGCCGGTCTCTTCGCTGGGCGCCATCAAGCTTTCCATATGCTCGGTGAAAGCGCCCAGGGTGGGGAACTCCAGCAGGTCGGAGAGCTTCAATTCCTCTTCCATCCCGGTTTTTGCCTGTATTTCGGCGATCATTTTCACGCCCAGCAGGGAATGGCCGCCCAGGGCAAAAAAATTGTCGTCGGGCGCTACGCTTTTGACGCCCAGCGCCTGCGCCCAGATGGCGGCAACCTGATCGTGCAATCGGCCGGTCATGATCTTGGTTTTCCAGCAATATCGCGGGAAATTTAGCGCTTCTGCCGCACTTGCGCCAGCCGCCGCCGCCCTCTCTTACACTTGTCATAGAGGCGGATTTGACGGACAATGGATGGGTGTGAGGGCGCTGTTTGGAGGTCTTATGAAGACAATCATCGCAACCATCGCGGCAGCTATCACCTTGGCCGCCATCTCACCCGCCGCCGCCGCCGCCGCCAATATCTGCGTCAGGTCGCGCGACATTGATAGCGCCACGTCCAAGGACGGCAAGCTGATGACCTTCAAGATGAGGGACGGCAGCGTGCTGGTGAACCACCTGCAGGGCATCTGCTCCGATCTGCGCTTTGAAGGCTTTGTGTGGGTCCTGCGGGGAGGGGACGAAAGCATCTGCGAGAATCAGCAGAGTCTTAAGGTGCTGCGTTCCGGCCAGACCTGCCTGCTCGGCAAGTTCGATGTGGTCAAGAACAAGCCGATCAAGAATTAGCTACGGCCCAGTCGGCGTCCTGGAAATCACAGGCTTCGAGCTTGCCAGCGCCTGAATGGCGCTGGCGGCTGCGTCCACTTCGGATTTGCTGGTCAGGGCCGAAATCGCCAGATGTACGCGATAGGTTTCGCCGCCTTTGAGCTTGGGCACGCGTCCGGCCGCGCGCTCCACCGGGCGTGGATTGGGAAATCCCGTGCCTGGTTCCAGCCCTGTGACATAGCCGGCCTTTGGCGTGATCTCGTTTTTCCATAGCGACATATAGGGCAGGCCGCGCGTGTCGAAGCGCATCAGCACGCCTTGCGTGCCGTCCGGTGACTTCAGCATTGCCCTGGTTTCGCCTTTTGCGTCGCCATGGAGCTGCATGTTGAAAACCTTGGGCGTATAGGGCGCCGCGTGCGGGCCGCTATAGCGGTTCCAGTCCTTCAGATCGCCAACGGCCGAAGCCGGATTCATCGGCGCCACCTGTTTGATGGGCGCAACGAATTCCGCGCCCGCGCCCAACAGTGGGGTCCCGAAATTGGTGTGATAGAGAAGCTGCATCTCCTGCGGCGCATCCGACAGGTTGGTGATCGCATCGTCGAATTCGAATTCCGCTTTGCCGATCACCGTGGAGATTTCCGATGTCAGCCGCAATTGCGGACCAAAAGTCTCGACATCATCCACCACGCCACGGAACACCAGCCGCGGCACGGGCGCAGCTTCATAGCGCACACTCACAAAACTGGCCGGCAGATAGTCGACATGGCCATGCAAGGTGAGTTGTTGATTGCCGTCCTTGACCGGTGAGCCGAACGAGGCCAGTCCACCGCGCACCATCAAGCCGCCAAAGCCCGAGACCCAGCCCTGGCCGTCATTGTCGGTCAGCCGGATGTAAGAGGGATGGATGATCTCCTTGACCGGTGCATCCCAGCCCAACCGCAGTTTGCCGGCCTGCGCTTTCCATACTTCGAAACCACGGGTGGGAACGATGGTGAAGCTCATGGCGCCGTTGTTCACCTCGATCACCTGCACGCCTTCCTGGCGCCCGCCATGCAGGGTGCGCAAGGCGACGCTCCAGCCTTTGCCGCCCCATTCCGCGGCACTGACTTTCCAGTCGGAGGTTGCAAGATTGGCGGCGGTGTCGATCAACACCTTGCTGTGCTGATCCTGCGCCTGGACGGGCATGGAGAGCGCGCAAGCCATCAGCGCCATTGCCGGCATAAGCCTGTTCATCTGCTATCCCCTCCGTGCATTGTTTTTGCTTTTGCGGCCATTAGCGGCTTGCCCGCATTGGCTTGTCAACATCCACCCCCGATCCTAGAGTGATCAGAGGACAGGGGTGGCGATGCAAAGATCCCCGTTTCAGAAATCGCTGGCATGGATGGGCGCAGCCTTCGGCGTTGCGCTGGCGATCACCGTTATGGTGCTAGTCCTTCAAGGCGCCGACAATAAGGGTACCCGGTTGGCGCTCGAGTTGACGGCGCGCTGGTCCTTTGTGCTGTTTTTTATGGCCTATGCCGGCAATGCCATCGCCATCCTGTTTGGGCCAGCCAATCTCAAGGGCCATGCCCGGGAGTTCGGCCTGGCTTTTGCGTCGGCGCACCTGGTGCATATCGGGCTGATCGTCTGGCTGGGTATTATCCTGGGGCGCGTTCCCCTGTCCGGCGGACTGCTGCTGTTTTTCCTGGTCGCGTTGCTCTTCACTTACGTCCTGGCCGGATTGTCCTTCGGCGGGGTCAGGGCCCTGGGACCGGCCTGGCCGCCGCTGCGCTTCATCGCCATGAATTATATCCTGATCGCCTTTGGCCGCGATTTTGTGTTGCCGGTGATCTATCCCAAGCCCGCACAGGCCAATCTGGGGCACTTCCTGTTCTATGCGCCCTTCATGCTGGCCAGCATCGCAGCTCCGCTTCTTGTGTTGGCGGCTCATGCACGCCCTCCCGCGGCGCCGAAAATCGCCTGAACGGGTGAACGGACGGGTGAACGCGAATTGCCTGTTACAGGCGGTTGCGCATAGGCTTACCGCCAATGAACCGGCGGATAAGCCGGACCATAAGGGAGAAAATCATGACGAATATAAAGTATGGACTTTCCCGCCGCGGCCTTCTGGCTACGGCCGGAGGAGCGGCACTCGCCGGTGCGGCGGGCATCGGACGGGCAAACGCAGCGGAGTCGCATGTCAGCGGCATGCCGCAGGAAGGGCCCAATACCCCCAAGCTCACCATGTACATCTCGTCCGATCCCACCGAGACCGAGATGAAGAAGCTCAAGCAGATCGGCATCAATATTGTCGACATGCCTGACATGCCGCCGCCGCCCTGGACCGAGGACTGGTTCCGCAAGCGCATGGATCTGTTGGCGACACAGGGCCTGAAGCTGGGCATCGTGATGGTGCCCTGGTTCAAGAACGGCGCGATGGAGCCGGAATTCCTGAAAGTCGTGCACGGCAAGCCGGGGCGCGACGAGATGATCAACAAACTCAAGGCGTCCATCGTCGCCGCCGGCAAGGTCGGCCTGCCGGTGATCGAGTACGACTTCTTCCCGCACCGCGCCAATGAGGGCTACAAGGAAGTCTTTACCGGTCGCGGCGGCTCGGGCCTGCTCACCTTCGACTATGACCGGATGCGCAACCTGCCGCCGATTCCGTCCGAAGGTTCGGTCAGCTATGACAAGGTTTGGGAAAACCTCACCTATTTCCTGAAAGAGCTGGTGCCGGTGGCGGAAAAGGCCGGCGTGCGGCTGTGCGTCCACCCCAACGATCCGCCGCCCCATATCAGCCGGGGCTCGGGCCAGGTGCTGCACACCCTGAAAGACTGGAAGCGGCTGATCGAGACGGTCAATTCGCCCTGCAACGGCTTGACCTTCGATTGCGGCGTCACGCGCGAGTTGGGCGAAGACCCGGTGGAAGTCGCCCGCTATTTCGCCAGCCGCGACCGCATCAATCACTGCCACTTCCGCAACGTCAAACTGACCAAGCCCAATGAGAAATATGTCGAGGTCTGGAATGACGAGGGCGATGACGACATGTTTGCGGTGATGAAGGAGCTGGTCCGGAACAACTACAAGCGCCTGATCATGCCCGAGCATCCCCGCAGCATCGAAAACGATAAGGGCCAGAAGAATGGCGGCTATACCGGCTGGGTCTATAATGTCGGCTATGCCCGGGCGATGATGCAGGCGGCACTGATAGACCTGCGGAAGTCCTGATGAATTTGCGCAAGTAGTTTGATTACCCCCATCCGTCGCAGCTCAGGGTGAGGAGCGGCGCGCGAAGCGCGTGAGCAGGTCCAGTGGAGTGAGGCCCGACCGGCTTGCCGGTCAAATCGGTCCGGTGGACCGATTTGAGGGCCGAACGCCCCGAGCACGAGCGAGGGGCTGCGCGACGCATGCTCGCTACCGCTCGCATAGGGCAAGCTTTTCTAGTTCGCTTCGCTCATAAGAAAAGCTAAGCCAACGCCGCAGCGGTGCGCTTCGGCGCGCCGCGAGGCCGGGCCGGCAAAGTCGCTCCGGCCGCTCGCCCAAGCTCGCGGCGTTCGTCGCTCGAAATGGTCCACTGGACCATTTCGTTTGCTTCGCAAACCGCTCCTCACCCTCGCTGCGACACCTTCCCCCTCCTATGGCTTCGCCATGAGGGGGAAGGAAGCTGGTGGATGCTGAGGGTCGCGCCGCGATGTGCGGCGCTCGAGATCCTGAACGTCGTGGCGCTCGAGCGAGCAATTTGCCCAAAAGGCCGCCTTCGGGCGGCCTTTCCTGTCCATTGGCACCGCTTGCGGTTCCCATTTTCGCGGTTTTTCGCGTTGACTCCCCGCCTATCCGGGCCAAAGCTCAATAAGAGCCTGACACAGGCCAAGGGGGACCATCATGCATTTGTCTGCGAAGATGCTCGCAGGGGTTACGGTTCTTGCCGTCTCGACTCTTGGGGCACAGGGCCAGTCCCAGACTCAAACACAGACCAACGGCATCGCCTCGCCCATCGACAAGGTCTCGCCCACCGGCGCGGTGACCATTCCGCAGGCGGAGATTCCCAGCGTGAGCACGCTGGATCCGGTCCAGCCGCACTGGGTGTTCGTCAATCGCGGCAGCGGCCTGGACGGTACCCGCATCTTCGACGGCGACACCGGCAAGATGAAGGGCATGGTCAATATGTATGGCCAGGACAGCTTTTCCTTCGATCCGTTGGGAAAGAACTTCTATGTCGCCCAAACCATCTGGTCGAAGCTGGACCGCGGCACCCGCCAGGACAATCTCCTGGCCTATGATGTGCGCACGCTGAAACTGGTGACCGAGGTTCCAATTCCCGGCCGCATGCTGATCGGCAACCGCACCCACAATCTTGTGATCACCAGCGATGGCAAGCGCGCCCTGATCTACAACATGCAGCCGTCTTCTTCGGTCAATGTGGTGGACCTGGACAAGAAGGCCTTCGAGCAGAAGATCGAACTGCCCGGCTGCGCCACCCTGTTCACCAATACGACCAACGGCTTCTCCGCACTGTGCTCCAACGGCACCATGGCGACGGTGGCAATGACCGGCGGCAAGCCTACCATCACCCGCTCGGCGCGCTTCTTCAACGCCACCGAGGATCCCATCTTTGACACCTCCATCATCGACAAAAAGACCGGCAAGGCGACCCTGCTGAGCTATAGCGGGATGATCACGCCGGTCACGCTGGGTGCTACGCCGCAGATCGGCACGCCCTGGTCGCTGCAGCAGGCCGCCTTCATGCGCAAGGCCACCTACACGCCGATGGACGTGAACTGGATGCCGGGCGGCCGCCAGCCCATCGCCGTGCATCACGCCACGGGGCGGATCTATGTGCTGATGCATATGGGTGAATATTGGAGCGAGTATGAGCCGGCCGAGGAGATCTGGGAGTTCGACGGCAACGCTCACAAGCTGATCCGCCGCCATCCCCTGGCCGGCGACCTGAAGCGGAAGTTCGTCAATATCGCGGTCAGCCAGGACGGCGATCCGCAGATCTATACCAGCGACGGCAGCGGCAATACCTTCGTGCTGGATCCCAAGACCATGGAAAAGAAGCGCAGCATGGAAAGTTCCGGCGGCGGCATTCTCTACACGGTGCAGCCTTGATGGCGGTGGGGCGGGAGCTTGTGGCCGCTATCTCCGTGGCGGGCCAAATCTGTGTCGGGCTTGTCTTCCTGCTGGCGGCGGCGCAAAAGGCCTCGCATTGGCGCATCCTGCCGGGCGTGATCGCCAACTACCGCCTGCTGCCGCGCTGGGCAGTGGCGCCGGCCGCAAGCCTGTTGCCGCCGCTGGAGATGATCCTGGCCGCTCTTCTGCTGTCGGCCTGGTTCAAACCCTGGCCGGCGCTGGCGGCGCTGTTGCTCCTTTTGCTGTTCGCGACCGCCATCGCCATCAACTTGAAACGCGGCCGCGACTATATCGACTGCGGCTGCGGTCAGACTTTCCTGAAACAGACTCTGCGCTGGACCCTGGTTTGGCGGAACGGAGGATTGGCGGCTCTGCTGCTGCCGTCACTGCTTTTGTCGGGTCCGGGGACCATGTCGGTCGCGCTGACCGGTATGGCCACGGGTCTTGGTTTCTTCCTGCTCTATCTCGCACTCAACATCCTTGCCGCGCTGCCCGGCATGCGCCGTTTCGCCTGAGGGACAAGCCATGCTGACCGCCCTGATCGTTTCGCAAATCCTGTCCTGGGTCCTGATCCTCGGCATGGGCCTGGCGCTCCTGGCGCTGGCGCGCCAGGTGGGCGTGCTGCATGGCCGGCTGGCGCCGGCAGGCGCGCTGATGACGGGCAAGGGCCCGGCGGTGGGTGAGGCTGCGCCCGTAATGGATGCCCATACGCTGGATGGCGCGCCGGTCGCCATCGGCAGGTCTTTGGCCAAAGGCCGCATGCAGCTTCTGTTGTTCGTCTCGCCGCATTGCCCGCTGTGCAAGGACTTGATCCCCATCGCCAGGAATTTCGCCAAGACCGAGAAACTGGACATCGTTTTTGTCGGCGATGACGATATCGACGAGCAGCGCGCCATGATTGCGCGGCTGGATATGGGCGCGTTGCCCTTCGTCAATTCGTCCATTATCGGCCGCACTTTCCATGTCGACCGGCTGCCGCATGCCGTGCTGATCGGCGATACCGGCACGGTGCTCTCCAAGGGGCTGGTCAACAGCCGAGAACATCTGGAAAGCCTGGTCACCGCCCATGAGATGGGGGTGGTGTCGGTGCAGGACTATCTCAAGAATTCCAAACCAAAGGTCGCCTAGCCATGACGGGAATCATCATCGACAGGATCGGCGAGAGATTGGTGCGGCGGCTGGCGGGTCACACCTCGCGGCGCGGTATTCTCTCGCGGCTGGGTTTGGCGCTGGCGGCGGCGCCGGTGTTTCCCGTGCTCCCGGTCAGCCGGGCGCAGGCGCAAGGCAAGCCGGATCGCGGTGACGCGGCGCGCACCCATTTCACCATGAACGCCCAGACCAAGGACGATACCAAGTGCGATTACTGGCGCTATTGCGGCGTGGACGGCAATCTCTGCGCCTGCTGTGGCGGCGGCACGCACACCTGTCCGGCCGGTGCAGTGGCGTCGACCACCTCCTGGGTGGGCACCTGCATCAATCCCGACGACAGCAAGACCTATCTGATCGCCTACCGGGACTGTTGCGGCAAGCCGGCTTGCGGCCAGTGCCATTGCGACGCCCAGGATCGCAACACCCAGCTTTATGTGCCGCAGACCAACAACGACATCATTTGGTGTTTCGGTCTCGACAACATGCAGTACCACTGCTCCACCGCGGCGCTGGTCGGTGCCGTGCAGTGAGACATGCGGTTCTGGCCGCCGTCCTGCTAATAGCGCCGCTGAGTGCGGCAAAGGCAGACGGCGCACAAGTCTTCGACACCAGTTGCGCCTTTTGCCATCAGTCCGGAGGTGTGGGTGTGCCGGGTCAGTTTCCGCGCCTGGCGGGCAGGGCGGGGGAGATCGCGTCCAAGCCTGAAGGCAAGAAGTATCTGCCCCAGGTCGTGCTCAATGGCATGAGCGGCCGCATCAGCGTGGACGGCGAACAGATATTGGGCATCATGCCCGGTTTCGACACCATGTCTGACGATGATATGGCGGCATTGCTGACCTATCTCACCGGCCTGGACCACGCGCCGGTGGCCTACTCCGCCGATGATATCAAGACGGCGCGCGCACAGGCGCGGATCTCGCCGGCTGATATGGCGGCACAGCATGCTGATCTGGCCGCCAGGAAGATCGTGCCATGAAAGCCGCAGGCCTGGCCGCGCTCCTGCTCGCGCCATCTGTGGCCTGGGCGGAACCGGTCTTGCCGGAGCTGACCACGCCGCAGTCGGACTATGTCGAGCATTGCAGCGGCTGCCATGGCATGCAGGGCGATTCCGCGCCCGCCGAGATCCCGGTGCTGCGCGACCGCGTCGGCTACTTCATGTGCACCCGTGAGGGGCGTGAATATCTGATCCGCCTGCCCAACGTCGCCTATTCGGCCATCACCGATGACCAGGAGCTGGCGGACATGATGAATTTCATAGTCTTCGGATTGGGCGGCAATAGTGCGCCGAAGGGCACCAAACCCTATACCGCGGCGGAAGTCGGGCGGCTGCGCACCCGCGCCTTGGCCACGCAGTCGCTGATTGCCGAACGCACCGAAGTGGTGGGGAAAATGGTGGCAAGCTGCCGGGTCCCCAAAAGCATGAACTATTTCTATGACGGGCAGGAGCAGGCGGCGCGTTGAGAAAGCCCGCTGGCCCGGCAAGCAAGGGCCGCTTCCTGACCGAACTGATTTGATGTCAGTTTTGAGGATGCGAAATCTGGCGCAATTGCCACCGCGTCTTTGAGAGCATCCGCTGCCGCGCCGCCGCACGCGCATTGTGCCTGTGGTATTTTTGTGTATAGTTCCGGGAAAATTCGCCGGTAAAACAACGGCAAGACACTGAGGGGGAATTCATGCGCGCTATTATCGCAATTGCTCTGTCTTCGGCACTGCTCACCTCCGCCGCTTTGGCTGCGGAAACGGGCCCGCTGGCCTCTGGTAAGCCGGCTGGCGTCAAACAGGCGCAGGAGATTGGCAGAACCGGTTGGGTCCTTTTGGGCATTGGCGCAGTCGCGGCTATCGCGATCGGCGTGGCTTCGGGCTCCAATGGCAGCCCCACCAACGGGCCGACGAATATTGCGGTCACGACCACTACGGTCTAAGCCGCCGACCTTCAGTGCGCAGCCGCCATCTGGTGCGCAGGGATTATGGCCTTCGCCAGGCCAAGCTGCTGCACCACCGCGCTGAATTCCGAATGGCCGCGTAACGAATCAAAGCGCGGGTCCTGCGACACCAGGAACAGTTTCATATTGCGCTCGTCGCGGGCGCGTTCCAGCCAGCGCACGGCCACGGCTGCCTCGCCAAGCGCAGCGTGGGCGGCGGCAATGTCGTAAGACGGCATGCATTTGCTGAATGGCAGGTGCTGCAGCTGGTTAAGCAGCTCCCGTGCGGTTCGGAAATCACCGGCAAGCGCGTGCGTATGGGCTTTCATGGCGCTCAGATTGCTGCTCCCGCCGCCGAGGCGGATGGCTGTATCGAAGGAGCGCAGCGCCTCAGGATAACGGCCTTTTTGCTCCAGCGCCTGGGCGAGATACATATGCGCGACGATGAAGTCCGGATCCAGTTCCAGGGCTTTCTGGTAATGGCGTATGGCATCGTCATAACGCTTGGCGAGATGTGACGTGACGCCGGCCCAGACTTGAAAACTGAGGGAAACCGGATCGATTTCCAGCGCGCGCATGACGGCGGCATAGGCGGCGTCATGCTGCCCCGTGGCGGCCAGCAGATTGGCGTACCATTGGTAGCCCAAGGCATAGCCGGGGTTGCACGCAATGGCGCGGCGATATTCCCGTCCCGCGGCTTCCCATTGCCAATCGAAATGCAGGTGAACGTCAGCCAGGGAGGTGTGCGCCTCGGCCAAATCGGGTTCCAGTGCGATGGCGCGCATCGCGGCGTCCCGCGCCTGTGGCATGACCTCCGTGGGGGACGCCATCTCATAGAATGAGAGCAGGGTGAGGGTGTCGGCGATGCCGGTATAAGACAGGGCAAACTCCGGATCGGCATCGGCCGCCAGGTGGAAGCATTGCAAGGCTTTTCGCAAATCCGCTTCGCTGCGGCGGTTCCAGAAATACCGGCCCTTGAAATAGGCCTCCTTTGCGTCTGCCGAACGATTGCTCACCGCCGGCCGGGCCGCCAGCACCGTGTGCAGCCACAGGCCCTGGCCGATCTGATCCGCCAGTTGTTCCGCCGTTTCCCGCGGCTGGTCCAGCCGGAAACTGTGCGACCATATCGTGGCGCCGGTGGGGATGAAGAGCAGTTCCGCGCCGATCAAGTCATCTTCGGCAAGATCTTTCCAGCGCAGCAGGAATTCCATATCGCCGGTATCGTCCGCATCGATTGAGGTGGTTTCCAGGCCCAGCCTGCGGGCCGCATCCTGCAGCAGCGACCCAATCTCACCACCCGCCTCCAGGGCGGGGAGTAAAACTGCGATCCGGCCGCCGTAAGGGGGTGCAGATTTTGGCGCCGGAATGCGCGTTTCCGTCCGGCGCCTGGCCCAGGCTTCGATTTCGGTGCGGAAGGCGAAAACCGTGCTGCGCCTGCTGTGGAAATGCCGGTGAATCGGCAGGCCTTCCTGCTTTTCCCACATCTGAACCGTCCGCACTTCGCGATTCAGCGCGGCAGCAATTTCTTTCCAGGAATTCAACCGGTTGTCGTCTTTTGCCATCGCGAAACCTGAAAGCTCCCCCCGACAAC
>Ga0310811_10003346_pt1 | contig 20151 bp, 21 predicted proteins | sample YCmetagenome_FD_207642 | JGI IMG/M metagenome (GOLD analysis project Ga0310811, IMG submission 207642) | Soil microbial communities from experimental microcosm in Duke University, North Carolina, United States - YC | ecosystem: Engineered > Artificial ecosystem > Soil microcosm > Unclassified ...
GGGTTGAGAAGCCAACGATCCTCTCATTCCCGAGCAGATGCCGCACCGCGCGTGGCGGCAGATCGTCCTGTCCGACATGAACACCGGCCGCGGCCGAGAGAAGGGCAATGTCTACGCGATCGTTGATGATCACGGATGCATCGTAGGGCCGCGCTGCGGCGACGAGCGCATCGGCGAGCTCGAGGAATGCGTGCGAGTCGAGCGCTTTCGCGCGAAGCTGCAGCATACGCGCGCCGCCGGCGAGAAACGCGCGCGCAACGTCCGGCGGATGCAGGCCCGCCCGGCGCGACGCATCGACATCGACGATGGCGTGCAGGCGGTTACCACCAACCACAAACCACCAACCGGTTATGCGGTATCGGCGAGCTTGGTGTCTTTTGGCGCCGCGGCGAACCGTTCCATGAAGGCGGTGCTCAGCCGGCCAGCGATGAAGTCGGGATCGCTGATGATCCTCAGCTGCAGCGGAACGGTGGTCTTGATGCCTTCGATGACCGTCATCTCCAGCGTGCGACGCATACGCGCGATTGCTTCCTGACGGTCGCGCCCGTGCACGATGATCTTGGCGATCATCGAGTCGTAGTACGGCGAGATGGTGCACTCCGAATGCGCGGCCGTGTCGATGCGCACGCCCGGACCACCCGGCACGCTGAATGCGTGAATCATGCCGGGGGACGGCGCAAACGTCTGCGGATCCTCCGCATTGATTCGGCACTCGATCGCGTGGCCGGTAAACGTGACCTCGCTCTGCTTGAAGCCGAGGCGCTCCCCTGCCGCGATACGGATCTGTTCCTTGACGATGTCGATACCGGTCACCATTTCGGTGACCGGATGCTCGACCTGCAGACGGGTATTCGCTTCCATGAAATAGAACTTCCCGTCCTTGTCCATCAGGAATTCGAACGTCCCGGCGTTGGTGTACTGCACGGCCTTCGCCGCGTCGACGACGAGACTCCCCATCTTGCGGCGGACCTTATCGGTCAACGGCGAGGCGGGCGACTCCTCGAGCAGTTTCTGATGGCGCCGCTGGATGGAACATTCGCGCTCGCCGAGATGCACGAGGTTGCCGTGATGGTCGCCAAGCACCTGGAATTCGATGTGGCGCGGATTTTCGAGATACTTCTCGATGTACACATCGCCGACGCCGAACGCGGCTTCGGCTTCGCGCTGCGCCGTGCGCAGAAGGTTTGGCAGATCGGCGGGTCCGCGCACCACACGCATGCCGCGGCCTCCACCGCCGGCGACGGCCTTGATAATTACCGGATAACCAATGTCCTTGGCGACCTTTAGCGCCTTCTCCTCGCTCTCGACCGGCCCATCGCTGCCGGGCAGCATCGGTACGCCGGCTTTTTTCATCGCTCGGCGTGCGCGCGCCTTGTCGCCCATCAGCTTGATAACGTTTGGATCGGGGCCAATGAACCGGATGTGGCAGGCCTCGCACACCTCCGCCAGGTAGGCGCTTTCCGACAAGAACCCGTAGCCGGGATGGATGGCGTCCGCACCGGTGATTTCCGCCGCGCTGATGATCGCCGGCACATTCAGGTAGCTGTCGGTGCTGCGCGGCGGGCCGATGCAGACGTCCTCGTCCGCGTACTTCACATGTAGCGAGTTCTCGTCCGCCTCGGAGTAGACGGCGACCGTCTTGATGCCGAGCTCGCGGCACGCCACGATGACGCGCAGCGCGATCTCTCCACGGTTGGCGATCAGAATTTTTTTAAACATGGTTTAAGACGGCTTGATCGCAAAGAGCCGTTCGCCGTACTGCACGGCCTGCCCGTTCTCGACGTAAACCTTCACCACCTCACCGTCGCACTCCGCGTTGATTTCGTTCATCAACTTCATCGCTTCGATGATGCAGAGCACCTGCCCTTTTCGGACGATGTCGCCCACCTCGGCAAATGCTTTCGCACCCGGCTCCGGGGCGCGATAGAAGGTCCCGACAATCGGCGACTTCACCACGGCGAGGTCCAACGGGTCGTCGGTGGCGCCGATGACCGTTGCGCCATCAGCCGGTGCCGCCGCGGGCGGCGGCATCGGCGGTATGTAATGCCCCTGCGGAGCCGCCGGCATCGCCGTCCAATGGCCGGCGGTGTTCTTGCGCAGACGCAGCTTCACATTGTCGCGCTCGAGCTCGAACTCCGCGAGGTCGTGCTCGCGCATCATCTCGAGGATCTGCTTGATCTCGTCAAAGTCCATCTGCTCGTTACGGCCTTCCCGCAACACAACGGGCCGCTCCGTTGTCGCGGCCAGGGCGGTCGGCGTTGAAGGGCTGTCGTGAGAAGTAGTGCATCTGTTGATACCTGCGACTAAAGAATCAGGAGCTCTCGGGTGATGCTGGTGAGCAGCTCGCAGCCGCTGTCGGTGATGAGCACATCGTCTTCGATGCGCACGCCGCCGAAGCCGGACAGGTAGGCGCCAGGTTCGATCGTGAACACCATGCCGGGCGCGAGCGCGACCGGCAGTGCGTCCCCGCGCGGCTTGCCGACGCGCGGCTCCTCGTGAACGTCCAGACCGAGCCCGTGGCCGGTGCCGTGGCCGAAGGCGTCACCGAGACCGCGATCGCGCAGCAGGTCGCGCGCCGCCGCATCCACGGTTGACGCATCCACGCCGGGTTTCGCGGCGGCAACGGCTGCCGCGTGCGCGTCCCGGACTGCGTCGTACACGCGCCGCGCCTCGCGCGCGGGCGGCCCGATCGAGACCGTACGGGTCAAGTCGCAGCAGTATCCGTCCAATACGCCGCCAAAGTCCAGCACGACGAGGTCACCCGACGCGAGCGTACGCGTGCCGGCGCGGTAGTGCGGCATCGCGGAATGCGGTCCCGATGCGACGATCGTGTCGAACGCCGGCCGTTCGTACCCTGCCTCGCGCATCGATGACTCGATCGCGGCGGCGACGCTTCGCTCGGATACGCCTGCGCGAATCGACGCAAGCACGGCGGGCATGACATCGTTCAAGCGACGGGCCGCATCACGAATGATCGCGATCTCCGACGCATCTTTGACCATGCGCAAATGTTCGACGAGCCGCTCCGTCGACCGCAGCGTGAGGTCGAGACCGCGGCCGCCGATTGTCTCGCGCCACCATTCGTATCGCGCGACGGTCACATGTGCGGCCTCAAAGCCCACGGTCGTCACGCCGATTTCCGCCAGGCATCCGATCAGCGCTTCCTCGTAACTGGCCGGGACATCCCAGATGCGGAGGCCCGGACACGCGGCGGGCGATTCCTGCAGCGCGCGCACCGCGTCGTGATAACGAAAGTCGACGAGCAGGTGCAGGGCGTCCCTGGTGAGAACGAGGATGCCGGCGGTGCCCGCGTGATTCGACAGGTACCGGATATTGGCGGGCGGCGTGATGATGAGCGCGTCGAGGCTGAGCGTCTCGAGCGACTCACGGATGCGTGTGTGGCGCGCGGCAAGCGCGGCAGTCGAAGGCAGCGCCATGGTCACCGTATGCGGGAGCGATCGGCCACGATTGCGTCGAGCCACTGCTCGAGTTGGGCAAGCGCTGGATCGACGGGTCTGGGTGCGGGAACAGCGACGTTCACGTCAACGTTCTCGACCGGCCAGTCGAACGTCTGGCGCTGACTAATTTCTTCGAGCGCACGGATCGCGGTGAGGTTGTCCGGTGCGGCCTGCAGCACCGCTTCGAGCTCCTTCCGCGCTTCGCTGTGATGCTCCAACTCCATCAGCGCACGTCCGAGCGTCACCTGAGCCGAAAGGTACCCCGGATGGCGTGCCAACCCCTCACGGCAGATCTTCACCGCCTGATCGAGGTCGCCGCTGCGCCTGTACTCTTCCGCCAGCTGCGCGAACGCGATGGACGAAGGGTCTCTTTCGAACCGGCGGCGCAGTTCGCCAATGCGGGGATTGTCGGTCATTGATCCTGATTCTAAAAAGAAACGCCGGGCCTTTTCAGGACCCGGCGTTCATGTGCCGTCAGCCGGCTGACTCTACGGCACCACAACGCTCGAGGAGAACGTCTGTGTGACGCCGCGGCTGTCAGTGATTCTCAGCTTCACTGTATACGTACCCGAAGCGCCGAAGTCGTTCGATGTCGTCGCGCCGCTGCCGTTCGTGTCATACGACCCGTCGTTGTCGAAGTCCCAGGCGTAGTCACTAATCGTCGTTGCCACGGAACTCGACGATGCCGATGCGTTGAAAGAAACGGTTGTGCCAGACACCGAATAGCTGAACGTCGCGGTCAGACCGCTGGAGACCGTCACAACCTGATTGATGGTTGTCGACTGGCCCAGATCGTCGCGCACCGTCAGCGTCAGCAGGTAAGAACCTGCCTGCGAGTAGGTGTGCTGAATGATGTTCGAGTTCTGCGTGTTGCTGTTGCCGTCACCCCAGACGAACTGATACGACACGATGCGATGGTTCGTTGCCGCCGTGGCGCTGGCCGTGAACGTAGCCGGCTGCGACGCAATGGGCGTCGCGGGCGACGAGGAGATCGACACGCTCGTCGGAATGCTCGGCGCGGACACGCTGACGGTCTGTTGGGTGGTATTCGACGTTCCACCGCTGTCTGTGGCCGTGAGCCTGACGACGAACGAACCACCTGAACTGAACGCGTGGGTCACGATCATTCCTGTGGCGGTTCCGTCGCCGCCGAAGTCCCAGAAGAAGGTGCAGTTCGAGCATGCCGCGCCCTCGTCCTGTGTGCTCGACGCGTTGAACGTGACGGTTTGACCGACGTCCGGTGAAGAGGGGCTGAACGAGAACGCCGCCGTCGGAGCGGTGCCATTCTGCGGGCTGGCGAGAATCTGCAGCATGTGCGTCGTCGCGTTTCCGCCATTGATTCCGACCGGTATCGCGGTGACGACGATATTTCCGGTCGATCCGGACTGAGGCGCCGTGACCACGAACGTCGCCTGACCCGTCGATGCGGTCACGACTTCGGACTCTGAAAGTGCCGCCCCCGTAGGAGCACTGGACCCGAGCGACAGTGAAATGCGCTGACCAACGACCGGTCGACCGGCCACGTCTCGGGCGGTGATCGTCACGACCGATTGCGAGGAGCCGTCGCGGGGAATGCTGTCCGGGGTAGCAGTCATCGACAGCGACAGCGCGAATTCCGACGGCCCTGAGAGCGCCGGCATCTCCTGCTTGTCGAGTGAGCACCCAGCAAACGTCAGCGAAGCTGCCGCCACAATGGCGGCAAGCGCGACGCGATATGGGCGATTCTTCGTGATCATGTGTATGTCCTACGAGGGATCCGCGAAGTTTGCGAAATTCACCTGCACGTCCGCCGTCACCTTGACGTTGTTGCCGGCCTGGTCCTTGCCGTAAAACGTGAGCGTCGCGATGGTGTTGATCACCGTTCGGTTGTCGACGTTCAGCGCCGCGAGTGGCGACTCCAGCTTGGCGACGTGCCGCACGATTTCCACGACACCCGAAACGGCGTCCGTGGCTACCGTCAACGTCATGGCACCATCGAACGCATACGGAATGTCCACGCCGGGCGTATTGCGTCCGTCCGCGCGGCGGTACTCCACGTGGTAGCGCGTGAATGTCACCGCATTGAGCGCGCTCGGTTGATTCGCAGTTCCGGGAACACCCTGATCCTTCAGCGTGAGTTCCATCGTGACCTGCGCGAGGTCATCGTAGATGGTGCCGTTTGTGAGGACGTCGGAATTCAACGGCCCACTGGCGAACGTCGGCGAGGCTCCCCCCTGGGCCGTTTTGACCTCATCAATGATCACCCTCGACGGTGACCGACCCTGACTCGGATCGCCGCAGCCGGCCACCAGCACGGCCGCCAGCAACGAGGTGAATGTGAGCGTCTTCGATGTCACGTCCATCTCCTAGATCGTGAGAATCCGCGGCGTAATGAAGATGAGCAGCTCGCGGCTGTCATCGGTGATGCCGTTGCGCTGGAACAGCCATCCGAGCAGCGGCAGCCGGTACAACCCCGGCGTCCGGTCCTTGTTCGTCTGTTCGTTGCTGATGTAGATGCCCCCGATGACGGTGGTATCGCCGTTGTTCACAAGCACCTGCGTGATGGCGCGCTGCGTATCGATCGGCGGAATGTTGTTGATCGCCTTGCTGAAGTCCGGCGCCGCGTTCTCGAGCGAAATGCGCATGATGACGGTGTTGGCCGCCGTGATCTGTGGCGTGACTTTCAGCGTCAACGCCGCATCCTTGAACGTGACCGTGACGGTGTTGTTCGCCACGGTCTGAATCGGGATCTGCACGCCCTGCGTCATCTCCGCCTCGACGTTGTTCTGCGTCGTCACGCGCGGGGTGGACAGCAGCCGTCCCTGGCCCTGCTTCTCGAGCGCGGACAACGCGACGTCGAGATTCAAGGCGCCGTTCAGCGAGCCGAGGGCGACGCCGAATGCGGTGCTCGCGCCGGTGGCCGGAAGATTGACGGCTGTCGGCACGTCATCGAATCCCGGATCCGGTGCCGGTGGCCCCTGCTGGTTATTGATACGGCCGGTGAGGCTGCCCTGGTTCGGGAACGCCAGTCCTGTGGTGTTGCCGATCGTGTTGCTCGCCCGGGCGCCGAAACCCCACTGCACACCGAGTGTTCGCGCGAACTGACGCGTCGTCTGCACGATGCGCGCCTCGATTTCAACCTGCGGCTGCGGCGCGTCGAGTGTTGCGATCAAATCCGTCGCCCTCTGCAGACGCTCCGGCAGGTCGTTGATGATGATGGTGTTGGTGCGCGGATCCGTCTGGATCGATCCACGCGACGAGAGCACGGTCGCCGTCAGCAACGCACGCAGATCCTCGGCGCGTGCATAGCTGAGCGGCCGCGTCAGCACCCGCAACTCGCCCGATAACGCCTGCTCGTCGGCGAGCTTTCGGCGCTGCGTTTCTTCATCGGCGAGAACAGCGAGTGGGGCGACGCGAACGATCGTTCCGTCCACGACATATCCGAGCTTGTTGGCGCGCAGGATGATGTCGAGCGCCTGGTCCCACGGGACATCACGCAGCGACACGTCAACGGTCCCCTGAATCGTCGGGTCGATGACGATGTTCAGTCCGCTGATTTCTGCGAACGTGCGAAGCACCGCCCGCAAGTCCGCACCCTGGAAGTCGAGGCTGACCGGATGACCGGTATAGCGCGGACCGGTCGAACCGATCTGCGTGGTCTGCGTGCCGGCGGGCACCGTCGGCGCCGGCGTGGTCTGCGCCGGCGCCTGCGGCGGTGGCGCGAAGACAGCGGTGGGCGGAGCCTGCGCCTGCGCCATCATCACAACCGGCTGCTGCGGAACAACGGATTTCGTCGGCGCCAGCGTGGCGACAGCCTGCGCCTGCTGCGAAGGCGCCGCCGCGTCATCCACGATCACTGTCAGCTGTTGTCCATCGACCGACGGTTCGAGGTGATACGCGGACCGCTTCGTCATTTCGACGGCGATGCGCGTCAGCATCGCGCTCTTCTCGTTGATGCCGATGCGGACGTTCTGAACCGTTCCCTGCCCGACAGGTGTTACGCCCGGCAACGCAGACGAGGCGTTGGCGACATCGATGTAGAGGCGCGCGGGACCTTCCTTTGATTCCTCGACATTGGTGGTTACCAGCCGGCCAGTCGCTTTCAACGTAATCGCGGTGGACGCACCGCGGCGGTCGACCTGGAGATCGCGAATAACACTCGACGGGCCGGCGGCGGTGATGACGCCGCCAGCGGGCTTGTCAAGCCGATCGGCTTCGACATAGATGATGTTGCGCGAACTGCGGACGCGGGGCCGGATTGGCTGGGCGAGCGCAACGCTGACGCGGGCAATCGACGCTCCATCAAAGGCGCGGGCGTTCTCCACGCGCACGCCGGAGATCGGCACGCGAGGATCGATCTTGAAGTTGTCCGCAAAGCCGACCGCGAGCACGTCGCGCATCTCCACGACGAACGTGCGCGGGTCCGGCTGTGACGCGACATACGGCACAGGGTCAGACGCTTCAATCGAAAGCACGCCCGCGCGGTCTTCGACGCGCGACGTGATCCGCTTGAGGACGGCGATGTCCGTCGTGCTCGCACGCAGCGGAACCATGATGCCGAGCGCGGCGAGTACGCCGAGCAGCGGCAACTTCCACTTTCCAACTCCCAACTTCCAAGGTCTCATCACTTAGCCTCTTCCGTCTGTCGGAGCAGCTTGCGCACCTCGCGCTGTTTCTCCAGAGACAGCGGATCGGTCACCTGTTGCGTAATGACCATGCTGTCCGGAGTAATGGCTCGGATCGTCCCGTCGAGCAGCCTGTCCCCCGCTTTGACGATGTAGGTCTTCTGGTCGGAGCCTTGGAGAATGCCGACGTAGGTTCCCTGGCTCGCGAGCGTTCCCTTGAGCGTCACCTCGCCCGTTTCGAGCCCCGCCAGTCCGTTTGGTCGCGCGCCAGGCCCGCCGGTGCGCGGCACCTCGCTTCCGCGCCGCAGAAGGCTGACGAATGGATCGCGACGGCCCTGCGGGTCGTATGTGTAGCCCTGCGGCTCGACCGGCGAGGCTGCGGATGGCGGAGCCGTCGTCCCCTGCGCTGCCGTTTGTGGCGTGCTCGCGGATGCCGGCGGTGCCACGTTTTCAGGAGCTCCCGGCGCGCTCGACGCCGTTGCTGGAGGCGGTGCAGCCGATGCAGGCCGCGGCGCCGGTCGTGCCGCCTGTCTTGGCGCGGCGGCGGGTCTCGGGGCCGGTCGCAACGCAGGTCGCGACGCAGGCGCCGACCTGGATCGCGGCGCAGCCACCGTCTTCCTCGTCACTTGGGCGACGAACGCATTCGCGTTGCCTGCGAAAGTGAACGTGAGCGCGCCGACGACGATGACAAAGCTAATCGTTCGCATCGTCATCACGCTTTCGGAGCCGCCGGTTTTGCGGCCGGCTTCGTGCCCGAAGCAGCGGGCTTTCCCACCGTTTTCGTGTCGCCCGGCTTGGCTTCGACGAGCACGAACGTGGTCGCCGTGCAGGACGCTTCGACGGTTTGCGCAGGTCCGCCGTCGTCTTTCACCTTGATGTGGATGCCGGAGACGTTGATGATGCGCGGGAACTTGCTTACGCGTTCCAGGAAGCTTCCCAGGTTGTGGTACGTGCCATCGAGCTCGAGCCCAATCGGCCACTCGGCATACATCTGACGCGTGGCGACTGGCTGCGGCGAGAACCCGCGAATCTGCAGGCTCGACTGCGTGGCCATTCCCTGGATGCGGCGAAGAAGATCGGCGACGTCTTTTTCCTCGGGCAGCACAGGACGGAGTCGATCGAGCTGCGCCTGCAGGTCTTCAACCTGCCGGCGGAACTCAGGCAGCCTGCGGGCGGTGGCGCGGCCGCGAATGATGTCGGCGCGGATGGTGCGAAGCTGCGCCTGCCGCGTGTTGATGCTCTGCTGCGCGGGCTTGGCGTAGAAATTCCAGAAGACACCGGCACCGGCAATCGACAGCAACGCGAAGGCGCCAAGCTGGCCATACCACGGCAACTTACTGAGACTGAGATTCATCGCCATTTTTGCGCATCGGGCGGCCTAATGACCGCTTCAGCGCCCTCCCCGCGCGGCTGGCGTCGGCGGCGCAGCGCCACGACCACTACGGCCGCGGCCTGCAGCAGCTGCTGCAGGCGGTGCGGTCTTTGGCGCTACGAGCTGCGCCTTCACCGTGAACTTGATGACATCCACCGTCGACGGTCCCGCACCGCGACCACCAGCAGCACGGCCAACCGTTACGGAGTCGACCTGGCTGTTGACGATTTCCACCGGCTTCACCAGTAATGGGCTGTTGCCGAGATTGCCGACGAAGTCGGAGAGCGCGATCAGCGTCGTGCTTTGCCCCTGAATCGTGACGTCGGCGCCCTGCTGAGTGAGATCAGTGAGCCACAACATGTCGGGAAGGCTCTTGCTGACTTCATCGAGCAGCTGCACAGGAATGCTCTGGCCGCCGCGCAGTTGTTCGATTAATGCGACGCGCTGTTGCAGCGCGTCGCGCTGCTGATCGAACGCTGTAACGTCGCGAAGGATCGACTGCAGCCGCGTCTGCTCGCGCGTCGCGTCAGCAATGTCCTGATCGACCTGGATCGACGCCTGACGCAGCATCCAGAACCAGTAGCCGATGCCGGCAGCGCTCGCGACCAGCAGAAGGATGCAGGCGACCATCGTCTGGCGGCCGCTGTCGAACGTGAACCCTTTCTTCTTGACCTGCCGTTCGCCGCCGAGAAGGTTGATGCGAATCATCGGTCGCTCGCCTTCCTCAATGCGAGGCCGACGGCCACCGCCGCAGTCGACGCCATGGTGGACGCATCACCGAGCTTCTTCGTATCCCACGTGACCGCGCGGAAGGGATCGAACTCTTCGACCGGCGCGTTGAACCGCTCCTGCACCATCTGGTGGAAACCGTCGACGCGCGAGGCGCCGCCGCTCAGCATGATGCGGTCGATCTGATCCGTCGAGGCGCTGGCCTTGAAGAAGTCGAACGTCTTCTGGATTTCGAGCAGCACGTTCTCCGTCACCGCGTGGAGTACGGGCTGCGCCTCCTCGAACGTTGCGCCGTCAACTGGAATACCCTTCTTCAGCTGCTCTGCGGACTCGAACGGCAGATCGAGCTCCTTCTGCACCGCCTCGGTGTAGGCATTGCCCCCCATTGAAATGTCGCGCGTGAAGACGGACTGATCGCCCTGCAGGATGTTGATGTTGATGGCGCTGGCGCCGGCGTTGAGCAGTACAACGGTGCGCCCGGCCTCGAGCCCGTAATTCACCTCGAAAGCGTTCTGCAACGCAAAGGCGTCGACGTCCACGATGACGGGCGTGCGGCCGGATTGCGCGATCACGTTCGTGTAGTCGGCGATCTTTTCCTTCTTGGCGGCGACCAGCAGGACATCCATGCTGCCGCGCGAGTTCGGACCGGTGCCGGGGTCGAGGATTTGATAGTCGAGGTTGACGTCCTGAATGTCGAATGGGATGTACTGCTCGGCTTCCCAGTAAATGGATTCCGCCAGCTCGTTCTCGGTCATCACCGGCAGGGTGATCTTCTTCACGATGACGGCGTTGCCCGACAGAGAAGCGCAGACGTCCTTCGTCTTGAACGCCTTGTTGCTGTCGAAGACGCGGCGAATGGCGTCGGCGACCGACGCGGCATCGATGATGGCGCCGTCGACGATGGCGTCGGCGGGCACCGGCTCTGCGGCGAAGGCGGCGACCTTATATCCCTTGCCGGCCGGCTTCAGCTCGACAGCCTTGACGGCGCTCGACCCAATGTCGAGCCCGACCACGCTTTTGACTTTTCCGAAGAGCGGCATAGTCCTCTGTGCAAACCTGAGCTCAATCGAGCCACGCCGGTTACGAACGTGCAACGCGCGCTTTCATTCGCAAATCGCGCGTGTTTCGAAACTTGCTGTCGTGTCTTGTTATCGGCGTTTTCCGTCAGCTCATCACGACGATGTGACCGCGCGAACGCGCGTCGATCGCGGTGTCAGGGAAACGCTGTGCCGATCCGGGCGGTTCAGTTGACAGTTCCCGGAACCGTCCGTATCATTGGGGTTTGCGGTTATCGGCGGCGAGGTCGTGATCGCCCCAGGTAAGGAATCCCTTTTCATGCGGACGTTCGTAGCAAGCGCGAAGAGCGCAGATAGCCGGTGGCATGTCATCGACGCGAAGGGCCAAGTGCTCGGCCGCGTCGCGACGCTGGCGGCGCGCCTTCTCCAGGGCAAGCACAAGGCGACCTATACCCCGTTCATCGACACCGGCGATCACGTCGTCATCGTGAACGCGGCGGAGGTCAAGCTGACCGGCCGCAAAGAGGATCAGAAGATTTACCGCTATCACAGCGGATTCGAAGGCGGGCTGCGCGAGGAACGTGCCGCGGTCGTGCGCAAGAAGCAGCCAGTACGCCTGGTCGAGGAAGCGGTTCGCGGCATGCTGCCGAAAACCAAGATGGGAGATGCGATGTACCGGAAGCTGAAGGTCTACGCCCGCGCCGACCATCCGCATGCTGCCCAGCAACCCAAGCAGATAGAGGTCGCATAGTTTGGCAAGCATCGAATACTACGCAACGGGTCGACGCAAGACTTCAACCGCCCGCGTTTTCCTCCGTCCCGGCAAGGGCGCCATCACCGTTAACCATCGCGAGTTCGACAAATACTTCACCACCGACGCGCTGCGGACGCAGGTGCGCCGCCCGCTGCTCCTCACGGAGACCGGTGAGAAGTTCGACATCCTCGCGACCGTGGACGGCGGCGGCATCAATGGCCAGGCCGGCGCGGTGCGCCTCGCGGTCGCGCGCGCCCTCGTCGACTACAACGCGGAGCTCCGCAAGCAGTTGAAGAAGGATGGGCTGCTGACGTCGGATTCGCGCGTCAAGGAACGCAAGAAGTACGGGCTGGCCGGCGCGCGCAAACGCTTCCAGTTCAGTAAACGCTAGGTGCAGGGGCGGGTCTCAGACCCGCCCATAACGTTAGAGAGAAGGAGGAGCTGTTGCCCGGGATTGCGATGAAGGACCTGCTGGAGGCCGGCGTTCATTTCGGCCACCAGACGAAGCGCTGGAACCCGAAGATGAAGGAATACATCTTCGGCGAGCGGAATGGCATTTACATCATCGATCTGAACAAGACGGTGAAGAAATTCCGCGACGCCGAAGAGTTCGTCACCAACCTTGCCGCGGACGGCAAGACAGTTCTCTTCGTTGGGACCAAGCGCCAGGCGCAGGACGTCATGGCCGAGGAAGCGCAGAAGAGCGGCATGTACTTCGTCAACCAGCGCTGGCTCGGCGGCCTGCTCACCAACTTCAGCACAATCCAGCGCAGCCTCGGACGCCTGCGCGACCTCGAAGCCATGGTCACGGACGGCCGTTACGACACCCTCTCGAAAAAGGAAATCGCGCGCGCGGAAAAGGAAAAACGCAAGCTGCTGAAGAACCTCGAAGGGATTCGGCATATGTCGCGTCTGCCCGACGCCATCTTCGTCGTCGACACGAAGAAGGAAAAGATCGCGGTTGACGAAGCGCGCAAGCTGAAGATTCCGGTCATCGGCATCGTCGATACCAACTGCGACCCCGACGAAGTCGATTACGTCATTCCGGGGAACGATGATGCGCTGCGCGCCATTCGCCTGTTCGCATCGAAAGTCGCCGAAGCGGTGATGGCCGGCCGCGCCATGCGCGAATCGCGGATCGCTGAAGAAGACGCATCGCGCGCGCAGGAAGCGGCGGAGGCTGACGCCGCCGCACGGCTGCGAACCGCAGTGCGTCCACAGCGACGCGAAGCGGCGCCAACACCTGCCGGCGCGTAACGCGCGGGCAGCAAGAGTTTGCGCCGGCCTCACAGCCGGCGCTTTTTGTGTACAGGTCCGGCTGAATGAAGCCGGATTCCACCGAGGTAGGAAATGGCCACGACAGCAATCACGGCAGATCAGGTCAAACAGCTTCGCGACAAAACAGGCGCCGGCATGATGGAGTGCAAGGCCGCCCTCGCCGAAGCGAACGGCAACATGGAGGAGGCCGTCACCATCCTGCGCAAGCGCGGTCTGGCGCAGGCCGCCAAGCGCGCCGGCCGCGCCACCGCGCAGGGCTTGATCGGCAGCTACATCCACATGGGCGGGAAGATCGGCGTCCTCGTCGAGGTCAACTGCGAATCGGACTTCGTGGCGCGGACCGAGGACTTCCAGAACCTGGTGAAGGAAGTCGCGATGCACATCGCGGCTGCGGATCCGAAGTGGGTGCGCCGCGAGGACGTCCCGGCGGAATCAATCGAGAAGGAGAAGTCCATCTATCGCGCGCAGATGGAGAACACCGGCAAGCCGGCGCACGTCCTCGACAAGATCGTCGAGGGCAAGCTGGGCAGCTTCTACTCGCAGTTCGTCCTGCTCGACCAGCCATCGATCCGCGATAACAACGTGGCGATTTCGCAGCTGATCGCGCAGGCGAGCGCAAAAACGGGCGAGAACATCCAAATCAACCGGTTTGTCCGGTTCCGAGTCGGCGAAGGCGAATAGCCTGTCGGGCTCCGGGCTTCGGCCTCGAGGCTTCGGTAACACTGAAGCCTCAAGCCCGGAGGCGGTAGCCGATATAATTCCGGCTCGTGCCCTCGCCCGACCAATCTCCACTCTACAAGCGAATTCTCCTCAAACTTTCCGGCGAAGCCTTGATGGGCGATCGTCAGTTCGGTATCGATCCCAACGTGGCGACACGCATCGGGCAGGATGTCGCCGAAATCCAGGCGCTCGGCGTCGAAACCGCGATCGTCATCGGCGGCGGCAACATCTTCCGCGGCCTTGCCGCCAGCGCGCGCGGCATGGATCGCGCCACCGCGGATTACATGGGGATGCTGGCAACGGTGATCAACGCGCTCGCGCTGCAGGACGCGCTCGAGCAGCTGGGCGTGCTCACGCGCGTCGTCACGGCCATCGAGATGCGCGCGGTCGCGGAGCCGTTCATCCGCCGACGCGCGATCCGGCATCTCGAGAAGAAGCGCGTCGTCATTTTCGCGGCAGGAACGGGCAACCCCTACTTCACCACCGACACCGCTGCGGCGCTGCGGGCGATGGAGATCAAGGCCGAGGTCATCCTCAAGGGAACCAAGGTGGACGGTGTCTACACCGCCGACCCGATGCTCGACCCGAACGCAACGAAATACCCTACAATCTCCTACCTGCAGGTCCTCGAGCGGCAGCTCAAGGTGATGGACGCGACAGCGATCTCTCTCTGCATGGACAACAAGCTGCCGATTGTCGTCTTCAACCTATGCGAAGGCGGCAACGTCCGCCGCGTGGTGATGGGCGAAGCAATCGGCACTACTGTGAGCTAGCTGGGTCGTGGGTGGTAGGTGGTGGGTCGCGGAACGAGAACCCGCGAAGGTCACCCCTACTTCCCACCATCCACCACCTAAATTGCTATGGATTTCAACGACCTGAAAGGCATGTTCGCGGAAGTGAAGATGAAAATGGACGGCGCGATCGAGCGCGTCCGTCGTGAGATGGCATCGGTGCGCACCGGACGCGCAACGGTCAGTCTGCTCGACGGCGTTCAGGTGGAAGCTTATGGATCGAGGATGCCGATCAATCAGGTGGCCACGCTCTCGGTGCCTGAGCCGGCGCTCATCGTCGCGCAGCCCTTCGATCCGTCCACGATGAAGGAAATCGAAAAGGCCATCCGCTCGTCCGACCTCGGTCTCAATCCGTCAAACGACGGCAAGGTGATTCGCATCCCCATTCCGCCGCTGACCGATGAACGCCGCAAAGAGCTCTCGCGCCACGTACACAAGCAGGCGGAAGAAGGACGCAACGTCGTGCGCAACTTCCGTCGCGAGGCCAACGAGCGGCTGAAGAAGCTCCTCAAGGATCACAAGATTTCAGAGGACGATGAGCGGAAGGGCCTCGATCAGGTGCAAAAGATGACCGACGAGCACGTGAAGCTGATCGACGACCTGCAGAAGAAAAAGGACCAGGACCTGCTCGTTCATTAGTGATCAGTGATTCGTGACGTGAAATCACAAATCGCTAACCACCAAACGAAACCCCCATCATCCGTGCGGTCTGCAGCAGGTCGTAATCGAGCGGGACCAGCTTCGTTCGCCCCACGACTTCTCCCAGCGGCACCGGCACGAGCTCTGGTGGATGGTTCGCCACCATCTTGCCGAATTGTCCACGCAGCACCAGTTCCACTGCTTTACCCCCAAAACGCGTCGCGAGCGTGCGATCGAACGCCGTCGGCGCGCCGCCGCGCTGCAGGTGTCCGAGCACGACGTGGCGCGTCTCCTTCTGCGTAAGCCGCGCGAGCTCGTCGCCGCACACCTTGGCGGCACCGCCAAGCCGCTCCACATGTCCGCCATGCGCCGCCTCGACGACCGATAGCTCGCCGTCCTTCGGCCTCGCCCCCTCGGCGACGACGACGATGCTGAATTTGGCGCCGCGGTCGTCACGCTGGCGCAGGCAATCAACTACTTGGTCGAAGTCATAGGGTATCTCGGGGATCAGAATGACGTCCGCTCCCCCGGCCACTCCGGCGTGGAGGGCAATCCAGCCGGCGTACCGGCCCATCACTTCGACGACGATGATGCGGCGATGCGCTTCAGCAGTGGTATGCAGTCGATCGATGGCGTCGGTGGCAAAGCTGACGGCGGTATCGAAGCCGAAGCAGCTCGTCGTTCCGTAGATGTCGTTGTCGATCGTCTTCGGTACGCCGACGAGCGGAATGCCGCGCTTGTAGAACTCGTACGAAATTCCCAACGTGCCGTCGCCGCCGATGCAGATCAGCGCGTCGAGCTCCATTTGCTGGAACATTTCCATCACACGCTCGGCGTAGTCGAACGTGCCGTGCGGCGTTTCGATCGGCTCGGCGAATGGATTGCCGCGATTGACGGTGCCGAGGATCGTTCCTCCGAGGCGCAGAACGCCTGTGACGTCCTTCGGCGTCAGTACGCGCGATTTGTCGGGATAGATCAGGCCGTCGAAGCTGTCTTCCAATCCGATGACGGTGACGCCCGCGTTGGTTGCAGTCTTGACGACAGCGCGGATGACCGCGTTGAGACCCGGAGCGTCACCGCCGCCGGTCAGGACACCAAGTTTTCGAATGGTTTGCATGCGCGAGAGAGAGGACGGGTCGGTCTGGTCGTGGCCGGCCCAAGTATAGCCTGCACTGTATGTGCATGTTAGACTTGGGTTTCGTCGGTGCGCGATGGCGCACGTCTGTAGGTGCGCACCGACGTTCCTACCAAAAAGGGCCGCTAGCTCAGCTGGGAGAGCGCCGCGTTCGCAATGCGGAGGTCAGGAGTTCGATCCTCCTGCGGTCCACCACCGTTCAATTATTGTTTCGTCCATACGAGGAAGTTGCGGATGACGCGCCCCTGCGCGTCGCGGCCTGTGACGGTGATGGTGCGGACTTTTCCGTCGGGCGTCACGGCCACACGTGACGTTGTCGTGATTGCCCCATTGACCTTCGTCGCGTACGAATAGTGGTGGTCGTCGACGCGCGTGTAGGTGCGGGTCGTCTTCGGATCGGGCGCACCCTTGACGTCGTAGTCGTGGCCGTCAAACTTGTAGACGGTTTCGTCGTGTGTCTTCTGGCCCTGCGCGTTCACGCCGTCGCTCACGACGGTGTAGCTCTCTCCGGACAGCGTGATCTTCGTCGTCTGAGTTTTCGGCGCAAGACTTGCCGGATCAAATGAAGATTGCGCGATATCGAGGCCCCACGTTCCCACCCAGGCGTCGCCGGATTGTGCCAGCGAGGCCGTTGGGGTAAGAAGGTACGCCGTCGAGGCCAACATGATGACAAGCAGCAGCCGACGCATGTCCCACCTCCTGCCGCGCACACTCTACCTCAGCTTCACGTTGTGCGCGGTGTGGTCTGTTGCGTGCGGCGGCGGCGCGACCGCGCCGGAGAGCAGTGCCGAACGCGCGCCGGCGGCGAGCGTTCCGGCCACGCCTTCGGCAGCGCACGACATCGATACAGCAGCCATTGATGCGTCGGTGGCGCCGGGTGACGACTTCTTCCGCTACACGAATGGCTCCTGGTTGAAGAAGACGGAGATTCCGCCCGATCGCAGCTCGTATGGTGTCTGGTCCGTTCTGTTCGACCGTGCACAGCAGCGCACGCGTGAGCTGCTCGAAAAGGCAGCGGCTGGCAACGCGACGGCCGGTTCTGACGAACGGAAGATCGGCGACTACTTCGCCGGCTACATGGACGAGCAGGCGATCGAAAAGAGAGGCCTGGAACCGCTGCGCCAGACGCTCGCCTCGATTGACGGCATCGCCGACAAGCGAGCGCTCGCCTCGTGGATCGGTCAGCAGCTGCGCGCAGACGTCGACCCGCTCAACATGACGAACTTCCACACCGATCGCTTGTTCGGCGTGTGGGTCGCGCAGAACCTCAACGATCCGTCGCACAACGTTCCATACCTACTGCAGGGTGGTCTGGGGTTGCCGGATCGCGATTACTACGTGCAGTCCGGCGCGCGGATGGATGACATCCGGAACGCATACCGCACCCACGTCGCTAACGTGCTGAAGCTCGCCGGTCTCGATAAGCCAGACGAACGGGCGGCGGCAATCTTCGATCTCGAGCGGCGCATCGCGAACACGCACGCCACACGCACCGAGTCTGTCGATGTCGGCAAGGCAAACACCCCGTGGAAGCAGGACGAGTTCGGCCGACGCGCGCCCGGCCTCGACTGGAACGATCTGCTCGCCGGCGCGCGACTCAACACCTCACCTGTCATCATCGTCTGGCATCCCGCGGCGTTCAGAGGCATCGCCGCGCTCGTCCAATCGGTGCCGCTCGACGTATGGCGTGACTATCTGAAGTTCCACGAGCTCGATCGCTACTCGCGGATTCTCCCCAAAGCGTTTGCGGACGAGAGCTTCGCGTTTTACGGAAAGACGTTGTCGGGCACGCCGCAGCAGCAGGATCGCTGGAAGCGTGCCGTCAACGCCACCAACGGCGCGCTCGGCGAAATGGTCGGCAAGATGTATGTGGCGCGGTACTTCCCTGCCAGCGCCAAGACGCAGCTGCAGCAGATGGTGGCGTCGATCGTCGCCGCGTTCGACAAGCGGCTTGATGCGCTCACTTGGATGTCGCCGAAAACCAAAGCGAGCGCGAAGGCGAAGCTGACCAGCCTGAAGGTCGGCATCGGCTACCCGGACGCGTGGCGAGACTTTTCCAAGCTGCAGATCGTTCGCGGCGACGTCGTCGGAAATGCGGAGCGTGCGGAGCTGTTCGATTACGAGTACCGTCTCCAGCAGCTGCGTGAAGCGCCGGATCGCGGACAGTGGTGGCTCGATCCGCAGACGGTGAATGCCGTGAACCTGCCGATTCAAAACGCACTCAACTTCCCCGCCGCCATTCTCGAGCCGCCGTTCTACGATCCGCAGGCCAGTGCCGCGGCGCGCTACGGTTCGATTGGCGCCATTATCGGCCACGAGATCAGCCACAGCTTCGATGATCAGGGAAGCCAGTTCGATGCAACCGGACGGTTCTCCAACTGGTGGACGCCGGAGGACCTGGCCCATTTCAAGGCGGCGTCGAAGAAGCTGGTCGAGCAATACAACGGGTACGCGCCGTTTCCCGACCTGCACGAGAACGGTCAGCTGACGCTGAGCGAGAACATCGCCGACGTCGCGGGTCTTTCCGCGGCCTACGATGCATACCGCGCGACCGGCGGCGCAGATGACCGCACGTTCTTCGTCAGCTTCGGCCAGAGCTGGCAGTCGAAGGAGCGCGAGCAGGTCGCACGTCAGCAGGTGCTGACGGACGGCCACGCGCTCGACGAATACCGCGCCGATACGGTTCGTAATCTCGATGCGTGGTATCCCGCGTTCGACATCAAATCCGGCCAGCGGCTGTACCTCGCGCCTGATGACCGGGTCAGAGTGTGGTAGTTGCCGATCCGGGCGGGTCGCACCACATTACGAGACTCCTCGTTGACTGGCGAAATGGCGACGAGGCGGCGCTCGAGCAGTTGATTCCGCTCGTACATGACGAGCTGCGCCGCCTGGCGCGGCGGCACATGGCGCACGAGCGCGTGGGCCACACGCTGCAGGCGACTGCGCTTGTCAACGAAGCCTACATGCGGCTCATCGACGTCAAGCAGATGAAGTGGCAGGATCGCGCGCATTTCTTTGCCATGTCTTCGCGATTGATGCGTCGCATCCTCGTGGACTTCGCGCGTGCCAAGGGATACCAGAAGCGCGGCGGCGGTGCGCACAAGGTATCGCTCGACGAGGCGCTCGTCGTGTCGCAGGAACCCGGCCACGATCTGGTGGCGCTCGACGATGCCTTGACCGCACTGGGGGCGTTCGATGCACGCAAGGCGCTGGTCGTGGAAATGCGGTTCTTCGGCGGCCTCTCCGTGCAGGAGACCGCCGAAGCACTGCAGGTCTCGGTGGACACAGTCATGCGCGACTGGAAGCTCGCGAAGGCCTGGCTCCTTCGCGAGCTGTCTGGACCGAAACCCTAGTAGATGAACTGATGCCCGCGCCGTTGCCCGGCCGGGAACCACACACGCACGGGTGTCGGCGTTCCGCTCGCCGCTTCGCCCAGCACGATTCCCACTCCCGCCGCGAGCTCTGCGCGCCGTTCCACCGCCTGCGTGAAGCCGGTGAAGTAGACCTGTCGGCCGTCGCGGCTCCTCACCCGCACCACATCGAGTGAGTGCGTGTCGAGCGGCACCTCGAAGATATAGGTGCCCGCCGCGAGCGAGACACCCGGCAGCGAAACGGGCGCGCTGAACGTCACGTAATTGGTGTGTTCGATCGAGGT
>Ga0310811_10003347_pt1 | contig 20141 bp, 18 predicted proteins | sample YCmetagenome_FD_207642 | JGI IMG/M metagenome (GOLD analysis project Ga0310811, IMG submission 207642) | Soil microbial communities from experimental microcosm in Duke University, North Carolina, United States - YC | ecosystem: Engineered > Artificial ecosystem > Soil microcosm > Unclassified ...
TGGAACGGTGGTGGCGGTCATCCGCCGCCGGGCGGTTGGAACGGCGGGGGCGGCCACCCGCCGCCGGGTGGATGGAACGGTGGTGGCGGTCATCCGCCGCCCCCACCCCCGCCACAGGGCGGTGGCGGCTGGCATGGCGGAGGGGGCGGCAATCCGCCGCCGCCGTCCCAGCGCGGCGGCGCCGGTGGCGGCGAGATTCCCCGGCCGCCCCAGGCCGGGGCGCCGAGCCAACGCGGAGGGAGCGGCAACTAGCCCGGCTTCCCGGCGCTTGCAGGGATGGGCAATCTGCGGTGCAGTATCTTCGGCGAGCGTAACGCTGGGGGGAAGCTGTGCCTGATTTTGATCGTGTCATTCGCGGGGGAGTGATCGTTACGGGAAGCGACACGATCCGCGCCGATATCGGCATCAAGGGCGAGATCGTGGCGGATGTCGGTCTCGACCTGCCGACCGATGGCGCCGAGGTGATCGATGCCGGCGGGCTTCTTGTTCTGCCCGGCGGCGTCGATACCCACTGCCATATCGAGCAGTTGGAGCCGGACGGCTCCTCCTACGAGGACAGTTTCACCCATGCCTCCGCCGCCTGCTTCGCCGGGGGCACGACCAGCGTCATCACCTTCGCGGCCCAGTTCAAGGGGCAGCGGCTCGGGCCGGTGGTCGAGGAATATCACCGGCGCGCCCAGCGCGGCATGGTGGATTACAGCTTCCACCAGATCATCAACGATCCCTCTGATGCTGTGGTAGCCGAGGATATCCCGGCGGTCGTCGCGTCCGGCATCCGCAGCCTGAAAGTCTTCCTGACCTATGACGACGTGCGGGTGGACGACCGGCAGTATCTGCGCGTTTTGGCCGCCGCCCGGCGTGCGGGCGCGCTCGTCACCGTTCACGCCGAGAATTACGACGCCATCGCCTGGTTGACGGAAGCGCTGCTCCGCGCCGGCCTCACCGCGCCGAAATACCATGCCTGGGCGCGGCCGACGGTGATCGAGCGCGAGGCGACGCATCGCGCCATTGCGCTCGCCGAACTCGTCGACCAGCCGATCCAGATCTTCCACGTCTCGGGGCCGGAGCCGGCGGCCGAGATTGCCGCCGCCCGGGCGCGGGGGCTGAAGGTCTGGGGCGAGACCTGCCCGCAATATCTCGTGCTGCAGGCCGCCGACATGGACCGGCCGGGTTTCGAGGGTGCGAAGTTCATCTGCAGTCCGGCGCCCCGCGGGCCAGCCGAGAGTGCGGGCCTGTGGGAGGCGATCCGCGCCGGGACGATTGACGTCATCTCCTCCGACCACAGCGGCCACAGCTTCTACCGGGACGGCGCGGGCAAGCAGAAGAACGGCACCGACGTGCCCTTCACCCGCATTCCGAATGGGGTCCCGGGGCTGGCCGCCCGCTTGCCCATCGTCTTCAGCGAGGGGGTGTCGAAGGGCCGCATCGATGTGCAGACCTTCGTGCGGCTGACGGCGGTGAACCCGGCCAAGCTCTTCGGCCTCTATCCCCGCAAGGGCACCATCGCGCCGGGGGCGGATGCCGATCTCGTGCTTTGGGATGCTGGCCGCGAGGTGACCATCACGAACGACCTCATGCAGCATGCCATCGACTACACGCCCTACGAGGGGCTGAAGGTCACCGGCTGGCCGCGGATGACGCTGGCGCGCGGACGCGTGGTGATGAAAGACGATAGAGTGACGGCCGAGCCTGGCAGTGCGCGCTTCCTGCCGCGGGAGCCTTACGATCTGATCCGGCCAAGCGGCGTGCTGCCCAACGGCTTCGACGCCGCCAGCCTCATGCTGTGAGGCCGAAAGCCTCCGCCAGCAGGGCATAGGAGCGCAACCGCGCGGCATGGTCGTAGAGGATATTGACGACCATGATCTCTTCCGCCCCGTAATCGGCAGCCACCGCTTCTAATCCGGCGCGGACCTCTGCCTTCGTGCCGAGGACCATGCGCCGCGAGCGGGAGACGAGGGCCTGGTCTTCGCCGAGAAAGCGCAGCGCTTCCTCGGGCGAGGGCACGGCGATGAGCTGGCCGCGATGCAGCAGCCGGAAGAGCATGCGGGAGGAAGCGGCGAGCCGCTCGGCCTCCTCATGGGTGTCGGCGGTGATCGACCACACGGCCACCATGACCTTTGGCGTCTCCATGCCGCGCTGCGGATTGGGCTTGAAGGCGAGGCGATAGTGGTTCGCGAGTTCTGCGGCGTTGGGATTGATGAAATCCGCGATGCAATAGGGCAGCCCGAGCTCGGCAGCCCAGGCGGCGCTATCGGGCGAGGTGCCGAGCAGCCAGGGCGCCGGTCTCTCGGCCCCACCCGGAAGGGTTTTCTGCAGATAGGCGAAGGGATGGCTCTCAGGGATGGCGCCGTCGAGATAGCCGAGCAGTTCCGCCAGGGCCTGGGGGAAATCATCCGGCGCGCGCTCGCGCCGGTCTCGCTGCAGCGCATAGGCCGTGCGGCCGTCCGAGCCCGGGGCGCGGCCAAGGCCGAGATCGATGCGGCCCGGGAACATGCCCGCCAGCATGCTGAAAGTCTCGGCCACCTTGAAGGGGCTGTAATGGGGCAGCATGACACCGCCGGTGCCGACCCTGATTCGTTCGGTTGACATCGCGACCGGCCCGATCAGCACCTCGGGGCTCGCGGAGGCGAGGCCGGGGGTCGCGTGATGTTCGGCGATCCAGAAGCGATGGAAGCCCGCCCGGTCTGCGAGGCGCGCAAGGTCGACCACCTGGTGCAGCGCCCGGCCGCCAGTGCCGCCCGCCGCGATGGGAGCCTGGTCGAGAATGCTGATCCGCAGGGGGGAATGTTCGATATTCATCGAACGACACTCTGACGTGCGCCGAACCAAAACTCAACGAACAGCATGGCCGTCAGCCCTGCGTGCCGTGCAGTTCGGGCCAGGTGATTTCCGCCACCGTCCCCATCCGCTCCAGCGCCGGCCGCGCGAAATGAAAGCCTTGCATATAGCGGGCGCCGAGGGCTTGAAGCGTCCGCACTTCCGCCTCGGTTTCAACCCCCTCGAAGATGGCTTCGATCCCGACCTCCTCGCAGAAGCCCAGGACGGCGCGCATCATCGCCTGGTGCATGCGAACTTCCGAAATGCCGGCGACAAGCTGGCGATCCACCTTGATGCTGTCCGGCCGGAGCTCGGACAGTCGCAGCAGGCCAGAATGGCCCGTGCCGTAATCGTCCAGAGCAATCCGGAAGCCGATCTGCCGGTAGGTTTCCACGATGCGGCGCAGATGGCCCGGCGCTGCGACATCCTCCGTCTCGACCATCTCGAACGTCAGTCGATCCAGGGCCAGGCCGCTGCGGTGCGCGGCCGCGAGCGTCGCCTGGATACAGGCAAGCGGCTCATAGACGGCATTGGGCAGAAAATTGATGTTGAGCCGCGCGGGCAGGCCAAGGCGCACGGCGAGTTCGATCGCCTTCGTCCGGCAGGCCTGATCGAAGGCATAGAGCGTGTCGGGCGTCACGGCCGCCAGGATGCTCGCCGCACTTTCCCCGCCCGGGCCCCGGACCAGGGCCTCATGCGCGACGATCCGCTGCTCGGTGATATCGACGATGGGTTGGAAGGCCATTGTGAAGGGGGTCGAAAAGGTCGCGCCGCAGGCGCCGGCGCAGCCGGGTTGTGCGGCGGGCGAGAGGCCGGCGCCTGGGCCTCTGTGTCGGGTGGTCCCGCCTTCTCCGGAATTGTGCACGGCGGACGGCTCCGTTCCCGAACTCATTGGATTGCTATTTAACCGGCAGTACCCCGAGGACGGGCATGCACAGCTGCGTGAGCGTGAGGCGCGCCCCGGCGCGAATGGCTGCCCGGCGGTCCCGTGCAGCGGCTTTGGCTTGCAATAGCAGGACTGATGCGCGATAGCAGCGCCGTTTCCCGCCCGATTTGTCGGACGGGGAGCAAATTCGCACGCGGGGCGCCTTTCTCGGTCGAAATGGACCGAGTCCGGTGCTTAACGGCTCCGCCCCGCGGAGGGATCAACCGGACGACAGGAAAGGAGCACGCCGATGGCGATGCCCGAATTCACTCTGCGCCAGCTGTTGGAAGCCGGCGTTCACTTTGGTCACCACACCCGCCGCTGGAACCCGGCGATGGCGCCCTATCTCTTCGGCGTCCGCAACCAGGTTCACATCATCGACCTGCAGCAGACCGTGCCGATGCTGGACCGCGCCCTGCGCGCGCTGCGCGACACGACGGCCAATGGCGGCCGTGTGCTTTTCGTCGGCACCAAGCGCGCGGCGGCCGAGCCCGTGGCCGAGGCTGCCCGCCGTTGCGGCCAGTATTACGTCAATCACCGCTGGTTGGGCGGCATGCTCACCAACTGGAAGACGATCACGGCCAGCATCAAGCGCCTGCGCCAGATCGAAGAGCTGGTGGCCGGTGACACCCAGGGCCTGACGAAGAAGGAAGTGCTCGAGATTACGCGCGACCAGGAGAAGTTGGAGCGCGCGCTGGGTGGCATCAAGGAAATGGGCGGCCTGCCCGACATCCTCTTCATCATCGACACCAACAAGGAAAAGCTCGCCGTTCAGGAAGCCAACAAGCTTGGCATCCCGGTTGTTGCCGTCCTCGACAGCAACTCCGATCCGCATGGCGTGACCTATCCGATCCCGGGTAATGACGACGCGATCCGCGCCATCATGCTTTATTGCGACCTTGTCTCCAACGCGGTGCTCGATGGCATCAGCGCCGAGATGGCGGCTTCCGGCCGCGACGTCGGTGCTGCCGAGGAGCTCCCCTCCGCCGTGGTGCCGGCCGAGGACGAGGCCATGGCCGACGTGGCGGTGCCCGTCGAGGGCTGACGCCTTCCGCCAAACACCGGGTGTCGGACGGCGCCCGGTGTTTCGGCTTTATGACGCAAGGCCTTCGGGCCTTCTCTGGATGTTCGGGGCCGATATAAAGGTCCGCCTAGAGAATCAGACGGTGGCGCCGCTCTCCGGCGCTGCCTCATCACACGGAGATCGATGATGGCCGAGATCACAGCCGCGCTGGTGAAAGACCTGCGCGAGAAGAGCGGCGCCGGCATGATGGACTGCAAGAAGGCGCTGAACGAGACGGGTGGCGATCTCGACGCGGCGATTGACTGGCTGCGCAAGAAGGGCCTCTCCGCCGCGGCCAAGAAGTCCGGCCGCGTCGCTGCCGAAGGCCTGATCGGCGTCGCCAGCGCGCCGAACGTTGCCGCCATGGTCGAGGTCAATGCCGAGACCGACTTCGTGGCCCGCAACGAGACCTTCCAGGATTTCGTCGAGACGGTGGCCAAGATCGCGCTCGAGATCGGTGAGGACGTGGAGGCCATCAAGGCCGCCTCGTTCCCGGGCACGAGTCACACGGTTGCCGACCAGTTGACGCAGCTCGTCGCGACGATCGGCGAGAACATGACGATCCGCCGCGCCCGCGTGCTGCGGGTGCCCTCGGGCGTGGTCGCGACCTATGTCCACAGCGCGCTGAAGCCGGGTCTCGGCAAGATCGGCGTGCTGGTCGCCCTCGAAGCTGCGAGCGAACTTGAAGGTTTGGAGACGTTGGGCCGCCAGGTGGGCATGCATGTCGCGGCGACCCGCCCCGATGCGCTCGACATCGATGCGGTCGACCCCGCGGCGCTCGACCGCGAGCGCGCGGTGCTGAGCGAGCAGGCGCGGGCCTCCGGCAAGCCGGAAGCGATCATCGAGAAGATGGTCGATGGCCGTATCCGCAAATACTACGAAGAGGTGGTGCTGCTGGAGCAGGTCTGGGTGCATGACGGCGAGAGCCGCGTGCGAGCCGTGGTGGAGAAGACCGGCGCCAAGCTGGTGGGCTTCACCCGCTTCCAGCTCGGCGAAGGGATTGAGAAGGAAGTCACCGACTTTGCCGCCGAAGTGGCGGCGACGGCCGGCGTCTGATCCGATAAAGCGAGGGGCAAGACGGTGCCGTCGCCCCTCGCAATTTTACGGCCCAGTTGGCCCTGCGCTACCGGTAGGGGCACCTTCGCCGCGGGAACTGATACTTGTGGCGGTTCAGCCCTATCTCTAGGGTGCGGCGGTCTTACCTCGCCGAAGCGATGCGGCAGCCTGTGGCCGCGGTTCACGACAGACTCCCAAGGATAAAATGAACCCTCAGCCTCTCTACAAGCGCGTGTTGCTCAAGCTCTCGGGCGAGGCGCTGATGGGCCCGGGCGAGTACGGCCTCGACTCGAACACGGTGAAGCAGATCGCCCAGGACATTGGTTCCGTCATCGCCATGGGCGTCGAGGTCTGCGTGGTGATCGGCGGCGGCAATATCTTCCGCGGCATGAAGGGGGCGGCCGCCGGCATGGACCGCGCCCAGGCCGACTACATGGGCATGCTGGCGACGGTGATGAACGCGCTTGCCATGCAGAGCGCACTGGAACTTGCGGGGCTGCCGACCCGCGTGCAGTCCGCCATCCCCATGGCCAGTCTGTGCGAGCCCTATATCCGGCGTCGCGCGCAGCGGCATATGGAGAAGGGGCGGATCGTGATCTTCGCGGCAGGTACAGGCAATCCCTTCTTCACGACCGATACGGCGGCCGCACTGCGCGCCGCCGAGATGGGCTGCGAGGCGCTCCTCAAGGGCACCCAGGTCGATGGCGTCTATTCGGCCGACCCGAAGAAGGTGGCGGATGCCAGGCGCTTCGAGACCCTGACCTATCTCGAGGTTCTCTCCCAGGATCTGAGCGTCATGGATGCGGCGGCGATCAGCCTTGCCCGCGAGAGCAAGCTGCCGATCCTGGTCTTCAACCTGCATCGCCCGGGCGCTTTCGCTTCCGCCATGCGCGGCGAGGGTGCCTATACGATCATACGCGACGTTTGACGAAGGAGGGGCCTGTGCCCGCTGACCTGACTTCCCTCAAGCAAGACCTGACCCGTCGCATGGAAGGCGCGGTCGAGACCCTGCGCAAAGACCAAAGCGGCCTGCGCACCGGCCGTGCGAGCCCGGCGCTGCTCGAGCCGATCCGTGTCGAAGCCTATGGCACGATGACCCCGCTGACGCAGGTCGGCACCATCGCCGTGCCGGAGGCCCGGATGATCACGGTCCAGGTCTGGGACCGCAGCCTGGTCAATTCCGTGGTCGCCGCAATCCGCGACTCCGGCCTCGGCCTCAATCCGGGTGCGGACGGCCAGACGGTGCGCGTGCCTATTCCGCAGCTTACCGCTGAGCGTCGCGTGGAGCTTGCCAAGGCCGCCAATCGCTATGCGGAAAGCGCGCGCATCGCCGTGCGGGCTGTGCGGCGCGACGGCATGGAGCAGATCAAGGGTTTCGAAAAGAAGAGCGAAATCAGCAAGGATGAGGCGGAGGACTGGTCGGGTGAGGTGCAGAAGCTCACCGATAGCTACGTCAAGAGAATCGACGAACTCGCGGTCGATAAAGACCGCGAAATCCGCCAGGTGTGAGATCGCCCGTTCATGAACCGCGCCGCGTCCCCTGAAAGGGCCGCCGATTCCCCTGATGCCGCCGAGAGGGTGGTGAGAAACGGGGCAGCCGTGCCGCGGCATGTCGCGCTCATCATGGATGGCAATGGCCGCTGGGCCAAGGCGCGCGGCATGCCGCGCGTCGCCGGCCATCGTGCCGGTGCCAAGGCCGTGCGGCGGTGCATCGAGGCGGCGATTGACCAAGGCGTCGAATGGCTGACGCTCTTCGCCTTCAGCAGCGAGAACTGGCGCCGTCCGGAAGGCGAGGTCATGGAGCTGACCGGTCTGCTGCGCCAGTATCTGCGCAGCGAAGTCGCCGATCTCACGAAGAACGGCGTGCGTTTCCGTGTGATCGGGGATCGCGAACGCTTCTCGCCCGACCTTCGCGCCGAGCTCGAAGCGGCAGAAAGCAAGACCGCGGCGGGCACGCGCCTCAATCTCACACTCGCCCTGTCCTATGGTGGCCGGTCCGAAATCGTGGCCGCGGCGCGCGCCATGGCGGAAGCCGCGCAGAGTGGCGCCATCGATATCCGGGACCTGGACGAGGAGGGCTTCGCCCGTTTCCTGTCGACCGCCGCCATGCCCGACCCGGACCTTCTGATCCGCACCAGCGGCGAGCGGCGGCTGTCCAACTTCCTGCTTTGGCAATGTGCTTATGCCGAGCTCGTCTTCATGGATGTGCTATGGCCGGATTTCGATGCCGCGCATCTTGCGGCAGCGCTTGCGGAATTCTCCCGGCGTGAACGTCGATACGGTGCGCGTGTCACCTGAGCCCCCGGCGGCCGATCTGCCGGAGCCCAGTAGGGAAGGGGCGGCGAGGCCCATGGTTTCGGCACGGTGGAGCGACCTCGGCAAGCGAGTAGGATCGGCGATGATCCTCGCGCCTTTGGCGCTCGCCTGCCTGTGGTTCGGGCGGGATGCCTGGGCCGTGCTGATCGCGATCGGCGCGGCCGGCTGTGCCGGTGAATGGGTGGGCCTCTGCCGGGCGGATGCGCGCGGCTGGCCTGAAATGCTGCTGCCGCTGGGCATGGTGGCGGTGCCGCTCGTGACCTACGGGCTGGGCGCCGGGCCGGCGATCCTGCTCGCTGTCCTGCTGACGCTCGTCGGCTGGCTGGTCTTCGGCCGAAACTCCCGAGCCGTGTGGCTGACGGCTGGTTTCGTCTATCTGGCGCCCGCCGCCATCGCGCTGGTCGTGCTGCGCCATCACCCGATGGTCGGCCGCTGGGACATGCTCTTTCTGGTGCTGATCATCTGGGCCAGCGACATCGGCGCCTATGTCGTGGGGCGCCTTGTCGGCGGGCCCAAGCTCGCGCCCGCGATCTCGCCGGGCAAGACCTGGTCCGGGGCTTTGGGCGGCCTGGTCGCCGCTTCCCTGGTGGGCGTGGCGGTCGCCTCCGGCGTCAGCGGGCGATTGCCGGTTTTCCATTGCATTATGATATCGATGCTCCTCGGGATTGCCTCCCAGATTGGGGATTTGCTCGAAAGCGGTTTGAAGCGTCATTTCGGGGTCAAGGATTCGGGCCGTTCGATTCCCGGCCATGGCGGTCTGCTCGATCGGCTTGACGGGATGCTGACGGCGGCGCCCATGGCCGCTCTTGTGGCGCTGACGATCGGGGAAGGATTTTGGTTGTGGCAATGAAGACGATCAGCATCCTGGGCAGTACCGGGAGCGTGGGCACGCAGACACTGGACCTCATCCTGGCGGAACCCGACCGTTACCGGGTGCGCGCCTTGGTCGCCGGCCGCAATACGGCCCTTCTGGCCGAACAGGCGCGGGCCTGCCGCCCCGAGATCGCGGTGATCCATGACCGGGCCGGTCTACCGGCGCTCGAGCAGGCGCTCACCGGCACCGGCATCGCGGTCGCCGGCGGCGCCGATGCGGTGCGCGAGGCGGCGACCCTCACGGCCGACTGGACCATGGCCGCGATCATCGGCATGGCGGGGCTTCATCCGACGCTCGCCGCCATCCGCCGCGGTGGTGCCATCGCCTTCGCCAACAAGGAGGTGCTGGTCTCGGCCGGAGACATCATGATGGATGCGGTGACGGAGGCGGGTGTCCGGCTGCTGCCGGTCGATTCCGAGCACAATGCGATCTTCCAGTGCTGGGAGTCCGCCAATGCCCGCAGCGTCGAGCGGATCATCCTGACGGCCTCGGGCGGGCCCTTCCGCCAGACGAGCCGGGAGGCCATGGCCGCGATCACGCCGGAGGCGGCGTTGAAGCACCCGGTGTGGTCCATGGGCGCCAAGATCACCATCGATTCGGCGACCATGATGAACAAGTCGCTGGAGGTGATCGAGGCCGCGCGGCTTTTCCGCCTGCCGAGTGCCGCGGTCGACGTCCTCGTCCATCCGCAGTCGGTGGTGCATGGCATCGTCTGCTATTCCGACGGCAGCATGCTGGCCCAACTCGGCGCGCCCGACATGCATATCCCGATCGCTCATGCGCTGGGCTGGCCCGAGCGGCTGACGACCTGTGCCAAGCGGCTGGATTTCGCGGCGCTGGCCCGGATGGACTTCATGGAGCCCGATGCCGAGCGTTTCCCGGCCCTGCGTCTGGCACGCGAGGTGCTGGAGGCCGGCGGCGGCGCCCCCGCCATCATGAATGCCGCGAACGAGGTGGCGGTCGCCGCCTTCCTCGCCCGGCGCATCGGCTTTCTCGACATCGTGGGCACGGTGGAAGCCGTGCTGAACGACATGGGCCCGCTGCCTGCCCCGGATCTCGACGCCATCATCGCGATTGATGCCGCCGCTCGGCAGGCCGCCGATGCTCTGATATTGTCACGTGCCGCCTGATCGGTCAGGCCAAGGGTAGAAGCCAGGATTATGCACGACCTCGTCAGCCTGCTCCGGACCATCGTTTCCTTCGCCGTCGTCCTCGGCGTGCTCGTCTTCGTTCACGAGATGGGCCACTACCTCGCCGCCCGCTGGCGCGGCGTGCATGTCGAGACTTTCTCGATCGGCTTCGGCCAGGCGATCGCGCGTTGGACGGACAAGCGCGGCACGGTCTGGAAACTCGCCTGGATTCCCTTGGGCGGCTACGTCAAGTTGCACGGCCAGGAACGGCCCGATCTCGTGCCGGAGGAGGAGCGCGCCGCCTGGCAGCCAGGCCGGACCTTCCACGAAAAATCCGTCTGGTCGCGCATGATCGTCATCGCCGCCGGGCCGATCGCCAATTTCATCCTCGCAGCCGTGCTGTTCATCGGTCTCTTCATGGTGGTGGGCAAGCCGATCGCCGAGCCGGTGATCGGCCAGATCGTCCCGGGCTCCGCTGCCTCCCAGGTGAAGCTCCAGCCCGGTGACGTGATCACCAATGTCGGCGGCGTTGCGGTGAAGAATTTCACCCAGATCCAGCGTCAGGTAGCACCCAATCCCGGCAAGGATATCGGGTTGAGCGTCGAACGCGGCGGCAACCTCGTCATCTTCCGCGTCAAGATCGGCAGCACTCCGGACGGCCATGGCGGCGCGCGCGGCGTGCTCGGCATCGTTGAGGGGCCGCCGCATTTCAAGCGCCTTTCGCCCCAGGAGGCGGTGGTGCAGGGAGCGGTGGAGACCTGGACGGTCACCCGCCAGACCCTCGATGGACTGTGGCAGATCGCGGCCCACCGCACCGGTCTCAACGAACTCGGTGGCCCACTCCGGATCGCCTCGCTCTCCGGTCAGGTCGCGGCCATGGGGATCGCCAGCCTCGTCTCCTTTATCGCCGTGCTCTCGGTCAATCTTGGATTGATCAATCTTTTCCCCATCCCCGTGCTGGATGGTGGCCACCTGCTATTCTACATCGCGGAGATCATCCGCGGCCGGCCGATCTCCCCCAAGGCCCAGGAATACGGCTTCCGCGCGGGTTTCGCCCTGCTCCTCTGCCTCTTCGTTTTCGCGACCTGGAACGACGTCAACCAGTTGGGTTTCGTCCGCTGGGTGACGCATCTCGCTGGATGACGTAAGGAATGCCCGGCGTTGCGATGAGAAAGACCTTGCCGCGACGCTGGGGGCTGAGATAGGGCAAAGCCGCCGGACGCCATTGCCGTCCGGTCCGTCGGCCAAGACGGAAGTGCCACGCGTTGTCTCCGCTTCCAGGCGGAGTTAATCGCTCTCGACGGCGGAGCGTCCGATGGTCGGCCCGCTTGAGTTTTTGCCCGCCTGCCGATCGGGCTGGTTCTGCTGACCGGCAAATGCCGGAATTGAGGGAGACGCGTTCTTTGCTTCGCACCCGCGCTGCGCTGCTCGCAACAGCCTGCCTACTGCCTGCGCTCGTCCCCGGAGCGGCCTCGTCGCAGACGCTGAAACCTCACCACGCCAAAACGGGGCAGCCCGCTGCGGGCCCGGCCGAGACCGGCGACACGATCCATGCGGTCGAGGTCAAGGGTAATCGCCGCATCGAAGCCGGCACCATCGAATCCTACATGCTGCTGGGCCCGGGGGACCCGTTCGACTCCCGCCGCATCGACCAGAGCCTGAAGACGCTATACGCCACCGGCCTGTTCCAGAATGTCTCGATCAGCCGGGTCGGCAATGACCTCGTCGTTGACGTCGCCGAAAATCCGGTCATCGCCCAGGTCGCCTTCGAGGGGAACCATCAGCTCGTCAACAAGGATCTGGCGGCCGTCGTCTCGCTTCGCGCGAACTCCGTCTACACGCCGCAGGCGGCGGAGCAGGACCGACAGGCGATCCTGAACGCCTATGCCCAGAAGGGCTATTACTCGACCACGGTTGTGCCGCAAATCATCAAGCTGCCGGAAAACCGGGTCAATCTCGTCTTCAAGATCCATGACGGCAAGGCGACGTTCATCAGCCGCATCGCTTTTGTGGGTAACAAGCATTTCAGCCAGAGCACGCTGCGCGAAGCCATCAGCAGCCGCGAAAGCGCCTGGTGGCGCTTCCTCTCGTCTTCCGATTCCTATGATCCCCAGCGCGTCGGTCTCGATCAGGATCTCCTCAAGCGCTTCTATTTCCGCAGCGGCTATCCGGACTTCCAGATCCTCAATACCGAGGCGGAACTAGCCCCCGACCGCTCCTCCTTCTATCTGACCTTCGTGTTGGACGAAGGCCCGCGCTACCGTATCGGCAAAGTCACGATCGTCTCCCATCTCCATAATCTGGACGGGAATTCGGTGAAGGGCGATCTGCAGCTCGCCTCTGGAGACTGGTACAACGGCGACGCCATCACCAATAGCGTCCAGGCGATCACGAGCGACGTTCAGGGCCGTGGCTACGCCTTCATGCAGGTCAAGCCGATCGAGAAGAAGCGGGTCAACAAGCAGGGCCAGCACGTCGTCGACCTGACCTTCGAAATCACCGAAGGGCCGCGCGTCTTCCTCGAGCGCATCAACATCACCGGCAATAGCCGCACCGAGGACAAGGTCATCCGCCGCGAATTCCAGATCGCGGAAGGTGACGCGTTCAATGCGGAGAAGATCAAGCAATCCCGCCTGCGGCTGCAGGAGCTGCAGTATTTCAAGAACGTCGACATGAGCACGCAGCCCGGCTCGGCGCCGGACAAGATCGTGCTGACGACCGCCGTGCAGGAACAGGCGACCGGCTCCTTCACCATCGGCGGCGGCTACTCGACCGACGACGGCGCCCTCGTCAACCTTGGCCTCAGTGAAAAGAACCTGATCGGCACCGGCATCGATGCCGGCATCACCGGTGTGCTCGCCCAGCGCGCGAGCCAGATCGACCTCTCGGTGACCGATCCCTACTTCCTCGACCGCAATCTCATGCTGGGCGGCGAGATCTTCGATACCACGAACAACAACCTCGACATCTCGCAATACGAGGAACAGCGGCTCGGCTTCACGATCCGCACCGGCTATGCGTTCAACAACTACCTCTCGCAGACGGAGAGCTACTCGCTCGTCGATCGTGACGTTTACAACGTCGAATCGACCGCCAGTATCTACGTCAAGAACGAGGAGGGCTGGTCGCTTCTGTCCCAGGTCGGGCAGACCCTGACGCTGGATCATCGCGACAGCTCGCTCGATCCGCACAAGGGCTATATCATCCGCCTGGGCACGGATGTCGCCGGTATCGGTGGCAACTCGAAATATGTCCGCTTCAAGCTCGATGCCGGCTACTATATTCCGCTTGACTACTTCACCGGCAACAGCGACTGGACGCTCGCGCTGCGCGCCGGCGGCGGCTATCTCTATCGCTACGGCGGCAACTACTACCTCATCGACAACTTCTTCCTTGGCGGTGAGAACATGCGCGGCTTCGAGCAGGGCGGCGCCGGACCTCACGATACCGCGACCGGCGACAGTCTGGGCGGTGACACCATCGCGACCGGCACCGTCGAGCTCCACTTCCCGCTGCCGATCTCGAAGGATATCGGGCTCACGGGCCGCGTCTTCTCCGACATCGGCACGCTGTTCGGCGCGACGGATACTTTCGGTGACGTTTACGACAACAAGTCGCCGCGCGTGTCGGTCGGCGTGGGCTTCTCCTGGAACACCCCCTTCGGTCTGATCAACATCGATCTTGCCGATCCGATCGTGAAGTACAGATACGACCAGACCCAGGTGTTCCGCTTCGGCTTCGGCACGAACTTCTAGCTTCATCCCCGCTTCGGTAAGGTAAAAGTTCCTTTGCGACACGTCTCCCGTTCTCTCGCGGCCGCTGCGGTGGCACTGATCTTCGCACCCGGGGCGGTCCTCGCCCAGAGCTCTCAGCCGGGCTGGTTCGTTCCGGGGCAGGCGAAAGGGAGCGCGCATGCGGCTTCCAAGGCCCATGCCAGCGGCGCTCCGGCGAAGATACCCGATCTCGGACCGCCCATCCCGGCGGCGCCCAAACCTGACCCTGCCGCCGAGAAGGCGGCTGAGGCCCAGGCCAATGCGCCGATCCCGAAGCTGCCGGATCTCATGAAGGAGAGCCCGCCTCCCACGCCCGTGATCGGCGTGATCGGCGTGCCCGACGTGCTGCAGGCCTCGACCGCCGCGCAGGGCGTGCAGAAGGAAATCGAAAAGCGCCGCTCCGAACTCACCGACGAGGTGAAGAAGGAGCAGGATCTGTGGCGCCGCGTGCAGGCGGCGCTCGCCAGCCCGAATGCACATCTGAGCCAGGACGAGCTGCGCAAGCGCGAACTCGCCCTGCAGCAGCGCATCGCGACCTCTCAGCTCGCCTTCCGCAATCATGAGGCGCGTATCCAGGCGGCGGCGCAGGTGTCCCTCGGCCAGATCGAGCGCACCCTCATCGCCGTAATCCGTCAGGTCGCGAACAGCCGCGGCATGAACCTCGTTCTGCACCGCGCCCAGGTGGCGTTGAACCAGAACGGCTTCGACATCACGGATGAGGTGACGAAGCAGCTTAACCAGGTCATGCCCTCGGTCCAGGTTCCGCCGGATGCCGCTTTCGCCAAGGTGACGGCAGCTTCGCTGCAGGATCAGCAGCAGGGCAGTCAGCCGCCGCTTGGCCAGTAACAGGAGCTGACAGGTTTGGCTCAGCCTATCATAGGGGATCCGCGCTTCTTCCTGCGCGCGGGTCCCTTTCCGCTTACGGTGATCCTGGAGAGGATCGGGCTGTCGGCGGAAGGTCTCCCGGTCGAGCGTGTGTTTACCGGCATTGCGCCGCTGCAGACGGCGGGGCCCGGCGAGATCAGCTTTCTCACCAACAAGAAATACCTGGAAACGCTGGCCTCGACCAAGGCTGGGGCCGTTATTCTCGACCCGGGCTTGGTCCGCCATGTGCCCGCAGGAACGGTGGCACTTGCGGCAGCCCGGCCGATGACGGCCTGGGCGCATGTTGCCGGCCTTTTCCACCCTCCGGCACCCGTGTCTGCTGGCATCCATCCGACGGCGGTGGTCGACCCTTCGGCCCAGATTTCGCCCGAAGCTGAGATCGGTCCCTATTGTGTGGTGGGGGCCCGGGCCGAGATCGGCCCAGGCTGCCGGATCGGCCCCCTCGTCTCGATTGGGGATGGCGTCCGCGTCGGGCAGGATACGCGGATCGGCTCCCACGCATCGGTCAGCCATGCCCTGATCGGTGCCCGCGTGTTTCTTTTTCCGGGCGTGCGGATCGGCCAGGAAGGATTCGGTTTCGATCCCCATCCGACGGACCGGGGATTCACCAGCATTCCGCAACTCGGACGGGTGGTGATCGAGGACGACGTCGAGATCGGGGCGAATACCATGATCGACCGTGGCTCGTCCCAGGATACCATCATCGGCGCAGGCTCGCGTCTCGACAATGCCGTGCAGATCGCCCATAACGTGCGCCTTGGCCGGTGCTGTGTCATTGTGTCCCAGGTTGGAATTTCTGGATCGACGACGCTGGGCGACTATGTGACCCTCGCGGGCCAGGCGGGGGTGGCGGGCCATATCCATATCGGTGATGGCGCTCGGATTGGTGCACAGGCGGGCGTGATGGCGGATGTCTCCCCGCGCGCGAGCGTGGTCGGGAGTCCGGCCGAGCCAGTGAAAGAGTTCTTTAGGCAGGTGGCGTTCCTGCGCCGGATGATGCGGCGCGAGGATGCGGCAAAACATTAATTAGGGCGGATGCAGGCCTGGGCTAATGGATGCAGAGACTGATCACGGTCACGGTTTGACCACCGAGACCCCCGAAAAGCTGGTTGTTGACATTGCGGGCATCATGCTCGCGATCCCTCATCGCTATCCCTTCCTTCTGATCGACCGCGTCGTCGACCTCATCAAGAACGTGTCGGCGATCGGCATCAAGAACGTGTCGATCAACGAGGGACTCTTTCAGGGTCATTTCCCCGGCCATCCGGTGATGCCGGGCGTGCTCATCATCGAAAGCATGGCGCAGACTGCGGCGGTGCTGGTGGTCGAGACGCTGGGGCCAGAATCACGCGGCAAGGTCGTTTATTTCATGTCGGTAGAGAATGCCAAGTTCCGCCGGCCCGTTGTGCCAGGCGACCAGATGCACGTGCATGTGACGAAGCAGCGCAACCGCGGCAATGTCTGGAAATTCGAGGCCGTGGTGCGGGTCGACGGCGCCGCCGTCGCTGAGGCTTCCTTCGCCGCCATGATCATGGATCGCGTCGCATCGTGACATCCATCCATCCGGCGGCCATCGTCGAGGACGGTGCCCGTCTTGGCCACGGGGTTCAGATCGGTCCGTGGTGCCATGTCGGCCCGAACGTCATCCTGGAAGACGGGGTCCGCCTTGTCTCCCATGTTGTGGTGGACGGCCATACCCGGATCGGCGCCGGAACCATGCTCTATCCTTATGCGAGCGTCGGCCTGCCGCCTCAGGACCTGAAATACAAGGGTGAGCCGACGCGCTGCGAAATTGGCGCCGGCAGCCAGATCCGCGAGCATTGCACCATTCACCGGGGTACCGCGACGGGCACGGGCATCACCCGCATCGGGGCGAAATGCCTGCTGATGGCGGTGGTGCATGTTGCCCATGACTGCGCGCTTGGCGAGGGCGTGATCATCGCGAACAACGTCGTCATGGGCGGCCATGTGACGATCCACGATAATGCGGTCATTGGTGGCAGCGCTGCCATCCATCAATTCGTCCGCATCGGGCACGGCGCGATGGTGGGCGGCGTCTCCGGCGTCGAGGCGGATGTCATCCCTTATGGTCTCGTCATGGGCAACCGCGCCCGGCTCGCTGGCCTCAACATTGTGGGACTGCGCCGCCGGGGGCTGGATCCGGCGGCGATCCGCCGGCTGCGGGCAGCCTTCCGTCTGCTTTTCAGCCATGAGGGCGTCTTCGCGGTGCGTCTTGCCGAGGCGAGGGCGCGCTATGGCGAGGACCCGATGGTGGCGGAGATCCTCGGCTTCATCGACGCGCCGAGCAAACGTGGCCTCATTCGCCGCAGTAGTCGCGCCGTCGAGACCGACGACGCATCCTGACCGCGCGCCGATGCCGTCGACGCTCGGTATCATCGCCGGCAGCGGCCCACTTCCCGCCCAGGTCGCGCGGGCGGCGGAGGCTGCCGGCCGGCGGGTCTTCATCATCGGCCTCGAAGGCCATGCCGAGCCTGCGGTTCTAGCGCCTTTTCCCCATGCCTTTCTGCGCTTCGGGGGCGCCGTGCGCATCATCTCCCTTCTCAAGGAACAGGGCTGCGAAGACCTTGTCCTCGTCGGTCCGGTGCGGCGTCCGTCTTTTCGTGATCTGCGCCCCGATGCCGAGGGGCTGAAGCTGCTCGCCCGCATTGGCCGTGCCGCCTTCCTGGGCGATGATGGTCTCCTGCGTGCCGTGATCCGCGTGCTGGGCGAAGAGGGATTTCGCGTCATCGGCGCGCACGAGATTCTGGGCGGGCTGGTCGGCCGCTCCGGGTTGCTCACGAAAACGGCGCCCGACGATCAGGCAAAGGCCGACATCGCGCGGGGCATCGCCGTCTGCCGTGCGCTTGGGATGGCCGATGTCGGCCAGGGCTGCGTCGTGCAATCCGGCATCGTCCTCGCGGTCGAGGCGGTGGAAGGGACCGATGCAATGCTTGGCCGCTGCGGCGCTCTCGCCTGGCCCGGGCCGGGCGGCGTTCTCGTCAAGCTCGTCAAGCCTGGGCAAGAGCGGCGGGCCGATCTGCCGACGATCGGCGAGGAGACCGTGCGGGGCGCGATTTCCGCCGGCCTCAGGGGGATCGCCTTTGAAGGCGGCGGCACGCTGATCGCGGATCGGGACCGCATGGTGGCGGCGGCCGATGCCGCCGGCTTCTTCGTGCTCGGCCTGGGGCCCGAGGCGCTGAAGGGCTGAGCGGCCACGCTCCTTCACGAAACTGATATGTTAGTCTTGCCGCCGCTGGGTTGGAATCGGGCGCGCCCGGGCGCAATCTCCCCCTGACTGCCCCGTGAGGGTTTCGCCTCGCAGGATCGGCGTCAGACTGAGGAAAAAATCAATGAGCGATAAGTTCTCCTATCTCCATACCATGCTGCGCGTGGGCGACCTCGAGCGGAGTGTGGGCTTCTATACCAAGTATCTCGGCATGAAGGAGCTTCGCCGCTCGGACGTGCCGGACGGCAAATATACCCTCGCCTTCGTGGGCTATGGCGGCGAGGACAGCCATACCGTGCTGGAACTCACCTATAACTATGGGGTCGAGAGCTATGAGATCGGCTCCGCCTTCGGCCATCTCGCCTTGGGCGTCCCCGACATCTATGGGACGTGCGAGGAGCTGCGCGCGGCTGGGGTGAAGATCACCCGCGAGCCGGGCCCGGTGAAGTTCGGGACGACCGTGATCGCCTTCATCGAGGATCCGGACGGATACAAGATCGAGCTGATCGAGCGGAAATAGCACCCAGTGGAGGGGCCGGTCAGCACCGGCCCCTCCATCGTTTCAGCGTCGGGCGGTAAGGCGCGATTCCTAAAGCAAACCCAGGGAGCACGAGTCCTGCCCAGGGTTGCCAAGCTTCACGATTCCGCTTGAGTTAAATTTTTTTCCACATTCGACCCTAGAATTGACCTAGCATTTGCCTGGGGTTCAGGGACCGATGCCCTCGCGGCGCCCCTGTCAAGCACAAGATGTGGTTGCTCCCCTCCCGGGTTCCCTACTAGATTTGGTTAACGACGCGGTCAGCCGACCGGCCGACTTCTCCATAATCCGGACCTTCCTGGCAGAGGATCATTGCATGCGCTTCGAACGCGAACTGACGGCTGACGCAGACGGCCGTTACGGCGATATTGAGTTCGTTCGGGCGACGAGCGAGATCCGCAACCCCGACGGATCCGTCATCTTCCGTCTCGCCGATATTGAAGTGCCGAAGGCCTGGTCGCAGGTGGCCTCGGATGTCCTCGCCCAGAAGTATTTTCGCAAAGCCGGAATCCCTGCCGCCCTGAAGGCGGTGGACGAGGCGGGGGTGCCCGCCTGGCTGCGCCGCCACGAGCCCGACTTGGACGCGCTTGCGAAGCTGCCGGAGGCCGAGCGCACTGTCGGAGAGACCCGCGCCCAGCAGGTCTTCGACCGTCTCGCCGGCACCTGGACCTATTGGGGCTGGAAGCACGGCTATTTCGACACCGAGGCCGATGCCCGCAGCTTTCGCGACGAGCTGTGCTTCATGCTGGCGCGCCAGATGGCGGCCCCGAACTCCCCGCAGTGGTTCAACACCGGCCTGCATTGGGCTTACGGCATCGACGGCCCGGCCCAGGGCCATTTCTATGTCGACCCCAAGACCGGCCAGGTCGTGGAATCGCAGAGCGCCTACGAGCACCCGCAGCCGCATGCCTGCTTCATCCAGTCGGTGGCCGACGACCTCGTCAACGAGGGCGGCATCATGGACCTCTGGGTGCGTGAGGCGCGGCTGTTCAAATACGGGTCGGGCACCGGCTCCAATTTCTCCAAGCTGCGTGGCGATGGCGAGCGCCTTTCGGGCGGTGGCCGTTCCTCCGGCCTCATGAGCTTCCTCAAAATCGGTGACCGCGCCGCCGGCGCCATCAAGTCCGGCGGCACCACGCGCCGCGCGGCCAAGATGGTGACGGTCGATGTCGACCATCCCGACATTGAAGCCTTCATCGACTGGAAGGTGATCGAGGAGCAGAAGGTCGCGGCCCTCGTTTCCGGCTCCAAGATGACGAAGCGCCAGTTGGACGGCGTTGTGCGGGCGGCCCGTGAGGCCGCGCCCGACCTGGGTGATGCGGCCTTCGACGTCACGAAGAACGGCGCGCTCAAGGCCGCCGTTCGTAAGGCCAAGGATTGCGCGATTCCGGAGAACTACATCCGCCGCGCGATCGACGCCGCCAAGAACGGTGCCGAGAGCTTCGACTTCCGGACCTATGATACCGACTGGGACAGTGATGCCTATCTGACCGTCGCCGGTCAGAACTCCAACAACTCCGTGCGCCTGACGAACGACT
>Ga0310811_10003350_pt1 | contig 20131 bp, 17 predicted proteins | sample YCmetagenome_FD_207642 | JGI IMG/M metagenome (GOLD analysis project Ga0310811, IMG submission 207642) | Soil microbial communities from experimental microcosm in Duke University, North Carolina, United States - YC | ecosystem: Engineered > Artificial ecosystem > Soil microcosm > Unclassified ...
GAGCATGGCTGGGTTGAAGAACCATTACCGGAATAATGTTTCCAGCTCCCAACGGGAACAAACATTGCACAGAAAACGGAAAGCCGGATCTTCCTTTGATCCGGCCTCACAACGTAGAAGATTTCAAGCGTATGTGTTTCTCTGTTTCAACATTACTGACCGCTATTGCCTCAAATAGAGTTGACAATATGGCACCTGCTGAGTAAGATAGAAAAGAATTGTTAACCTATAGAGAAACATGTGCAAATCTATGAGCTTATCTACCATGTACTATGCGCACACAATGATCTACAACGAAGAGGATGGGCATGTATAGAACGCCGCAAGATGACGACGAAAGTGCAGAACAGCCTACCCATCAGGAAGAGCCCCGGCGGCGCAAAAGAGCAACTTCATCACAACCATCCAATCTCACCCCGCAATACTTTGGTGAAGAACAGCTACAACAGCCCAAAATTCGCAGAGCATCTCGCTATCTCGATCCAGCAAGGATTTCTCCTGCAACGTCTGCCAGATTGACACGGGTAGAAAAACCTCTCTATCGACATTCTTCAAGCGAGAAAGACCTCCTTACAGAAACTTCCACGCGTCTACCTCGCGTGGACAACCTCAAAACGACCGGTCGCATCACCCCCAATGTAGCCCCACCAGAGCTGCCGGGCGAAGAACCACGACCGCAAACAACAACTGATGCTAAAATCATGGTGGTGCAGAGAAAACGCAAGTCCGTCTATGAGCCACCCAGCAAGCCCCGACGTCACCTCAAAAAGCCGTATATGATCCCATCACGCATACGGCAGAACAGGCTACAGGCGCTGGGCCAGCACAGATCGTTGCTTCTGATTGGCAGTGGACTTGTGCTCCTGCTGATCATTCTGCCAATCATCTCCCATCTCCTCTCAACACAGACAGCAACCAGCATCGTCCCCAATAGCGGCACATCTATTGGCGGTAAAACCTCAGGAACAGGGCAGAACCTGCCAGATACCGGCCATGATCTGGTGATTGTCCCCCCCAATAGCAACCATCCCGCGCCGCCCGTCTATGCGACCTCAGCCTTTCTGATGGATGCCGATACGGGGCAGGTGCTCTACGCCCATAACCCATTTATGCATCTCCCCATGCTCAGCACCACGAAGCTGATGACCGCGACCCTCGCCGTCGAGCAGGGCAATCTGAACCAGAAAATCACGATCACGAACGCAATTGCGCACGATCTCGACCAGCTTTCAGCAGATAGCTCCGTCATGGGCGTCAAAAAGGGCGAGACCTATACATTGCGCGATCTGCTCTATGGACTGATGCTCGTATCAGGCAATGATGCGGCGATTGTCATTGCCGATGGGCTGGATGGCAACCTGCCAACCTTTGTTGCAAAAATGAATGCCCGGGCAGCACAGCTCGGCATGCACGATACGCACTATATGAACCCACATGGATTACTCCAGGATAATCATTATTCGAGCGCACACGATCTGGCGATCATCGGGAAATACGCATTCAGCCTGCCAATCATTCATCAGATCAGCGGCACAAGAGAATACAATATTCCCCAAACGAGTGAGCATGCCGCACATGATATGTTCAACGGGGACCAGTTTCTCTGGTGGTATCCGGGCGTTGATGCCGGGAAACCAGGCTACGATGGCATACGCGACTTTGTGCAGGTCATCTCTTGCGTACGCAATAATCACCACCTGATAGGCGTCACCATGAACACGGTCGACTGGTGGACCGACATGCGCGATCTCATGAACTGGGGCTTTTCCAGCTTTAACTGGGTCTCCCCGCGTGACTACTACCTGAGCAATCAAACGATTCCCTATGCCTATGACTGGAACTACTTCGTCAAAGATCAACGCACCAATACGATTCCGCTTGGCAACCAGGGGCGCTATTATATCTATTCGGGATATAGCATCAGCGGCCCGATGCTGAACTACTTCGACAAAAGTGGGAGCCTCAAAAAATTCGGCTATCCCATGGGGCCAGCGACCGCCTCAACGGATACCCTCATGACCCAGAAGTTTGAGCATGGAACCATTCAATGTAATCTGACCTCTAAACAATGTACAACTGGATAGCGTTGTCTTATCATAAAAGCCAGCTTATCTCTAGCGGCTCACCAACTTGAAGCGCATACGCAGGTTTGCTATACTGCGAAAAACACTGAACTCGTTACCAGGGATGGATAGAGGGGTTCTCACAGAAGGATTGTTTCATGCCAGCCAAAAACTTTCGCATTATAGGTCTTTTACTCTGTCTGCTGATCGTTTCCCTTCTAGCATGTAGCATCGTTCCTGATGTAAACATGCAAGGGACGCCCACCACCAGCTCCACTGCGCAATCAGGCACAGAAAAGCTCAACACCTGGGAACAGGCAGCCCCTGGCATTGAAATCCGTTTTGAGCATTGGCAGAGTCCGGGAGATAACGAGGATACCGTAGCAATCACGCGGCTGGACCTCAAAAAGGTTCATCTCAGCATAGGTTATGCACCTACCAGGCCACTGGATATGAGCGCATGGATGAAGCAGACGGGAGCCCTGGCGATGATCAACGGGGGATATTTCGATAAAAATAACCAGTCTACCGGCCTGCTGGTTTCAAATGGGCAGATGGCGGGCAGCTCTTATGTAGGTTTTGGTGGCATGCTTGCAGTCGACGCCCAGGGCAATGTCACCCTGCGCTCTTTAAAACAGCAACCCTACGATCCCAACACAGAACAGCTACAGCAGGCCACACAGTCCTCGCCAATGCTCATGATCAATGGGCAACGTACGCAGTTCGAGGCCGACTCGGTCTCACAGCGTCGTAGCGTAATCGCGATCGATAAGCAGGGCCGACTGCTCCTGATCGCCAGCCCCAACCAGGCCTTTACCCTCGATGAGCTGGCGGACCTGCTCGCCAGCTCGGATCTCTCGATTGAGACGGCCCTCAATCTTGATGGAGGTGCCTCGACAGGATTGTACGTCAACGGACCCAATCAGAAAATCAGTATCGACGCCTTCACGCCTCTACCCATCGTGATTATTGTGAAATAGCAAAGCTCCCTGATCCTCTTGACCTTTACGCTACCATGCATAATAATTATGGCTAATCAAGTATTCTGACCAAATCATTACGTTTAGTCATGAAGGAGGTGGAGAGATTGCCAGGGCAAGGGAACGGGAAAGAAACGCCAGGCGAAGAGCGCTCAAAACGAGAGGTGCGGGCTGATCGTATCCTGGATGCAACGGTAGAGCTTGTACAGCGGTGGGGCTATAAAAAAACAACGATTGATGATATTGCCAGACTGGCGGGCGTGGCAAAAGGCACTGTCTTTTTACACTGGAAAACACGAGAAGCGCTCTTTGAGGCCCTGCTCCTCCGTGAATGGTTATCGGCGATAGCAGATCTCAAACGGCGTCTGGAGAGCGATCCAGCCGGGGCCACACTCAGCGCATTGACCAGGCATATGATGTCCATCGTGATTGATAACCCGTTCTTTCGGGGTATGATGCTGGGGGATACCGAGATGCTGGGGAATCTCACACGCTCCAGCACAGCACAGAATGTCATGGAATTCCGTCTACAAATGCTGCAAACCTATCTTCATCTGCTACGAGAGAAAGGCTTGCTACGCACTGATTATGCAATAGAGACGCAACTAAAAATGATAGCCGCCATCTACACAGGCTTCTTCCTTGCCGATCAATTTCTGCCATCCGGCTATCGTTTCTCGAGCGAGGAGATGATAGAGACAATGGTCCAAACGCTGCATCGTACCCTTGAGCCGGACGAGCCTGCATCTCCCGCTGAAACAGAGGAAGTCACACAGGCATTCATGCACTTGCTCGACCAGTTGCGTGCAGCGATCGAAAATACATCCGGAAATAATCAATGAGCATCGGCCCCATTTCCTTGTAGCGGCGGAGATAAACCCCGCCGCTACAAGGAAATGGGGCGTGGATACACCTCATGATTATGTCGTGTACTCGCCATTGATGCGCACATACTCGTAGGTGAGATCACAGCCCCAGACCGTCGCCTGAGCATCACCGAGACCGAGCGAGACCCGAATAGCCACATCAGAATTGCTCAGATAGGCTTTGAGTGCGGGAAGATTATCCTCGCCGAGCGCACGCCCCTGATACACAGGGATATCACCAAAGGCAATCGTGACTTTCTCAGGGACGATATTCGTCTGCTCATCACATTTCCCGATCGCCATCGCCACGCGTCCCCAGTTGGGATCAGTGCCAAAGATCGCCGCCTTGAGCAGAGGCGAATTCACAATCGATTTCGCCACCCGTTTCGCCTGCGCGAACGACTCCGCGCCCGAAACCGTCACCTCGATCAATTTGGTCGCCCCTTCGCCATCGCGAGCAATATCCTGCGCAAGTTCCCGCGCCATCGTTTGCAGCGCCTGACGAAACTCGGCCATATCAACGGTACCCGCGAGACCGTTTGCCATAATTGCTACGGTATCACTCGTGCTCGTATCGGTATCGATGCTGACCATATTAAACGAGAGATCAACCGCCTCTTTCAGCAGCGCCTTCAATTGAGCAGCCTCGATCTGAGCATCCGTAACAAAGTAGCTCAACATTGTGGCCATATTGGGCTCAATCATGCCCACACCCTTGGCCATGCCCACCAGAACGGCATTGCCAACGCGACACGCGTGCATCTTCAGGCGCGTATCAGTAGTCATAATCGCACGTGCGGCCAGGGCTAATTGTCCCGTCTGCATTTCCTGACCAACGCCACGAATGCCCGTACGCAGGCGCTCCATCGGCAATTGATGACCAATGACGCCCGTTGAAGAAGGAAGAATATCACCTGGGGCAATATTCAGCTCAGAAGCAACCAGGCGTACCACCTCGCGGATATTAGCAATACCCTCTTCGCCCGTGGCAACATTGGCGTTTTTGCTATTAATCACAAAAGCCTGCAACTGCCCATCAGCGACATGTTCACGTCCGACCACAATTGCCGCGCCGCAAAAACGGCTCTGCGTGAACATCGCAGCGGCGGCGGCAGGAACATCCGAAGCAATCACCGTGAAATCCAGCGTCTCATCCTTAATGCCTACATTTTTGGCACAGGAGCGGAAGCCACGTGGATGTAATGCTTGTTCTTGCATATGACATGCTCCACACAATGAAACAACAGTAATCAAAAGCGTCGGGATTGGCGGCGCTCAATCCTCTTCTTCGGGGATATCAAGCGTAAAAAAGGCGGCATCGCGCAGTTCCTCCAGGCCATGTTTCGCATAAAAGCTACGCTTGTATGATTCGCGCGCACGGCGATTCATTAAAAGCAAACGCGTACACTTGCGTTTCACCGCCTGCTCTTTAATTGCATCGAGCAGGCGACCGCCGATACCCAGACCAGTCATCGTCGGCAGAAGAAAGAGCTCAGAGACGTAGCCATCGATACCATGAGCCAGATGGGGAAACCAATGGACGGAGGTATAGCCAGAGACCATACCATCGACCGTTTCAGCCACCAGAACCGTATGTGTGCCCTCACGCAAAGATTGATCCAGGCGTTCGGAGACCTGACGCAGCGTCTCGTCTGGTGACTCAGTGTTAATCCGCTCATACCAACCTACCTGACGAGCGATGGAGGCAATAGCCCGCGCATCTTCTCGAGAGGCATTACGAATAATTATTTCCGCTTGCACAATAGATACCAACCAATTTCAGAAACGATCTGGAATCAGCGAGTGATCGCTTCTTCCAGAAGAGGTTGACCTGTTTAAGATCTGTTATTAATAGGATCGGGCGAAGATAGCTTCACAAGTCGCAGGCTTGCCCGTATAGAAACACTTGCCCTGGACGCCGCCCTCCGGCTGATCAAAAGGAATAACGCGCAGTGTCGCTTTCGTCTCTTCCTTAATCGCCTGCTCAGCAGCACTATCCTCAGCCCACTTCACACGCACAAAACCACGCTTCTCAGCAATGATCTGTTTAAACTCTTCATAACTGTCTGTATAGTGTGTGTTCTGTTTCTGAAATTCCAGCGCACGCTGATACAGACCGCGTTGAATCTCTTCCAGGAGCACAGGGAGGCGAGCCTCAAGGGCTGCGACAGGAACCGCTTCTTTGGCACGATTATCACGCCGCACCAGCATCACACTGTCGTTCTGCGCGTCACGTGGGCCAATCTCCATACGCAACGGCACGCCACGCATCTCCCATTCGTTATATTTCCAGCCCGGCGTGTTATCGCTATCATCAAGCTTAAAGCGTACCTTCCCTTTGAGCATCTTCGTCACACGCTCGATCAGCGCGCCCACGGCTGCTTTCTCCGACTCTTTACGCCAGATCGGCACAATCACGACCTGATGGGGAGCCAGACGAGGAGGCAGGATCAGACCATTCTTATCGCCATGCACCATAATCACCCCACCGATCAGGCGCGTACTGGCTCCCCAGCTCGTCGTCGCACAATATTTGCGTTGTCCATCCGAATCCAGAAACTGAATATCGAAGCTTTTCGCGAAATTATGCTCGAAATTGTGACTGGTGCCGGACTGCAATGCCTTGCCATCGCCCATCATCGCCTCAATGGAATACGTACGCAGAGCGCCCGCAAACTTCTCATTTTCAGATTTGCGACCAGCAATGACAGGAATCGCCGCGTCCTCTTCCGCGAAGGCGCGATAGACCTCCAGCATCATACGCGTACGCTCTTCGGCCTCTTCCGGCGTACGATGAGCCGTGTGGCCCTCCTGCCAGAGGAACTCGGAGGTACGCAAGAAAAGCGTCGTACGCTTCTCCCAACGCAGCACATTATTCCACTGATTAATCAACAGTGGCAGATCGCGATAGCTCTGAATCCACTTCGCATACGTATGCCCGATAATCGTCTCACTGGTCGGGCGAATAGCCAGAGGCTCCTCCAATTCCTCGCCACCACCACGCGTAACCCAGGCCACTTCGGGGGCAAAACCTTCGATATGTTCGGCTTCTTTCTCCAGAAAACTTCTTGGGATCAGCAATGGGAAGTACGCATTGACCACATCGGTCTCTTTAAAGCGTGCATCCATCAGCCTCTGGATGTTTTCCCAGATCGCATAGCCGTAGGGACGAATAATCATGCAGCCACGAACCGGTGCATAATCGGCCAGTTCGGCTTTACGTACAACCTGATTGTACCATTTAGAGAAATTATCGTCCTGATCAACAATTTCTTCTACGTACTTTTCCTCGTTCGCCATCACAATCCTCTTACTTCTCTCAATTCTCGACAGACCTGATATCCTGACGTTTGCAAATACAGAGAAATGAGCACAAAAAAACTCGCCCTGTATAAGGACGAGATCGCCAATCCGTGGTACCACCTTAATTGAGCGCACATAATGAGACGCTCCACTCATGCGGCCTCATAAAGAAGAGCCGCCCCTCAGCATAACGGTAAGGGCCCCGATCAGTTTTTCACTGACACTCCCAGGTGGGTTCAGCGAACCTCTCTATACCGCCTTACACTCTCGCGGCTCGCTCTTCAGTGATAGTACGCTTACTGGTCCCGGTCTGCGTTTTTCCCGATATTCATTTAATTGAGCAAAGAATACATCAAAGGAGAAACCCTGTCAAGGAGCAGCAACAAAAAAAACCGCGCACTTTGCAAAAATCGAAGGGTCGATAGCATATGAGAACTGCTTTTTTATATTTTTTCGTTTTTTCGTACTTTCTATTATAAAGAATTATATAATAGCAAAAGATAACTATGTAAATTGATCTGTAAAATCAGGCAGCATGTGCATGCGAGGAGTCTGACATGTCAGAAGAAAACCCTTCCTCACCATACGCAGCGGAACAGGACGACTATATGACAACCGCGCATTCGTTGCCATATATTGAGAAATACTCGCCGCCATCCTCCACTTCCCCACCACAAGAGCAATCGATAGTGCAACCGCGACAAGAAGCAACCGGCTTCACCAATATCGATCTGCTCACCACCACCTACCAGCTCGGCAAAGTGCAAAAAATCTATAAAAACGATTATGCAAGCGATATGACCCGGGGTCTCATCTCCTGTATATTGGGCGTGCTTTGCTTTCTCCCCCTCCTGTTTGCCTCGTCGAACGGGGGAGCTTCCTTACCCACGATCGGATCTCTACGGGGTTCGTTCGGGTTAATCTTACTCGGTTTTCTTTTGTTTGGTTACGGAATCAATCGCACTATCAGCGGAATCAACAAATTCATTACCAATACACACCATAAAAACCCACAATACTACCTGTGCTCCCATGGCATACTGTTGCTTAAAGGAAAACAGATACAGGCTCTCCGTTGGGATCAGATCAATATAGCGCAAAAAAACGTGCTGACGGGCCCTCCTTACCTGCTTCAATACTATGTCCTTCGCCCGTTGGATGACAGAGAGCCGCTGGTGCTCGAACCTATAGTTACTGGAGTGGAAGGGCTTATCATGCAAATCGAGCGAGAGATAGCCCGCTATTTCCTCCCCAGGAGCATTGCCGCCTATAGAGCCGGGCACAGGCTCAATTTTGGCCCGCTCGAGGTAACATCTCAGGGACTGAGCATGCAGGGTGGAGAGAAGAATCTTTCCTGGGAAACGCTTGGCTCAGTGGATGTGCGCGAGGGCACGCTGATGATTAAAGAGAAAGGGACATTATCGATGTGGGCAAACATCGATATGTCGGAACTATACAACGCTTGTATCTTCCTGCCATTGATACACCAGATCAAACAGGACCGTCTCAGCGGGGAGGTAAATCCGAACCCTTTGCCACATCGATCACCGATACACGCTCCCTTACCACCGTCAGAATGGCAGGAATATGAGTAGGGCGTGACGTTGAACCGGTCTTTGAGAGTATGGAAGAAATGCTATAATTTTACTACTATAAAGAAGATAGCTAAGATAGCATTTTGAGAAGGGGCATAGTATGAGCACAGCAGAACCGGTTCAGCCAGAAGAGCAGGGGAAAAATTATCAGGGCGTCAAAGTCATCAGACCCGGCCAGTTCGACGCCAATACGGCACAAACGCCGGGCATGCAGCGCGTCGCGGCCGTCTCTCGTGAGCTTGCAGGCTCGCAGGGACTCTGGGCGGGAGTAACCATCGTTGGTCCTCAGGTTGCCAGTGGCAAACATCATCATGGCGAACTGGAAACCGTCATCTATGTGGTCTCAGGGCATGGCCGTATACGCTGGGGAGAGAACCTGGAATTTGCCGAGGATGTCGAGCCCGGAGATTTCATCTACGTTCCGCCATTTGTACCTCATCAGGAAATCAATCCCGGTCAGGAACCCTCACAATGGGTCATCGTGCGCAACTCACAGGAGCCCATCGTCGTCAATCTTGAGCCTGTAAATACGCAACAACAGGCGGCAAACGACAGCACCCACGCATTCTAAGCAATACTGATACTAATAGATAGACAAGGAAGAAAATACCTGACGAATTTTCAGGTTCCTGCAAACAAAAGATCAGGTAGCTACCTCATCGTGCAAACAAAACTGATCAGCTACAATGACTATTTGTTAGAATAAGAGCAAGACACAAATCGCTAATAACCAGTATGGGGAGAAAAATAGTCTATTATGAGAAAACTGATCATTTTACTGGCGCTTATGGGCTGCCTGACCATCGTTCTTGTCGCCTGCCAGAGCAAACCTGATGCCCCAAATACCGTCCATATGGACGACAACACGTTTCTCAAAACCTCTATCACGATTAAAAAGGGCGAGCATGTCGTTCTGGCAAACAATGTAAGCGAGGTACACATCATCGCGAATGGGGAATGGATAAGCGGCTCATCGGTCCCCAAACAAGAGCCCGGCGCCCCAAAGCTGAACGAGACTATCAGCGGAGGCCAGGATTATGCGACACCTCCCTTCAATATCGCGGGCACCTTCCATCTCTATTGCACCGTCCATCCAGGCATGGAACTGACCGTTATTGTAAAGTAAATACGGTTCTCTATTTATAGAGTGTAGGGGAGAGGAGGCGAATCCCTACACTTCCAACAAATTGCCTACCCTGCACGCCCTTAGGTTAAGATGGAGTCGAGCACAAGATGTGCCTTCTGCTCGTCAGCAGTATTCACGACGAACTTGATTGCCTCGCGAAGTTTCTCAACCTGTCTCGTTCGTAACACCCGTGCTTGAATATGCTCGGCAAGAGTTGGATAACGCGTTTGCAAGATATCCAGGAGAATTTGTTGCGAAGCTTCCACCTCGCCATCGATTTTTCCCTGCTCCCGCCCTTTAGAGAGCCCTTGCTCTTCACCAAGCGCTCGCTGTTTGAGTACAAAATCATTTTCTTCGAGCAACTTATCGAAAATGTCCAAGCGTTGCCTCACTTTCTGCTTATCCAGTGGTGTGACGGTATCAGCTCGTTTGAGAAAGGTGCCAAACCACAAGAGTCGGCGCGCTAATTTTGCTTCGCTGTCCTTATAATATTCTACCAGCTCCTCGAGGGCCTGCAAAAGCACAGGCGCATCGGCATGATCCATCGCGGGCAACAACGTATACATGCTCAGTCTATGCTGTTGTACGTACGCTCGGGCATCTAGTGTCCATAACTCTAAGATATGATAATGAAAGGTGATAATCTCTTTGTTCCCGCTCAACTCCTGAAGTGGGGACGTTGGCGTTGGTGCTTTGAACAGGTAGATAACCATCGAGATCACCGGCTGTTTGTAATCTCGCCAGAGACCAGCGTGATAAAAAAGAAGGCGCTGAGCCATCTCTTCATCACCATCTGCTTGAAACTCCAGATGTAAGATATGAGGCCGATCCCGATAGTAGATCTGGTAGACGCGATCGACGCGCAACGCTGAGCGCAGCACTTCGATATCAAGGACATCGACAAAGATGGCCCCTGGCAACAGTTGCGGCACAATGTCAGCGGCATCTTCTTTGAGAATGGCTTTTATAGAATTGTCGTATGGCTGATGCATACACCTTCTTCCTCCCTTTCCACTTCTGATCAAAGTATAATGTACAGCCATGAAACACGCAATAGGTAAATATTACTATTTTTATAGCATTACAGGAATAAGAAGATAGTAAGGTAAGTGTGACGCTTCAGCGCATCAAAAGTTTTCGCTCTGATACAAGTCCATCACGCCCCACAAATTTGAGCCTATCCCCTACAAGGTGATCTAGCAGGGTTCACCAGAGGGCATCAAAATCAGTGATGCCCTCTGGTGATTATCTATACGAAAAATACGCTCAGTATTACGCAATACGTATATCATCGACAAAGAAGGCGCTCGTCTGAGAGGATGCGGCAGTTCGCGCGGAAAAGACGAGTGTGACACGCTGACCGGCGTATCTGGCGAGAGCGCTACTGACATCGAGCGTGCTCTGCTGCCATTGATTGCGGGCATTGGTATTGCAGGACTGTTGCAGATTCGTGATCACGCGCCCCGCACTATCTAAGAGCTGAGCCGAGAAAACGTCGCGACAGCTTTGTACTGTGCGATTGGTCGTACCATACCACCAGTAACTCACCTTGAGCGGACCAGCCTGGGCAGGAACGGAAAAATGTTGCGAGATGACATCATTACAGCCGGAATAACCACATAAGTAGACGCCATAATGGCCGGAATGCGGTTTTTTGTTATCCACGAGCTCGTATCCACCGAGAGACGTTTCCTGCCAGCCCGCCACGCCACTCTCGAAACCGCCATTCTGAATGAGAGAGCCGGAAGATGGTGGAGGTGCCGCCGTGCCTGTCGGCTGAGGCGTTGGCGAGGGAGCAGACGTAGTCGTCGGTGTTGGTGTCATCGGAGGCGCAGGGGTCGGCGTTGGCTGGGTCGGAGGCGTTGGCGTTGGCTGGGTCGGAGGTGTGGGTGTGGGTGCTGGCGGCGTTGTCCCCCCGACCAGATCGCGTGCAATATTATAGACATCCGGCGAACCAATACCGCTCCCCATATCATAATTCGCAGTCGCAGGATAGTAGAGATTGGTCCCACTGGCAACATCGTGGAAGGCAGGATACGCTGGCTTCGAGGCTGCCAGACTATAAAGTGTAGGAGAGATAAAACCAGCTCGCGTCTGACCCTGCTTTTGCAGATACTCATTTAAGAGCGCCATACTGCCAGCCCATAAAGGAGCCGCCGCACTGGTTCCACCAACCACAATATCACCCGCCGAGGGACAACCGGACGCAGACACGGTACAATAGACCGCATAACCGGATTGCGGGTCAGCATCCGCAGAGATATCGGGAACCTGACGTTTGCCGTTACTATACTGATTCTGGACGCCAGGACCAGTTTGCCAGGTGGGCTGGGTGAAAAACGAACTGATACCGCCACCGCCACCAGAGCCCTTCTGGCTGCGTTGCGTATCCGTCGCGTCGCTCCAGACCGATTCGCTACGATAAGCGCCGTTGCTTGTCTGAAGATTTGTGCCACCCACGGCAGTCACATAGGGATCGCTCGCAGGAGAATCCACAGCCAGTTTTGTATCATTACAATCATAGGCCCCAGAATCGCCCGCCGCAGAAAAAAACGTCATACCCTGAGCAGAGCCCTGTTTAAAAATCGTATCCAGCGCCTGAAGCTCAGCATTGCCAGATTGCGCCTCACACTCTCCCCAGCTAATTGACACCACCTGCGTTTTATTCTCAGTCACAATCTGATTATAGGTATCATTCACCCCCTGCGTAGAATTCGGGCCAATATAGACAACCTGAGAGGCTTTGGGGGCCATTTCCGCAATCACCTCGATATCCAGCTCGACCTCAATTGCTCCCTCCCCGGCTGTATTCGTAGCGCCATCGACCAGGGAAGTCGTAATACTGGGCGTACCCAGATTATTCTTACTGAGAAATGTAGTGATATCGCTTTGCTGAAAACCATCCAGCTCAAAAACAGCAATCGACTGGCCTGATCCCTGAATACCAGCCTGATGCAGAGGAGCCGCATTATAGGCACCGAGCAGATCAGGCGCGGCATAACCGGCCAGGGGTTGTATGTCCTGCGCCTGAACAGCAGGGGCACGCTGAAAGAGCGGATGCATCTGTACACTGTTGTCCATACCACCAATTGAAAGGATGAGCGGGGCAATCGAGGCTGGCAACAATGGCGCAGTGGCATTCGCATAAAATGTACGCGGGCCGAGCTGGTACTGATTGATCTTCACCTGAAACGCCGCCTCCGCCGTGGCAACATCCGCATTGGCATCAATAAAAAGGCCATTGGAGGCTACCGTATTCACCGTCACTCCCTGCGAACGCAAATACGTCACCACCTGCTGGATTTGCGCGGAAGTCGGACCAAACTGAGCCGCGAACTGCTGAGGCGAGAGAAAATGATGATACAACGGCGACTGAGGAGTATACATATCATGCAGCAATGTCGTCAACTGCGCCTGATTGCGCAATTGTAAAGCGACCGAGAGCTTGAGCTGCTGCTGCGCACTAGCGCTCCCCAGCATCTGAGCCCGTTGAATAAGAGGGACCGTTTGTCCACGAAGAGGAACACGCTGATCATCGCGAACGTGGGTCAGATAAGAAAGCCCGAAAATCGCCCCCCCAACAATCAGGAGCGCAACCAGAGCGAGTGCAAACACCTGCACAAACTTGCGAGGCATATCATCCTCCAAACAGAACACTGAAAAGACAGCATACACAACGCATAGATACAGACAGACACATCAATTCATAGCAAGATAAACGAGAATAAAAAAATACTTTGCGGAAAATGCCTTATTTATAGCAATTCAGGCTATAATTACAGGCGAGGCACACAAGATAAAGAAGAAATAGCAAGCGATGCAATGGAAAAATGCTCCTATGCAGCAACAAAAATATGGCATCAAGCAGCAGATGAAGGCCTGCTTTATCCCACGCAAAAGATGGATGCCCGGTGAGACAGCTTCTTTCGAGAGAGAGCTGTCAATTCATGCACTTATTTTATGATATCCATAAAAATAGAGTATATATTGGGAATAAAAGAGCAGCTTTTGATCTTTATCATACAAGACATATGCAAAGTAAGAAAAAACAGTGACATTATCCGATTTTGTAACGTAATAAACTAGGCAGCTAGATTGCAGGAAAGCACAGCCATTTCACAATGCATATATGCGAGAAGAGGATTGCAGGCGTGATTAAACGAGCAAACGGTTCTGTAACGAAGAAGATAGTGGACCGTACGACGTCAAGGTAGATCGATCAATATTGCTCTCATCATCAAGGCATGCCAGTACCCAAATAGAGTTTTCTCGCCTTATTTCGCGGAAAAGGAGTATCATGGCATGGACAAAATCGTGTTCAGCGAGATCACGAAGCGCTATCCAGGAGCCAGTACGCCTGCCGTCGACGCCGTAAGTTTCGGTGTGCCAGACGGCAACACCTGTATGCTCGTAGGTACCTCTGGCTCAGGAAAAACCACACTTTTGCGGATGGTCAACAGGCTGATCGAACCTAGTGCGGGAGAAATACTGATTGACGGCAAAAACGTGCTCCAGGAAGACCCGATTCAATTGCGCAGGCGCATCGGCTACGTCATTCAGCAAGTTGGCCTCTTTCCCCATATGACCATCGCCGAAAACATCCGTGTCACCGCTGAAATTGCGGGTGGCTGGAACAAGCAGCGGCTGGCCCAGCGCGTTGATGAGCTTTTAGAGCTGGTAGGACTTCCGCCTCAGGAATATCGTAATCGCTATCCTCGCCAGCTCTCAGGCGGGCAGCAACAACGTGTCGGTCTGGCACGTGCCCTGGCAACCGACCCGACGATTCTGCTGATGGACGAGCCGTTTGGCGCGCTCGATGCCATCACACGCGCACGCATGCAGGAAGAGCTCAGAAGAATACAACGCGACGTCAAAAAAACCATCCTCTTCGTCTCACACGATATCGAAGAAGCCTTTAAGCTAGGAGACCAGATCGCAGTCCTCGCCGGGGGAAAACTGCTCCAACTTGGTAGTCCCATCGATCTGCTCGCACACCCGGCCAATGACTTTGTCGGCCAGCTCGTCGGAGCAGACAATATTATGCGCCAGTTGCAATATCTGCCCGTCACCGATGCCCTCGCGACCTCCCAGGATCATGAGTCAACGAACGGACTCCCCACCAGCGATGCACAGGGAACGCTCCTGGACGCGATGCTCAAGCTGCTCGAAACCAACGCGCCTGCGCTTGCGGTACAGAGCCAGAGCACACAGGAGACACTGGGCTACATCACCCTCGGCAGCATCAACCGGAAAATCACCCAGATAGCGCAGAAAGAAAGTGCGCACGAGGAAACTGCGATCTAAGCAGATCTATGGAGAGCGGAAGAAGGCATGAAATACTTATTTAATCCCTACAACTATGATCTTTCCGACCCGGAGAGCATACCTAATCTCTTTTTACAACATTTCTCCCTGGTCGCCATCGCGATGATCGTTTCGCTGATTATCGCGATCCCCCTGGGCATCTTTATCGCCCGCCGACCACGTTGGAATGCAGTTATCATCACCATCGCAGATTTTCTGTACACGATTCCGGGCGTCGCCTTGATTGGTGTATTGATCACGATTGTCCATTTGAGCCCGCTTGCCATCCTCATCCCACTCATCTGCTATACTCAGCTTGCCCTGTTGCGCAACACGGCCGCCGCTGTCCGAGGAGTCGATCCCCTTCTCTTAGAAGTGGGCAAGGCGATGGGCATGGATCGCTGGCAGGTGCTCTGGCGCGTCACCCTCCCGCTCGCCATGCCCGTCATCATCGCAGGCATCCGTATCGCCACCGTCACGACGATAGGCATTGCTACATTGGCCTCATTAGCGGGCCAGGGCGGATTGGGGGACCTGGTATTTAACAATATCACGCCCTATTATCCAGAGGCCATCATCGCGGGAGGAATCTTAATGGCACTTTTTGCTATCGTCGCCGACCTGTTGCTGCTCGCCCTCCAGATCACACTCAACCGGGGACGCAGTGTGGTAGCCACAGCTTAGAGAAGGGAGAGCACACGCCATGGAAAGTCTGATTGCATTTATTAGCGATCCAGACAACAACTTTCTGGGTCACACCTTGAGCTACCTCGAGCTCTGTGGTCTCTCCATCCTGATTGCCATGCTCATCGGCATCCTTCTGGGTATCATAGTGGCGCGCAATGCCGTTCTGGCCTTCGTCGCCGTCAATCTCAGCGGAATGTTGCGTGCAATCCCAATCATCGTCTTTCTCATCGCCGCCCTGCCCGTGCTGGGAACCGGCTTCACACCGGCCTTGCTCGCACTCATCGTCCTGGGCATCCCGCCGATCCTGCTGAACACCTACACGGGCATTCGCGGGATCGATCCTGCGGTGATTGATGCGGCGCGAGGGATGGGCATGACCGGAGGACAAATTATTGGACGAATCCAGCTTCCGCTGGTGTTACCAATTGTAGCAGCCGGTATACGTACCGCCGCCGTACAGATCGTCGCCACCGCCACACTGGCCGCCATTATCGGCGCAGGAGGGTATGGCGAATATATTTTGTATGGAGTCAACCAGTTTAACACCACAGCTATCCTTGCCGGGGCACTGCCTGTGACAGTGCTGGCATTGCTGATAGAGGTACTTATGGGGCAATTACAACGCTATCTGACTCCTGTCGGCTTACGCATACAGGACCAGCCTGCCGCGTCTCGCGCCTGAGAGTACCAGACCTGTTTTTTCAAGCGCCGCTCTATTATCTAAACAATCTAAGGAGTAGTATACACAATGCGACATTATCGCTCATCTGGCACAAAATGCCTGGCCCTCCTGGCCCTCATTCCCCTGCTCATACTGGCCGCCTGTGGCGGGGCCGGTACCGGAAGCTCAACGGGGACCAGCACAGGCGCTGCACCAGTCACGCTCAAACTGGGCAGCAAAGAAGATCTGGAAGGCAAAATCTTCTCCGAGATGTATGATCAGCTGCTCGTCAAGGCTGGTTTCAAAGTGACGCGGGTAAAGCCAGGTCAGAACGACTTCGTACTCAGCGGTATTAAAAATGGTGACATTGATCTCTATCCAGAATTCACCTCGACCGGCCTCGATGCCCTGAAGCTCACCCCCAGCCACAATCCACAGCAAGACTACCAGACGGTAAAAGATAATTTCGCCAGCAAGTTTAACATCGACTGGCTGGACTTCTCGCCCAATCTCAACGATACCTATGCTATTTGTGCACGCAAGGACCGCGCGCAACAGTTAGGGGTCACCACCATCTCTCAACTCGTTCCCAAGCTGAAAACGCTCACCATGGCACTGCCAGCCGATAGCCACTATGTGCTTGACTTTATGAAACAGCCCTATGGCATCACCGCGTCAAGCTTCAAATCCCTCTCGACCCTCGACTACGGCGTCGGCTTCCAGGCTGTCGTCAAAGGCCAGGCAGACTTGAACTTCTGCTACTCGACCGACGTCACCATCGCCCAGCAGAATCTCGTCGTCATTCAGGACGATAAAGCCGCCTTCCCGGAGTACAATCCCGCTCCGATCGTACGCGATAGCATCTTGAAGGCCAATCCGAAAATTGCCACGGCTTTGAATCCTCTGGCTCCCAAACTGACCAACGAGGTCAGCCTGACCTTGCAAAAACAGGTCCTGGCGGCTCAAGACAGTGGTATGTCACCGACGCAGGCAATCCAGCGAACCGTGCAGACCTGGTTAAAAAGCCAGAATCTGTTGTAATCGTTTTGCAAGCTCAGCAGATTTTTTCGCAGAAGAAGAGGAGATGGCAGCATCTCCTCTTCTGGCATTTTGCGACGTTCCTATCTGCCCCGCACTATTACTTGCATCTATCCCCAAAGGTATGCAAAAATACTACACATCATCACCTCACATCTCCATCAAAAACATCCATTGACACCTTGATCACCGCTGGATAAGATACCTCATAGGAAACGATGCAAAGATAGAAAAAGAGTAATGAGAAGGCAACATGTCATGACAAAACGCAGCAAGCTCCTTGAGAATGAAAGCGCTTTTATCTCCCGGCAGCGCGTGGCACGGCTGGCAACCGCAGATGAGCTGGGCAGTCCCCATCTCATTCCCGTTTGCTACGCATTTGACCAGCACTATTTTTATACCCCGCTGGACGAAAAGCCCAAGAGCGTCACCAGTTTCAGGCTACGCCGGGTACGCAATATCGAGGCCCGACACGAAGCCTCCCTCCTGGTAGATCAATACAATGATGACTGGGGCCAGCTTGGTTATGTGCTCATCCACGGAGCGGCCAGACTTATTGAAGCAAACGACGAACTGCACGCGCACGCCATCAAGCTTCTCCGTAGCCGCTATCAGCAATACCGCGCGATGAACCTGGAAAAACTCCCCATCATCGTGATTACTCCCGACCATATCGCTTCCTGGGGACCGGCGATACAAACCGCGGAGCATCCCAGGCAAACAGAAATAGAATAGATATATTACTATATCTGGATATGTAATAAGAGACTCAGAATGAGCACGCTATTCCAGGCATCATCATCACCGCGATGATGGGTTCCCTCCAGGGGATGGGATCACCACTATTTTCGCCAGAGCTATCTTTCTCCAGAAATATTCTCTTGGCAGACAACCGAATAACTACATTATAAAACAAAAAATGTGTAAAATACACATAGATTGTACAACGATAACTATGTTATGCTTAGAGAATACTCTGTGGCGGCTGCAAAAACAGACCACTATGACTATTCATTCAACTCATGCCTTGAGAACCTGCACAGGATTGAGAGATTAAAAAAACATGCAAGGAATCTACAAATATCCACGCACACAACATATTGCTGGTTCTGGCATCCAACATGGCGACGAAGATCTTCAGGTCGCCAGTCCGGGCATGTTACAGGGAAAACATCTCGTCATCGAAGAGAAAATGGATGGGGCCAACTGTGCGATCAGTTTTAGCGATACTGGTCACCTCCTGCTCCAAAGCCGGGGCCATTATCTCAACGGAGGGCCACGCGAAAAACAGTTTCACCTCTTCAAGACCTGGGCCGCTCGCTATACACAGGAACTCTGGGAGGCTCTGGCAGATCGCTATATTCTTTACGGTGAATGGCTATATGCCAAACATACGGTCTTCTATACCGACCTACCCCATTACTTCATGGAATTTGACATCCTTGATACACAGAATGCAACCTTTCTGAGCACCAGCCACAGGCGACGCCTGTTACAACAGCTTCCTTTTATCTGCTCCGTCAAAGTGCTCTACGAGGGGCAGATCAAGAGCATGCAGGACATAATGCACCTGATCGGACATTCTTCATTCATCAACCATGATCCCGCGACGCGTTTACAGATTCTCTGCCAGGAGCGCCAGCTCAATAGCAGCCAGATCCTGAAAGAGACAGATACCAGCGGACTCATGGAAGGGCTCTATATCAAGGTTGAAGAAGAAGATATCGTCAAAGAGCGCTACAAATATGTACGGGCAGGCTTCTTGCAATCCATCCTCGACGCAGAGAGTCACTGGCTAGAACGACCAATCCTCCCTAATTGTTTACAGGAGGGGATAACACTTTTTTAAAGCAGGCCAACGAATAGACAGAGAACCGGGACACGAAGCATGTTAAAGCAAGCGAGAACTACAGACTGGACCTTCCCTTACTGTCCAACCGGACCGGACTGGTCATTCAACTGGGAGGGCATGCAACGACAATTTAGCTGGCTTCAGGCGATGGATGGCGTTCCCCAGAGTCCTATTTATCATGCAGAGGGAAACGTCCTGATCCATACAGGCATGGTTGTCAGTGAGCTGATTAAATTGGCGGAATGGCGCAACCTTCCCGAAGACGAGAGGCAGATCCTCTTTGCTTCAGCCTTGCTGCACGATGTCGGCAAGCCACATTGTACCAAAATCGAGGGCGATGGGCGCATCACCTCGCGTGGGCATGCGCGAAAAGGCGCAAGTATCGCACGACAAGAGCTCTGGACAGGACACGAACTCGTCCAACCTGCTCCCTTTGCCGTGCGCGAACACATCGCCCAGCTGGTCCGTTTCCACGGGCTACCCCTCCAATTTCTCAGCCATCCTCAGCCAGAGAAAGCCATCATAGCAGCCAGCCAGCATGTTCGGCTCGACCACGTTGCCCTGCTGTCCGAGGCGGACGTACGAGGCAGAATCTGTCCAGACAAAGAGGAGGTTCTCTCCCGAGTCGAACTCTTCCGCGAGCTTTGCCAGGAGCA